>Ga0316577_10001664_pt1 | contig 10640 bp, 8 predicted proteins | sample S5NA_FD_203073 | JGI IMG/M metagenome (GOLD analysis project Ga0316577, IMG submission 203073) | Rhizosphere microbial communities from salt marsh grasses in Alabama, United States - S5-7_050615r2r1 | ecosystem: Host-associated > Plants > Roots > Rhizosphere | place: USA: Alabama | collected... | reverse complement strand
CTGATCCGCTTGCCGTCCAACCGGCTGTTCTGGCTGGTCTACAAGGTGTGGAAGGGATGGGCCATCAAGAACCGGATGTTCCCCTTCAGGATGACGCCCCGGGAATACCTGGACTCGGCGCTCTATTACATGCGCATCAAGAGCCAGTAGTGCACGCGGAGGAGGAAGAGTATGGTACAGTCAAAGGGGCTTGTCAAACGTTTTTGGCTGGTCCTGGCCGGGCTGGCGATCCTGGCTGGGGTTCCGATGCTGCATCTGAACGAACGCCAACCGGTTGTTCGAGCGGCTGGCTGCTGGAAGGCAGAGATCACCGAACAGTGGTCTGCCATTGATCTGGTTGGCAGCGTGCTGCGCGTTTCGGTGCAGGGCAGAGCTGGCCTGCCAGTCACGGTCCGCTCGCTGGGGGGTTTTGAAACCGTCAACTGGACGGGGACCAAGCCAGAATACGGCCCCTTTGTGGCCGAGTTCGCCCCTCTGAGCCGGGGCACCTACTTTGTCGAGCCTCAAGGGCTGGACACCGTGTTCGAGGTCTGGCTGGATGGCAAAAACTACACCCGTGTGGATTTCACGCCTCTGCCCTGCGCACTGACGCCCACGCCTCGCCCGGCGACCGCCACGCCGCGTTCGGCAGCGACGGCCACCCGCAGACCGGCAGCCACCGCCACGCCTCGCCCGGCTTCAACGCAACCCCCGCCTGCGTCGGCAGGTTGGCAGGGCCGCATTGCCCAGCACCTGAAGAACCCCAGCGGCGACGTCTATTGGGCCACAATTGTCGTGCGCGTCATCGGCCGGCCAGCGGGCCAGGAGGTTGAGATCCGCTCCGGTGGCTGGAGCGCCACGGGCAAGACCGGGACCAAGCCGGAGCATGGCCCCGATGCCTGCGAGTTCGGCGCGCTGCTTCCCGGCAGCTATACCCTGATCCCGCGCGATCTGGGCACCAGCCTGCAAGTCACAGTGGATGAGGGCGATTTCGTCCTGGTCGAGTTCTATCAGACGGGAGGCGAGACCCGGACCCGGTGGACTGGCTCGGTGGTCGAGAATACCAGTGGCCTCCAACCAACCGAATACATCAACTCGGCCGTCGCCGTCGTCGTGAGCGGCAGACCCTGGTACGAGGTGGAAGTTCGGTCCGACGGTTGGAGCACCACCTGCACCACCGGCACCAAGCCGGAATACGGCCCCGACGCCTGTGAATTCAGCGCGCTCAGGGCCGGCACCTATACCATCATCCCCAAGGACCTGGGCGCCAGCGTCCAGGTGACAGTAGATGGCTGGGGGTGGGCGATGGTCCGCTTCGATCAAGTGACTGTGTCTGCGCCGCAGCCGTCGCCCTCTCCGGCAAGGCCCACCCCCTCACCGACGCAGCCGGTCGCTGGTCCCACGGCAACGTCCCAGCCCAGTCCCACGGCAGCCGGTCCGCTCTGGCGGGGTTGGGTGGTCAGCAACAGCAGCGGACAACAGGAGGGTACAGGCATCTGGTCGGTGATCGTCGTGCGCGTGCTCAACTGGGCTGGCCTGCCCGTGACCATCACCGGCGGGGGAGCCTGGAGCAGCACCTGTGTTACCGGCACCAAGCCGGAATACGGCCCCGATGCCTGCGAGTTCGGCGGGCTGTGGCCGGGCACCTATTACGTGCAGCCCGAGGGCGCCGACATCCAGGTTGAGGTGGAAATGGACGGCATAGGGGTGGCCGTTGTAGAGTTCGCGGCGCCGTAGGGCTGCCCAAAGCCATCATTCCATTCGCCGCAAAGCGCTAGCTTGGTCGCCAATAGTGTTGTCCCTGGATCACGACTCGCCGGCGCCAGCGGCGGGGAAGCAAGTCGCTCAGGCGCGGCAGCGGCCCTTTGGATGGCTTGTGGGCGTCAGGCGGCAGAGGAAAACGAACAGCCAGGGACTTGCCGTTCTCGCGTTCTTCCAGAAGCCCGTATTGGGGAGAACCGTTCATTTTGTCCACTACTCCCAGGTCCAGGCGAGGGGCGCTGCCCCTTCAGGGTAGACATCCACGAGGGCCCACTGCCGAACTGGCTGATCCGCCGTCTCTTCCCGGTGGCCGGCGGCCATCAGGAGGTCAAACCTGTAGGCTTTTTCCGGATGGCTCCTGCTGGCGATGGCCACCCGCACGCGAGCGCCTCCTGCTTCGTCGGGGTCGTCGATGGCGGCCGGCTTGTCCCCAGTGTGCCACCATTCCACACCCAGGAACCGGTACTCCAGGGTGGGGCCATAGGTCAGCAACTCGTCTGTGACTGAGGCACGGCGGGCCTGCAACCGCACTCTGGATTCTCCCGCTGGCGCCCAGAGGGCCAGCGCCGCCTGCCGGTTGTCTCCGGCAATGGCTGCCAGATAGTTCGCGATCTGAAGCTGGGGTGCCTGCCTCTCAGCTCCATCAACGAGGTAGAACTCTGGGTTACAGCTAACATTCGATCCCAGGAAGGCCAGGACGGCCAGGGCTGCCAGCGTAGCACCCAGTCGCCAGGCTACATCAAGCATTTGTCCTCCAACTCGAAGGCTGGCTCAAGGATAGCAGATCTGGCCCCAGGTTGCCTGACGCTTCTCCAGCGCTAAAGCAGCAGGGCCCTGTCATAGTCGGCCGTAAGAACCCGCGATAGGAATGGATTCCCGCTTCCGCGGGAATGACAAGGCGAAGGCTGGGTGCCGTCACCCCCGCGCAAGCGGGGGTCCATGTCTTGCAGACGTAGCCACTGGACTTTGACGTGACCCTAGCCAAAGCAGCGTTCGGGCTTCCCAAGTTGAGCAAAATGTGCTATACTATGTCTAGCCCAGACACGCTTGCATAGCAGGCAAGAATCCTATGGCTGGTGCTTTGCGGCAGACACAGCATTTTGGTTGCAGGTTATCACGCAAAGCGCGCTGGCAGTTGGGCAGCTTGCTCGAACTCCCTACGGACCTGCATCCAACTTTAGCAAGGCATGAATTGCCGGAGTGGTAACGAAAATCGAGCAGGGCCTCGAATGCAGCAGCCCCGTGCTGGAGCGGATCTTTCGCCGAGTACCCTCATTGAAGAAAGCCAAAGGAGGCGTGCGATATGAATGCTATACCGGACCGCAACCTGGCGATGGAATTGGCCCGTGTCACCGAAGCCGCGGCGATGGCAGCGGGTCGATGGATGGGACGCGGCAACAAGGAGGCCAGCGACCAAGCTGCCGTGGACGCCATGCGGCTGGTTCTGAACACGGTCGACATGGACGGCGTTATCGTAATTGGCGAGGGCGAAAAGGACGAGGCACCCATGCTCTTCAACGGCGAGGTGCTGGGGACCGGGCGGCCTCCCAAGGTGGACATTGCCGTAGATCCCATCGACGGCACCACGATTCTCTCTTTGGGTCGTTCTGGGGCGCTGGCGGTGGTTTCGATCTCCGAACGGGACACCATGTACAACCCCCAGCACATTTACTACATGGACAAAATCGCCGTTGGGCCAGAGGCGGCTGGCGCGATCGACATTGAGGCACCCGTCGATGTCAACCTGCGCAGCATCGCCCGGGCCAAGCGCAAGGACCTCGACGACCTGACCGTGATCATCCTCGACCGGCCACGCCACCAGGAGCTGATCCGCCAGGTGCGGCAGGTCGGTGCGCGCATCCGTCTCATCAGCGACGGCGACATCGCCGGTGCGCTGATGACGACCATTCCGGACACGGGTATCGATGTTCTGATGGGCATAGGCGGGTCGCCCGAGGCAGTCGTCGGCGCCTGTGCTCTCAAGTGCGTCGGGGGCGATATGCAGTGCAAGCTGTGGCCACGCAACGAAGAGGAGAAGCAAAAAACGGTCGAATCGGGCATGGACCTGGACGAGGTCTTGACCATAGACGACCTGGTCCGCGGCGACAACGTGTTCTTTGCGGCCACAGGTATCACCGACGGCGAGTTGCTAGAAGGAGTACGCTACTTTGGCGGCGGTGCCAAAACTCATACGCTAGTCATGCGTTCCAAGTCGGGTACTGTGCGGTTCATCGAGGCGACCCACCGCTGGGATAAGCTTATGCGTTTCAGCCGGATCCGGTTTGACTGAACTCAGAGGTCGGGTTTCCAGTCATCGGATTGACCGGCTCTCCCCGGTCTCGCCTCAGCCATTTCCCGCTCGAGCTACGTCCCGATATGTATTGTGTCGCGCTGATCAGGTTCTGGACTGCAAACAACATTGTGTTACATTTCTGTCACAATTTGACGGCGCGGTGAATCTGTGGTATAATAGCGGAGCTTGTGGGATCGCCACAGTACCTCACCGTTCGTATGTGCCTTACCAGGATGCGCCTTCGGTCAGCTCGAAACCTGACAAGGTTCGGCAAATCCAGCGAGGTTTAGCAGGACTATTCATGCGTGGTCTCCCTTAGCTGCGCCGATGTGGAGATTCATCTAAACCTACACTGCCAAGAATACAGAGCAGCCAGATCATAGCACGGTCATCCACGCTTTGCGCTGGGAAGGGCTCTCGACACACCAGGGGGAGCTCACAATCCTTATCCACGGAGAGTGAAGTGAATATAGTTGAACTAGAAACCAAAACCCTGAGCGATCTGCAGGAGATGGCTCGCGAACTCGACATCACCGGGTACAGTCGCCTCAAGAAGCACGACCTGGCCATGCGCCTATTGCAGGCGCAAGCCGAAAATCAGGGTCTGCTCTTTGGGGGTGGGATCTTGGATATCGTCTCCGATGGGCTGGGATTCCTTCGCTCCGGCGATCTACTTCCCAGCCCTGACGACATCTATGTCTCTCAGTCCCAGATCCGGCGCTTCAGTCTGCGGGCTGGCGATACGGTGATCGGACAGGTTCGACCGCCCAAGGAGAACGAGAAATACTTTGGGCTTTTGCGGGTTGAAGCGGTCAACGGCGAAGATCCGGAACAGGCCAAGCGACGGCCCTGGTTCGACGGTCTGACCCCCATCTTTCCCCGGGAGCAATTCCAGCTCGAATCGGGTCAGTTCCCGCTATCTACGCGCCTGTTGGATCTGCTGGCCCCCATCGGGCGAGGTCAGCGCGGTTTGATTGTGTCACCGCCCAAGGCGGGCAAGACCACCATTCTGAAGGAGATTGCCAATGGGCTGACGTCCAATTACGGTGACCTGCACCTGATGGTCGTCCTCATTGGCGAGCGCCCGGAGGAGGTGACCGACATGGCCCGGTCGGTGGAGGCCGAAGTGATGGCTGCCACCTTTGACGAGCCAGTGCAACACCATGTTCGCGTTGCCGAGATGGCCCTGGAGCGGGCCAAGCGCCTGGTTGAGATCGGGCAGGACGTGGTCATCCTGGCCGATTCCATCACCCGGCTGGCACGGGCCTACAACCTGGTCGTGCCCCCCAGCGGACGGACCCTCTCGGGTGGTATCGACCCGGCAGCCCTGTACCCGCCCAAGCGCTTCTTTGGAGCAGCGCGCAACATCGAAGAGGGAGGCAGCCTGACCATCATCGCCACCTGCCTGGTGGACACCGGCAGCCGCATGGACGACGTGATCTACGAAGAGTTCAAAGGCACCGGCAACATGGAGATGCACCTCAACCGCAAGCTGGCCGAGCGCCGCCTCTTCCCGGCCATCGACATCGAACGCTCCAGCACGCGACGTGAAGAGATGCTTATCGAAAGGGATGTGCTAGCGCGGGTGTGGACCCTGCGCCGCATGATCGATGCCCTGGGTGGCGGAGCCGATGCCGTGGAGCCGGTATTGGACCGCTTGCGCAAGACGCGGAGCAACGCCGAGTTCCTGTCGACCCTGAATCGCAACGTATAGCATCTTCAACTGACTGCAATACAGGCACCCGGTTGCAGTGTGGTGCGCGTTTGGGCACGACGCTGCTGGCAATACCCCCTGGTAGCCCTCTTCCTCAGGTTATGCACCTCTCGCCACGCGATTTGGCTGCAAACTCGAACTATGGTATAATAGGGGTCGTCGCTCAGGCTGTTTGTGGGGCGGCACGCTATGGGGTCTATGCATGATCGAATCGCAAACAAAGCGCCCTGCTCAGGATGGTGGGCCGGCAACCACTAGGGGTAAGGGGCATCAGCTCGCAAGCTCCATCGTGGGACAGATTGAACACCAGCTCCAGACCTTTGCAGGGAGCCAGTCCGCGGAGCGATTGAAAAAGGCAGCTCTCTCCGTTCAGGCCGTAACGGAGAGCAGCCGCGTACGAGAGCATCTAGCTCGGGTTTTGAGCTGGGCTCGCGCTGGCATTGGGGATGGTCCCCTGCTCAGCCGTTTCGCCCTACACCTGGTCGTAGTTTTTCTGGCTGTGGGCGTGGTCGCCATCAGCCAGGTCAGCATCCCCGAGATTGAGTTCCTCCTGCCTACACCGACCCCGGCGCCCGATCTGGGTGACCACACCGTCGTCTCTCCACCCACCTCCCGGGGCAACAACGACAGCAGCCGCTACGTCAGCAACCAGACGGTCCTTTTTCAGGCCCCGGTGCCCCATACCACCATCGCCGAGCGGGATCGGATGGCGGTTATCACCTACACCGTCCAGCCCAACGACAACGTGTGGGCCATTGCCCAGGGCTTGGGCCTCCAGGCCGAGACGGTGCTGTGGGCGAATCCGGCAGTGGAGAAATCTCCAGACCTGCTGAGAGTAGGCCAAGTCCTCGTCATTCCACCTGTCGACGGGATCTATTACACCGTCCAATCCGGCGACACGGTCGCGAAACTTGCCAAAACCTACAAGACGACGGTCGAAGCGATCACGGGCTTTGAGTTCAACGGTCTGGAGGAGCCATACGTCCTGACGCCCGGCCAGCAGATCATGATCCCCGGCGGCCGCAAAGCAGTTCCAAAGCCGAACTACTATCCAATGACCGTGGTTGGCTCGGCGCCGGCAGGGGCAGCCAAGGGCTCGGGACGGTTTGCCTGGCCTACGCAGGGCATGCTCAGCCAGCGCTTCTGGAGCGGTCACCTGGGTATCGACATTGCCAACCGCACCGGTGTTCCCGTCGTCGCGGCGGACGCTGGCTACGTGGTCATGGCCGGGCGGGACACGTGGGGCTATGGGAACCAAGTCGTCATCGATCATGGCAACGGCTACATGACCCGCTATGCTCACTTGCAGACAATCCTCGTCAAGGCTGGCCAGTCGGTCACGAAGCAACAACAGATCGGGACGATGGGCAGCACCGGTCGCTCTACTGGACCCCACCTCCACTTCGAGGTCATCCAGAACGGAGTTCGGCGCAATCCCCTGGGATTCCTGCCCTAGCAGACTGTACATAGATAACGGGTGCGAGACCTGGTCTCGCACCCGTTTTGATTTCGTAGGGGCGCATGGCGCTGCGCCCTATGGCCGCATGGCCGCGAAAGACCGGGGTCTAGACCCACCCTCGCAGCATCATCGCCTCGGCCACGCGTGCGACCGACACAATGTAGGCCCCCATGCGGTTGTGGACGCCGTACTTTTCAGCCGCCTTGTGCACCGCGTGGAACGCCGACGTCATCTTTTTGTCCAGCTTTTCGTGGACCTCATCTTCCTCCCAGTAAAAGTCGTAGGCGTTCTGGACCTGCTCAAAGTAGGAGACGGTCACCCCACCCGCGTTGCACAAAAAGTCCGGAATGACGTAAACGCCGTTTTTGTGCAGGATCTCGTCTGCCTCGGGCGTGGTGGGACCATTGGCCAGCTCGGCCACGATCTTGGCCTTGATCTTTCCGGCGTTCCAGGGGCCGATCTGGTTCTCCAGGGCCGCCGGGATGAGGATATCCACGTCCAGCTCCAGCAATTCGTCGTTGCTGACCTTCTTGGTCTCCTCGCAGCACTGGTAGGTGGCGACGGTGCCCTCTTGCTGCTTCCATTCCAGCACCTTATCAAAGTCCAGACCATGACCGTCGTAGATGCCGCCCTTGGAGTCGGATACGGCCACGACCTTGGCGCCGAACAGCTCGACGACCAGCTTGTGGGCGAACTGGCCGGCATTGCCATAGCCCTGGATCGCCACAGTTGCCTTGCTCGGGTCGATGCCCAGGATCCTGGCCGCTTCGCGGATGGTGTACATGCCACCCCGAGCCGTGGCGTCGCCCCGGCCGGCCGAACCGCCCAACGGCAGCGGCTTGCCAGTGATCACACCCGGCACGTTGTAGCCGCGCATCACACTGTACTCGTCCATCATCCAGGCCATGATCTGCGGCGTGGTGTAGACGTCGGGCGCCGGCACGTCGGTCTCTTCACCGATATAGTGGCCGATGGCGCGGATGTAGGCCCGGCTCAGGCGTTCCAACTCGCCCAGGGACATCTCCTTCGGGTTGCAGATGATGCCTCCCTTACCGCCGCCCAGCGGGATATCCACCACCGCCGTCTTCCAGGTCATCCAAGCGGCCAGGGCGCGGACGGTGTCGACCGTCTCCTCGGGATGGAAGCGAAGACCACCTTTTGTTGGCCCGCGAGCATCGTTGTACTGGACACGGAAAGCGTGAAAGACCTTGACGGTGCCATCGTCCATGCGGACCGGTAGCGTGACATGAAATTCTCGTAGCGGCCAACGCAGTAGCTCATGCACCGACGGGTCCAGGTCCATGATCTTGGCCGCTTCATCCAATTGCGATTGCGCAATCTTGAAGGGGTTGAGCTCACTCATCGTACATCTCTCCTTGTGTTATTTCGAGAATTGGGAATGGGCCTTTTGGTAGGCAAAATCCCGATGCCTGTGCGCATGGGCCCTCTTGGACCCCTAATAAACAAAAATATACCCGATCTGTCACCTCCTCATGCACGCGGGTATACCTTGCAGTAAGGAATTGCCACGCTGCAATTCTCGGTTTGCTTGCGCATTATAGCACAGACGCAGATCGAGAGCAAGAACAGGCGCAAGCATGGCTTTCTGCGAACGGGCGCTTCACTTGCGCAACCTTTCCCCGAGCAAGGCCAGCACCCCCTGCGGGTCGGCCTTGCCGTGCGTAGCCTCCATCACCTGGCCCACAAACCAGTGCAGCAGCGTCTCCTTACCCTCCTGGTATTGACGCACTTGCTGGGGATGGGCGGCGATGACCTGTTCTACCACGCCGGCCAGTGTGTCCCGCTCGGAGATTTGGGCCCATCCTCCTTCGCCGACGATCTCGGATGCGGACCGGCCTGTGGAAGCGATCTCTTCGAGCACGGCCTTTCCGCTGTTGGCGGTGATGGTCCCCTCTTGCACCAGGGCCACAAGCTCTACCAATGTGGCGGGCGTCACGCCAAGCCCGCTGATCTCGCCCTCTTTTGCTTTGAGCAGGCGAAAGAGCTCGCCGGTCACCCAGGGAGCCGCCGAACGCGGATCGACGCCCCGTTCCCGGCCGACTGTCGCTACCTGGTCGAAATAGTCGGCCACGTCCCGATCGGTGACCAGTATGGCGGCCTCCTCACGGGAGAGGCCATAGTCGGCGACGAAACGATCCCGCCTGGCATCCGGCAACTCGGACATGGCGGCTCTGACTCGATCCACCCATGCCCGCGAGACAACCAGGGGCGGCAGGTCTGGCTCTGGAAAGTAGCGATAGTCGTCCGCACCTTCCTTGGCGCGCTGTTCCACCGTCCGTCCCTGCCGCTCGTCCCAGCCCATCGTCACCTGGCGGACCTCGCCGCCGGCCGCCAACAGTGCGGCCTGGCGCTCGATCTCGTACGCCAGTGCCAGCTTGACCGAGCGGAACGAGTTCAGGTTCTTGATCTCGACCTTGGCGCCGGGCGCCTTGCTACCAGGGAGGCGCAGCGAGACGTTGGCTTCGCAACGCATGGCCCCCTTTTCCATGTCGCCGCTCGACACGCCCAGGGTGCGCAGGATCGTCTGCAGCTTGTTCAGGTATCCCCGTGCCTCCTCCGGCGTGCGGATGTCGGGCTCGGTGACGATCTCGACGAGGGGCATGCCCGCGCGGTTGAAATCCAACAGGCTGTGGTCAGCGGCGTGGGATAGCCTGGCCGTGTCTTCCTCCAGGTGCACCCGCTGGATGCCGATGCGCTTCACTTCGCGGCCGGGACTGCCGGGATCGTCGAGCTCGATCCAACCGTCGCGGCAGAGGGGCAGCTCGTACATCGTGATCTGGTATCCCTTGGGCAGGTCGGGATAAAAGTAGTTCTTGCGGTCAAAGACGGCCGTCCCGGCAACCTGGCAGTTGAGGGCCAGCCCGGCCAGGATCGCCTGCTCCACCGCCCGGCGGTTGACGACCGGCAGCGTCCCTGGCAGCCCCAGGCAAACCGGACAGACGTGGGTGTTGGGCTCAGCGGCGAAAATGTCGGCGTCGCAGCCACAGAACATCTTGGAACGGGTCAGAAGCTGGGCATGGACCTCCATGCCGATGATGGCTTCGTAGGGAGGCATGGCTCACTTCACTGGTGCGTGGTTATGTCTGTCTCTGAATCCTGGCTGAGCGCTCTTGTGCTAGCGCTTCTTGTAGACCTCACGTCGATGCTTGATGAGGTGGACGGTAAGCCGTCGCTCAGCCTGGTTGATCGTGTATAGAGCCCGGTAACTGCCAATCCTGAACTTGAAAAGGCCCTTCCAGTCACCGGTCAGCGGTTCTGGTGTTATAGAGTCGAGATTCTCTGCCAGCCAACGTAACCTGTTGAAAACGCGTTGGGCGATGGGTTTGTCCAGATCTGCCAGATCATCCCTGGCTTCAGGCATCAGCTCGAGATCGTACAATGCTACCACTCCAGGCCAAGCTCAGAGGCAACCT
>Ga0316577_10001663_pt1 | contig 10642 bp, 9 predicted proteins | sample S5NA_FD_203073 | JGI IMG/M metagenome (GOLD analysis project Ga0316577, IMG submission 203073) | Rhizosphere microbial communities from salt marsh grasses in Alabama, United States - S5-7_050615r2r1 | ecosystem: Host-associated > Plants > Roots > Rhizosphere | place: USA: Alabama | collected... | reverse complement strand
CAGAATAAATGAATACTAAACGCTGCTCGTTCTATTGTCAAGGTTTGTGCAGATGGGTCAAAATGGGTAATGACATTGGGGCAGGTCAGCGGCTCTCTATCGGAAGCTTGCCCATGATGATCATTCCCAGCACTTCGTCCTTGGTGACATCCTGGGTTCGGCGGGTTCCGATCAGCTGGCCGTTCTTGATGACCGAAACGCGGTCCGAAAGATCGAAGACATCATGCAAATCATGGCTGATCAGAAAGATGCCGATGCCTTCGCTTTTGAGTTGTTTGATCAACTCCGAAACCATGGCGGTTTCCTGGGGGCCGAGGGCGGCGGTGGGTTCGTCCATGATCAGAATTTTAGCATTGAAGTAAATCGCCCTGGCGATGGCAATGGATTGCCGCTGACCGCCGGACATATTTTTGACTGCGTCGGTAATGTTCTGAAAATTAGGATTCAGCCGGTGGATGACCTTGCGGGCCTCATTTTCCATGACACGGTCGTTGAGCGTGCCATAACGGGTCATGATTTCCCGGCCTAGAAACAGGTTACCCGGTGCATCCAGGTTATCGGCCAAGGCCAGGGTCTGATAGATGGTTTCAATGCCGTATTGGCGCGCATCGCGGGGCGACTCGATGCGGACCTTTTCCCCATTGATACGAATCTCGCCTTCATCGCAGGGAATGGCCCCGGAAAGCGCTTTTATCAAAACGGTCTTTCCCGCGCCGTTATGCCCCAAAATGCCGTTCACTTCACCGGGGTATAGATCGATGCTCACCCCTCTAACGGCATGAACGCCGCCAAAGCGCTTATGGATATTGATCATCTCAACCAGGGGGGTCGGGTTCATGCTGGTTTCTCTAAATCCGTTTTTTGTTGTAGACCACGTCGAACCATACCGCCAGAATCAGAACAGCCCCGATGACCAGTTGGCGCATGGCGCTGGAAATTCCCAAGAGAACCATGCCGCTGTCCAGGCTCTGCATGATCACCGCGCCCAAAATGGCGCCGGTGATGGTCCCCTGGCCGCCGGCCAGGGATGTTCCGCCGATGACGGCAGCGGCAATCACGTTGAGTTCGGCCAGCATGCCCATGGAATTGGCACCGGCGTTCAATCGCGCCGTGGTGATCACCGCCGCAACCGCACAAAGAATACCCATAACCATAAAGACCAGGGTGGTGATCTTCTTCACGGCGATGCCCGAAAGCTCGGCCGCTTCCGGGCTGCCACCAATGGCGAACACGTAGCGTCCGAAGCGGGTGATTTTTGCCAAAAGGCTCATGCCCACCACCACACAGATCATGATCAGGACAGGCACGGGGATGCCGCGGGGAATTTCAGTGCGGGGTTTATAGTAGGCATTCATGACCATCACAAACCCGCAGATCAGGGCCATACCGATGGCCAGTAGGAAGGTCTGGATCCAGAAGGGTTTTACCTTGAAACCGTATTTGCGGCAGCTTCTGCGGGTCATGAAGGTGTGGGTCAACATCCAGGCAATGGCCCCCCCGGCCAGAATCCAACTCCACGTGGCGCCAATGGAGCCCTCAATGCCGCCCCCCAGGATCTGGTAGGTCTTGTCCATGGGGGCCACGGTGCGGCCGTCGGTCACGAGGTAAGCCGCACCGCGGAAGATCAGCAGACCGGCCAGCGTGGTGACAAAGGAAGGCACCCCGCGGTAGGCAATCCACCAACCTTGCCATAGCCCCACAACGGCACCCAGCACCAGGCCGCAAAGGATCGTCAAAGGCCAATTCCAGGCCGCGCCCAGGGGAAACACCTCCACTTGCAAGAAGGCGATGACCATGCCGGTGAACCCGAGCAGCGATCCCACCGACAAATCGATGTGCCGGCAGACGATGACCAGCACCATGCCGGTGGCCATGATACCCACGACACTGGACTGCACGGCCAAATTGTACATGTTTCGGGCCGTGAAGAAAATGCCGTCCGTCATGATATTCAGCGTCACCCAGATCACCAGCAACGCGATGATCATGGCCAGCATGCGCTGATCGACCTCGGCCTGCCGAAAGTAGTAGGATAGGGTGTTTTCTTTTACTGCGGCCTGTTGCGCCGGAATAAGCATTGACTTGCTCCGAAATCAACAACGGAATCTCTGCTTGGGTTGGTACGATGGCAGAAAGTCGCGAAAAGGGGCGTTCCAATAAAAAGGCTGATGGGACGCCCGTCTCAAGGCAGATTCTATTTACATGCAGCAGGCGCCTTGGCCTTGTCAACACCTTGGCAGACCACCGCTTTTTTCACCCAGCCGGCCTTGATCACAAGGTCAAGGTTATCCTGCGTAATGGGTACCGGCTTGAGCAAAATAGCATTCATCTCAACGCCTTTGGGACCACCGGACCATTTAATGGCATTTTCGACCGTTTCACCTTTGGCCAGGGCCACTGCGATATTGGCCGCGGCTTTACCCAATTCACGAGCGTCCTTCCAGACAGAGACGGTCTGGGTACCCCTGGCAACCCGGTTCAGCGCGGCGTGATCGCCATCCTGGCCGGACACCGGCGTGATGCCTTCCATGCCCTGGGCGGTAAGGGCCGCCACTACACCGCCGGCCGTGCCGTCGTTTGAAGCCACCACCGCGTCCACCTTATTGTTGTTGGCGGTCAGGATCTGTTCCATATTTTTTTGAGCCACCTCGGGTTTCCAACCCTCGGTATACTGCTCGCCGACAACTTTAATCTTTCCAGCATCGATGGCTTTTTGCAAGACTTCCAACTGCCCTGCATGCAAAAAGTCAGCATTGGGGTCAGTGGGTGAGCCTTTGATGAAGACATAATTGCCTTCGGGTTTGACCTTGAAAACTTCGCGGGCCTGCATCCGACCGACCTCTTTGTTGTCGAAAGTCAGATAAAACGCATAGGGATCTTCAATCAGGCGATCATAACCCACCACCGGTATGCCCTCGGCCTTGGCCCTTGAAATGGCCGGAGAGATGGCATCGGCATCATAGGCCAGAATGATCAGGGCATCGCAACCTCGGGCAATCAGGTTTTCAACATCGGAAATCTGTTTGGTGGCATCGGCCTGTGCGTCGGCGCTGATATATTTTGCACCCAGCTTTTTGAGCTGAGCCTTCATGGCCGCCTCGTCCGTTTTCCAACGCTCTTCCTGAAAATTTGACCAGCTGACCCCCACGGTCAGCGATTTGGCGAAAGCGGTGCTGTTTACAGCAGCAAGCAGGGCAACGGCGATAAATGTACTACCAACTCCCAACATAAACCTTCTCATCCTGGAACCTCCTTTTTGCTTCTGGTTATATACTTAAGGGGCAAGTGAAAGAGAATGCGGCACAGGCTGACGATCTATTAATTCATTTTGAAAATTATTGACCTAAAATTTGAATTGCACAGGCCATAAAAATTGTCAATACTTTTATTGAAAATAGATTATTATCCTATTTTATAGATTATTTTATTATACAAAAAAATGAGTTGACTTTAAAATAACAACCCAGCTATTAGTTTATCAACTGAACTTTACCTGTCTTATTGATAAAACTATCTATGCATTAATATATTAATTAATGTTATGAATTATTAAGATTTGAACCATGCCCATACCGGTACGCGACCTGATGCGCGCGATCAATCGATCCAAAATACTTGAGACCATTCGCACCGTCGGCATGATTTCACGCATCGATATCGCGCGCACCACAGGCCTAAGTCAGGCATTGATCACGGGACTTACGGCCGACCTGATCAAAGAAGGACTGATTATCGAAAAGCAGTCTGGAAAATATAAAGGCGGGCGGCGGCCCATGCTATTGGCATTAAACCCGGAAGGCGCTTATGTGGTGGGCGTCAATTTGTCGATCAGTGAATTGAGCGTCGTCATTGTTAACTTTGAAGGCACGGTGGTCGCTTCACACGCCAACAGCCTGGCGCCGATCCATCACTCCATGGCAGAGATCGCCGATCGGGTTGCGGGAGCGGTGCAGGCCTGTATTTGGGAGGCCAATTTCGCCAAGGAGCAGATTTCCGGAGTCGGCATCGGCATCCCCGGAATAGTGAACACGAATTCCGGCAATATCCTCTTTTTGCCCAACTATGGCTGGGAAAACGTCAACCTCAAGGAACGGGTCCAGAACAAGCTGAACCACCCTTGCTATATCGACAACAGTTCCAATACCCTAGCCCTGGCCGAGCAATGGTTCGGAGAAGGCAAAGGGATTGATAATTTCCTGGTGGTGACTATTGAAAACGGGGTGGGTTTGGGGGCGGTCATCAACGGTCGCATTTACCGCGGGCAGGAAGGGATTGCCGGTGAATTCGGCCATATGACGATCAACCCGGATGGCCCTGAATGCCGCTGCGGCAAAAAAGGATGCGTTGAAGCCTATGCTGGCAATATCGCCATCATGCGGGATGCCAGAAAAGCGGCAGCTGACGGGCACTGGGATTGCGAAGATCCGGATCGTTTTACCTATGAAGAAATGCTCCGAGCGGCCCAGGCGGGGGTTGTTGTCTTGCGCCGGCTGTTTTCCCGTGCCGGCCAAATGTTGGGGATCGGCGTTTCCCATCTGGTCACCCTTTTTAATCCTGCTAAAATTTTCATCACCGGGCAAGGCGTACAGGCCGGCGAGTTGATCTTCGATGCCATGTTTTCGACCGTGGAGCAGTGCCATTCAACCAGATTCGGCCGGCGAACCACTCAGATCATCGTACAGCAATGGACGGAGCAGGATTGGGCCCGGGGCGCGGGTGCCTTGGTTTTGCAGGAATTGTACAAATCGCCGGTGGGTCAGGTGGCCACCCATCGCTAATCCGACAATGTCCACTGGGTTGTCAAAATCCCAATGTGGCCCAAAAAAGATGGCGACCGACTTTTGCAATATTGGGGATAACTCTCATTTTACTTCTATAAAAAAGAACAACAAGGGGGGCAGCATGACTGTTTTTTTCCCGCAAATCCTCTCGCCGGTTGCTTATGAGGGACCTGACGCTAAAAAACCGTTAAGCTTCAAATACTATGATTCTGAAAAAAAAGTAGCCGGCCGAACCATGGCAGAACACCTGCGCTTTGCCGGGGCATACTGGCATTCCTTTAAGGGGACCGGACGCGATATTTTTGGCGCTGATGTCTACAACCGTCTTTGGGATAAACAGACCGATCCCATAACCCGGGCCGAGGCGACGTTGCAGGCGGCCTTTGAATTCAATCAAAAGCTGGGATTGCGCTTTTATTGTTTTCATGACCGGGATCTGGCTCCCGAAGGCGATACCTTTGCCGAATCCTGCCGCAACCTTGAAAAACTGGTTACCCTGGCCAGAAAACTGCAACAACAGACCGGCATCCGCCTGTTGTGGGGAACCGCCAATCTGTTCGGTCATCCGCGTTATACCCATGGGGCAGCCACCAACCCGGATATGCATGTGTTCGCCTATGCCGCCGCCCAGGTAAAGCACGCCATTGCCGCCACCCATGAATTGGGCGGCGAGAACTATGTGTTTTGGGGCGGCCGGGAAGGCTACGACACCTTGTTGAACACCGACATGCAGCGGGAACAGGATCAACTAGCCCGTTTCTTCCACATGGCGGTGGACTACGCCCGCCAGATCGGCTTTGCAGGGCAATTTCTGATCGAACCCAAACCCCAGGAGCCCACCAAGCACCAGTATGATTTTGACGCCGCCACGGTCCTGAATTTTTTGCGTCAATATAACCTGCTGGACCATTTTAAACTCAACATCGAAGCCAACCATGCCACCTTGGCCGGGCATACCTTCGAACACGAACTCAGCGTGGCCTCAAACGCCGGAAAGCTCGGCAGTATCGACATCAACCGCGGAGACAATTTGCTGGGGTGGGACACGGACCAGTTTCCCACCGATTTGTATCAAGCCACCTATGCCATGTTGGTGGTGCTGGGCCAAGGCGGGCTGGGCAGCGGCGGGTTGAACTTCGATGCCAAATTGCGTCGAGGCTCCACGGATTTGGAGGATCTTTTTTACGCCCACATCGGCGGCATGGATGCCTTTGCGCGCGGCCTGCTAACCGCTCAAAAAATCATTGACGACGGTTTGCTGAAACAATTTATCGATCAGCGCTATGCCAGTTATGACACCGCCCTGGGCCAACGCATCCTGAGCGGCAAGGCTGATTTCGACGAACTCGAAGCCTGGGTTCTTGAAAACGGCGAACCGTGTCCGGTCAGCGGGCGTCAGGAATATCTTGAAAATTTAATCAATACGTATCTCTAAAGCTCCTTAAAAATCCAAACTGGCCGGCTCGTAATATTCTTTTGGGTGTTTGCACGAAGGGCATGTTTGCGGTGGCTCCGTGCCGTCATGGATATAACCGCATTTGCTGCATTTCCATTTAATCGCCTGTTCACGCTTGAATGCATTGCCGGACGCCACCAGATCCAACAATTTCCGGTACCGCTCCCGGTGATGCGCTTCGATTTTGGCAATCTGTTTGAAGGCGATAGCCGCCTCGGTTTCGCCTTCTTCTTCGGCTTCTTTGGCGAACTGCGGATACATGCTCTCAACTTCGTAGTCTTCACCCCCCATAGCCGCTTTCAAATTGGCGATGGTATCTCCGATGCCACCCAGCATCTTGAGATGGTCCTTGGCATGCTGCCTTTCGTTCTCCGCCGTCTCCTCGAAAATTTTGGCAATGTAGTGATAGCCTTCCTTCCTGGCGACTTTGGCAAAGAAAGTGTACTTGTTTCGCGCCTGGGACTCTCCCGCAAATGCAGCCTTCAGATTTTCGGTTGTTTTGCCCACCTTTTCTCTCCTTTCTCTCTGTTTTGAGTGTTTACCCCAATGTTGTCTTATTCCGGCACCCCTAGGCCGCGGCGATACGACTATCTACCAGGCGATCACTCCCGCGACCCTGCATCTCCGAACACAAGCGTCCCAATTCGGCGATGGCGTTTTCGGTCCTGGCATTCCACGTGCCGCAGCTCAGCCGGAAGTGATGGCTAAAACGTTCCTGAATGGTAAAAAGATTGCCGGGCGCAATCAGGATGCCGGATTGTACGGCAAGCCGGTATAGAATGTCCGTGTTGAAAACCGAAGGAAGCTCGATCCAGACAAAAAACCCCCCGACCGGACGCGTGACCCTGGTGCCCCTGGGGAAATGTCTCAATACCGCGGCCCGCAATGCATCGACCTGGGACTGCAAGCGCCGTCGCACGCGTCGCAAATGCTGTTGGTAGCCACCTTCCTTTAAATACCGTGCCACCACGAGTTGGTTGATGGAAGCATTCGAGATGTTGATTAGGGTTTTGAGCCGGTTGATTTTCTCCCTATATTTTCCCGGCAGCATCCAGCCCACACGCAGACCCGGGGCAATGGTTTTGGAAAAAGAAGAGCACAGAATTACCCCGCCTGCTTTATCATAGGCCTTGCATGGCTCGGGTCGCTGCCCAAAACAAAGATCAGCGTAAATATCATCTTCGATGAGGGGAATGTTGAAACCGGCCAAAAGCTTTACCAGCTTCTTTTTCTTCCCGGACGGCAAGGTAAAGCCCATGGGATTATTGAAATTGGGAATCGAAAACATCGCTTTGACCGGGTGGTTTTCCAGGACAAAACGCAGGGTCCCCAGTGAGATGCCCTCATTATCCGCTGCTGGTATCTCGATAATTTTCAACTGAAGTTGTTGCAGCAGATTGATCAGGTTGAAATAGATCGGGCTTTCCAACACCACCGTATCCCCTGGTTTGCAGGTGGTCATCAAGGCCAGGAAAATGGCTTCCTGACAACCATTGGTAATCACCACCTCGTCAGGGGAAATATCCAGCCCGCACGAAAGGCCCAGCTGGGCGATTTGTTCACGCAGGATACGGCTTCCCGGTGAGATAAGATAGGTAAATGCCTCGTCCGGCTGATTCCGGGCGGCTTCCTGGAAAAAACGGCCGAGGGCCTCAGAAGGCCAGAAACTCGGATCGATGTGGGCGACAGCCAGGCGTATCTCGGGTGTGGATTGTCCGGCCTCCTGGAAAGCACCGAAAATCTGACAAAGGGTTATCTCCTGTGGATCCAGTTGGACGGGATCCACGACAACATGAGCCGGACCCAAAACCGATTGCTTTTTAACATAATAACCCGATCGGGGCACAGCTTTGATCCGGTTTTGATTCTCCAGCCGCCAATACGCTTCCTTGACTGTATTGATGCTGACCCGCATCTCCTCGCTCAGCTGACGCAACGAGGGCAGACGTTCACCCTCTTTTAACGCACCGTTTTCGATCAAATGACCGATACGCTCGGCCACGATTTCATATCGTGTTGGTTTTTTCTGCATATAAGTCCTCACGGGTGCCCATTCGGATCAAACCCCAATGTTGGTATTTAGCCCATTCCGCCTTTATATAAAACATACAGATGACGGTAAAATCAATGGTTACAGTTCCCAGGAAATAACAATTGTGCCCATCGGATTGCCTCTTCCTGATCCTACCGGTTGTGTTTTGCATGCGTTATCTTTGACAAAAAGGGCGAAACCAATGAAAGGTGGAGGAAAAATGATCGGACTGTCCGCAAACAACGGCTCCCGTCTCATAAACATGCACAACGACCAGGTGCTGGCCTTTAAAGCCAGAGGCCGGCGCTTTGAAATCTCCTGTTTGACCGGAATGGTATGGCTCACTGACGGTATGGGCGGAGATCGAATCATTAAAAACGGTCAGCAGCTCAGCCTTAGATCCAAAGGTAAAATCTGCATCCAGGCCTTTGCACCGTCCATGATCCGAATCCAATGGGAACATACGGTTTTGTCCTCATTCATAGCCCCAATGTTGCGAAATCCGATGAGCTTCAGAGCTGGGGCACCAGGCTGCAGCCATAGTGCATTTGCCATACCCCCTTGGCAGCACCGGTTTATAATGGGAATGGGTTCCCATAGGGACAAAGGAATGATTTAACGGTAAGAAATGATAATAGCAATTCTTTACGCCTATTTGCACTGAAAGACAAAAGAATCGTCAAAGTAGCAAAAGCAACGAGGAGAATCCCCACTGCATAAACACCCGAACTTATATAATTGATTTCACATCCGTGAATTGTAAGGTTATGCATTAATTTTTTTCTATTATCATATCTAATGGTTAGGGAGGAACTCCCCTATGGTTCCAAGCATGTCATTACATTTTTCCCCATATTTTATAAAATCATTCATTTTTCTGTTGACAAAACTGTGTTTAGATACTTAACATAAAAGGAGGGACCAATGAATACCGAAAGATCGAAAAGGAAAGCGACGGAATTTCTAAAAAGCGGAAGAAATTTGAAAAGAAAGCGCCAAAAATATGAAAAGACGTTTAGCTTCCCTCCGGAAAAGGTTTTTTTCCAGTTCTGCCCAACCAGGGAACTCGATTGGATAGAGGGCTGGGACTGTAACCTTGTTTATACTTCCACTGGATATGTTGAAGAAGATTGCATATTTACCACTCCCGAAACGAATTTGCTTGGGCCTGGGCTCTGGATATTAACCCGATACGAGCCAAACCGAAAGCTTGAGCTTGTGAGAATTATAGAGGAATCGGTTGTATTACACTTCAGAATCAACCTAATCAATAACAACGACGGTACCTCGACAGGCGTCTGGAACCTGACATTCACAGCGTTGAATGAATCGGGGAATACAATTGTGGAATCGATACCAGATGGTAATCCTGAGCTTGAACGAGCGATAGACGGGCTGGAATATTTCCTTAAGGCAGGTGAAATGATAGTATCCTGAATAAGAGCGCACAGTGTTTCTATATGAAGCATGGCAGACATTGATGGGTTGCTAATACCAATCACCACGTAAACATCACATATGGGCAGGAGTTGTTTTATGAAACAACTCCTGCCTTTATTGGAACAATTCAGGCTGTTACCGATCGCCCCCCCTATTTAGGGACGTTTTTTTCCAGGATCGGGTCCACGAACATCACATGTCCCTGCAACTGGCTCCAACCGCCATCGGTGAGACGGTTTTTTCCCACGAACAGCGTATACAGCTTGGTTTCTCCATTCAGTTGGCCTGCCACCTGGGCTGAGACCGATTGTGTGACGCGATGGCGCAGGGCCGAACGGGTCGTATCGGTCCATTCGATGACGCTCTCTTCCTTCCAGTCGTCACTGACGACATTTGTCCTTAACAGTTTGATGCCGGCATATTGAACCTTCAAGACCTCCTCGGCCTTGTTCTTGATTTCGTTCTTTTGCGATCCGCTGAATCGATCGGCAAGCATCCGGGTCTCTTCAATCCGCGCTTCAACCAATTTGCCGTTTTTCGCCAAAAGATCGTTATAGGTGTCGGTCAAGGCAACCACCCGGCTGTCATCTTTTCCGAGAAGACCGGCTGCGCAATCCAGTGAACGGCGGATATCCTGGAACGCGTTTTTATGCATCACTGCGGGCATATCACCGGAACCGATTTTTTTAAGTTCATTCTCAATGCGGGGTTTGAGACGCTCAATTTTTCGCTCGGCTTCACCCAGGTAGGTATCGGCCATCATGGTGCAGGATTCCTCAAAGGACTTAACTTGATATCTCAGGTCCTTGACCATCTGCTGCAATTCATCGGTGGCGGCATCTGCAAGGCCTGTATCCTGCCATTGCGCCATCAGTGCCTTGACTTTTTCGTAATTCGAAGTGCGCTGGGCCATCTCTTTTCCATCGGCCGTAT
>Ga0316577_10001662_pt1 | contig 10642 bp, 7 predicted proteins | sample S5NA_FD_203073 | JGI IMG/M metagenome (GOLD analysis project Ga0316577, IMG submission 203073) | Rhizosphere microbial communities from salt marsh grasses in Alabama, United States - S5-7_050615r2r1 | ecosystem: Host-associated > Plants > Roots > Rhizosphere | place: USA: Alabama | collected... | reverse complement strand
GGAACATTCCATCTTCCATGCCACTTTCTCACCTCCTCTACCGGTGCCCCTTTTGTGGCCACGATCCCATGGACGGACAGGGGGACCGGGCATGGTGCAGCACATGCGCCTCCGAGTTCCGGCGAGGTGGGGAAGGGGGGCTCCTCTGGGTACGGAGGGAGGATGAGGCTCCCACCGAACGACCGGGAAAGGAGTTGGCGAGGGCCGTGGAGTCGTCGGGTCACCCCGAGCGGTCGCGGAGGTATGAGGTGGGAAAGGATCCGGAGGGATCCTCAGCGGGGCAGGACCCCGATGCGGCGCCAGTGGAGCGCAGTGCGGCAGTTCGGGTGCGGAAGGCCACGGTGGAGGAGCCCATCCGGGCCCGGGGAGAGACCCTGGGCTTCTACGAGTGCCTCGGGGAGGAGGAAGAAGGCGTTCTGGAGCTGACGCGCGACGGTCTGCTCCTCCGGGCGTCCGGTCAGCAGAAGGTAAAGAACGAAATCCCAGAGACTTCGGTGTCCTGGCAGTGCAAAATGCTCGAGATCGGTGCTATCCAGACCAGCTCCAGCTCCGTGCAGATCGCACCCCGGAGCGGGGGGCTGGTTCACTTCAAGTTCATCCATGACTCCCCCAAGCGCTGGGAAGAGCTTCTTCAGCGTTCGGTCAGACGCGCCTACCTGGAGGGTGAGCTCGGGGAGATCGCAGAATTCCAGCCTCGGGTCGTGGCGAAGAAGGACCCGGCGACGGGGGCCACCGTGGCCGTGCCGGCGGATCCCGCCGAGGAAGAAAATCCGGGGGGTGGAAGGTGGGCTGAGGCGGGGAAGGGGAAGGAGGAATCCCTCTTCACCTGGTACGGGTTTCTCCGCCTTCTCGCGAAAGCCCTGGTGCGCCTGGGGGTGCGACTGGAGGTCGTCGATCTAGAGAACGTCCCTGCGTCGGGCGCCTTCATTCTCGTTGCCAACCATCAGAGCGTTCTTGACCCCATCATCGTCCAGAGCGTATGCCCACGGCCTCTTCATACCTTCACCAAGAGCACCCAGTTCTCCAGTCGACTCCTCCGCTGGGTGCTCGTTCGCGTAAATGGCATACCGACAAGGCGTTATCGTGTCGACCCTCAAGTAGTGCGTATAGCTCTGAGGCGTCTGGAGGCAGGACTGGGTGTGGGAATCTACCCGGAGGGCGAACGCTCCTGGGACGGGACCCTGCAGCCATTCCGGCAGGGCACGGTTCGCTTCCTGCTGAAGGCGGGAGTTCCCATCGTTCCGTGCGGCCTGGATGGATCCTATGACGTCTGGCCCCGGTGGAGTCGGCGAGTGAGGCGTCGACGGGTGCGGCTCCGCTTCGGCAAGCCGATCCGGTGGGCGGCGCTGAGAACACGGAGGGAGAGGGACGCTGCCTTGCCCCGGGCGACGGAGGCCCTGAGAGAAGCGCTGTTGGAGGTGGGGGCGTGGAACGGGGATTCGGGAGAGGTGCAGGAGGGATGAGGGGTAGGAGGAAACACGTGGTCCGGTCCGTGGCTACTTTACATAATGTGTATTATGCGACGTAGATTAGAGGAGCGGCGGGGCAAAATCCCTCCCTTCACCTCCCGGGAACACCCTTCCCCCTCTCTCCTGTCCCGTCATCCCATCAGGTGAGCTCTGGCCTCCTCGAGCTTCATCTCCCAGAAGTCCCGGTCCGGAGAGTTATCATCCAGGGAGCCCACGACGTCCTCGTAGAGCTCCACGGCTCCGGCGTAGTCTCCGGTCTCGGACCGGATGCGGGCCGCCCCGGCGAGAGCCTCCTGGATCTGGAAGCCCATCTCCGCCGTGTTGGCGATTCGCAGGAAGGTCCGCTCTGCATCGTCCAGCCGCCCCGCGTCTTCGTAGGCGGCGGCCAGGAGGAACGCGGCCTGGAGACCCACCGGGTGGGAGTCCATCTCCCTCACGGCAGGCGCCAGCGTCTCCATGGCGGCGTCCGGGTCACCGTCCTCCAGGTACACCTGCCCGAGGATGAGTCGGGCTTCCAGGGCATAGGGGGTCCCGTCGAAGGTGGCCAGGTACTGGACCAGAGACGCCTTGGCCTGCTCCCTGTCCCCGAACGCCACGGCTTGCTGGACCTGCTCCAGCTGGGCGACGGCCTGCTGGGTGCGGTTGGCCCGGACGCGCCCGAGGTACATCACGGTGGCAACCACCAGGATGAGGGCTACGGCCGCGATGACGAGGGCCTGGTTGTTCTTCTTGGCCCAATTTCCCAGCCCGACCATCTTCTCGACGAAGATGTCTTCGGCTTCTTTCTTCTCCTCCTGCTTTCGACGGGAGGATGGGTGGCGATGCTTGGTCATTCTGCGCTCGGCAAGGAGGAGCTGAAAGTCGTGAAAATATCTGAAAAAGCTAGCGTTACGGGGTTTTCAGGTCAACGGAACGGGATCTCGCCACTCCGCAATGCCCCGGGTTTCAGGATTCGGATGCCCACGTCCCCTTCCACCAGGATCCCGGCGTAGATCCAGTCGTTGAGGATCGTGGTGACCGTGGAGCGGTGGGAGTGGGAGAGGTCCGCCAGGAGCTGGTGCGTGAGGGGGATCGCGACCTGGATCGCCTCCCCTTTTCTGCTGCCCTGCCGGTGCGCCAGGTGAAGAAGCAGGGCTCCAAGGCGCCTCCGGGCGCCTCCGGACCGCCGAGACTCCCCCAGGGTCCTGGCCAGAGCGAGATCCTCTTCTTTGGCCCTAAGGAAAGCCTCCAGCGTCTTCCGCGAGGTCTGCAGCGCTCCCTGGGTGGCTCTGCCCCCGAGGACGATCAGCTCCGTCGACTCTCCGGCCACCGCCGTAGTCCGCCTCCGTGCGTCCGGGAGGAGGGCCTCCTCCCCCACCATCTCCCAGGCGCAGGCGATGGCCACGGCGCGCCCGCCGACCCCTCCGACTCCTCCCCCTCCATCGTCCTCCTCCTGGATCAGCCGGAGGTGCCCGGCCGTGACCAGGTAGAGATGACCGGCGGGATCTCCCGCCCGGTAGAGGACCTCCCCCCTCCGGCACCTCCTCCTCTCCCCCCGCTTTACGACACGGTACAGCTTCCGATCCCGCCTGGGCACGACCTTCAGGGGCACGACGACCTCCAGATGCGACGGGGGGCTGACGAGGCGGAAACCGCCACAGCCGCGATTCTTGAATCCGAGGGTGGAGGGTCGGGCCGGAGGAGGACTCTGGGACCCTCTCCCCGGGGGTGCGCCTGAAAGCTCTCCAAAAGGCCGCCCAGCGCAAGTGTCGTGCCCCGGCGGGGGCGCCTCGCTTCCCTCCCCCTCGCTTCCCCGCCGCACTGGCGGAATCCGCGTCGCTTCCCCATCGTGTCAGTGGCGATCACCATGTCATACACCAGACGAAATGATGAAATCTAAAGGCCTTTCTGAGAACAGCTTACGCGGCACATGGATCGGCGCCACGGGGGCCCTCTTCGGCTTTTTGGCGGTGGCCCTGGGAGCCTTCGGTGCCCATGGGCTGAGGGACCGCCTCCTCCCGGAGGACATGGCCATCTTCGAGGTGGCCGTCCGGTATCAGATGTACCACGCCCTCGGTCTCGTCGTGGTGGCGGTCCTGACGGCACTGGTGCCGGGATTCCGGGGGAGAGGGGTGGGATGGGCCTTCACTCTGGGGGTCTTGATCTTCTCCGGAAGTCTGTATGCCCTGGTTCTCACCGGGCAGCGGTGGTTGGGGGCCCTGACGCCCCTGGGAGGGTTGGCTCTCCTGGTGGGTTGGGGGGCGCTGGCATGGAGCTTCATCCGGAGGGAGCATGTCTGACCACGAGCAGGACATGGGGCTCCAGGAGGCGAGGGCCCTGCTGGCCTCCGCCCAGAGGGTCTGCGTACTCACCGGGGCCGGCGTAAGTGCGGAATCCGGGGTCCCGACCTTCCGGGGGGAGGAAGGGTTGTGGAAGAGCTTTCGCGCCGAGGAGCTGGCGACGCCCCACGCCTTCCGAAGGGACCCCCGTACGGTGTGGGAATGGTACGACTGGAGGAGGGGAAGAATCCGGGGGTGTGTTCCGAACCCGGGGCACTCCGCCCTGGCTCGACTGGCCCTGGGGGCCAGGTCCGTGCGGATCGTGACCCAGAACGTGGACGGACTCCACGAAGTCGCCGCCAGGGAAGCAGCCGGATCCCGGGATCCCTCCCCTGCCCTCCCTCTGGAGGTACATGGGTCCATCTTCCGGGTCCGGTGCACGTCCTGCACCTACCGGATCCCCCACCGGGATCCGGTCCGGACCGAGACCGAAGCCGTCCTCCCCCGATGTCCGGTCTGCGGGTCCTTGCTCCGCCCCGACGTGGTATGGTTCGGAGAGGCTCTCGATTCCCGGGTCCTGGAGGAGGCCTTCGAGTCGGCCCAACGTGCGTCGGTGTGCCTGGTGGCGGGCACCAGCGCCCTGGTCCAGCCGGCGGCCTCCGTGCCCCTGGCCACGCTGGAAGGGGGAGGGTCCGTGGTGGAGATCAATCCCACGGATACTCCCCTGACCTCCATGGCGGACGTCGCTCTGCGGGGACCGTCGGGAGAGATCCTCCCGCGCCTGGTGGAAGGGCTGGATCCCTAGGCGCCCCTCGGACCCTCGGACCTCCCGCACACCCCGCAGACTTCCGGAACTCGGTGGGCGATTTCGGGGTTCTGTTGTGGGGCGCCGTTACCTTTGAGGGTGCCACATCGTCAACAAGAATGCGTATCTTTATTGAGAGGCTTTCGCTCCTCTTCCGCCTGAGCTGACACAATGAGAATCCGGAGCCTGATTACCGGGCTGTTCCTCCTCCTTCCCGTCCTCGTCTCCTGCAAAGACTCCACTTCCACCCCGGTTCCGTCCAGGATCGTGGTGACTCCAGGGACGCTGACCATGGATGCCCTGGGCCTCACGCAGCAGTTCTCGGCCCAGGTGCTGGACAAGAAGGGGAAAGCCGTCGAGAGCTCAACCATCACCTGGACCAGTTCCAACTCCGAGGTGGCGGAGGTCAGCAGCTCCGGCCTGGCCACCGGCCTGAAGAAGGGGACAGCCACGATCCAGGCCGCGGCCGACGGGTTGACCGGCACCGCCACCCTCATCGTGGATCCCCTCCCGGCGCAATTGGTCAAGAGTGCCGGCGATGCCCAGACCGGCGCCCTCAGCCAACCCCTTCCCCTGGAGCTCGAGGTGGAGGTGAGGGATTCCCAGGGGAATGTCGTTGAGGGGGCCTCCGTCTCCTTCCTCGTCGTCGTCGGCGGCGGGAGCATCTTTCCCACCCTGGCCACCACCAACGCCCAGGGGCGGGCGACGGCCGTCTGGACCCTAGGTTGCTCCAACGACGACCCGCAGCGGGCGCGGGCCTCATCCGGGGGATTCTCCGTGGAGTTCACGGCCTCCGCCGACCTTTCTCTGCCCGCCATCTGTCAGGAGACCGTGCCCGACGGGAGGGTGACGCTCCCCTACTCCGCGCAGGTGGTGGTGGTGGGGGGGGACCAGGCCACCATGAGCTGGAGCGTGGAGAGCGGATCCCTTCCCCCGGGCCTCGGCTTCTCGTCCACCGGCTTCCTCACGGGGGTCCCCAGCACGATGGGCACTTATACCTTCCGGGCCCGGGCGCAGGACGCGGTGGGGAACTCGGCCGCCCGCACCTACGGCGTCCGGATCTGTGGCGCCCCGCTGGTCCTGCTTCCGGGGGGGACTCTCTCCGTGGAGCCGTCCGGGCCCAGCGGGTGTGGGTTCTTCCTCCCCTCGGGATCCTCCGGGGATCGGTATCGGTTCGGGGTCCTCTGGGACACCTCGAACCCGGCGGACACCATCCAGATCCCCACCGTGACCGTCTCGGGGGTGCGGCAGCTGGCGCCGGGTCTCGCCCCGGAGCCGGCGAGGGTCCAATGGCCCGATGCGGCCGACCGGCAACAACTCTGGCTCGAGGGCCTGCCCGGACACCTCCGGGAGGCCATGGAGGTGGAGGCCGCCACGGAAGCCTTCCACATCCGCCTCCGGGAGGCAGAGCAGCGCATGCTCCGGGAGATGGGGCCCGATGCCCGTCCCCTCCCGGACGCGGGGCCCGCCATGAGGGCGCCGGGCCTTCAGTCCGCTGCCCCGGCGAAGCTCTCCCTCTACGCCAACCCGTCCTCCCAGTGCTCCCCTCAGGCAGCCAAGGTGACGGCGTTGAAGGTAGCCGAGAACGAGCACATGGTCATCTACCAGGACAGCACCCAGGCCCAGACGGATAGCCTCAAGGTGACCCAGTCCCTGGCCCAGAAGATGCTGGACTACTACCGGGACTACGGGAAAGTAGTCATCGACAACTATTTCGGCGGCGTAGCAGACATCAACGACGACGGGCGCGTCGTGGTCTTCGCCACCCCCGTTGTGGAGGAGGGGGTGGCCGCCTACGTCTGGAGCGGCGATTTCTTTCCCCGGGACGGCGTTAATCCCTGCCTTAACTCCAACGAAATGGAGCTGATCCGGTTCAGCGCCGCCGTCATCCGGGACATTCTGGACGGGAACTACCAGGCACTGGCCACCCTGGTCCACGAGACGAAGCACGTCAGCTCCCTCTACAAGAGCATCGCCCGCTACGCCATCGACCAGACGGACTATTACCAGCCCACCTGGGTGGAAGAGGGGACCGCGGAGATTGCCGGGGAGATGTCCTCACGCGTGGCGTGGGAGGCCACAGGGGGCCCCTCCCTCACCGCCATGATCCGGCGGTCCGACAAGGTGATCACCGAGGAATCCTACGGCGTTCTCCTTCGTTGGGTCCGAACCATCTTCTACTTGAACAGCCAGCCCAACGGCGTAGTGGGCTCACCGGTGGGGGCGACGGAGGGCCACAGCGTGTACGGCTCCGGGTGGCACTTCCACCGATGGCTCGGTGACGCGTTCGGAAACGCCTCCGCCTTTCGCATGGGGGACGCGTCCCTCTTCAGGTCCCTGAATGACTCCCTCACCGTGGCGGGCACCCAGGGAATCGAGAACGCCACCGGACTCGGCTGGGACGAGCTCCTGGAGGAATACGCCTCGGCCATCATGCTCTCGGGAACGGGAGCCCCTGCGCCGGACTGGGGGTTCACTTCCTACGACTTCCCCGACGTGACCACGGCCCTCCTCCAGGCTCCTCATCAGCCGGCCGGGTTCTATCCGTGGCCCGTGAACGTCTCCGGGGACAACGCCACCCAGACATTCGCGTCATTTGTTAATGTTGGCACCATAGGGCCATCTGGAATAAGGGTTTACGACTTGACGTCAGACGGCACGGGGCTGGGGCTCGACGTGAAGGTGGAGTCGACCATGACACCGGTTCAGATCGTCGTGGTCCGAATCCAGTGAGGACTCCTCGCCGCGGTCGGTGAGGGAGATCAGCCGGGCGTGGAGAGGGCCTTCAGGCGGGCCAGGGAGACGTTCCCCCCGCTCAGGACCACGGCCACCGCCCCCCTGTCACCTCGAGCCTCCAGGTGGCACCGCTTCCCCAGGAGGGCAGCCAGGGCGACGGCGCCTCCACCCTCCAGGAGAAGGTGGAGGGATCCCGAGGCGTAGAGCATGGCCTCCCGGATGCCCTCCTCGTCCACCAGAACGTGCTCGTCCACCAGCTCCCGGATCAGGGGGAGGGTGAACCGGTTCGTCAGGCCAATCCCCCCTGAGAGTGCCTCCGCGAGGGTCTCCTCCTCCGGCATGGAGACCGGCTTTCCCACCCGGAGGCTCTCGTACATCACCCGGGCCCGGGCGGCTGACACGCCCACGACCCGGACGTCCTGTCGCCGTTCCTTGATGGCATAGGCAATGCCCCCGGCCAGCCCACCACCCGAGAGGGGGACCAGGACCGTGTGCAGCCCCGGAATCTCCTCCAGGAGCTCCAGGCCCAGGGTCCCCTGCCCTGCCGCAATCCAGGGATCATCGAAGGGCTGTACGAAGACCCTCGCCTCCTGCTCCGCCAGAGCCAGCGCCCGGGTCTCGGCCTCGTCGTAGCTGTCCCCGGCGAGGATCACTCGGGCTCCGGCCCGTTCCATCCCTTCCTTCTTGACCGGATCGACCCAAGTGGGGACGCAGATGGTCGCGGGAATTCCCCTGAGGCCCGCCATGTAGGCTACGGCTCTTCCATGGTTTCCGCTGGAGCACGCCACGACCCCCCTCTTCATCTCCTCCGGCGAGAGGGCCAGGAGTCGGTTCGCGGCTCCCCTGACCTTGAAGGAGCCGGTGACCTGAAGGTTCTCGAGCTTCAGGACCACTCGGCTCCCGCCGGAGTCCTCCAGCTCACTCACTCGCATGACGGGAGTTCGTCGGATGTGCGGGGTGATGACGTCTCGAGCCCGCGCGATGTCCAGCTTGAAGGGGAGATTGTCGATGGCCACGGTGGATTCGACTCCATCTCAGGAGGGGATGGGTCACCCTGAAGCCCCATACCCTGCCCCCCATGCCGGGTTTCCGTCAAGAAGCAGTGGGGGGGCCGGGCCCCTTTCCCTTCCCTTCTGGACTTCCGGGGCATCCCTCCTCGGAACACCCGTTTTGGTCACCAGGCCCCTTGTACGTGGGGGCGCGGGACCGCAGGTTGCCTCCTTGAACGTTCAACCTGGAGAATGAACATGCGAAAAGGCCATCTGACCACGGTCATTGCCCTCCTCCTGGGAGTCTTCCTCATTCCCGGAAAGGGAGAGGCACAGGGCATGAGGGGCTTCCAGGAGGAGGCCCCCCGGGGACCGCTTCCCGACTGGTTCACCCTGGAGGGTTTTCGGCACGGAGTGAGCTTCTTCCCCGCCGTACACTACCCGGAGGTGGAGTACGAGGCAGGAGAGACCCTGACGTTTGACAGGTACCACACACTGGGTGTGATGTACGAGTGGATGCATCGCTGGGAGGAACGATATCCCGATCTGGTGGAGGTCTACGAGGTGGCCCGGAGCTTCGAGGGCCGCCCCATCCTGCAGGCCACCGTGACAAACAAGGAAACGGGGCCCGCCACGGACAAGCCGGCGGCCTTCTTCGAGGGGAATCGACACTCCGGGGAGGTCACCGCCGCCGAATCGGCACTCTGGCTCATGCAGTACCTGGTGGAGAACTACGGTTCCGATCCGGAGATCACCCAGCTGCTGGACACCCGGGCCATCTACATCCGCCCGAAGAACAACCCCGACGGCAGTGAGCTGTATCTGAACACCGCCCAGTCGAACCGAAGCACCAACCGACCCACCGACAACGATGGGGACGGACTCCTGGACGAGGACCCGGCGGACGACCTGGACGGGGACGGGATCATCCTCCAAGTCCGGTACCATCCCCGCCCGGGCACGAACGACCGGGCCACCATGGTCACGGACGAGCGAGACCCATCCGGAAGGCTCATGCGAAGGGCAGAAGAGGGAGAGGAGGCCGAGTGGGTCGTCACCAGGGAAGGGATGGACAGCGATGGAGACGGAAGGGCCGACGAGGACGGGATCGGCGGGTTGGACTTGCACCGGAACTATGTGGAGAACTGGCGGCCCGAGCCCGGCCTCGACTACACGGGTCGGGGCTTCACCCAGCGAGGTGCCGGAGCCTACCCCCTGAGCGAGATCGAGACCCGGTCGGTTGTCGTCTTCCTCCTGGAGCACCCGAACGTCTCGGTTGCCAACAGCATGGATACCAGTGTCCCCATGCACCTTCGGCCCCCTTCCACCTCTCCCGGTCCCGAGCGGATGTATCCCGAGGACCTGGCCTACTACGAGTATTTCGACTCCGTGGGTGTAGCCATCACCGGATATCCCTATGCCGGTGATGTCTACCACGACTATTCGAGCCGAAGGGGTGACGACTCCGACCCCATGTCCGGGAGCCCTCTCTTCGGGCATGGACCTGATTTCGGGTACTGGTACTACGGGGCCATCTGGTACGGCGATGAGCTCTGGAACGGTGGCGACTTCGGGGACCGGAACGGGGACGGGGAGGAAGACGACCTGGACGCCCTGGATTGGGACGACCAGGAGAACGGGGGCCAGGCCTTCAAGGATTGGACGCCCTTCCAGCACCCGGAGTTCGGTGAGGTGGAGATCGGGGGGTGGCATCCCAAGTTCTTCTCCCAGAACCCGCCGCCCAGGGAGCTGGAGAAATGGGCCCGGAACGAAGGACTCTTCAACCTGACGATGGCAGAGCACCTTCCCCTCCTGGAGATGGAAGGGGTGCGAGTGCGGGAGGTGGAGAAGGAGGGGGACCTCACCACCTACGAGGTCCAGGTGACCTGGAGGAACGTGGGTGGGCTTCCCACGGCCCTCCGGCAGGCCCAGCTGGTGAAGATCGTCCAGGAAGACCGGGCCCTCCTGGAGTTCGATGGGGCTCTCACGAGGGGGGATGAGCCCCGGGTGCAGATCCTGGAGCCCTCCGGGCGGGGCAACACCTTCGAAGCAGGCCGCACGGAGGCCGGAGCCACGAACCAGGCCACCTTCCGTGTTCAGGTCCGGGGTGACGCGCCGGCCGGGGGCACTGCCCGCGTACTCTCCACGAGGGGCGGAGTGCTGGAGGCCGCATTCACACTGGGTGGGTAGTCCATCAGGGGAAACAGGTGGGTGCAGCGGGGATCAGACAGGATACAGATGGTCTCCTTGAGCGCATGAGATACGGGGCCCCATGTCGGGGCCCCGTATCAGGTTACTGACCCTGTACGGGGTGTAGCCGGGCACCCTGTAGGAGCTTGCGGAGGGCCCCGGGCCCTTCCCTAGATCTGCCCCGCCCTGGCCAGC
>Ga0316577_10001661_pt1 | contig 10642 bp, 9 predicted proteins | sample S5NA_FD_203073 | JGI IMG/M metagenome (GOLD analysis project Ga0316577, IMG submission 203073) | Rhizosphere microbial communities from salt marsh grasses in Alabama, United States - S5-7_050615r2r1 | ecosystem: Host-associated > Plants > Roots > Rhizosphere | place: USA: Alabama | collected... | reverse complement strand
CACCAGGCCTACTTGACCGGCCTCGCCCGCCGTGACGAGCTCGCCGCGCTCGTGGCGAAAGCGGAGGCGCTCGCCGACGGCGAGGACCGCTCCGCCTGGGGGGAGGTGGAGCAGCGATGGAACGAGTTCGCGGCTTCGGAGGACCAGCCGGACCTCCGCACCCGCTTCGATGACGCGGCGGCGCGAATGCACGGGCGCCAACGTGCCGCCCGCGAGGAGCGCGAGCGAAGGGATCGTGAGAACCTCGCACACCTCACCACCCTCGTGGAAAGAGCCGAGTCGCTGCTCGCCAGGGAGAACCCCGGCCTGCGGGACGTCGACCACGTGTCGCGAGAGATCCGCTCCGCCCTCGACCGCCCCGGACACTTTCCCTCGCGTCTCGATCGCGAGCAGACCCTGGCCCGGCTCGAGGCCGCCCGCAAGGCCCTCTACCCCGTGCTGCAGCAGCTGCGCGAAGATGCAGAGTGGAAACGCTGGGCCAACGAGTCTGTGCAGGAGGACCTCTGCGCGCGCGCCGAGGCCCTCATCGAAGAGCGGGACACGGCCCGGGCCGCACGCAAGCTGAAGGATCTCGACGCACGCTGGAAGCAGGCCAAGGAGGCACCGAAGGAAAACGCCGAGGAGCTCTGGACGCGGTTCAAGGCCGCGCGCGACGTGGTCAAGGGCCGGGTCGACGCGTTCTTCGCCAAGCAGGCAGAGGAGCTGGAGGAGAACCTCCGGAAGAAGGAATCTCTCTGCGAGAAGGCCGAGTCTCTCGCCGATTCGACGGAATGGGTGAAGACCGCGGACGAGCTGCGCCGCCTGCAGGCCGAGTGGAAGCAGGTCGGTCCCGTGCCGCGAGCCCACTCGCGCAGAATCTGGGACCGCTTTCGACAGCCCTGCGACCGCTTCTTCACGCGCTGGCATGAGCAGCGGGAAAAGCGCGGCAAGGAGTGGGCGGCAAACCTCGAGAAGAAAGAGGCCCTCTGCGAGCGCGCCGAGGCGATGATGGAGTCGACCGACTGGGAGACCACCGCCTCCGAGCTCAAGGGACTGCAAGCGGAATGGCGCAAGATCGGGTCGGTCAAGAAGAGCCGCTCGGAGGCGGTGTGGAAGCGCTTCCGCAAGGCCTGCGATCATTTCTTCGATCGCTACAAGCACCGCGACGCCCTCGCCCTGCAGGCCGTCCAGGAGACGCGGGGGGGGATCTGCTCCGAGCTGGAAGCCCTCCTTCCCCCCGAAGGCAGCGAAGGGTCTCCGCCGGAGGATCTGGTGGCCCGGGTCCAGACGGCGCAGACGGCGTGGCGTCAAGCCGGCGAGCTCCCTCGCGACATGATGACCCCGTTCGCCGAGCGATTTTCCCGGGTGCGGGACCGGCTCGTGGAGCTCTATCCCCAGGCTTTCGCCGGCACGGAGCTCGACCCCGAGGCGAGCCGGCGGAAGGCGGAGAAGCTGATCGCCCGGGTGGAGAACCTGCTCGGGGAGCTCGCCCCGGAAGGCGGATCGGCCACCATCGGCAGCACCGAGGAGCTGGCGGCCCGGCTCCGCGACGCCCTAGCCGCCAACACCATCGGCGGGCGTGAGGCCGCGGAGGCCCGGTGGCACTCCGCCACGAGCGAGGTCGAGGCGGCGCAGTCCGGATGGCGACGCCTCGGCCCGATGCCGGGCGCGGACGGCCGCGGCCTCGCCGAGCGCTTCAACCGTGCCTGCCAGAGGTTCTTCGAGCTGAGGCCGCGACCGGAGCGGACCCGATCGGGGGCGCGACGCCCGTCCCGGAAGCGCGGCTGAGGCGCCTGGGGCTTGCGGGCGGTCCCCCCGGGGACCCTGGTGCGGTGAAGATCGGGCCATGAGCACGCGCCGCGCCGCCTCGTCTCCTCGCTCCCGACCCTCCGCCCGTCCCCCGTCCGACGCCGGGCCTGGCGACGTTCTCGAGCTCTTCGTCCTCTCCTCCGACCCGGCCGCCGAGAGTGCGACACTCCTCGCTTCGTTCCGCAACGCTCGGGCCGTCGCGCCGTTCCCGCGTCGGGGTGGCGAGGCCGGGGCGAGGTGGCAGAGGATCATCCGCGCGCATGAGCGGACGCTCGCCGTGCTCGAGGGCCGGGGGCGGGGCCGGACGCTCCCCCGCGGGCGCGAGCTGCGCGCGTGGGGGCGGGACCTGTTCGAGCTCCTCTTCCCCGGGGACGTCCGCCGGCTCTACGACGTCGCCCGCTCGCTCCAGCCGGACGGCGTTCTCGACCTCGTGTTCACCTCGATGATCGACTGGGTGGCGGACAAGCCGTGGGAGCTCGCCTACGATCCAGTGCGCCGGTCGCACCTCGCCACGTCGGACGTCAACTTCGTGCGCAACGTCTTCACCGCCGTCCCCGCCGAGGTCCGCTCCCGACGACGCGAGCGGCTTCGGATCCTCGTCGCCACCGCCGAGCCGGAGGGGGCGGCCCCGGTCGCGGCCCGGGAGGAGGCCGCGCTCGTGCGGCGGGGTTTCCGGCCGCTCGTCGACGCCGGGCTCGCCTCGGTCAGCGTGGTGGCCCGGGCGACCCCCGAGGCCCTCCACCGCCGTCTGAGCGACCAGGCGGTCGACGTGCTTCACTACATCGGACACGGGAGTTACGACGATGACGCCCGCGAGGGATGCCTCTTCCTCGAGGATGGGAGGGGACGACCCAGGGCGGTGGACGCAGCGGCCTTTCGGCAGATCGTCGGGCGACGAGGCACCGACCTCGTCTTCCTCAACGCCTGCGAGAGCGGACGAGGGGGGCGCGTGGATTTCAACCGGGGGATGGCCCCCGCCCTCGTCGCGGCCGGGGTCCCGGCGGTGGTGGCCAACCAATACGCGGTCCTCGACACCGCGGCCACCACGTTCGCGCGCGAGCTCTACGCCGCCCTCGCCCTCGGACGCGGGTTGGGGGATGCCGCCCGCGAGGCCCGGGTGGCCCTCGCGCACTCGATGGGCACCGCGGCCCTCGACTGGGCGGTGCCGGTGCTCTTCGCCCGCGACCCGGGTGCGACGCTGCGGCCGCCGTTGAGGGGACGCCGCGCGAAAGCGAGGGCGCGCCGTTGAGCCGGGCGCTCGCCGGCCCCGTTCTGCTGGCCCTCGCGCTTCGTCTGGCCCCGGTCCTCGTCCTGGACCGCGTCGTGGCCGATGTCGAGCGGTACCAGCGCGTGGGCCGCCACCTACTCGACGTCTCCTGGAACCCGTACGAGACGACTCGCCTGTATCCGTACCCGCCCCTCTGGTCCCTTGCCGAGGCGGGGGCGGAGTGGCTATCCCGGCGCGGCGTGGGCACCTTCCCCGTCAACGTCAAGCTGCCGGCCCTGCTCGCCGATCTGCTCATCGTGGTCGCGCTCGTCGTGGCCGGACGCGCCGGACGCGCCCCGCCGGCGGCGGCCTGGATCTACGCCGCCCACCCGGTGAGCGTGCTCATCACCGGCGCCCACGGACAGTTCGACGCGATTGCCCTCCTGCTGGTCCTGCTCGCGCTCGCCGCCCTCGCCCGCGGACGGCGCGACCTCTCCGCGTTGTCGCTGGCCGCCGCGATCGGGACGAAGTCCTTCCCGGTGCTGGTCCTCCCGTTCCTCGCCTTCGCGGGAGAAGCGTCCTGGCGACGGGCCTTGCGCTACGCGTTTCTCGCCCTGACCCCGGTGGCCCTCGTCCTCTTGCCATTCGCGATCGCGGATCTCACCGCTCTTCGGCGCGAGCTGTTCGCCTACGCCGGGATCGCCGACTTCGGCTGGACCGGGCTCGTGCGGGGCCTCTCCTGGCTCGGGAGCGGCGATCTGGCGCGAAGCGAGGCCCGCTTCTGGCCCGTTGCCTCGGTCGTTTCGAGGATGCTCTTCCTCGTGTCCTGGGTCGGGCTCGCCGTCGCGACGCGCCGAGGTTGGCTCGCCCTTTCCCCGGCGCGGGCCTGCCTCGTCACGTTTCTGGCCTTCCACGTTCTCTACGGCTCGCTCAGCGCCCAGTATCTCCTCTGGGTCGTGCCGTTCGGCGTGCTGTGGCCGGGCCGGATGCTTGCCGCGCACGCGGCGGGGGCCACCGCGGGACTCGTCGGCTTCTATCTCTTCCTCGCGCCGGGCGTCCTCCTGCCCCAGCCCCTGGAAGGGCCGGCCGCAGTCGGGGCGGGGCGGCTCTGGGTCCTGGGGGTCGGTGTGACGCTCGTGGTGTCTGCCGCCTGGCTCGGCGAGCTGCTGCGCGACGGCGTGCGCGCGGCGCGCGGGCGTGTCGCCGACACCGGCTGAGGCTCGGCGGTCAGGGACGGGGCGGAAGATGGGCCGGCTTGCGAGCAGCCACCGCGGCCACACGTCGCCCGTCGTACTCCCCTTCCCGCTGTCGGACCACCTCGAGGGGCGCCACCAGCTCCGGCAGTTCACCCGGCTCGAGGAGGAACACGGGGTTCGACGGAGACCGCTGCGGCTCCTGCCCCCTCGTGAACGTCTCACAGAGAAGGACTCCCCCGGGGCGCAGCGCCCGGACGAGCGCCGGAAAGAGCGGTCGATGAAGGTAGCGGAAGACGAGCACCAGCCCCCACTCTCCGTCTCCGAGATCGACGTCTCCCTTCTCGAGGTCCACGACCTCGGCGTCCAGCGGGAGACGGAGCCGGCGGGCGAGGGCGGCGAGCTGCTCCACGCGGGCCGCGTCCCGGTCGACCGCCCGCACCATGTAGCCGGCGCTGGCGAGCAGAAGGGCGTGGCGTCCTCGCCCGCAGGCCACGTCGAGCGTCCGCGCACCGGGAGGGACGAGCGACGTATTGGCGACCAGCCACGAAGAGGGACCGGAGATCGGTGACGGACCGGTCTCGACCGGTCCGGTCCACCCCTCCATTCCCCCGGTGATGACGAAGAGATTCTCGACGCCGGCCTCGGCCAGACGCCGAGCCGCACGATGCGAGCGGACCCCGTCCGAGCAGCACAACACCACCGGCCGCCCGCCGTCAGGAAGAACGGCGGGAGCGGAAGCCAGAAACGCCAGCGGCAGGAGGAGGGAGCCGGGGATGTGCCCGGCCTCCTCGTGCTCCCGCGCCGACCGCACGTCGAGCGCCACCGCCCCTCCAGCCAGCAGCCTCTCCGCCTCCGCCGGTGGGACGTCCTGGTACGGCCGGGACGCGCGGTCTATAGTCCCCGTGGACACGGAAGCGCATCATACGGTCCGGAGCACGCGGGAGCGAGTGCGGGATATCACGGCACGGAAGGACGAGGCGTGGCGGTGAGCCCGGTGGAGCCCCGCCCGAATCCCCGCCGCCCGTGGCGGTCCGTGCTGCTGTCGGGTCTCGTGTTCCCGGGGCTCGGCCAGCTGATGAGCGGCCACCCCGTTCGCGGCCTCGCCTTCGCCACCGGAAGCCTGGTCGCGGTTGTGGCCCTCATTCGCCGGGTCGCCGCGGAGACGCTCGCCCGGCTGCCCACTGATCCGGCCCAGATCGATCCCCTTCTCCCCTTCCGCCTGGCCCGCGAGATTCATCGCGACAACGCCGAATTCTTCCTGTGGATCACCCTCGCCATCGTCGCCTTGTGGGCCGGCTCCATCGTGGACGCGTGGGTCTCGTCATCATTCACCGCCCCCCCACCCTATCCCTCCCCACGGAGGGGGCTCAGGGGACGCGAAGTCGAGCTTGCGAGACGAGCGTCGACCCCGAGTGGACGCCGCGACGCGCCAGCGTCGCCTCCGACAGGCCAGGAAAAGCCTTGAGACAGGCCTCGGACACCCGCGTGTCCTCACGGGAAGGGACACGCGGGTGAAGCTGGGCCTGTCGGCCTGTCGCTCCTAACGCTGGCGTGAGGGAACCCAGGCGGTCGTCCGCCCCCCCACGGTGAGGTGGACGATGGGCTCGCCCCGGGCGGTGTGGGCCCCTTCCTTTCGGCCCCAGCGGCGGTGGAAGAGCCAGGTGCGGGGGAAACGCGCCGAGTCCGCGTTCACCGCGACCGCGCGGCGCACGACGTCGCGGAGGCGCAGGCGGAGCTGGCCCACCTCTTCCCGCGAGAGCGACGACGCCGGCCGGCGGGGGTCGAGGCCGGCCTGGTACAACACCTCGTCGGCGATCCAGTTGCCCACTCCGGCGAAGAGCGACTGATCGAGCAGCACTGCCTTCACCGGGGCACCGTGGCGGCTGAGGATCGCGGCAAGGGCCGGGGCGTCAGGGAGATCGTCGAGCACGTCAAAGCCGAGCTTGGCGAGCGGGGCCTCGTGCTCCGGGTTCCGCCGCAAACGGACTCGTCCCAGGCGCCGGGGGTCGGTGAAGGTCAGACGGCGGCCCCCTTCAGCCGCGAGCTCCACCTTCCAGAAGCGCGGTCGTGGATCGCCGTCACGGTAGAGCGCGAAGGCACCGCTCATGCCGAAGTGGAACATGGGAAACGGTCGCCGGTCGAGCTCCATCCAGAGATGCTTGCCCCGGCGGCGCACCGCCACGACTCGACGGGCGCGGAGGGCGGTGGCGAAGCGGCTCGGGCTGATCCCCTCGAAGACGAGGGGGTCGGGGGCGACCCGTACGCTCACGATCCGACGCCCCTTGAGTTGGTGCTCGGCGCGCCGACGCGCGGTCTCGACCTCGGGAAGCTCGGGCATGTCGCCTCGCCGGGGGGCGATCAGGTCTCGGCGGGGGGCTCACTGGCGCGGTAGAAGATGACCGTCGCCTTCTCGATCGTGACGAGCCCCTCCTGGACCATGCCGTCGAGAACGGGGAGGAAGGACTGGATCTTCTCCTCGGCGTCGACGATCTCGATCAGGATGGGAAGGTCCTCGCTGAGACGCAGGATGCGGCTCGTGTGGATCCGGCTGTTCGCCCCGAAGCCCTCGAACCCCCGGAAGACCGTTGCCCCGGCGAGGCCCTGGCGGCGGGCCTCCTGGACGATGGCCTCGAAGAGCGGATGTCCTTTCCAGCGGTCGGACTCACCCACGAAGATGCGCAGCAGCTGTCCCTCGCGCGGTATCCTCATCCGATCCCCCGTGCCACGGCGATGCCGGCCCAGACCGCGGCGAGGCCGAGAAGGATCTGCCCCACCGCGTTGGCTGCGGCGAGCACAAAGCTGCCCTCGCGGGCCAGGGTCAGCGTCTCGTAGCCAAAGGTCGAGAACGTCGTGTAGCCACCGAGGACGCCCACCAGCAGGAACAGCCGGCCGGTCGGTCCGATGGGGCCGCGCCCCTCGGTGAGGATCGCCAGGACCCCGATCAGGAAGCAGCCACTGGCGTTGACCAGGAAGGTCCCCCAGGGGAACTGGGGCGAGACGAACCGGTGCACGAGCCCGCCCATGTGATACCTCAGCGACGCACCAACGAAGCCGCCGGCACCCACGAGGAACGTGCGAGCCCACTCGGACATGGTCCGAGTCTCCCCCGCTTACGGACACCGATCAAGGCCTCGCCGTCCCGGCTTGACACGGAGACTTCCGGCGCAGAGAGTTGGGGTGCCGATCGGCGAACGGCTCATGGCGATTCCCCGGTACTGCTCTCACTGCTCCGCGCCATTGCCCGGCCCCCCGCCCGTCACCTGTCCCGCGTGTGACACCAGCCACTGGCTCGACGCGAAGCCGTGCGCCGGTGCCCTCGTCGCTCGCGACGGCAAGCTGCTCCTCGTGCGGCGTGCTCACGATCCGTGGCGCGGGTGCTGGGACGTGCCGGGCGGATTCTGCGGGCCGCGCGAGCATCCGGCGGACGCCGCGGTGCGCGAGGTGAAAGAGGAGACCGGGCTCGCCGTCCGCACGACCGGAATCCTGGGCATGTGGATCGACACCTACGCCCCGAGCGGTCCCGACGCCGACAAGGTGACTCTCAACGTCTACTTCCACGCCACGCCGACGGACGCCGCCGAGCAGCGCCTGGATCCGAACGAGGTCGCGGAGATCGGCTGGTTCGCCCCCGACGACCTGCCGACCGCGCTGGCCTTCCCCGGCCACGTCGTCGAGGTACTGAAGGCGTGGCGGGTGGAGGTCGAGCGAGGGTCACCGGGGACGCCGCGGCCCGACCCGAGAGCCGGGGCCCACGCCGCTCGCACGGCCTGACGGGTTTTCGGCCGCGAGCTGACCAGGGCACGGGAGGAGCGCCGCCTTGAACGAGCCCACGTTTCCCGACCTTCGCGCCTTCCTCGAACAGCTGCGGCGCGACGGCGACCTCACCGTGGTCGAGGCCGAGGTCGACGCGCGGCTCGAGACCGCGGAGATCCACCGCCGGGTCATCGCGGCGGGCGGGCCGGCCCTCTTGTTCCCCCGGGTGCGGGGCGCGGAGGTTCCCCTCGTCACCAATCTCTTCGGCACGGCGCGGCGGGCGGAGCGAGCCTTCGGGACTCGCCCGGGTCGTCTGATCCGGAGGCTCGTCGACGTCGCGGAGACCATGCTTCCGCCGACTCCGGGCAAGCTCTGGAGAGCGCGGGACCTCGCGCTCGAGGGGTTGAGGATCGGCCACAAGCGGCACGCGAGCGGTCCGGTGACCGAGATCGTGACCGCGGACGTGCGTCTGGACCGCCTGCCCGTTCTCACCTGCTGGCCAGGCGACGGGGGGCCGTTCTTGACCCTGCCGCTCGTCTACACCGAAGAGCCCCCCACGAGCCCGGCGCGTCGCGGCCGCGACCCGGGGCGCCGACACCATGATGCTGCGGGAGCCGGCCTCGCACGGTCCCGCAGCAATCTGGGTATGTACCGTCTCCAGGTGCACGATCCCCGCACCACCGGGATGCACTGGCAGATCGGCAAGGGCGGCGGCTTCCACTACTCGGTCGCCGAGGCCCGCGACGAGAGCCTCCCCGTGACCGTCTTCCTCGGCGGCCCACCCGCGCTCGTCCTCGCGGCGATCGCGCCGCTCCCCGAGAACGTGCCGGAGATGCTTCTCGCCTCCCTCATCGCCGGACGCCGTCTCGAGCGGTGCCCCGGCCCCGGCCGTCATCCCCTCGTCGCGAGCGCGGAGATCGCTCTCGTGGGCCACGTGCCGCCGAGGGCAAGGCAGGCCGAGGGCCCGTTCGGTGATCACTACGGCTACTACTCGCTCCGTCACGACTATCCGATCTTCCGGGTCGAGCACCTCTGCCGGCGCCGCGACGCGATCTACCCGGCCACGGTCGTCGGCAAGCCCCGGCAGGAGGATTTCTTCGTCGGCGATCTCCTGCAGGAGCTGCTCGCACCTCTCTTCCCCCTGGTGATGCCGTCGGTGGTTGATCTCTGGTCCTACGGGGAGACGGGCTACCACTCGCTGGCGGCGGCGGTGGTCAAGGAGCGGTACAAGCGCGAGGCGATGGTGTCGGCCTTTCGCATCCTCGGCGAGGGCCAGCTGTCACTCACCAAGTTCCTGCTCGTCACCGATCGAGCGGTGGACCTCCGCGACTTCCGGGCGACGCTGGAGCACGTGCTGGCCCGCACGGACCCGCAGACCGATCTGTATGTCCTGTCCAACCTCTCGATGGACACCCTCGACTACACGGGACCAGCGGTGAACGAAGGGTCGAAGGGTGTGTGGCTGGGCCTCGGCGACCCGGTGCGCGAGCTGCCCCGCGAGTTCCGGCCTCCCGTGCCCACACCGCCGGGGGTGACCGACGTGCAGGTGTTCTGCGGCGGCTGCCTCGTGGTGGGAGGGCCGCCGGCAGGCGAGGATCCGGGAGACGCCGCCCGGGTCGCCCGCCACCCCGCCTTCCAGGGATGGCCGCTCCTGGTGCTGACCGACGAGCCGAAGCTTGCGGCGGCGACCCCCACGAGCTTCCTCTGGACCACCTTCACGCGCTTCGAGCCGGCGGCCGATCTCCACGCCGCGGCCACCCGGGTCGTGCGGCACCACATAGTCCACGAGCCACCGGTGCTGATCGACGCCCGCCGCCGGCCCTCCTTCCCGAAAGAGGTGTCCTGCGACCCGGAGACTGCCGCCCTCGTCACCCGCCGTTGGCGGGAGTACTTCCCGGACGGGGGCGTGGAGATGGGGGATTCCGAGGCGGCCCACGTCGGCCGCTGACGCACACGGCCGCACTCGCTGCATCCCCTTCTTTCAGCTGTCTTACGTTGCCCTCACATCAGTCCCGCCGACCGCGTGGCATGATCGGGTGAGGAGAAGAATGCTCATGACCTCACCTCGTGCCCTGCAATTGTTCATCCCTCTGCTTCTGCTGGCAGCGACGCCCCTGGCTGCCGAGGATGATCGTGACCCCGGGAACCAGATCGTCGTCTTCGGCGGGATCTCGATCCTCGACGCCTCGCGGGACGAGACCCGCAGCTGGGTCCTTCCCCTGCCCGCCGCCCGGGGATTCCCCCGCGGGCCGGGCTGGCCGGGCCTCGAGGACGACCCCCGAGTGGACCTGCAAACGCGTACCTCCCTGGGTCAGAGCGCGCTCTTGGGGTTCCGCTACTCCCGCTTCATCAAGGGCCGCCTGGCGGTGGAGGCGGACTTGGAGGTCGCGCCGACCCACGACCTCGACGCGGGCGGCGATCTCTGCGTCTCCGACCGCTGCTTCGGCGGGGACAGCTGGCCCGAGATCCCGGGGCTGGGCCAGCCTGAGCGCGACTTCCGGCGCCAGGCGGGCCGCCGAGTCACGGCCTGGCACTACGGCGGGGGGCTGGCCTACGACATGACGGGCGGCGATGTCCGGCCGGTGCTCGTGTTCGGCGCGGGGGGAGTGTCCTGGAGCGGCTCGGGCGGCACGGAGACGGACTTCGAGCTCCGGTTCGGCGCCGGGCTCAAGATCCTCTTCGGCAGGGTCGGGGCGCG
>Ga0316577_10001660_pt1 | contig 10645 bp, 9 predicted proteins | sample S5NA_FD_203073 | JGI IMG/M metagenome (GOLD analysis project Ga0316577, IMG submission 203073) | Rhizosphere microbial communities from salt marsh grasses in Alabama, United States - S5-7_050615r2r1 | ecosystem: Host-associated > Plants > Roots > Rhizosphere | place: USA: Alabama | collected... | reverse complement strand
CAGGGGGCGCCTCCGTTGCCTGGGCGGCAGGGGGCTCTGTTGCTTCGGGGACAGGGGTGGGCGTCGCTCCACAGGCTGACAAAACCAATATTGCGACGAACAAGATGGACATCAGCGTGAACAACACGTTCTTTCTTGACATGGTCACTCCTCCTTAATTGGGTTCACCACGGATCTTCACAGATACGCATTCCCTCGAGGCATTGCCACAATTCGGCGAGTTTTCTTCACCACCTCCTCTCAGCAGGACGAAGGCATCCACTGCGTGTGTCATCACTGTAACGAGCAGACGGCGTGTCTGCCATTGTATGCGCTTGCATGCGCGACCAAGCTCCTCGCAAGAACTCAGAGCATGGTGGTAGAGCCGCGGTGCGCGATCTCTTGAACCAAAGATCAACAAGAACACCACCCCATGTGATTGCTCCGATGATGGATTACGGCGATCCACAGTCTGTGAGAAGCTCTGCACCCTGGAGCAACCCAAAGCCGCCTGTCAACTGGGTGCGGTCCGCGCCCGGATGTGGTTTGATGAGGCATGCTCCAAGTGCCTGAGGCCCCGGCGGAATACAAGCCCTACGACGCTTGCCTTCGCAAGAGCAGCACATCGACACGGAAAGAATGCAGCGGCCACGAGTGGTTCCTTTCCCAAAGTAGAACCTGCTCCATTATCTTCGGCCGTATGGGGCAAGGGCTCCATGGAGTAGTATACCCACAATATCCCAGCCTGTCAATACCGCAAATCGGCCCTGAGGATATTGCCCGACGGTCATGCCTTATGTGATGGATCCGCTCACCAGCCTGCAAGGCAAAGCCGCCGGGGGGGGGCACCGGCGGCTCAATCATCCATCTTTCCGCAAACATACAGCTCAGGTCATGCTGTGCGCCAGTAGACCTCACGCTCGCGCGCCATCCGGCCCGTATCGATCAATAATCGACGCAGCGTGGCATAGTCCTCGTGGGTGCGGCCGATGATCTCGTTCACCTCTCGCTCAGTGTAGCGCCGATCCGGCTCAAACTGCTCCACCAAATAGCGCAGGATCACCTCGCGCTTTTTCCACTGCCGCGGGATCTGCCTCAGGCGATCGCCCTCCATGTAGTCGCGCAGCACCTTGCGGTCGTAGGCGTCCAGGTCGAGATCCTCAGCCGTTGTCTGCAGCCGTTCCTCCGAGAGGATCTGCTGTGACATCTCGTGCAGGGTCTCGGTCTTGAGCGAGTAGACATGGTAGTGCTGGTCGGCCATGGCTTCCACCAGCCCGGCCTCGGCTAGCCGGCGCAGGTGATGTGAGACCGTCGCCGAACTCAAGTCCAGGATCGCCGCCAGCTCCTCCACAGAATAATCCTGGCGGGCCAACAGGCCGACAATCTGCAGCCTCTTCTCGTCGGCCAATACCTTAAAGAACTCAAGCAGGTATTCTGTCTGTTCCATTCCAGTATTCATCATGCACCTCTAATCGTTTAGATAAACATCGAAACGATTATACACACATCTTCAAGGATGTCAAGTCCGTCTCGGGCTGTGGAGCGTCGCTCTGTGACAGCCGGGCAGTGTCACTTGGAAGCTTCGTCGGAAGAAGGGCTGGGCGCCAGATGCTCGCTCAACCAAAAACAGTGAGCCCACGCGGCCCACCGTCTACTCACTTCAGCGCTCAGGCTGGTAGATCGGAGGGAGAGATGGCCTCCCGCCGGCGCCACCACAGGACGGCGCCCGGAAGGCTTGAGGCGATGATAATGGCCTGCATGGCCAGCGACATGACCAGCACCGATGCAGCAAAGGCGTCTGGTCGGTTTGCGCCCAATTGGGCAAGCTCCGCATAGAGGACGACAAAGACGCCCTGGTTCCAACCCAGTCCGGAAGCGATGGAGGGCAGGAACGGCGCAAATGCGGTCAGGGGAGTCAGCACAAACACCCAGGCCAGGGGCACGTCTGTGCCCGCGGCAACGGCCGCGAGATAGTTCACCACGCATGTGGTGAGGACGGTCAGCAGTTGGATGAGCAGGGCCACCACCAGGGCTCCGCCGTGCGTCCGGTAGACCTGCACCGAATCAGACAGGCGTTGATACAGCGCCAGGAAGCGCTCCAGCGGGCCCAGTCGGAATAGCCTCTCCACCAACTGGCGGAGGCGCTGGCTCATCAACACGGCAAACGCCACGGCATAGCCTGCCAGCACTACGATCAGTGTTGTGAGCAACCAGGCCAGGTCAGGGCGTTCGAGGAGGACGACGGCACAGGCCATCCCGATGACGGCCGCCAGGAGAAAGCCGGCCAGTCCGATGAGCCGGTCCACCAACACCGAGACGGCAACCGGCGCTGCCTGGCCTTCTACTTGGCGGGCAAGGTCCCAGCCCCGGGCAATATCGCCGCCGACCATGCTCAAAGGGAGCAGTGCAAAAAAGAGGCCGACGAGATTGTGGCGGTACAGGTTGGGATAGGGGACTTCCACGCCCAGGGTTTGCAGGAGGCGCTGCCACTTTAGCACGTTGAAGCCGATGGCCACAAAGTAGATGGCCAGGCCCAGGAACCAGGGCCAGAGGCGCATCTCGCTGAGCACCGTGCTCCAATCTACATTGCGGATGGTGGGCCGGGTAAAGATGTAGACGATCAGTCCCAGGCTGATCGCGACCTTGGCCACGTTCAGTAGTTTGTCTTTCAATGGCCCGTCCTGCGCGGGTAGGGTTCTTGCTGTTCCATGCCCTGGCCGGGATCCTTCGTCGTCCAGGCCATGTCCCAGACCACGTGCTTTTTCTTCCGGACGCGATAGTCCCATGCCCCGAGGATGCGCGAGTAGGCCTCCAGGGTGGCCAGGACGCCCAGCGTCGTCAAGAGCTGTATGGCGCCCCACACCTCCTCCAAGGCGATGCGCAGCACCCGCGTATTCTCTAGGCTGGATACCCGGTAGCCATATTTGTCTCTCAGATAGAGATGACCAGCATAGTTCCGCCGCCGCTGCGTGACGAAATCATGCACCGTCTCGGGGCCCATGCTATAGACCACGGCATCGGGCGCATAGCGGACCTGCATGCCGCGCCGGATGATGAACGCCTCGACAAATGCCTCGTCCATGGCCACGTCCACTGGCAGCTGGTCAAAGATCTTGCGAAAGGCGATCAATTCCCCCAGGCGCGGGATTTCCAGGCAGAGCTGATGCTCCATCTGGAGGCGCAGATGGGAGAGCAGACCCACGATGTGATCCGGGGTATTGACGGCGACCTTTTGGGCACCGGTCATGCCCACGCCGGGATCGCGAAACATGCTCACCATATTCTCAATGGTGTCATCGCGGGGCAGTGTGTCGCCGCTCTCCAGGACGCAGATCTTTTCCTGGGCGTGCTTCAAAAAGACGTTGATGGCCGAGGTCTTGCCCTCGCGCCTCTCCTGCACGTGGAGCTGGATGCGGGGGTCTCGGGCCATGTACTCGCGCACGATCTCTTCGGTCTGGTCGGTGCAGCCAGACGCTACCACGATGATCTCGGCAATCTCGACTTCGTAGAGCCGTTGATCCCAGATGGCTTGCAGCAGCCGCCCAATGTTCGCTTCCTCGTTGTAGGCGGTGATGCCGACGCTGCACCTGATCTTGGTCTCGCTCATCCCGATCCCACCACTGTTCGCCAGGCCATGCGCATCGTGCGCGGCAGGCGCAGCCAGGTTTCCTTCCTGGCCATGGTTCGCGCGATGCGCTTGGGGCGCAGGTAGAAGCGACGATAGGCCTCCTTCCACTTACGCTCCACCAACTCTGCCGGCAGATCGGGCATTTCAAAGCGGGCCTTGCCCTCAAAAAAGACGAAATCATCCCAGGTGTCGGCCAGGATGCGCCCCTGCGCCTTGACCGTCTCGTACATCTGGGTCCCCGGAAAGGGCGTGGCGATGGAAAAGTTGGCGACGACGGGGTCCAGCTCGCAGGCGAAGCGGATCGTGTCCTCCATCGTCTCCTCCGTCTCGCCGGGCAGGCCGATGATAAAGAAGCCGATGGTCTCCATGCCGACGTTCTGCGCGGCCCGGAACGCCGCGCGGACCTGATCGAGGGTCAGGTGCTTGTCCACCACGGTGTCGAGGATGGCCTGGTTACCACTTTCCACACCAAACGCCGTGCGGATGCAGCCTGCCCGTTTCATGGCACCCAGAACCTCCTCGTCGGCCAGGTTGGCGCGGATGCCGTTGATCATGATCCATGGCACGTGGCTGAGGTGTTCCTGCACCAGCCGGTCGCAGATGTCCAATACCCGCTCGCGGTCGATGTTGAAAGAATCGTCCAGCACGCCGATCTCAGCGGCCCTGACCTCTTGGACCAACCAACGCCACTCGGCCACGACACTCTCCACCGAGCGGGCCCGCCAACGCCTGGGCCCGATCTGCGAGCAGTAGGAGCAACGGTAGGGGCAGCCGCGGGAGGTCAAAATCGGCAGGCTCAGGCCGTCCACCTGATCGACCGTGGGTTGGAGATTCGTATAGCGCTCCAGCTTGAACAGGTGCCAAGCCGGACGGGCCAGTTCGTTCAGTGCTTGAACCGGAATCGGGGGGCGATCTGGGGTACTGATCATCTTCCCATCGCTGGCCCGGTAGGTGATCCCGGCAATGCTAGGCGAGATCCGTGAAATAGCGGGGCCTTCCTCCCCGGAGTCCAGTTGCTCAAGCAGCTCGAGCCAGGTCGCTTCGCCTTCACTCCGGATCACGGCATCTACAAAGGCTTTGGAGGCCGATTCTTCGGGCAGCGTCGTGGGGTGTGGGCCTCCCAGCACGACGGCAGCATCGCCGATCGACTTGACGAGGGCTGCGTCCCGCCAGGCGGCGGTGATTTGGGTCGTATTGGCCGTGATGCCCACCATCTGGGGATCAAACTCGTCGACGACGAGCTCCAGGGCTAGATCTTCGACGTCTCCATCGTAGGCACGCACCTCGTGTCCTTGGCCTTCGGACACAGCTGCAAGGTAAGCCAGCCCCAGCGGCGGGGAGGTCCGCGTATCGATGGGCAATTTCGACCTTGGATTGACTAGCAGAATACGCAAGATAGGCTGTCCTCCTGGTCGGGGCAGTATACCACAAGAGAACCGGCTTGTCATCTTGGTCAGGAGCGGGCGCACAGTGGCCGATCGAGGTTTTGGACCGCCTTTTGGCTTTGTTTGACACATCTTATGTGCTATAATTAGCTGCTCTTGACAAGAAATCGGGTTAGATTGTATCGTAGTACATGGATGAATTTGACTGGATCTGCTGGGTGAATTGATGACGAACCTTACACAGATGATTTACTACTTGTTGGCGCTCGTGGTGTCCATCAGCATCCACGAGTTTGCCCATGCCTGGTCGGCCTATGAGTTGGGCGATTCCACGGCCCGCAACCAGGGACGGCTTACGCTCAACCCCATCGTGCACTTTGACCCCATTGGGGCACTGATGATCGTGTTTATGGCCTTCAGCGGCTGGGGGATCGGCTGGGGCAAGCCAGTGCCGGTCAACCCCTACAACCTGCGCACCGAGCCACGCATAGGGATGGGGCTGACTTCGGTTGCCGGGCCCTTCTCCAATCTTGTGTTGGCGGCGCTGGCAGCCATTCCCTTGCGGCTTGGTTGGGCGATGCCCGGCCCGCTGTCGACGTTCCTCTTTGTCCTGGTCATCACCAACATCGGCCTGGCCGTGTTCAACCTGATCCCGTTGCCGCCCCTGGATGGCTTTAGCGTCCTGCAGGGCCTGCTGGCGACCTTCCGCACGCGGTGGGCCTATGAGTGGGGCAACAGGCTCGATAGTGTGGCCGCCTACGGGCCCGTCCTGCTGATGGCCTTGCTCGCCGTCGGCTGGTTCTCCGCCTTCAATCCGCTGGGCTGGTTATTGTCGGGGCCGGTGTCCTCTCTGACGCAACTGGTCCTCGGTTGGTAGCAGGAGGATGTCGGCGCTCTATCGCATCCAGCAGTTTGCCCGGGCGGCCGGGTCCTGGGTGCGTCCGGCCCAGATCGACGCAGGGCCAGTGAGCCGCTACCTCTCGCCAGCAGGCATCGAGCTGTTCCGGGCCATGCCGCGCTACGACCAGCGGCATGCTCTGGCCGTGTTCCACAGCCTGTGGGCAGAAGGGCAGAAAGAGCCAGATCTGTTGGTTGCAGCATTGTTGCACGACGTAGGAAAGACCTGGCATCCGGCTGGTGGCGTGCGCCTGTGGCATCGCGTAGCTGCGGTGTTGCTTCGCAGCCTCAGCCCCGAGCTCCTGGAGCAGATCAGCCAGGATCAGCCAGGCAGCTGGCGGCAGCCCTTCTTTGTTCAGGAGCATCACGCTGCCATCAGCGCCGAATTGGCCGAGCAGGTGGGATGCGGCAGCCGGGTGGTGGAACTGATCCGCCGCCACGAAGACCCACCCGGCGTAGAGGACGATGCCCTGCTATCCGCACTCAAAGCCGTGGATAGCCTCAACTGATGGCCGATCAGCCCGGACAGGATCATAGGTCCAGACCAGGAAGGCTTTGCGACGGGCTAACCATCCGCGTAGCCCTTGGAGAGATGACGTGAGCGTATCGAAACCACAGATTACCATCATAGGACTTGGCCTCGTCGGGGGGTCCATCGGGCTTGCTTTGCAGCAAGCTGAAGCGGCCTCGGCGGTCGTCGGACACGATCGGGATCGTGTCGCAAGCAACGCGGCCAAAAAGAAGGGCGCAGTGGACAAGGTCCACTGGAACCTGATCTCGGCCTGCGAGGATGCAGATCTGGTCATCTTGGCCATCCCCCTAGATGGTATTGAGGAGACACTGGCCGTCATCGGTCCTAACCTGCGACCGGGCTGCGTCGTCATGGATACGGCGCCAGTAAAGGAGCGGGTGATGGGCTGGGCCGTCGAGAGCTTGCCGGAGGGCAGGCACTTTGTGGGCGCCAATCCCATCCTGGGTGGCAGCGCCCCGGGATTGCATGGCATCGAGTCCGCCCGGGCTGATCTATTTCAGAACGGCCTGTTCTGCATCGTGCCCTCGCCGACCACGAGTCCCGAAGCGGTCAAGCTGGTCAGCGATCTGGTTGGCATCTTGGATGCCAAACCACTCTTCCTCGATGCAGTGGAACACGATGGGTTGGTCGCGGCCGTTGGCCAGCTGCCGGGCCTGGTTTCCCTGGCCCTGCTTGAGATGGCCGTGCATCAGCCTGCCTGGCGTGAGCTGCGCAAGGTGGCTGGTCCCGCCTTTGAAGCCGGGACTCGACTTGCTGGGTCTCAGCCGGCCGACGCTTACGTCTCCAATCGGGAGAACGTGCTTCGCTGGCTGGACGTATTGGTGGCTTCCCTGGGTGCTGTGCGCGAGGTGATTGTTGAGGGAGACGAGGCGGCGCTGGATCAACGCCTTGAGCAGGTCTGGCAGGAACGGCAGGAGTGGCTAGCCGATCGCAAGCTTGGGGATTGGACGGAGGGACCCCGGCCGGAGATGCCCTCTCGTCAGGGCCTCTTGGACACTTTTTTCGGCGGTTTCCTAAGACAGAGACCGAAGAAGGAGTCCTGACCTATGCCCTTTGTCTACATGGTCCAGTGTAGCGACGGGACCCTGTACACGGGCTGGACGACGGACGTCGAGGCTCGGGTCAAAGCGCACAATGCGGGCAGGGGCTCGCTCTATTGCAAACAACGCCGGCCGGTGCACCTTGTCTATCAGGAAGAATTGCCCTCCCGTAGCGAAGCTCAGCGGCGCGAGCTGGCCATAAAAGCCCTGCCCCGCCGCAAGAAACTGGTGTTGATCGACAGCCTGGCTGAATGACCATCTGCCAGACAATGCCCTGTCTGGACACAAACTCTGACGCATGAGGTAAGTCCATGTCCAGCATTTCTCTCGTATTGCCAGCCTACAACGAGGCTGAAAACATCGAGCCCCTGGTTGCCGAAGCTGTCCCGGCCCTTGAGGCCAGCGCCGACGATTATGAGATCATTGTCGTGGACGACGGCAGCGCCGACGGGACTGCAGAGGTCGCGCGCCGGGTGATGGAGACGTATCCCGCAGTACGCTTGGTTGAGCATGAGGTCAACAAAGGCTTTGGCGCTGCGGTCTTTACGGGGTTCACGAGCGCAACCAAAGACTGGATCTTTTATACGGATGCCGACCGCCAGTTTGTCCTCAGCGAGCTGGAGCGCTTTGTGCCCTACATGGATCAGGCCGATCTCATCGCCGGCTACCGTGCGCCACGTCGAGATCCATTCCTACGGGTGTTCTACGGCAAGGGCTGGAGCGCGCTCTGCACCCTGATGTTTGGCTACACCGTTCGGGACGTCGACTGTGGCTTCAAGCTCTTCCGCCGCGAGATTATCGAAGCATTGGCGCCCCAGATCGAGTCGCGTGGAGCGACCTTTAGCATCGAGTGGCTGGTCCGTGCCAAGCGGGCCGGCTATCGTTTCGTCGAGCTGCCGGTTTCCCATCGCCCTCGGGTTGCCGGAAGCCAGACGGGAGCCAACATTGACGTCATCGTCCGCGCCTTCCGTGAGCTGATCAGGGTTCGCCTGCAGTTATGGCGCGAAGGCAAACCAGGTCCTCGATAACGGATCTGCCCCCGACAATGGCCCGACATGACGTGACGCGCGGATCGAGGGTGCTGGGATGGCGATCCTGGATTCTCATCCTCCTGACCCTGCTGGCCTTTGGCCGGGGCGTCTGGGAGCTGGGCCAAAAAAGCCTGTGGTGGGATGAGAGCCTGAGCTATCATCGCGCCCAGGGGACGCCGGCCTATGTGTTGTCCGGCCAGATCATTCTGACGGACAATGTCACAGAGGTCGCTACCATTGATAATCACCCGCCTCTGTATTTTGCCCTTCTCTGGATTGCCATAAGGCTCTTTGGCCACAGCGAGTTCTCCCTGCGTTTTCTCTCGTCGGCCGCCCTGGTGCTGATCGTCCCGTTGCTCTATGCAACGGGCAAACGGCTCGGCGACGATAGGCTGGGACTGGGTGCCGCGGCCCTGGGCGCGATCTCACCGATGTACTTGTGGTACGCCCAGGAAGCGCGCATGTACGCCCTGCTGGCTTTTCTTAGCTTGCTGTCCTTCTATCTCTTTGATCGCGCATTCTTTGATCCGTCGACGCCCGTGACCGCCCGGGGCCAGCGCCCCTGGCTGGTAGCCTACCTCCTGGCATCGGCCTTGGTCATCCTGACCCACTACCTGGCCGTGCTGCTGATCGCCTTCGAGCTGCTCGTGCTTGGCGTAGATTTTTTCCGGCGTGCACGCGGCCGGCGGGTGATCCTCGTGTCGGTCGGCATCATCCTGCTCGTGGTGCTGCCGATCGTGGCCTATGCATTCCTTACGCTTCCCACCACGACCAGCCGTGCGGGATTCAGGTTCGTGCCACTGTTTGAGCTTGGGCGGGACCTGCTCAACTCCTTCAGCTTGGGCCTCTCGGTCGACGTCGCCGACGTGCCCGTGCTGTTGATCGATCTCGTGTTCTTGGCGCTTCTCGGGCTGGGCTTGGCTCGATTTCTGCGTCCCGGCGCGTCGACGGATGAGCGTCGGGCTGGCATCTTCCTGGCAGGGTTCCTGGCCCTGCCTGCGGTAGCGATCTACCTGCTGTCGTATATGCAGCCGGCCTACATGAACAGCCGCCATCTCATCTTTATCACACCCGCGTTCTACCTGCTGGTGGCTTCCGGCTTGGCTGCCCTTCGTGAGCGGTGGCTGGCGGTTGGCCTGTTGGCTTGGTTGGTGATTTCCTCAGGCATTGCCTACTCGTCGTACAACTATTTTGAGGACCCGCGCTACAACAAGGACCAGCACCGCGAATGGGGGGCGTACCTTGACGCGCACGTGCGGCCCGGGGATGTGGTCATCGTCGATCCGCCTCACATTGCCGAGCTGTACCAGTACTATACCGACACGAGTGTACCCTGGGTGGGCGCGCCGTTGTTCCATGAGTCGCGGCAAGGGACTATGGCGATGCTGGAAGGACTGCTGACCGAATATGACCGGGTCTGGCTGGCATTCTCCCACACACCTCCTTGGGGCGACCGACGCCGCTTCCCCGAACAGTGGCTGAACGAGCATGCCTTCCGGGTGGACTATAAGGGCTTTGAGAGTTATGCCTCCAATGTGTTGGTGGCCTGCTACGTTCGGGAGTGGCCGTCTGTGGACAGCGTACCGCCCGACACGCAGCCGATCTTCGTTCGATACGATACCTCGTTGCGGCTAGAGGGCTACCGCCTGGTCTCTAGGGCCAGGTCTGGCGAGGCCCTGCACGTCCAGCTCTACTGGGGCATTGACGAGCCGATCCCATTTCAGGCCAGTGCTTCCCTGCGTCTGGTGGACGGGGAGGGGCGCCTGTGGGGTAGCGGTGAGCAGTGTCCCTATAATGGCTTGTATCCTATGTGGCAGTGGGGCCCCGGCCTGTTGCTGCAGGACGAGCACCAGCTGAACATCGACGCAGGGACACCCCCCGGCCTTTACAGCTTGGAACTGGTGCTGCTCGACCGGCCCGATGGCTGCGGCGCGGCCAGCGGTGGCCCAATCTGGCCGTCCGACCTGCCCCCGGCGACCCGTCGTGGGGAGGCGGTGCTACTGGGCGAGGTCCGTGTCGAGCGTCCTGGCGAGCCTGCCGAGCCGGGGGAAATGGGCATCGAGCGCCGTCGTAGGGCGCGTTTCGATGGGCTTGAGTTCCTCGGTTCGAACCCCCTGCCTGAGACAGTCGATGCGGGGGGGTATGTGGACGTG
>Ga0316577_10001659_pt1 | contig 10645 bp, 8 predicted proteins | sample S5NA_FD_203073 | JGI IMG/M metagenome (GOLD analysis project Ga0316577, IMG submission 203073) | Rhizosphere microbial communities from salt marsh grasses in Alabama, United States - S5-7_050615r2r1 | ecosystem: Host-associated > Plants > Roots > Rhizosphere | place: USA: Alabama | collected... | reverse complement strand
TCTGGGTTTTCTCCACGCTGCCCAACGGCGAGATCGAGACCAGCTACCTGGCGAGCCTGGGAAAGACGCTGGCCCCTGTAGGGGCGCTGATGGGCCTGCAGTGGCAGATGGTGGTGGCCTTGCTGACCAGCCTTGTAGCCAAGGAGAACTCGATCGCCACGCTGGGGATCCTGTTCGGCACTGGCGAGAATGCCGTTGGGCTGGACGCTGCCCTGGCAGGCGTGCTGACACCGGCAGCGGCGCTGGCCTTTCTGGTGGTGCAGATGCTGTTCATTCCCTGTGTGGCAACGGTAGCGGCCATCAAGCAGGAGACCAGAAGCTGGGGGTGGACGGCATTCAGCGTGGGTCTGCTCCTGTGCATCTCTTTGCTGGGCGGCATTGCGGTCTACCAACTGGCGAGGCTCCTCTGATCATGATCGAACAGCTCTTGCGGATCTTGGCTGAGGGCGGCATCCACAGCTACGAGGACCTGGCATCGCGTCTATCGGTGTCGATGCCTCTGTTAGAGATGATGCTGGAAGACCTGTCGCGGTTGGGGTACCTGCGTCCCGCAAACAACGACTGCGGGTCGCACTGTGCTGGCTGCTCAATGGGCAGCTGCTCGATCACCGGATCGGGCCGCCTCTGGGTCCTCACGGAAAAGGGGACCCAGGCAGCTGGTCGTTTGGATTGAGGCGAATAGACCCTACGCCGCTGAGGTGTAGGGCTCCTGACTCTCTCAAGTCTCAGCGGTTCCCGACAGTCGCTCGTGGCTGGACCGGACGTTGGCTTCCCAGCTGCGCATGCTTCCGTGTAGCCAGCTGTCAAAGGGTGCGGGCAGGGTCTTTTTCAGCGTCTCCTCAGGCGTCAGTCCCTCCGAGACGGCCTGTGCCACCAGCTCTTCCAGCAACGCGATGTATTGCCGCTGCAAGGCGAGGTCGGCCTTGGTGCCCAGCGGCCCGTGACCCGGGACAAAGGTCTCGACGTCAAGCTGCTCCATCCGTTCTAGCTGCGAGGCCCACGCTTGGGGATCGCAGTAGACCATGAAGGGCTGGCGCTGCAAGAATCCCAGGTCGCCCATAAAGACGATGCGGTCGCCGGGCAGTAGGAGGTAGGCGTCGCTGTCTGTGTGCGCGGGCGCTACCTCCACCAGTTCCGCCACCCGCTTTGTCCCGTAGAACATCAGCTTGCCGCTGAAGGTCTGTTCCGGATAGCGCAACTCGAAGGTGGGCAATATCTCCTGCCAGCCGGTCATCCTGGTGATAGATGCCTGCAGGGAGGCGCGCGTCCGCTCATCCTCTTCTGTCTCCAGGCGTTCTCGCTCCTCCTGGATGGCCTCCGCCAACTCGGCCGGATTCTCTTTCAAATCTACCATCCAACCCATGGCATCGGGCATCTCCGCACGGACGGCGTGGGTGGTGATGATCGACGTCTCGGGGGCAAATGCCTGGTTGCCGCCCCAGTGGTCGGCGTGGCAATGGCTGATGATCAGATAGCTTACCGGGCGACCGGTGAGCTGCTCGGCCGCGGACCTCAGGTCGGCTGCCGCCGCGGGCGTCTCGAACGCGTCAAAGACCAGGGTCTGATCGCCCAGATCGACGATGCCGCCGTTGCTAAAGGCCTTGCCGCCGGGCAAGGCCGCGGCAGCATAGACACCGTCGGCAAGCGGATCGAGCTCAAAGTGCTCAGACTTGGGTAGGGTTTTCTTCCGCTTCATCGCTGCTACCTCCTGATGGTCGGGCTGGCTCCGATTGACGGCCTTCCCTTGCAGATCTGAGTACACTATATCACGACGTGGGGGCCGCGTCAAGGCCGGCGGATTGTGCTTGGGGACTCTGTCAAAGTCCGAGCAAGGGGGATCCAATCCAATTACTGCCCTCTATTCTTGCGGATGGCAGCGGCGTATAGGGGCAGCACGGGCGAGAGCAACAGAGCCGAGGAGACCAGCGCGGCCCGAATCGAGGCGTTGCCGATGGCACCCACCACCGGCCCGCCGGCGATCTGCCCGACGGCGTCTGCCTGGCCGCTTACCGAGAATATGGTCGCGCGGACCTGAGGCTGGTCGATGCTGAGGTTGAGCCAGGCGGTCTGCAGCGGGTCAGCGATATTCCTCAGCGCGCCGATCAACCAGTAGAGGCCCACCGCGACCCAGAAACTCCTCGTAAGGCCAAAGCCCGCCAGACAGAGGATGATCAGGGCTGCGTTCAGCAGTAGCGTCCGCGCCAGGGGAAGGGCCCGGGCCGTGTCCACCCGGCGCCGGGCAACCTCGGTGGCAGCCAGGCTGATGAGCAACATGACGGCCCGGATCAGGCCGAACCAGACCACGGGCGCGGGTCCCTCTTGCCACGGTCCCGCAAAGTTGTCGAGCAGGTGGGGCGTCCACAGGCGATCGAACCCCTCGCTGTACAGCCCGTAGAACAGGCCAGTCGCCAAGAGCACGATCAGGATGGGCTGGCGTCGCACAAGCTGCCGCGCATCCCGCACCGTCTTGAGCATGAGGCCCCACGTGGTGCGCTCCTCTGGCGGGCTGGGCGTGAATCCCTCTTCGCGCATGAACAAGACAAGGAAGAGTGCCATCAAAATCATCGCCAGGCCGCCAAGGACGATGGGTAGCTGCAGGGCCAGGCTGCCGAGGACGACGCTGATCGGAATCGCCACGAGGGCGCCGGCCCGCGCCGCCTGCGCGCCGCGCAAGTAGGCCTCGCCCGCCCGCTCCTCGCCCAACTCGTCGGCGATCCATGCCTGGGTCGCCCCGCTGGTAAAGGTATAGCCGAATCCCCATAGGACCTGGGCCAGGGCAATTGTCCAAAAGTGGGGCAAGGTCCCCTCTACCACAAAGCCCACACCAATCAGGGCGTAGCCGATGATGACGGAGAGGCGGCGGCTCTTGACGTCGGCCAATACGCCGGTAGGGACCTCGAAGAGAAAGACGGTCGCCTCCAGGATCGTACCTGCCAGCACCAGTTGGAGCGGGTCCATACGGACGATCGTGACGTAATAGAGCTGACTGACGGTGAAGATCAGCGAGAAGATCAGCGCAGCACCAGCTTGCAGGATCAGGTAGACGGTGAATGGGCTCATCGGGCAGAACGAGGCTCGTTCACAACTCAACGTGCTTGCCGCTGCCGCGGAAGATGAGTGGCAGCAGGGGCAGCGCCAACAGGTTCAGCAGGCCAAGTCCTACGAAGGTCCAGGGGTAGCCGATGGCGTCCACCAATTGCCCGGTAACTGCAAAGCCTACGCCGATGCCGATGTTGGCAACTGCCATGAGGATGGCGAACATCGAGGCGGCAATACGAGGATCGGTCACATCCATGGCGGTAGCAAAGTAGACCGTCTCGTAGTAGCCAAAGGCCAGCCCAAAGATAAAAACGAGGGGCCAGGCCATGGCGGGATTGACGACCAGCGCCAGGGCGAGAACCGCGACCAGGGACGTGACCAGGGCGCCCAGGGCTGCTCTTCTGTGTCCAACACGGTCTGTCAATCGCCCGCCGGTCACGCCGCCCAGCACCACACCCAAGCCCCACATGGCGGTGTACAGCCCGGCCACCAAGTAGTCGATCCCAAATCGGTCCTCAAGAAAAGGGTTGACGATCTCGTTTGTGCCGTTGATGATCAGCGAGTAGAGGGCTCCCAGGATCGCCAAGGCGATGACTGGCTTGCGGCCAAAAGAACGAAAGGCTCCCCAATCGAAGGAACGTTCGAGGGGCCGGGCGGGCTCGCGGACCTGGACAACCAGCACCAAGGGCAGCAGTGTGATCGCGCCTAGGCTCCAGAAGGCGATAGTCCAGTTAGTGAGGTGGGCCAGCAGCCCGAGGACTGCTGAAACGACAACCACGCCCAGCGCCCGCCCGCCGACCATGATGCCCTGGACGGTTCCCTCGTCCTCGGGCGGAGTAGTGTCCAGCGCCAGGCCGTCGGTGCAGGTGTCGTATAGGGCCATGCCCGTCATCAGGACAAAGGCCACAAAGGTCAGCAGCCCAAACGAATCGCCAGGATGGATGAAAGGCACAAGCACCAGGCACCCCGCCTGGGTCAACAGCCCAATGATGATGTAGGGCTTGCGATGTCCCTTGCCCAGCAGATTCACCTTGTCGCTGAGCATGCCCAGCAGGATCTTGAGAACAAAGGGGGTGAGGGCAATGGCCGAAAAGATGCCCACCTGGCTCATGGTCAGATCGTAGGAGAGCAGGTAGAGGGCGTTCAGCGCGGTGAAGTAACTCAGGATCGCGCCCTGGGCAAAGTAGAGCAGGCCGAACATGGTGTAGCGAGCAGTTCTGTTGTCTAGCATGGATGCGTCTCCTTGACGATGCTTCAATGTGCCTGCGCCTGGCAGGGAATCCACGGCGCGACGCCCGTATCCGGCACGAGATCAACTTCGCCCTGCTGGCTAGCTGGCCTCCCCGAACCTGTGCAGCAGCTTGTAGATCGCCTCCGTGCCGAATTCCATCGCGTCAACCGGGATGCGCTCGTCGGTGCCGTGAGCCAGTCTCCAGACGTTCAGGTCGGGCGGAATCTTCATGGGGGTGAACCCGTAGGTGTGGATGCCCAGGCGCGAGAAATGGCGCGCATCGGTCACGCCCGCCAGGACGAGGGGACCGGGGGTGCTTCCCGGATCCGCCTCGCGCAGGATATCGCCAAGAGTACTGAATAGGCCCATGTCCGGCTCGGCTGGGCCGGGCTCGTGTTTGATGACATCGAGTTCGACCTCGCTGCCCAAGAGCGCCCGCAGCTCAGAGATCATCTGATCGGCGGACAACCCAGGCAGCAAGCGTCCGTCCAATTCCACGCTCACCTCGCAGGGGATGACGTTGGTCTTTGTGCTGGCCTGGATAACGGTTGGGCTGACCGTATTGTGAAGTAATGGGCCCAGGACCTGGCCCAAAGGGCCCGCCAGGTTCAGGATTGCATTCGTCAACGCGGGGTTTAGGAGCTGTCGAAGGAGCAGCCTTTGAGCGGTGGGCAGGACCGAAGCAATGGCCTCGATCATCTGGCGGGTGGGTTCGGTTACGTGGACGGGAAGGCGGCGTCGATCCAGTGTCTGCAGCATCTGGGCTAGCTTGGCCATGGCCTGCCCGCACACCGGCATGGAACCGTGCCCGCCCTCTCCCCTCACCGTCGCCCTCATCCAGCACATTTGCTTCTCGGCAACCATGATCGGGTAGACCGTGGCCCCGCCAACGTGGAAGGAAAAGCCGCCGGCCTCGCCGATGGCGTAGCGGATGCCCTCGAACAATTCGGCGTGATCCTCGACCAAATAGCGGGCGCCGTACTCTCCGCCTGCCTCCTCGTCGCTGACAACGGCGAGCACGACGTCGCCCGCCGGCACAAAGCCCTCGACTCTGGCGCGCATCAGCGCCGACATCATCATGGCCACCGCACCTTTCATGTCCAAGGTGCCCCGTCCCCAGACGTATCCGTCGGCCACCGTGCCCTCGAACGGGGCATGGGTCCATTCCTGGCCCTCGGTGGTCACCACATCCACGTGCCCGTACATCAAGAGCGGCGGCGCGTTTCCCTGTCCGGGAAGCCGCGTGACCAGATTGGCGCGGGCCTCTTCTCGCGCCAGGATCATGGTCTCGAACCCGGCTGCGGCCAGCACGCCGTCGATGTAGCGGATGCAGCCGGCCTCGTTGCCGGGCGGATTGGTGGTGTCAAAGCGGATCAGGTTTTGCAGCAATTCTACCGGACGTTCGTGCAACGTCGCGAGTCCGCTCTCCCCTTGCGTAGCTGTGCTCATTCTCCTACCTCCATGCTTGCGCCGGCGATTCGTACGGCCTGATTCGGAATCTGTTCATAGTATTCCAGGAATCGGGCTGGCTCTGGCGCGTCGAGCTCCCGCATCTTTTGCGCCCATCGATATCCAATTGACTGGTATAGCAGCTCGACGGTGACGATGAATGGTCCCTGGGCGCCGTCCAGGGCGATGGTGTACCGGGTGGTGTCTCTCCCGCTGCCATAGTCGGCATCCTCCATCGCCGCGCCGCGCACGGCGACGTCGGGCGCGGCTGCCCCCTTGTCAAAACCGGCGGGAGGCAGCCGGTTGTCCTTGAGATAGGTGGCCCCTGCCAGCAGCGTGGTGGTCGGCTGGCCCTCTGTGTCGCCCATGATGCTTTCGTAGATCTGCACCTGCTCCGGGCTATCGATTTGAAGGTAGTGGGCCTCGTAGGCAGTCGGATCCAGGTCGTTATCGTTGCCCGCAATGGAGCCGCCGGCACGGACCGCCCCCGACTCAAAGATCACGTTCCCGCCGGCGTCCTGCACGGTCAGGTGGATCCAGGCCCGGCGTGAAGGGTAGGCGGTGGGGAACTTGTGCCCGGTCATGGTTCTGACGACCACGTCCACCGCCAGCGTCGAGCCGTTCAAACTGGCATTCTCGAGATCGACGACGGCGGCTCGGGCCTGCAACTGCCCGAGCGTCTCGCCCATCTTGGCCTCGAATTGGGCGCTCGATGCGGTCACGTCCAGGTCCTCGCCAAAGGCGCTCAGCATGTCGAGCATGAAGGCATTGCCACCGACCAGGGTGTGCTGGTAGAACGGGCTGCGCAGGTGGTGCCCGCCGATAATGGATAGAAAGACGCCTCCGTCGGCGGTAGGCATGTGGCAGCCCTGGCAGGAGGTGCTCTGGCTGAAAGAGCTGGCTTGCCACTCGAGGTAAGGCACCTGTTCCGGGAACTCGCCGGCAACCTCGCCCGCGGCATCGACAAAGGGTGTATAGACGGTGTGGCAGGTGGCGCACAGCTCTGCCTGCTCGACGTGCATGCCCTGCGTGGGGATGAATCCAGAGCCAGACTGCATGATGCGCATCATGCCAAAGCCGGTCTGGTAGGGCCCAAAGGCATGCCGCCCGTCAGGCGGGAGCTCGGGGTCGATGACAAAATTGCCGTGAAAACTCTCGTGCTCTCCGAATCCATCCGGCTGGATCTGGTGGCACACGGTGCACGAGACGCCATCCATCGCCATGGGGTGCAGGGGATGATTCGTATCGGCAAGCCCTTCGTCCAGCACCTCGCTGGCAGCTTCTGCGGTGTGGTCTGTAAAGCGCGCCATAGGCATGTGGCAGGTCGCGCAGGTGTCCTCGATGATCTCCTCGTATTGGGGATTGGTGAGGACTTCGCCGCGCACCGCTGCCTGCCAGTAGGGATCGCGGGCCGCGTTGGCCATCATCGTTGAGCGCCACGCGGCGTCGAGCGACACGTCTGTGCCGGCCTGGTCCACCATCTGGGTGTGGCAGGCCGCGCAGATCCCGGAACCTGCGAACAAGTCCAACCGGGCCGTGGTCAAGGGCAGCCCGGGATACTCTGCCTGCGGGGCCTCGGGCACCTGCTCGACAGCACCCGTGGGGGTGACGGCTACCGCTTCGGCTGGCGCTGCCGGCTCGGAGATGGTAGGCGGCGGGGCCTCTGCAGAACGCGCCGCGGTGGGCTCCGGGCTGGACTGTGTTCCGCAGGCTGCCAGGACGAGGCCAGCAACACTGAGCAGATATCGCAGATTCTTCATCTCTGCCTCCTCGCTGTTCTTGTCAGGTAGTGACTTGAGTAGTTGAGGGCTGCCCCGTGCTAGCCCATGTCTATGGCTCGCGCCCCCTCAAAGAGGAGGGGGCGCGAAGAAAGGGGCTCGTATGGACCGCCGAGCGGTGCCGGAAGCGGCGATCGGCGCGGCTAGTTGCTTCGCTCTGGCTTGGCGTCGCAGCAAAGCGAATTCCGCGCGGACAAGGATATGATTGCCTTCTCACCGTCGAGTGCCTGCAATACAGGGGCGGCGAGCAGCGCTCGCCCCCTTCTTGCTTGCTAGTACGTCACCACGCGCGGCATTTTCTTGGCTTGAGCGATCCAGTCGGCGACCTGGGACTGCGTGGGCAGCCTGCGCACCAGCTCTTTGGCGGCGTTTACCTCGTGCAGCTTGGCGTAGAGGTTTTCCGCGTTGCGCTGGGCCAGCTCGGGGATGGTATCCACGCCAGCTTCCTCGAGCAGGTCCGAGTATTCCTCGCCAACCCCCTTGATGCGGAACAGGTCCGCCAGGTTAACCCATTCGAGGATCAGCTTGTGGCTAATGCCCGTTCTCTCCGCGAGTTCCTCGCGGCCTTTGGGAGATGCGCCCGCCTTCAATAGCGCTTCCACCGTGGTGATCCCAATGCCCGACAGCTTTTCGGCATAGACTGGGCCGATTCCCTCGATGTCAATGATCTTGGCCATTTTGCTTTCTCCTTTTCTTTTTGAGCCTGCCACCATCCGGCAAGCAGGATCGGCTGCAGGGAGTTATGATGGTTCCATTATACGCCCAATGGCGCAAATCTGCAAGAAGACTGGCTGCAAGTCGTGACTTCTAGTTGTTCTCGCGGCGGCGCTGCAGTTCTTCGTAGCGCTCGATTCTCCGGCCAATGATCTCCAGGCTGTTCTCCCAAAAGGCGCGCTGGCGGATGTCGAGCCCAAAGCGCGCCGCCAAGTCGGCAGCCGTGCCCTCTCCTGTGCTGCGCAGGAGCTCGTCGTACTCGGGCAAAAAGGCGGCGCCCCGCTCTTGATAGATGGCATACAGGCCCAGACCAAAGAGCAAGCCAAAGGCGTAGGGAAAGTTGTAGAACGACAGACCGCCGCGGTAGTAATGGGGCTTCCAGGCCCACATGTAGGGATGCAGGGTGTCCTGATCCAGTCCGTTCCCATAGGTTTCTTTCTGGGCGCGGACCATGATCTCGCAAAAGTCGTCGGCCGAGAGCTCGGCGCCGGCGCGTCGCTCAAAGACCTCTTTCTCAAAGAGATACCGCGAGTAGATGTCGACGATGACCTGCGCCGCACCACCAAGAAACTCCTCGAGGATCGACAGTTCTTCATCCGGGTCGGCGGTCTCTGCCAGCAGTGCGTCGACGATGATCGTCTCGTTAAAGATGGAGGCCGTCTCTGCCAGGGTCATCGGGGTGGTGCGTTGCAGCACGGTCTTGCCCACCTGGCATTCATTGTGATAGGCGTGTCCCAGCTCGTGAGCCAGCGTGGATACCTGGCCCAGTGAACCGTCAAAGTTGCACAGGATGCGCGACTCGTCGACGGCGGGAACCCTCATGCAGAACGCGCCCCCGCGCTTTCCGTTGCGCGGCTCGGCATCGATCCAGTTGTGGTCAAAGGCGCGCTGCGTGAACGAGGCCAGCCGGTCAGAAAAGGTGCGAAAGTTGACGAGGATAAAGTCGCGTGCTTCTGCGTAGGTGTAGCGCTTCTCCGATTTGCCCACAGGGGCGAACAGATCCCACCAGGCCATGGTCTCCTTGCCCAGCAGCCTGGCCTTGGCGCGGAAATAGCGCCGGAACATGGGGAAGGAGTCGTGCATGGCGCCCAGCATGGCTTCCAGTGTGTCCCGGTCGATGCGCGCCTGGTCGATCGGTTCGTGCAAGGCGTCGGTGCGTCCCCGATGTTGGTTCAGTGTGGTCACGGTCCCCTTGACGCCGTTGAGGCAGGCCGCCAGGGGCTCGCGCACGCCCTCCCAGGCTGCCACCTCGGCCTCGTGGGCCCGGCGGCGCACATCCTCATCCGCGTCGCTGTGCAGGTTCTGTAGCACGGTGATGGGCAGTTCCTCGACCTTGCCCTCGCGCTCGAAGGGGACCTTGAGTTGCGAGGTGACGGTGCCCTGGAGCTTGCCCCAGGCCACGCTGCCGCTGAGGGAAAGCTCAGCGGCTAGCGCCTCTTCTGCTTCGCTCATCAGGAAGCGACTCTGCTCGGCCGTCTCAGTGATGACGAACTTGTGCTCTCGAGCAGTGCCCTCCAGCGCCAGCGCCGCCCGGAACAGGTCGGTTTGCTCGGCGACGGTGCCGATCCAGCCGTAGAATTGTACTTCTTGACGTTGGATCTGCACCATCAACGGTTCCAGCTCGGACATCAGCTTGCGGGCGGCGTTGTTGTACGAGTCGGTCGAAACGAAGGAGGAAACATAGGCCCGCAGCGTGCCGCCAAGGCGTTGGATGGCGTTCATTCTGTCCAGGTACCCGGCGATTGCCTCCGCCAGCGCCGCCGGATCCTGCGGAACTGCTCCGCCCTTGGCAATCTGGTTGGCCGCCAGATACTGGTCGAGGTCCTCTAGCTGGGCTTTGATGCGGTCCGTGTCACTCCGGAATTCGTCCGAGTCCAGGCCTGGATATACATTGGACAGGTCCCAATGGGGCAGTACGGTCTCATCGGTCATGGGGTTCTCCTTTGTGTTGCATGGTTTGTGTTTGCACGGTTCGAGAGCATGCTACGGGCAGGTGCGGTTTGCATCATACCCTCTGACCTTGTGCCGCTCAGTAGCCTCTGGTCTTGTCGACCAGGTTCAGCAGAGGCTCTCCCGACAGGTAGCGGCGCAGATTCTCCACAAAGACTGCGACCGCTCGCTCGTCGTAGTGGGGCGTAAAGCCTGCCACGTGTGGCGAGAGCAAGGCATTTTCCAGAGTCCACAACGGGCTGTCATCTGGCAGGGGCTCGTGCTCAAAGACGTCGAGGCCGGCACCGGCAATCCACCCCTCCTGCAGCGCCCGGATCAGTGCTTGTTCATCGATGATGGCTCCGCGCGCAATATTCACCAGGTAGGCGCTGGCCTTCATCGCACGCAGTTCGGCCTCGCCAACAAAGCGCTCGGTCTCGGGCGTTAGCGGCAACGAGATTACCACGAAATCGCACTGGGGCAGCATCCCGTGAAGCTCGTCGGG
>Ga0316577_10001658_pt1 | contig 10647 bp, 11 predicted proteins | sample S5NA_FD_203073 | JGI IMG/M metagenome (GOLD analysis project Ga0316577, IMG submission 203073) | Rhizosphere microbial communities from salt marsh grasses in Alabama, United States - S5-7_050615r2r1 | ecosystem: Host-associated > Plants > Roots > Rhizosphere | place: USA: Alabama | collected... | reverse complement strand
CAGGCAACCTGCCGATGTTATCCTTGTGATCACTGATGTCAGTTTAGCCGGATCGCTGAGCGGTTTGGACTTAAAACGAAGCGTGAATAAAAACCTGCCGGAGGTTAACGTCGTGCTGACGTCGGGACTTCCCAGGCAAAACCTCGAGCAACACTACGGGTTGCAGCCGGAAGATCAAGTTCTTCCCAAGCCCATCCCCTATCCCACCTTAAGGCACCTGTTGGGCGGCTGAAGCAAAAAAGCACACTCCCCCAACTACGCTGGAAGCCTCTGCCCGACGCGTCGCGCATCACTAACGTCTGTGTTGTGTTTCAATTGTTACGAATATTACAGCCGTTTTGATCCTTCTGAAATTCCTGGTTAACACTTTTGTGATAGGAAGTAATGCAGGTGAAAACTGGCAAGCGACGGTACTTGATCTGGCCGGCCTGAAACTCCGGCGGGCAAAGAACTTCCAAAAGAGGAGAAGGAACTCATGAAGCGTTATCTCAAGATTGGCGTCATTTTTATGATGGCAAGTCTCTTATCCACCGCGGCCCTGGCAGCTGACAAAATCATCATCGGTCTGATCACCAAAACCAACACCAACCCATTTTTTGTGGAGATGCGCAAAGGGGCCAAGGCCAAAGCGGACGAGCTGGGGGTTGAACTGCGAACCTTTGCCGGCAAATATGACGGCGATGTAGACAGCCAGGTTCAGGCTGTTGAAAACCTGATTGCCGCCGGTGCCAAGGGGATCCTGATCACCCCCAATGATTCCAAGGCCATGGTACCGGTCATTCAAACCGCCCGCAAGGCAGGCCTGATCGTGATTGCCCTGGACACGCCCCTGGATCCGCCCAGCGCCGCGGATGCAACTTTTGCCACGGACAACTTTGAAGCAGGCCTGGCCATCGGCAAATGGGCCAAAAAGACCATGGGTGACAAACCCGTCAAAATTGCCATGCTGGACCTGAATGTCAATGAAATCTCCGTGGATGTCCAAAGGGATCAAGGCTTTTTAGAGGGCTTTGGCATCGATGTGAAAGATCCCAAAGATATCGGCGACGAGAGCGATGACCGCATCGTGGGGCATGCCGTGACCAAAGGTGCCGAAGAGGGAGGGCGTTCGGCCATGGAAAACCTGCTCCAGAAAGATCCGGGAATCAATCTGGTCTATACCATCAACGAGCCTGCCGCCGCCGGTGCCTACGAGGCGCTGAAAGCCGCCGGCCGCGAAAAGGATGTTCTCATCGTGTCGGTGGACGGCGGCTGCGCCGGCGTCAAAAACATCAATGCCAATATCATCGGTGCCACCTCCATGCAGTTCCCCCTGCGGATGGCGGCTTATGGTGTCGAGGCCATCACCAAGTATGCCCAGACCGGCATCAAACCCGGTGCGACCCCCGGCCTCGAATTCTACAACACCGGTGTGCAACTGGTCGCCAACCAACCGGCAGACGGGGTTGACTCCATCAACGCCGATGAGGGGCTGAAGCTCTGTTGGGGAAACTAACCTTGATGAATTCGTAAAAAATCCAAGAACGACTTATTCCGTCATTCCGGCGGAAGCCGGAATCCAGTGCGTTTAATGACTTATAGATTCCGGCCTTCACCGGCGTAACGCAATTCGGTACTTTTTACGAGAGCATCAGCCCTAACCTTAGGGTAAAACCCGCATCGTTAGATTTCTATCTTCGCCGCCCGGACATTCGGGCGGCCCACCCCATTCCGGCAGGTAAGGTGGTGCTGTATGACAGAACTCATGGAAGTAAAAATAGCCATCGATGAAAAGATCGCCGTTTTCGATCAACCCACATCACTGGTCAGGCGTGTGCACCATTTTCTACACGGACAGCCCACTGCCGCGCCTTTGGCCGTTTTGTTGCTGGCGATCATTGTTTTCAGCATTGCCGTGGGAGACCGCTTTCTGCATCCCTTCAACCTCTCCCTGGTGTTGCAGCAGGTCACGATCATCGGGATTTTAGGGATCGCTCAAACCCTGATCATTCTCACCGCCGGCATCGACCTGTCGGTGGGGGCGATCATGGTGCTCTCTTCAGTAGTAATGGGACGATTGGCGGTGGGACACGGCCTCTATCCACCGCTGGCGTTCTTTTTGGGCCTGGTTGTTGGCGCCGGGGCGGGAGCGGCCAACGGGGTGTTGATTACACGCTTCAAGCTTCCGCCCTTCATCGCCACCTTGGGGTCCTGGAGTATTTTCTGGGCGCTGAACCTCTGGTATTCCGGGAGCGAAACCATCCGTTCCCAAGACCTTAATGCCAGCGCACCCTTTCTCAAATGGACCGGCAACTCCCTTGATTTTTTAGGCGCACGATTAACCCTTGGTTCCATTCTGATGATGGTGATCTTCGCGGTGATCTGGTACAGCCTCAACCGCACGGCCTGGGGCAGGCATGTTTATGCCACCGGCGACGATCCTGAAGCGGCGGAATTGGTGGGAATCGCCACCGGGCGGATCCTGTTGTCCGTCTATATTTTGGCGGGCATGATCTGCGCCATCGGGGCATGGGTCCTCATCGGTCGTCTCGGTTCGATTACACCCATTGCCGGTGAGACGGCCAATCTGGATAGCATCACCGCGGTGGTCATCGGCGGGACCAGTCTTTTCGGCGGACGGGGCTCGATCTTCGGCACGCTCATCGGCGCGCTGATTGTCGGTGTCTTTCGCAACGGCCTGGCCCTGTCGGGTGTTGATGTACTTTGGCAGGAGTTCACCGTGGGATGGCTGATCATCGTCGCGGTGGCCATCGACCAATGGATCAGAAAAGTGGGATCATGAGCGAACAACGTCAAACGCCGATTTTACAGGCCCGGGGATTGGTCAAGCGCTTCGGACGCGTGACTGCATTGGATGATGCCGACTTTGACCTGTACCCCGGAGAGGTGCTGGCGGTCATCGGAGACAATGGCGCTGGAAAATCCACGCTAATCAAAGCCCTATCCGGCGCCCTCGACGTATCGGCGGGGGAGATCCGCCTCGAAGGCAAACCGATCCGCTTCAGCAACCCCATGGAAGCCCGTGAAGCCGGCATTGAAACGGTCTATCAGAACCTGGCCGTGTGTCCGGCCTTGAACATTGCCGACAACTTATTTCTAGGGCGCGAAATTCGCCGTAAGGGACTGCTGGGCAAGGTGTTCCGCATGCTGGACCAGCAGGCCATGCAGCAAAAAGCCCGCCAAAAGCTGACCGAGCTTGGCCTGTTGACCATTCAGAACATCAACCAAGCGGTGGAGACCCTTTCCGGAGGGCAGCGCCAGGGCGTGGCGGTGGCCCGGGCAGCGGCCTTCGGCAGCCGGGTGGTAATCATGGATGAACCAACGGCCGCCTTGGGCGTGAAAGAGTCCGGTCGCGTTTTGAATCTCATCCGGGATGTGCGTGACCGTGGATTGCCGGTGGTGCTGATCAGTCACAACATGCCGCATGTCTTTGAAGTAGCGGACCGGATACATATTCATCGCCTGGGAAAAAGAGTTGCGGTCATCAAACCCCAGACCCACAGCATGTCTGATGCGGTTGCGATCATGACCGGCGCCATGAATCCTGAAAAACATCCGGCCGGTGCTTATTGTACACCGGCTTAGCCGCCATGGGATGGAGGCCGATCCTCTTCAAGAAGGTATGCACCAGCGCCTGAAAATGGTAAGAGTCGCTGGAAGCGTACGCATCATCTTTTACCAGGTCCCAGAAGACAATGGCGAAAATCGTTGACATCCGGTTTAAAAAGATCGCTCTCAGGGCACCGCTCGGTCTGATTGTCTTCGGAATGATTTGCCTGTGGATCACATCCCTTTGGGCAGGCGAACTGAAGTCCATCGGGATCAGTGTCGCCGATCTGGGCAATCCATTTTTTGTCCAAATTGCCGAGAGTGTCACCGACAAGGCGCGCGAGTTGGCCGGTGATCAGGTGGAGGTCATCGTGCGCTCGAGCGCCTATGATTTAGGCCGTCAGCAGACTCAGATCGACGAGTTTATTCAACGGAAGGTGGACCTGATCGTGCTCACCGCCGCCGATAGCGTCAAGATCGAACCCCAGGTGCGCCGGGCCCAGCAGGCCGGTATTCGCGTGATCGCCGTGGACATCAACGCCGCTGGTGCGGATGTCACCATCACCACAGACAATGTACAGGCCGGCGAGATCGCCTGCAGGTACCTTGCCCAGCGGCTGCATGGACAGGGGAACGTCGTCATCATCAACGGTGCGATCATCTCATCGGTCATTGACCGGGTCGGCGGATGCAAGGCGGTTTTGAACGACTATCCCGGCATTACGCTGCTTTCGGATCAGCGCAACGGCGGCGGCAGCATTGAAGGCGGATTGGAAGCGATGACCCATTTGATCAACGCCTATGAAGATATCGATGGCGTCTTTGCCATTAACGACCCATCCGCACAGGGCGCCGTGATGGCGGCGCAGCAAGCGGGAAGAACTGATTTCATCATCACATCGGTGGACGGCGCACCGGCGGCCTGTCAGGCGCTGGCCCAGGCAACCAGTCCTTGGGTGGCGTCGGCGGCGCAATTTCCAAGAGAGATGGCCGAACGCGCGGTGGAGCTTGGGCTGGCTCTCATCCAGGGACGCAAGCCAAAATCAGCGGTCATATTGATCCCCGCCCGGCTCATCACGGTGGACAACCTTGCCGATTACCATGGCTGGAACCATTGAGGCACGGGCCCCCAATCTAAATAGATGCTATACGCAGCGGTTGGAAGACAAAATCCCTGAGACAACGCCGACCTCAATCTGTCTTTGCCATCCAGAAGTCTTTCGGATACCCATGTTCGGGATCCACACTTTTCTCATCCTCAAGGTGTTCATCTTTACGGGTAATTTTAGAAGTAAACCGGAAAACCGATCAGCATTTCCGATTCTTCTTTTTATAATCCGCTTTCTGTCGTAATTTTTTTGAAATATGGAAATATAAAGGGCGTTATCGATCCCCAAGTAGATACAACGGCTTTTAGGAAGGCAGCCGCTCATCAAATTCAAAATCCAGGACATCCCCGATGGTTAACTTTTTAAAATCCGGATGAGACGGACTGAGAACAAAGTTGTATTCCATAGGAATAACAGTACTGGGAACCTGTAAAACAGGCGTTTTCTGTGAGATGAACCATCAAGCTCGTGTCAAAAGATTACTCCATCGGCGATACGACATAGCACAGCTTCGACTTCCCGGGCTCCAATTTCAGTATCCGAAAACTCCAGAGGTGTTTTACCCTCAAAGTCTCTCGACGGCGTATGAAGCCACTGCCTGGCATTTTCCTTCGTACCGAGCACATTTTTGGCAATACTGAATAATCTTGCGATACGAAACAGGCGTTCAGATTCTTCAAAACTGAAACGCCCTTCCCGTTTGCGCCGGGTAAGAGTGCTTTTGGGGATATGGATGAGACGTGCCAGACGTAGATCTGCAAGCTTCAAGTCATTCCAGACGTTTGCCAAAACTTACGACATCATCGAATTTGTACCCGATTTTCTTATAGAACTCAATCACTTTGGCATTGGTGCAGCGCACCTGCAAATTGATCTTCGGGCAACCTGCAGCCCGAAGCCGGATCTCGGCTGCTTCCATCATGCGCCTGCCGATCCCGGCACGCTGATGATCGGGATGGACAGCAAGATAATTGATCCATCCTCGATGGCCTTCATAGCCAGCCATAATCGTTGAAATGATCTTCCCCGCTAAACAGCCGACCAGAAACAATTCCCGCTGCACGTCAAGTTTTCGCTGGATGTCACGGTGGGGATTGTTCCAAGGTGCAGCCAGTCCGCAGTCGGTCCATAATTGGACCACCTGCCTCTCATCGCAGGATTCATATGCTCTGATTTCTACCGGCATAAAACACCATTACTACCAACATAGTATATTAACAGCACTGGTAATTCCGGGTAATTCCGGGGACATCTTACTTATCTCTTCTTTGTTATGGACGAGATCAATAAATAAGTAAGGAGTCCCCTGAACGCGAACAATCACCAGATGTTGTGGTTGCCCCCCCCTTGTTCATCGACCCAAAAAGCAAATACTGCGAACAGCCACAAAAACGCAGATACCATACCGCTATCCCAATTGGAAATATAAAAATATAATGGGCGTGCCCTCCGTATCCTGTAACTATTTCACAGCATACACGTCGTAAGCTATTTCCGACATATCGGCTTGAACTTTTCCGATACCAATAAAGAAAAGAGGTTCATCCAAGCATAAACTGAATAAATTGCAAGCATTGCAAGTAATCGCAAGCGTGTGCCAGCGGCACGGTTGCGAAATCCGCAGAGTGGATTTGGACAGGCATATACTGGATCTTCAAGGATCTGACAATGCCCAGGAGAAGTGCAGACAAGAGATAGAAATACTGCTCGATTGACGGATAGCTGCGCATCAATATCAACCCATCGTCCAGCGCGTCCGCACGGTTCAGTCCAATCGCCGTCGGTTCAACTGAAAAGGAGCGCACGGGTCATCCACCGAAGGTCTGCTGCGGGTGAGGGCTAATGCGGCCCTGATCCCCCTAAAAAAAACGATGGTGGCTTTTCCATCTCCGGGAAAAGCTGTCAGGCACTTCGAATCACATGGGTGCCGGGGTAAGCCAAAGGGAGATGGCAGAGTACCTTTACGGCATCGCGCCAGGCCGAACGCGGCCCGATAATGCCACACCCGAAATTATCGTAGGCTTTCTTGATCTCTTCCTCGGAACAATCGTAGCCTTGCTGTTTCACTATGTTCCACGCCTGGGCATGGTCCATGGAACGAATGATCTTTCGAAAAGGCTCATCATCCTTGAGTCGAGCCACTAGTTTTCTTGCGATGACGACAGACATGGTTTTACTCCTTAGCGTAATCACTGAGCGTGGAATCAATATCGTTTCAATTCTTGGTTGCCGTCTTCCGGCATTCGGTCCCATCTTTTTAACTGTGTCCTAAACTGAGCGATTCGCCGTTAGCTGTTAGCAATTAGCAGCATAATACCAAAGGATTACTAAAGTTCTGCATTTAACCCACCAGGTGTCCATCGAACGATTGATCAATGCGCAACAGATAGGAGCTAACCGCTAATTGCGAATGGCCGATCGCTCACCTTGGGTGTGTTCAAATTAAATATAACCCGACGCCCCGTCAAGCACGATCCTGGCCTACTCGAGATCAGGCTCTTGATTTTCTCCTGAAAACATTGCTAATACAAATGCACTTGTTCAGAATAACCCTTTTGTGGATCGAGGTTTATGAATATTATTCTATTGATCATGGTGGCGGTGGCGGTTGGTTTTGCCGGCTGGCATCAACTTGCCTGGATTCCCGTGGAAGGTCAGAGTGCCCCCATGGCGGTGCTTTCCAAGGCGATGATTGACTCGGCCGGCGGTGCCGTCGAGTTGGCCATCGGGCTGGTGGGGGTTATGACCCTGTTCCTGGGATTGATGAAAGTGGCTGAGGCTGGCGGTATGCTCAGGATCTTGGCGCGCCTGATCCGGCCCCTCATGGTGCGCTTGTTTCCCGATGTGCCGGCCGAGCATCCGGCCATGGGCGCCATGATTCTGAATTTGTCGGCCAATGCCCTGGGCTTGGGGAATGCCGCAACACCCTTTGGCATCCGCGCCATGCAGGAGCTCGATACGCTCAACTGCCAACCCGGAACGGCCACCAATGCCATGGTGCTGTTTCTGGCCATCAATACTTCTTCGGTGACGCTGCTACCCACCGGGGTGATCGCCCTGCGGGCCTCGGCCGGTTCAATGCATTCTGCCGCGATTTTGCCCACCACCTTGTTTGCCACCATCGGCTCGACCACCGTTGCCATCCTGGCAGCCAAGTTGTACCAACGCTGGGCATCGCCGCCGGTGGCGATGACTGATCAGGATTCCGAGAACCGGGAGGCGCTGCAGACCACCAGTCCGGCCGGCGAACCCTTGGAAGCGGAGGGTGAAGCCTATCCGTTGTGGGTCAGCGTGGCGGCGATCCTCTTTCTTCTATCTATGGTCCCTACGGCGGTCCTATACGGTCCGACCCTGTCGCCCTGGATCATCCCCGGCCTGATGGTGTTCTTTCTGGCATTTGGCGCCGCTCGCGGGGTACGGATCTATGAAGTCATGGTGCAAGGGGGCAAGGAAGGATTCCAGGTGGCCTTACGCATCATTCCCTACCTAGTGGTGATTCTGGTGGCTGTCGGCATGTTGCGCAGCAGCGGCGCCATGGACTGGTTCGTGGGCATCGTGGGGGGGGTTACGGGTAAAATCGGACTGCCTGCCGAAGCGCTGCCCATGGCCCTCATGCGGCCTCTGTCAGGCTCAGGTGCCTATGGGATTCTGGCGGCCATCATCAACGATCCGGCCATTGGCCCGGACAGCTACACCGGCTACCTGGTCTCCACCCTGCAAGGTTCCACCGAGACGACCTTTTATGTATTGGCCGTTTACTTTGGCGCAGTGCAGGTGCGTCGGATCCGGCACGCCATGGCGGCAGCCCTGACCGCGGATCTGGCCGGCATCGTACTGGCGGTGGTTGCGTGTTCTTATGTTTTCAAGGGATAGGGCTCGCGCAAAAATAGTCCCATTTTTAGCGCCCATCCATCCTGCTCAGCCGCGTCGCAAAAATACGGATTATACCAGATAGTCCTTGATTTTTGCGTGGACCCTTAGGGCAAAAGCGATCCTTGCGCATCACGCGCTTGCTCTGCGGAAAGGAAGTACTACGCCTTCGGATGCCGATGGAAGATGTGCCGCGCGACCCGGTTCAATCTTTCGGCGTGGTAACTGCACCGATAGACCACCTTGTAAAGCAACGACCGCATGGCCTGCTTTGGATTGGTGATAATCTCGTTGTCTTCCATCTGCTGCAGCAGTTTTTCCATGGGGTTTCTGAATACTTGCATAATCGTAATTCCTCGATAGGTGCCCTGCCCATAATGGTTAGACTGCCCCATCCGGCAGGGCCCCCTTTCAATGCACCGCGACCCTCTGCTGCTTGCCCTGTTCGATTTCTTCGGCAGCTTTGGCGATGGTACTGCGAATCTCTTTGGATTTGAAAGGCTTTGCGATGAAGTCAAAGGCCCCCTTGGCCATGGATTCCCGGGCCAGCTCCATGGTCGCGTAACCGGTAATCATGATGACCTTGATGCGCCTGTATTTTTCCATCGCTCTTTCCATGACCTGAATACCGTCGATCTCGCCCATGCGGATGTCGCTGATCAGGATGTCGAAATCCTTGGCTCCCAGGCGTTCCAAGGCTTTGCCCGGTTCCACGAAGGTTTCCACCCGATGCCCCTCCTTCTCAATAAAAGCCTTGAGGCGCTCGCAGATGATGGGTTCATCGTCCACAATGAGAATATCGCATGGATGGCTCATATTTACCTCCTCGGTCCATGACCGTAAAATAGGGTTGTGATGACATCATTTGGATTTCTCTAGGCCGCCCGGACCGACGCCGTGCGCCGACCTTCGATGTTTTTTTGGACCCGGAGCGTTTTTTGGATCTTCCTCCTCTGGAGATAGGCATGAACGACTTTGGTCAGAATCACCAGGGCGCCGCCGATACCGCTGGCAAACAGGAAGAACTTGCTGCCCATGTTGAAATACCCGTCCCACTCAGGATTGAAACTGATGAGGCCCAGCTGCCGCAGGTAGACCGGTATGGCAATGACGCGGCTAAAAACGCACAGGAGAATGATCAGGCTGGTGACCACGCGGATGTACTTCTCCTTAACGACCTTGACGCCGTATACGCCCAGGTGGATGCCGATCAGTGATCCCAGGTAGAGCAGCATGGTTAAACGCAGGTCCACGAACCCTTGATAGGCGTAACTCAAGGCACCGAAAGCCCCCATGAAGAGCGCCAGGAACAGCTCCGTTCCGGTGGCAACGGCTGTGGGAACGCCGAAGACATAGATCATGGCCGGCACGCCGATGAACCCGCCCACGCCGATGGTGCCCGCCAGATAGCCGGTGGCGATGCCCATAACCATCAGGATCCAAAGGCTGACATTGGTATCGGCCACTTCGAAATGGATCACCGGCGGAAGGTTCAGCTTGGAGAGATACTCGGCGATCTTCATGGACGGGCCGCCGTCGTCCTCCCCGTTGCCCTGGGACTTGAGTACGTCCCTGAGCATGGAAACAGCAACGGCAAATAGAATGATAGCAAACACCAGGCTGATGTATAGGTTGGCGCCAGCGCCGGTGGCTGCGCCGTGGCCGTCACCCGCGCCCTTGAACAGGTAACTGTTGATGGCCACGGCGATTTGAATCCCTACGATGGCGGTGCCCAGCATGAAGACCGCCAATTTCTTGTCCACGTTGCCGGCGGCGGCATGTTTTCTGGAACCCACCATGGCTTTGCCGAATTTATGGGTGATATTACTGGCCACGGCGATGACGCCGTCCACACCCAGGTTCATCATCCCGGGTGTCATGAAAAAGGCGCCGCCGCTGCCAATGAAGCCGCTCAGGATGCCGCCGATAAATCCCAGCAGAACGACCTGCAAGGCGATGGCCAGATCGATATTGATATAGTTGATGGTGAATAGCTCGTGCATACTCCCTCCTGGAAATGGTTAAATATTAGTCCACATTGATGAGCTTCAAAGCCAGTCCGGTTACCGTGCCGTAGACATAGGCCACAATGGGAATGAAGATGAAAACGGCCACGGAG
>Ga0316577_10001657_pt1 | contig 10653 bp, 7 predicted proteins | sample S5NA_FD_203073 | JGI IMG/M metagenome (GOLD analysis project Ga0316577, IMG submission 203073) | Rhizosphere microbial communities from salt marsh grasses in Alabama, United States - S5-7_050615r2r1 | ecosystem: Host-associated > Plants > Roots > Rhizosphere | place: USA: Alabama | collected... | reverse complement strand
CCTCCACGACAGCCGCGCACTGGGGCCAGGCGGCGTCGACGTCGCCCCGGCGCAGCTTAAAGTGCTCCGAGACATTGCTGCCGGGCTGGGGAAAGATGAAATTGGCCACCTGGTAGTCGCCCAGGTCGGGGTGCAGCAGGGGAGCGTCGGGCTGCGCTGCTTCCTCGGGATCAAAGATGGCAGGCAGCACCTCGTACTCGACCTCGACCAGGCGCGTGGCCTCTTCGGCAATCTCTTCACTGCTGGCCACCACCCCGGCCACCGGCTCGCCCACGTAGCGCACCCGGTCGCGGGCAAAGATGGGCCGGTCGACCAGGTAGAGGCCGATGTTGCGCGGCGTGTCGGCGCCGGTGACGATGGCCTTGACGCCGGGCATGGCCAGGGCACGGCTGGTGTCCACGCGCTTGACCAGGGCGTGGGCGTGGGGGCTGCGAACCAGCCGGCCAAAGTACAGGCCGGGGCCGAACTGCATGTCGTCGGCGTAGGTGGCGGCGCCTGTGACCTTGGCGTGGGCGTCGATGCGCTTTACACTCTTGCCTACCGGCTCGGATGTGGATTCGTTCATCATTCCCTGCTCCTTCAAGCCCGCGGGCTTATTCAGTGGCCCGCTGGGCCACGTCCTCGATGGCGTCGACGATGCGCACGTAGCCGGTGCAGCGGCACAGGTTGCCTACCAGCGCCTCTTTGACCTCATCCTCGGTGGGGTGGGGGCTGCGGCGCAGCAGGGCATGGGCCGAGATCAACATGCCGGGCGTGCAAAAGCCACACTGCACGGCGTTGTGCTCGATGAATGCTTCCTGCAGGGGGCTCAGCTCCCCCTCGGGGGCCAGGCCCTCGACGGTGAGCACGCCGCGGCCGTCGACCTCCACGGCCAGCATCATGCACGAGTTTACCGGCTCGCCGTCGACCAGGACGGTGCAGGCGCCGCACTCACCCGCCTCGCAGCCGTTCTTGGTGCCGGTCAGGGCAAGTTTGTCCCGGAGCATCTGCAGCAGCGTCATATTCGACGGCACGTCCACCCGCTCCCGCGCGCCGTTGATCGTAAACGTAATCGAGTGTGTGGTCATTTCGCCTCCTGATGAAAAGGCATTACACAGAGGGGCACTGAGGAGACACGGAGAAGCACGGAGAAAAGACAGAGATAAAATACTGAGACGCTTATCTCTGTGTATCTCTGTGTCTTCTCGATGCTCTCTGTGTAATGTGTTTTCACTTTCTCTGTGGCCCTCTGTGTCTTCTCAGTGTGTCTCTGTGTAACGTTTCTTGTCTTTCGCAACACTTCAGTTAACAAAGCGGCGGATGCCGTCTTTTAGTAGCTTGACGTTAAAGTTGATGAGCAAGCCGATTCTGCAGCCGGAGAACCGGAGATAGGACAGAATCTGCGCCTCGTGAACCGGCGAGATTTGCTCCGCTACCTTGATCTCCAGGATCACGTCTCGCTCCACGAGTAGATCCAGGCGGTATCCGTGATCCATCCGGATGTCCTTATACACCAGGGGCAGAGCCTTCTGTCGCTCGACCGCGAGTCCCAACCGCTCCAGCTCGTAAGCCAGGCATGTCTCGTAGGCCGACTCCAGCAACCCTGGTCCCAGATGTCGATGTACCTCGATGGCCGCCCCGATGATGCTCCCCGTCAACGCATTCAGCTCGGCAAGGCTCCTCTCTGCCCTCTCCCCATGCATCTCTGTCTCCTCTGCCTGTTTCAATGCAAAGCTTCTCTTGCACCCGAGACATTCACCTCGACAGTGTCCCTCTTTGTCCTCTCTCTGTGCCTCTCTGTGCCTCCTCAGTGTATCTCTGTGTAAAGCCTTTTTGCATCAAGTAGGCAGCTTCTCCCACACTTCTCTCAGACCGCGGAGGGTCAGGGTGCGGACCATGGCCCGCTGGTATTTGGCCGTGCCACGGACGTCACTGATGGGGTTCGCGGCAGCCATGGCCCGCTCGGCGGCGGCGGCAAGTGCCTCCTCGCCCACCGGATGTTCCTCCAGATACGCTTCGGCCTCGGCCGCCCGTATCGGCGTGGGCGCCACCGATCCCAGGCCGATACGAAAGTGATACTTTCCCCGGCCGCCATCGGGATAGCCCAGCACGGCCACGCCCACGAGCGACAGGTCACCCGTGCGGCAGCGGCCCAGCTTCAGGTAGCGGGCGGCGTTGCCCGCCGGGGAGGGCGGGAAGTGGATGGCGGTCAGCATCTCACCGGGTCGGAGCGCCGTGCGCCCTGGCCCGAGGAAAAAATCGGCCGCCGGCAGCAACCGGTCACCCTCGGGGCCGAGAATCGCCAGCTCGGCATCCAGCACCAGGCAGGTCGGCGCTGTGTCGGCGCAGGGTGAGGCGTTGCACAGGTTGCCCCCCAGCGTGGCCCGGTTGCGGACCTGGTACGAGGCCACGGCGCCGGCGGCCTGGGCCAGCAGCGGATAGTGGGCCTGCACCTGCTGGTGGCGGGCCAGCTCGTTCATGGTCACCGCCGCGCCCACGGTCAGTCCTCGGTCGGGATCGTAGGCGGCGACCTTGATGCCGGGCAGGCCCTTGACGTCGATGACCACGCGGGGGCGAAAGGCGCCGTCGCGCATCCCGGGCAGCAGGTCGGTGCCGCCCATCAGCAACCGCGCCCCCTCACCTTCTTCCTGCAAGAGATGGATCACCTCGTCGGCGGTCTCGGGCCGGACATAGTCAAAAGCGGGCAAACCGGGTCTGGCAAACATCCTCGTCCTCCTTGCTCAGATCTCCAGGACAAAGGCCTGGACTTGCTCCCAGATGGTCTCCAGGTGGTCGTTCAGATCGTGGCCGGCGTCCAGCTCTATCAATCGAACCTGGTCCGGGCTTTGGCTGGCGTAGGTCCGGCTGTCCTCGATGGGCACAATCTCGTCGTTCCGCCCGTGGAGGATCAGCGTCGGCGCCGCCGGGGGGGCAGCCTGCCCATAGCGCCGCCCGTCCTCGTAGTAGCCAAAATCCAGCGGCAGCTCGCCGCCAAAGCCAAAATGGGGGATGGGCACCGTGCCCTTCTCCCGCCAGCGCCGGACCTGCTCCGCCGACAGCCAATCCAGCTCCCAGGAGAGCAGTGGCGCCAGCAGCAGCATCCTGGATATGCCGCCAAAACGATGGGCATAGTAGGTGGCCACCAGGCCGCCGAAGGAGCTGGCTACAAGGCTGACGTCCTCCGGCTTCCGGTCCAAGATATACTGCCTCAGCCGGCCGATGGCACCGGTGGTGGTCAGGTAACGAAAGTCCGTCGGCGTGGGGTTCATGTCCATGGCGTAAAACTCGGCGCCCTGCACCAATTCTATCCGCTCGCCCAGATACTTGGCCTTGGTTGAGCGGGCGGAAGAGGCAAAGCCATGGAGATGGACGATGGTCTTGAACATCTTGCCTCCAGAACTCAGACGACGCCCTGTTCGCGCAGCGTCGCCACGTCGGCAGTCGAGTAGCCCAGCAGGTCGGCCAGCACCTGCTCGGTGTGTCGGCCCAACTGTGGCGGCGGCTGGCGCAGGGCTGCCGGGGTCTCGGACAGCTTGTAGGGAAAGCCGGGGAAGCGCAGGCTGCCCGCCGTGGGGTGCTCCGCCTCGAGGACCATCCCCCGGGCCTCGGCCTGGGGATGGTCAAATACCTCGGGTACGGTGTTGATGGGGCCGCAGGGCAGCCCCGCCTGGCGCAGGGCGTCCAGCCATTCGCCGGCATCCCGGGCGCCGAATGCTTCCTCGAGGATGGCGCGCAGCTCGGCACGGTGGGCCACCCGCGCGCCGTTGTCGGCAAAGCGGGGATCGGTCATCAGGTCGGGTCGGTCGAGGACCTGGCAAAGCACCTGCCACTGCCGATTGTTGGCCGCCGCCAGGGCAAACCAGCGGTCGCGGGCACGAAAGGCTTCGTAGGGCGTGATGTTGGGATGGGCGTTGCCCAGCCGCCGCGGCGCTTCCCCGCCGATGAGATAATTGGAGGCGACGTTGGTCAGCAGGGCGGCCTGGCTGTCCAGCAGCGAGAGATCGACCAATTGACCTCTGCCGGTCAGGTCGCGGGCGCGCAGCGCGGCCAGAATGGCCGTGGCGGCAAACATGCCGGCGGTGATGTCCACGATGGGGATACCCACCCGGTAGGGTGGCCCCTCCTCCGGGCCGGTGATGCCCATCATGCCCCCCTCGGCCTGGATGACGAAATCGTAGCCCGGCCGCTCCGAGTAGGGGCCACTGCGGCCATAGCCGCTGATGGAGCAATAGACCAGGCGCGGATTGACCGCCAGCAGGGCCTCGTAGCCCAGGCCCATCTCGTCCAGGGTGCCGGTGCGAAAGTTCTCCACCAGGGCATCGGCCTCTGCCGCCAGGCGGCGCACGATCTCTTGGCCTGCGCTGCTCTTGAGGTTGACCGTGATGCTGCGCTTGTTGCGGTTGGCGGCCAAAAAGTAGGCCGACTCGCCGGGATAGGGGCCGTAGGGCTCACCGACGAAGGGCGGCCCCCAGCCCCGGCTCTCGTCGCCGTAGCCCGGCCGCTCGACCTTGATCACGTCGGCGCCCAGGTCGCCCAACATCATGGTACAAAACGGACCGGCCAGCGCCCGGGTCAGGTCCACTACCCGCAGGCCTTCCAGTGGCTGCATCTTTCTCTCCTTGGACACACGCGTGCTCCGAACCTGTAGCAGGGGCTCGACCGATCTACGATCTGCGCCCCCCTTTCCCTGGGAGAGTATACCACGGAAAGCAAAGACGGGCAAAAGTGGGCGTCGAAATGAGCCCGAGCTTTTCGCCGTGGCGCCAGGCCGTTGCCTACGGGCCGCTTTTCAAGATCAACGGCAGGAACACCGGGTTGGCAGTAGGGAGAACTGTCATCGTAACCGGGATAGATGCTTCCGGATTGGCCGGGTCGTTGCTCTGGATGGCGACGGTGGTCGTATAGACCCCGGGCTGCAGGCCGGTTGCGTCGAAAATGACGGCGACGTTCTGCCCGCCATTGGTGCCGACCGTGCCAGAGAGGGGAACTGTAGACAGCCAGGAAGCGCCCGCATCGAACGGTGACTCGATAAACCGGTCCGAAAAGTCGGTCTTGGCATAATTCCAGACCTTCAGGTTGTCCAGGTAGGCCGTTGGCTGCCCAAAGCGGGAGTAGGCGTGGTGCCCCAGGATTTTCACGATCCTTGAATCTTGTCTCACCGTGGCAAAATCGTCCTGGTTGGCGGCAACAAGGACCCCATCCCGGTAGATTCGTAACCGGTCCTGCGTGCCGCCGATACCGCCCACGTCCCACACGAAAGCCACGTGGACCCATTGATACATGGGCACCTGGTCCCAGGCCACGTCGTTGGCTGGGCGAATCACATTGTCCTTGTCACGCACCTGAAAGTGCAGCCCTCCCCCGCCGGTGACACCGTCCGACCAATAAGCGATGATGGTTAAGTTGCTGCTCAGGTCATCATAGGGCTGCGCACCGAAAATACCCACCAGCGGGGTTTGATAGGCGATGAATCGTTGGATGCGTTTTTGAATCCAGCCTTCGACCGTGCCCCTGGTGCGGTCGGCGGGATAGAACAGGTCGGGGCTCATGGTCAGGTATCCGCCATCACCATTCTCTCCGCCTTCGGTGGCCAGCGCGCCGCCAAACCTGCCTGGCACGAACAACACGCCAGGTCGAGTCCCAAAGCCCGGACCATAGGCGCTATGTAGTACCTCGTCCTCAGACCCCAGCTTGTTCCACAACACCAGTCTGGCAAGGTCCAGGCTCACAAGTTTGAACGTCAACGTTACCCCATTCCCATTGTCGATGGCCAGCGCCTTGGTGACGATTTCGTTCACGTATTGGGTGCTGTTCAGCGCCTGGGGCGAGATGGCCATCTGCGGGGGGGCGTAGGCCTGTGTAGTCAAGATCGCGGTGTCTGAGTATATCGTCGGGCTGGTCGCCGAAGTGGCTGTGACGACCACCACATCAGTGTCGTACCAGTCCACGCCTGCCGGCACGGTGACGTACAGGGTAAAGGTTGCCCACTCGCCGTCGGCGATGGGTCCCAGGGAATCGATCGACAGGGGCGCTTCCCAGGCGTGGCTGCCCAGTGTCAGGCTGATGCTGTCCGTGGCCCCGCTGGCGTTGAGCACCCTCTCCTGGTGAGCGACCTTCTGGCCCCGGGCGCCCTGCTCCGTCCGGATCCGGGGGCTGAGGATGATGCTCGAAGGGACGTACTGTGGGCGGATGGCGATACCCTGGGCTCCGATGCCGGTCATGGTGATCTGGTCGGCGACGGTGCGGCTTTCCACGTCGACGACGGGTACCTGGCCTCCGCTGTTGCCCACGTACAGCTCGCTGCCGTCGCAGGTGATGGCCACTTCCCAGGCGGTTCCGACGCCAGAGATCGTCGCCAGGGGGGCGAAGGTCTGCCCATCGATGACGTGGACACCGCTATCCAACCCGCAAGCATAGATCTCGGACCCGTCCGGAGCCACCTCCAATCCGGCCAGGTCTCCCAGGCCGGTCACCGTGCTATGGAGGCTGTTGCTGTCGGTGTCAATGACTGCCAGGCCATCCCCGGAACGATCGCTGGCCAAGACCCATCCCCCATCCGGTGAGATGGCCACATCCCACGGATCGCTGCCGACCGGGATGGCGGTGATAATGCTGAAGGTCGCTGTGTCAATGACCAATACGGTGCCGTCCGTGCAGGAGGCGTAGGCCTTGTCCAGGTAGGGATGGGCGACAACACTGCGGGGCTCAGCGGGGGTATCGATGAACCCGATGAAATGGGTCGTGGTATCGACGATGACGATCTGGGGACTCTGCTGGCTGCCCACCAAGGCGTATGCTCCCTCACGGACGAAGGCAATACCGTCAGCGCCGGGGATTCCCCAGACTGTGGCCGCTACTGTGTTGCCTGCCGTTTCGATGATAACAACGTTGTCCGAGTCGTAGCAGCTCACATAGACGTACTCTCCGTCGGGCGACATGGCGGCGCGCCAGGGGAAGTCGCACCCCGCGGCCCCCACATTGACCGTGCCAACAAAATGACTATCTGTGTCCACCAGGGTGACTCGATCGCTGTCAGAGAGAGTAACGTAGGCCAGGTCGCCTACGGCAGCCGTAGACATAGCAGTCTGCCGTCCCATCTCGCTGAAGCCAAAGGCTGGTGGCTCGCCGCGGAACAGCAACCGGTGTTGGCCGGCCTGGAAACCCCAGACTTTGCTGGCTTGTGTGGAAGCAGGAAACCGGATTGCCAGCAGCACGATCCCGCCCGCCATCGCGAGAAGGATGACCACGCCCATCAACGCCGCTCGCGGCCGATGGACCCACGGGCTCGAATTCACAGCGCGCATGGCATACCCCCTTCACTTCTTGGGCATTTGCGTGACAGATGCCCGCCATACTGTTTGGCAGCGTGTTGGCTGTAGCCCCTACGGTGGACGGGCGTCATACCGCAATACTTGTACCAAGGCATGTCTGCCGCCTTGGTCACCGCTTCGGCGTCCTTCTTTGCTACAGTGAACTTTGTGCGGCGACGTTTGGGGTTGCCTGTATCATAGCAGAGACGGTCACAGAAGTCAAGAAGTGGGCGTGAGCGCCAGGAGGGATCTTGGCCCTCAATCGTGCGGCCAACTTGCTTCGTAACGTTTTTCTAAACGTTGTCCACAACGATCCCAAAACGCCTGCGGGGTAAAATGGGAACCAGGATGCTGAGGAGGCCTTGAAGGAAGGCCGACTCGTAGATGGTAAAGGAGGAAAACGATCATGTTCAATTACTGGAGTGCACCGCCGAGCCTGTTGCGTGTATGGGCCTGTCCCGAAGAGCCCTCTCCAGCCGTCGATGGCAGATTCCGTTTCGAGTCACCGGCTGTGCGGGCTGCCTACGAGGATCGCTCTCGCCTGGGCCGCATCGGCAGCTATGTGCGGGCCCTCTTCTTCTCCCGCGCTGCGGAGCCCCGGGTCCCGGCCTGCTGAGCCTGGCCTGTCGCAGGTAGATCAAAGACTTCTGTCATCGGGAGTGACCCCTGGCTCACTCCCGACCGCTGGCGATCGCTGCGAGTGCCGACGTGGCAGCGCCGACAATGTTCACATGCTCTCCCGGCAGCACGAGCAGCACGGGCGCGACGCTCAGCTCCCGGCATCCAGCACGTCGCGCACTTTGCGGGCCAAGGACTCCAGCTCGAAAGGCTTGGAGAGGAAATGTGTGCCCTCAGCCAGCACGCCGTGGTGCACGATGGCGTTGTCGGTGTAGCCCGAGGTGTACAGCACCCGCAGCTCGGGGCGGTTGGATCGCAGCCGGTCGGCCAGTTCTTTGCCGCTGAGGCGGGGCATGACCACATCGGTCAGAAGAAGGTGAATCGGGCCCTGGTACGCCTCGGCGACCTGGATCGCCTCGACTCCATCCCCGGCGGTCAACACCTGGTACCCGAGGCCGAGCAAGATATCCCGCGTCATCACTCGTACCAGGGAGTCGTCTTCCACCAGCAACAGCGTCTCGGTGCCCCGCGTCGCTACCGGCCGCTGCAAGGGGCGTGCGGGAGTGGGCAGGCCGTCGGTCGCACGGGGGAAGTAGATCTTGAATGTCGTCCCTTGTCCCACCTCGCTGTAGACCCAGATGTGCCCGCCGTTCTGCTTGACGATGCCAAAGACGGTGGCCAGTCCCAGGCCGGTATTCCTGCCTTTCTCTTTGGTGGTGAAAAACGGCTCAAAGAGGCAGGCCTTGACCTCCTCACTCATGCCCACGCCCGTATCACTGACGGCCAGCAGAACGTACTCGCCCGGCTCCACGTCCAGGTGGGAGGCTACGTAGACCTCGTCGAGCACGGTGTTGGCCATCTCGATGGTTAGCTTGCCGCCGGTTGGCATGGCGTCGCGCGCGTTGACCACCAGATTGACAACCACCTGCTCGACCTGGCCGGGGTCGATCTGGATCGGCCACAGGTCCTTGGCCGGGCGCACGGTCAGCCTGATGTCCTCGCCGATGAGGCGCCGCAGCATCCTGTTCAGCTCCTCCACCACCCGGTTCAGGCTGATCACTTGGGGTTCGATGATTCCCCGACGGCTGAAAGTCAGCAGTTGTTTGGTCAGGCTGCCGGCCCGCTCGCCGGCCTCGCGGATGAGCTGCACGTGGGGCCGGAGCGGGTCCTTGGAATGCAACTTGCGCTCCAGGAGCTGGGTGCTGAGGTGGATGACCGTCAAGAGGTTGTTGAAATCGTGGGCAATGCCCCCTGCCAGGCGGCCGATGGCCTCCATTTTTTGTGCCTGGTGGAACTGCTCCTCCAACTGCAACTCGCGGGTCACGTCGCGCTTGACGGTCACATAGTTGACAATCTCCCCGGCTCGGTTGCGCACCGGGGTGATGGTTGCCTCCTCGGTATACAGGCTACCATCCTTCTTGCGGTTGACGAACCGCCCCTGCCACACCCGGCCCGCGCCAATGGTCTCCCACAGATCACGATAGAAAGCAGTGTCCTGTTTGCCGCTATCGAGGAGGTGGGGGGTCTGGCCCAGGGCTTCGTCACGGCTATAGCCGCTGATCCGCTCAAAGGCGGGGTTGACGTACAGTATGGTATCCTGAGTATCGGTGATGATTACCGTTTCGGCCGCCTGCTCCACGGCGGCGCTCAGCAGCTGCTGGGTTTCTTCCAATCGGGCCCGGGCCAGCGCGCCGGAGGCCTGCTCGGCCACGCGCCGGGCCAGGTCCACTTCCTCGGCGCTGAAAGGGCGCGGCTCGACGGCGTGGACTTGAAGGTTGCCGACCACCTCTCCTTCGATCAGGAGCGGCAGGAGCAACAGGGATACAGTGCCCCGCCGGCGCATTCGCTCGTGCCTGACTGCCTGTCGGGGGTCGTTCTGTGCATCCTCGATGACCAGCGGCATCCTGTTTGCCACCAGGTGCTGGGCAGCGGAATTGCCCACCACCGCGATGCTCTCGCCCAGGGCGGAAGGCCGGCCCGGGGCCAGGTATTCGGCCACAACGACGGCCTCGCTGTTCTCCTTGTTGAACAGGGCGGCCGTGGCTTCGGGGACCTCGAAAGCCAGGGCCAGCTCACGGCAAACAGCTCGCAGGACCGGCTCGATGCCTTGACTGGCCGCCGCCGCCGTGGCGGCGATGACGCGGTTCAGCAGGCTCAGCTCCCGGTTGCGCTGCGCAGCCTGGCTATACAGGCGCGCGTTGGTAATGGCCACGGCAATCTGGCCGGCTAACGTCTCCACCGTCGTCACGTCGCCAGGATCGAAGGCGTTGGGCTGGGGGCTCTGCAGGTCGAGCACACCCAGGATCTCGTCGCCGATGCGGATCGGCACGCTGAGCTCCGAGCGGGTCGGCAGGCGGTCGGGGTAGAGGTTGACGTAGCGGGGCTCTGCCGCCACGTCGTTGGCCAGCAGCGTCTCGCCGTGCAGGCCCACCCAGCCGACGATGCCCTGCCCCAGGGTCACTTTGTGATCGGGTGGGAAGACGGAGGCAAACTCGCCGGCCCGAGCCTTCATGGCCAGCCGCTCTGCTTCCGCCTCGCGGGTGAACAGGCCTACGTGGTGGTAGCAAAAGCTCTCCTGGACCAGCCGGGCTGCCTCCTGCAAGACCTGATCCAGATCCAAGACAGCGGCTACGCGGCGACCAGTCTCATTGAGAAGCGTCAATTGCGAGGCCTGTCGCGCCAGTGCCTCCGCTGTCCGCAGCCGCTCGGCGATGTCGCGTTCCAGCGCCTGGTTTGCCGCTTCGAG
>Ga0316577_10001656_pt1 | contig 10653 bp, 7 predicted proteins | sample S5NA_FD_203073 | JGI IMG/M metagenome (GOLD analysis project Ga0316577, IMG submission 203073) | Rhizosphere microbial communities from salt marsh grasses in Alabama, United States - S5-7_050615r2r1 | ecosystem: Host-associated > Plants > Roots > Rhizosphere | place: USA: Alabama | collected... | reverse complement strand
CGTATCTCCCGACTCGACAACCATCAGGCCCAGGATCTCGCCCTTGCTGGTCAATGGCAGGGCCAGCGCCGAGTCGTTTTCGACGATCTGCGACGCAGCGGAGGGTTGCTCCAGATCGTTGAGGACCACAAATGTGTCGCCCTGGTGCAATCTATGCACCAAGGGATCCTCCTGCGCCAGATGCAGGGAGCCGAACGCCTCCTCCCCACCATGTTGCACCCCATACTGCTCTCCGGGCTGGAACGCCCCGCTGGCATCATCCCGCACGAGAATGGCAATCATGCCCACGCCCACCAGCATGGGCGTGATGCGCACCACTGCCGCCAGCATGTCCTGCAGGTCGGTAGAGCGGCTGACCGCTTCGGCTACCTGCAGCAAGGCCATGGAGACGTAGGCCTCCTCCTGTTGGGCCTGGACCAGGCGCGCCGTTTGCAGGACCATGGCCGCCTGATTGGCAATCCCGGACAACATGGAGATCTGGCGCTCGCTGAAGCGGTGCGGCCGGCCGGCATAATCGACCAACATGACGCCCAGCAACTCCCCCTGGGCCAACAGGGGGAGCACCATCATCTCCCGAATGCCAAAGGGCTCAACCAGCGACTCCGGTAGGAGCTCAGCGTGCTCGTCGACGTCCACATGCAGGGGACTTTTGTCCAGCCGGACCAGGTCGAGCGCCGGTATCGACCCGGCCGGGAACGCCAGCTGCTCAAAAGCTTCGCGGAGTTCCGCGCGGATCCCATAGCTCTGAGCCGGCAAGAATGACTCTGTTATGTCATCCCAAAGCAAGAGCGCGCAGCGGTCAACCCCGGCCAGGATGGGTGTAAGGCGCACAATGGTGGTCAGGACGGCGTCCATATCCGAAACCTGGCTCATGGCATCGGCCACCTGGAGCAGAGCCGTGGATAACCAGGCCTGCTGGCGCTCGGCCTGGTAGAGACGAGCCTCTTGGATGGCCATCGCAATCTGGGTCCCAAGGGTCTCCAAGATGAAAAAGTCGCTGCTGCCAAAGGCTTCGGCTTCATCGCTCTGGACGTCGAGGACGCCCACCTGCTCCTCCTCCACAAGCAGGGGAACGGCCAACTCGGAGCGGGTCTCCTCCAGCGCGTCGATGCAACGGTAGCGGGGCTCCTGCTCGACGTCATTGATGAGAAGCGGTTCACCGTGAGCAGCTACCCAGCCGATCAGCCCCTCACCCCATTCCACATCAAAGCTCACATCGCGCGCGCCAGCACTGGCGCTGGCCTGGAACTGGACGGTCTCTTGCTCTGGGTCCACGGTAAAGATGCCCACATGGTAGTACCCAAAGGCATCACGGATGAGATCCACCACCCGCTCGAACAGCTGCTCCAATTCGATGGTGGCATTCACCTGGCGGCTCACTTCGCCAATCGTGATCAGCTGGCGTGCGCGTACTCGTGCCTGTTCGTAGGCCCGGGCCTTTTGCATTGCCACGGCGGCCAGGTTGGCCATGGCCGACAGGGCTCGCAGGTGGCCCTCGTTGTACGCATCGGGCTGCAAGGACTGCACCGACATGGTGCCGACGACCGTGTCACCGGCGATGAGGGGCACATAGAGCGCCGAACGCGGCGGATGCTGGGACACGTAGGCAGGCCGGGCGGGCAGCGAGTCCATCTCCTGCAGGAAGTCGTGTACGAGCAGTGGCCGTCTGGTCTCCCGCATCCAGTTGACCAGCCCCACCCCAGGACTCAGCGCGAACCTCCGCTCCGGTATGCGCTGCCCCTCCCGGATCCAGAGCTTGAGGACGTATTCATCGCCTTCAAAGAGCCCCAGGTGAAAGATCGTTGCATCAGAGACCTTCTTGGCATAGTCATACATCAGCTGCGAGAGCTCGTCCAGGTCCAGCTCGGCTTCGACGATGGCCCGCCCTACCTCCTCGATGGTCGTCAGCTCGGCGACACGCTCAACCAGCGCACTGCGCGCATCGGCCCAACGCTGGACGAGCACCGAGACAGCGATGATCACCAGGGACAACAGGCTGAAGGCCAGCCAGTCCAGCCGAGTGTAGACAAGGGCGACGATGATGGCAAAAGGCAGTGGCGCCAGCTCAATCAGGGTCGCCGTGGGCAGGGCGTTGCGGACGAAGCGCTGCAGCTGTGAAGAGCCGCCCTCGATGTAGGTCCACAAAGACCAACCCAATTGATCCAGGACAAACCAAAAGATCGACAGCACGGCGGCTGCCAGGGCGGTGTGCCAATCCAGTGTGATGAGGGGCAGTCCGGCCCCGAGGGAAAGATAGAGACTGCCGCCGGCCAGGGCCATCAGCGCCTTGAGCCCGGCGTTAAAGAGCGGGAGATCCAGCAGGTCCCGGCGCCCCGATCTTCCGTGACGGAGGGCGTTCAGTGCCAGATAGGCAGCGCCGCTCAACACAGCCACCACGGCACCGGGTGTTCTCCCCAGGGCAAGCAGGGCGGCCACGTCGATGACGCCAGCCAGGCTGTGGACCATGGGCGAACCGAGGTGGAAGCTGGTGCGCTGCACCAGGAAGGAAAGCGCTGCAAAAATCAGGATGGAGGCCCATCCCACCTCCGCCGGCCAGCTGCCAAGCCCTGCGATCAGAGCGGCGATGCCGGCAAACCCGATGAGAAGGGCGTAAAGCAAACGGAGCCAGGCATAGGGCCGGAGAGAACCTGGAGAGGCGTCAGCCAGAGCGTCCGAGTCCCTAATCCGCAATGCCTAGCCTTTTGACCATCAGGAGCTCATTGCCACGATCGGGGTCAAAGCTAAACCGCACCCGGTCCATGACGGCCTGCACCAGGAAAAGCCCGAGCCCCCCCAGGGAGCGCTCTTCCAACGGGGCGTCGACCAGCGGCTGAGCAACCTTGGCCGGGTCAAAGCCCTGGCCCCAGTCACGTACCCGGATGATGAAATAGTCTTGGTCGTAGCGATAGCACGAGACTTCCATCTCACCCGGCTCCGGCCCCAGGTAGGCGTGGTCCACGACGTTGGCACAGGCCTCATCCACTGCAAGCTGTATCTGATAGAGGTCATGGTCGCAGATCCCCAGCACCTCGGCTGCCCTGGTCACGCAGGCGATGACCAGAGGCACGTTCGGCAAAACAGCCTTGACGTTCATCTGTTCTACCAGGTGCCAGGCATCTTGCACGCTCAACAGATGCTGTTCATCCATGGCGTCCCCAATGCAAAGACCGCCTCACCTCCTTGACAGGAGAGGGCGGTCCGCTCTCATACGCAGGCAGCGCGCCAGGACCCCTAAAAGCTCCCAACGGCATGCACGTTATCTTCATGGAAGCTAAATAGGCGGTCAAAGCCGACGAGGTCAAAGCTCTCCCTGAGCTCGGGCCTGATGGCCGAAATGACCACATCGCCAGGTGGCATCATCTTGCGGACCTTCATCAGCGCTGACAGGAGGGCTTTCAGTCCCGCACTGCTGATGAATTCGGTGTCCCGAAGGTTGACGACGATATTCTTCTGGCCCGACTGGATCAGGCCCAGGAGCACCTTCTCCAGCTCCGGCGCGGTGGCACTGTCGATCCGTCCGGAGACAGTCACAACCTCGCAACGCTTCATGGCCTCGGTCTTGATCTCCATGGTCCCCCTCCCGGATGAACTCAAGCAAAAAGGAAAGACACAACAGGCTCCCGGACGGCACGATCAGCCACCGCCCAGAGGCTGAGGGACGCGGCCTGACCCGCGCATGGCCGGTCACCGCTCACGGGCGCATTTTACCACAGTTGACGCGAAAGGGCAAGAGAATTGGCGATACTACGCCGATGGAGTGGCCAGCAGCCCGCCGGACGATTCGGTTTCAGTGCCCAGACGCACCGTCGCCATGGCCAGCCCGAGGTAGATCCAAAAGATCGAGACCGAGTGGGGAAAGTTCAGATTGAAGAAGTAATGGTCAAAGATCCCACCGACGAGGATGCCGACCAAGGCCGAAGTCAGGCCGAGCAGGACGGCCTCCAGCCCTTCGATGCCGCGCACGGTTGGCCAGGCACGCCATACCGCCCGGAAGAAGAGAAAGAGGATCAGCCCAAAGACGCTCAAGCCGACGAGGCCCATCTCCTCAGCGATGAGCATATAGACGTTGGACACACCGATATAGAGGCTGATCTCTGGCGCACTGACAAACCCGACGCCGATCCATGGGTGCCGGGAAATGAGGTCCAATGCATCCTTGTATTCGCCCAGGCGCATCAGGGTCGCCAGGTCCTGCAGCTGGATGCCCTCGAGGAAATGCTGGACATAGTCGCGGGCCTGGGGCAGCAGCAGGACCAGGGCAGCAGCCGCGATCATCACCGGGATCAGCCTGCGGTACTTGATCAGCGCCAGCATGCCCAAACCCACGGCCAGGCCCGCCATCGAGCCACGCGAGTAGGTCAGGTAGAGACAACCAGCATCCACAAGGACCATGAAGGCCAAGGCAACCTGTGGCAGCACTGGTTTTCGAGCAAAGAGCTGGGCGGCGGTCAGCACCGTGATGAGGATCAGGAGACCACCGAGCACGTTGGGATCCGTGGACGTGGAAATCGCCCTGAGGGCCAGATCGGGATTGTCCTCCACGTAGCGCAAGACGCCTGCGCCTGAAGGATAGCCCACACGCCCCAAGGCAGACAGCAGGCGGATGCTCCAATCGGCCGGGATGAAGTAGAGAAAGACGCCGATCAGGGCCGCGCCAAAACCAGCCAGGAGCAGGACTTTGACTACGGTGCGCAGTTGCTCCCGGGTCCGCACCGAATTGACGACGACGAAAAAGAGGCCAATGGAGAGGAGGATCTCGACGAAATGCCGCAGCACGTAGCTGTCTAGGTACGAGTGACCCAGCCCGGCCACGAAAGAGGCGAACGCCAGGAGCAAGAAGAGGACGATCGGCGGGCCCAACACGGTTCCGACAAGCTCCGGCGCCCTGCCGGTGGCGATGCACACCAGCCATACAAAGTAGGTGGCGATGAGGACGAGGTCGAGAAAGGTGGGCGTAAAGCCGATCTTGAAGGGCAACGCCCCAAAAGGCAGCAGGCAGATGAGGCCGATCAGGCCAATGATGCCCCACTGAACATCACGCAAGATGAGCACGCCGCCGGTCAGGGCCACCACGCCGGCTATGGCCAGAATGGGGGACAGGATGGCCACATAGGCCCCCATGACCAATCCCGCGGCCACGGCCAAAGCCACCGTCGCCACCAAGATAAAGCGACGGTCGCTCTCCACAAATATCCTTTGTAGGCTCATCAGCGATCGCTCAACGTTCACACTCAACCCTCGGTCTCTGCGTCTGGTGCTGAGGATGGATCGGCTGGGCTGCTACAGGGGAGCGAAGCTCAGGCGGGAGTGGATGGGAGTCGAACCCACCAAGGCTGCCTCTGCAGCACCCTTCAGACGGTTTTGAAGACCGCGGAGCCCACCGGGACTCAACCACCCCCATAGCAGCCATAGGATACATTGATTCGTTGGATTCGTCAAATACCGTGCTGGCAAACGTGCGGGGTGGATGGCTAGCGCGTGCGCCGGCGCCACTCCTGCTTGACTGTGAGGTCCTGCAGCTGCTCCGGGGTGTTGACGTCCATGAAATCGCGGAGCAAACGGCCCAACTTTGGGGCCTGGTCAAGCATCGGGAAGTGATGCGCGTCGGGGAAGACGATGGCCCGGGCAGCATGCCGAGGCTGCTCGAACTCTTCGGCATGATCTGAGGAGATCACATTGTCACGATCGCCGTAGACCATCAGCAAGGGCGCCTGGATGTCGGCCAGCGTCTGTCTCAGGTCGAGCCTGGCCGCCGACTGAATGGTCAGGGCCAGCAAATTATGGGCCATCTTGGGCGTGCCGAGTTCCACTTCAACATAGGGTCGTTGTCGGTGCCAGAAGTGGCGGGCCATGGCCTCGTTGGATGCCGCCGTCAGCAACCGGTAATTGATGGAATCGGCCGAGAGGGGCAGGCCGACGGCCAGCACCCGGGAAACGCGCTCCGGCTGGGCCGCGGCCAGCCGGGCCGCCACGGCCGCCCCCAGTGTGTGGCCGACCAGCGGTGCGCGCCAAACGCCCAGCTCGTCCATAAAGTCCAGGAGCAGCGTCACATAGTCGTCAATGTCATATCGCTCCTGGCTCTTGTCCGAGTCGCCAAAGCCCCATAAGTCGAGCGCGTAGGTGCGATGATCCTTTGCGAGATCCTCCATAATGGGCACCCAATAGCGCCACGAGCCCAGCCAGCCATGGATAAAGATGATCGGCTGGCCCCGGCCAAAGCTCTCGTAGTGTACCAGGCTGCCTTTGATCAGAATCCCGCTCATCTGCCGTACCGCATCATCCGTGACATTATGTCGACGAATCAGGCTACAGACCACCAGCCGCAGAGCGGCTAGTGTTTCTTGGACCGGCCCCGCTGCAGGATGACCTGCACGCGCCGGTACAGCTCATCGGGTGCGAAGGGCTTGAGGATGTACTCCTCCGCGCCGAGCTCCAGACCGCGTTTGATCTCTGCCTCCTGACCGCGCGCCGAAATGAAGACAATGGGAATCCCCTTGGTGTCCTCTTGTGACTTGAGGATCTTGCAGACCTCATAGCCGTTTAACTTGGGCATGCGAACATCGAGGAGGATGAGATCCGGCTCCTCCGCTGCAGCCATGTCCAGGGCTTCCTCTCCGTTCAAGGCTTCGATGACGGCAAAGCCAGCGTACTTCAAGCTGAAGGTAATGAGTCCCCGGATGTCCGGTTCATCCTCTACGACCAGGATCTTGCTGTCCTCAGCCATCTCTGCCTCCCCTTCGCCGACGATCCAGGACCTTCAGGGCAGCCACTTGCGGGCAGTGACGATTGTCCCGACGCCAGGCTCTGACTCGATGGCGAATTCGTCCATCAAACGCCGTGTCCCGGCCAAGCCCATGTTCAGCTCGTCATCCCCACTGTGTGTCCCACGCAAGATTGATTGTGGATTCTCGATGCCGGGCCCATGGTCAGTGCAGACCACCTCGAGGCCAACGCGGCCATTGGGCTCGACGCGGTTCAGGATGACCTCACCGCTATAGGCATAGAGGACCACATTACGGGCCAACTCGGAGATGGCGGTCGCGATCCGCGCCTGATCGATGATGTCAAAGCCCATGTCTCGGGCCAGGTTCCGGCCTTCCACGCGGGCCGTCACAATATCAAGGTCACTGCTAATCGGTATGCGCAGCACTTCGGCCACGATCTTCCTCCTTCGGTGCGTGCCGCTGATCCAGGTCACTATGCCACGAGCTCAACGTGGCCACCTCCCCCCTGGCGCTGTGATCAACCTGAGGTTCGGCCGCCAGCGGCAAGCTGAAGCCAAAGGTGCTGCCCTCGCCCGCGGTGCTATTCACCCAGAGCTGGCTGCCATGCAGCTCCACCAGTGATTTCGTAATGGCCAGGCCCAAGCCGGTCCCCGGCTGCTCCTGAACCAGGGGATCGCTGCTCCGGTAGAATCGATCAAAGATGCGCTCCAACTCATCCTTGTGAATGCCGATGCCCGTATCCTGGACGACCAACTCCATGCGGTCATCGAGGCACTGTGCCGAAACGGTGATCCGGCCGCCTGCGGGTGTATAGCGACAGGCGTTGCTCAGCAGGTTGCTCAGGATCTGCAAGAGCCGCTGCCGGTCGCCCAGGACCATCCTGGCATCAGACTCCACCGAGATGGAGACTTGCAGCCCCTTGTCGTCGATGAGGTTGGCATGGGCTTCCAAGCTCTCCACGATCAGATTCTCCAGATCCACCTCTTTTGGCTGGATGGTGAGACGTCCGTCCTCGATCCCGGAGACGTCCGCCAGGTCGCCGACCAGCCTCATCAGGCGACGCACATTGCGGCGTACGGCCTGGAGGTATCGTTCCTGTCGATCGGTCAGCGGCCCTGCCTTTTCGTCCAAAAGCACTGATGTGTATCCCCGGATGGACGTCATCGGTGTGCTCAGCTCGTGATAGACTGCCGAGAGAAAGTGGCGGAGCTCCTTGGTCCGGTCCTGAACCTTGAGCTCCAGCTCCTGGCTAAGGCCGTGGACCTGTTCATAAAAGCGGGCATTGGCGATGGCCGTGGCCGCCTGATTCGACAACGTCCGCAGGACCTCAAGTTCCCGGCTCTGGTACAGGTCTCCGGATCGCTTCCGGCCCAGCAGGTAGATGCCCACCAGCCTGCCCCCGCTGACGAGGGGGAGGACCACGCACACGCCCTGCTTCCGCCAGTCTTCCAGCGTGGCATCGGTCATATGGATTGAACGGGCTTCCTCGTGCTCAATTAGCACAGTCCTTCCCTGTCGCGCAAGCTGGACAGCAATGGCACTGTAGGCTGGCAATGATGGCTCCTCAGATCGGTCCCCTGCGCCATACGCCCCGGCCAGCGGTTCTAGAGGTTCAAAGAGCTTCTCGTCTTCAGAGAGGACCAACAAGCTAGCCTGTGCTATCCCCAATTGCTCCGGTACCCTGCGCAGAAGAAGATGGCCGAGGTCGGCGAAGCGCAGGCTGGTACTGAGATCCTCACTCCAGGCGGCGAGCGCATTCTGGTAGTCCAGTTCATTTCGAAAGAAGAGCCGATCGATGGCCCGCTGGATCCAGGCCCGTGAGGGGTTGACCAGGATGCCAATGACCAAGGCCGAAACAAAGAGGACAGCGGTGTAGCGCTCGCTGCCGGCAGCCACACCAAGTGCATTGGACAGAATGCTGATGAGAGAGAGATAGATGGCCGCCAGCGCTGCGGTGAGCAGACCATACACTGCACTGCGGCTCAACACCACATCCATATTCCAGAGGCGGTAGCGGAGAACGGCAAAGGCAAAAGCCAACGGCACGGGCAGGACACCCAGGATGACCCACATGGTGATTTCCGGGCTCTGCTGCTCTTGCAGGACCGTGAGTGTGATGTCGACGGCTGCAACAAGCACAGCGGAGACCAGGCCGAGCATGATCCACTGTATTTGGCGCTTCTGGACCGATTGCGCCGTGGTCACGTAGGCATGTCCAAGCATCGCAATGCCAAAAATGGCACTCAGGGTCAAGTAGCCAAGACCGACCCGGTTGCTCAAGAATTGGTAGTCAGGTGCATAGTAGATGCCGGCACCCATCTCCACCGCTTGCGCGTAGGAACGGAACATCAGCACGGCCAGCGCCAGGCTGGGGAGGTAGAGGAGGCCGATCCAAGGCGAGCGCGCCAGCCCCTTCTCGCGCGGGAACACGAGGAAAAAGTGGATGGCCAGAGCCGGAGCGAAGGCCAGGGCGACGGCATAGACATAGACCAAACCCTCGACGTGGGTTCGGGTCAAGGCAAAGTACAGTGCCAGGGCCAGCGACGCCAGGAAGAACAGCCGCGCGGCGAGGTTCTCCGATCGGACCAATGCCACCCACGTCGCCAGTGCCAGGAAGGCGATAGCCACCAGGTGCAGAGCGTAGAAGCCGCCGTCCAGGAGGATGTTGCCGACTTCTACAGAAGGCAGTCTCACCAGCTCGGTGCCGCGCTGTACACCGACGACAACCGGGCTACCCGCTGCCAGGGGGTCAATGGCCCGGCGGTACTCTACGATATTCTCTACGCGCCGCCCAGCGAGCTCGCGAACATAATCACCGACCTGAAAGCCGACCGCCTTGGCCGATCCATCAACCCGGGTAACCCTCAGATTCACATCGAGACCGATGCCTGCGGAGTAGCGTATGGTCCGGCGCTGGCTCTCCCCGTAACCGGCCAGCACCTGAAGTGCCAAGACCGCCGCCGCTGCCAGAACGATCAGGATGCGCATCCAGTTGAGCCGGTTGAAGCGCTGGCCGAGTCTGGCCAGCGGCGCCGTCTCTAGCAGGGCAGCCATGGCTATTCCCTCTCCGAGATGGCGTTCTTGATCTCGCTGATCAAGGAGCTCAGCGAGAGCGGCTTGGTGATATACTGGGTGGCGCCCATTCCGAGCACCCGGATCTTGTCCCGCTCCTTGTCCAGCGGGCTGGCAGTCGTAACGATAATCGGGATCGATTGTGTATCCTGGTCACTCTTCAGCTGCCGGATAACCTCGTAACCGTCCATGCCGGGCATCTTCAGATCGAGCAGGATCAGATCGGGCTGCGACCGAGCCACCTCACCCAGGACCTCCCGGCCGCTGGTTGCTGTGGAGACCTGGTACCCCTGCCGGGTGAGCGCCTCGCGCATCATGCTGAGGATGTCAGGGTCATCCTCAACCACCAGCAACCGGTGGGTCTGGGACTCTTGGCGTGAGGCCAGTGCCTGGCGAGCCGCCGAGAGCAGTTGCTCGCGGCTCACCGGCTTGGGCAGGTAGTCCACGGCGCCCAGGGCGTAACCCTTCTCCGGTTCGATCAGCACCGAGGCAATCACAACTGGGATTGGTGCGGTGGTTGGGTGTGCCTTCAGCGCTTCCAGGACCGCAAAGCCGTCCAGGTCGGGCAGCATGATATCGAGGATCACCGCGTGCGGCCGCTCCTCCCGCGCAAGCCAGAGCGCATCCTCCCCGCAGCCGGCCAGCAGGACCTGATAGCCATCCGACTCCAGGTGCCGCCTCAGCAGCAGGGCCAAATCGCGGTCGTCCTCGACGACTAGGATCTTGGGACCGCGACTGCCCGCCGGTGGCTGCTCGGCTGCCAGCAGATCGGGCACGGGTACGGGCAGCTCTGTGGACATCAAGGGCAGCGTGAAGCTGAAGGTCGAGCCCTCCCCCAGCTGGCTCTCGACCCAGA
>Ga0316577_10001655_pt1 | contig 10661 bp, 10 predicted proteins | sample S5NA_FD_203073 | JGI IMG/M metagenome (GOLD analysis project Ga0316577, IMG submission 203073) | Rhizosphere microbial communities from salt marsh grasses in Alabama, United States - S5-7_050615r2r1 | ecosystem: Host-associated > Plants > Roots > Rhizosphere | place: USA: Alabama | collected... | reverse complement strand
TCATCCGCCTCGAGGAGGATGTTGGACAGGACGGGAAGCGTGGTCTTCGTGGGGATGGTGGCGGCGACCGCGCCGAGTCCCGCGTGAAGGCTGTCCCGCGTCACCGATAGCTTCATGCCGTGCCCTCTCTCCGTTCGCGGTCCCGGGGAATTTCCCCCGGAACGTCGTTACACGACTTCTCTGTTAGAATGGAATCGTAGTCGTAGTAGGGACCGTGGAAACGGGGACAACCCCGCCCCGATCCCCGGCACCGCCCGTTCTCCCGCACGATCGCGATGCGAGGCGACGTGGGAGCGCTGGGGGAAAGTACGCGCTCCTTCCCCGCTCTTCCACGAGGGAGCCGGGGAATGGCCCCGGCCATCCCCGCGTCTCCCCCGACCGTCCCCGGAAGTTATCCACGCCCGAGGCGCTCCCGGAGGGCCTCGATCCGGGCACGAAACCCCGGGTCCGAGGCCATCTCCGCCTCCACCTTGTTCACCGAGTGGATCACCGTGGAGTGATCGCGACCGCCGAACAGCGAGCCGATCTCCGTGTAGGGGAGATCGAGCATCGTCTTGATCAGGTACATCGCGACCTGGCGGGGCTCGGTGATCGGCCTGTTGCGCCGTTTGGAGACCAGGTTCTCCACCGTGACGTCCCACGCGACCGCCGTCTTCTCGCGGATTTCCTCGGCCGTGACCCGGGGGCCCTCCTCCTCCACCCGCGGACCCAGGGCCTCGCGGGCCAGGTCGACGGTGATTTCGCGGCGTGTCAGAGAGCTGTAGGCCAGGAGCTTGATCACGGCCCCCTCGAGCTGGCGCACGGAAGTGCGCCGGTTCCGGGCGATGAACTCGATCACGGCGTCCTCGATCACCAGCCGGTCTTCCGCCGCCTTCTTCTGGAGGATCGCGACGCGGGTCTCGAAGTCCGGCGGCTTGATGTCGGTGACGAGGCCCCACTCGAAGCGGGAGACGAGCCGCTCCTGGAGTCCGGGAATCTCCTGGGGGGGCCGGTCGCTGGTGATGACGATCTGCTTGTGCGCGTCGTAGAGGGAGTTGAAGGTGTGGAAGAACTCCTCCTGGGTCCCTTCCTTGTTCCCCAGGAAATGCACGTCGTCGACCAGCAGCACGTCGATCTGGCGGTAGCGCTGCCGAAACTCGGGCGTGCGGCCGCTCTGGATCGCGCCGATCATCTCGTTGGTGAACTGCTCGGAGGGCACGTACGCGACGCGGGCTCGCGCGTTCGCCGTCAGGATGGCGTGGCCGACGGCGTGCATCAGGTGCGTCTTGCCCAGACCCGTGTCACCGTAGATGAAGAGCGGGTTGTAGACTTGCGCGGGCGCATCGGCCACGCCGCGGCAGGCAGCGGCCGCCAGCTGGCTGTTGGCCCCCACCACGAAGCGGTCGAACGTGTAGCGCGGGTTCAGGCCCGCGGTGCGTACCGCCTCGTCCGGTCCTTGCCGCGCGGCCGATGGCAGTGGCTCCCGGTCCCTCGGGCCCGCCGCGGCGCCTCCCCCGACGTCGATCTCCGGGAACACGAGACGCTCGCCGGATCCCCCGTGCTCCAGGTGGATCTCGATCGGGCGACCGAGCTCGCGCCGCGCCAGGTCTCGGAGCAGGTCGGCGTACTTGTCCTCGATCCACTCGACCGCGAAGCGGGTCGGGGCCGCTACGACGAGCGTGTCGTCGGAGAGGGCCACCGCCTCCGTGGACGCCAGCCAGGTGCGGAACGTCTGCTCGGGCAGCACCTCGCGCGCGGCGGAGGTGACGGCGGCCCAGGCTTCGGCGGCGGTCAGTTCCATCTCACGGACCGGATCGAGGAGCGTTCGGGCGCCCGAACGGCGCGGGGGACGGATGGTACGGCGAGTTTTCCACACTGTCAACGACGGCCGGCGAGCCCAGAATCCGGTTTGACACGAACGGGGTAAGCCTCTACTCTCAATGGCTCTTTACGGACGAGTGCCAGAACGGGGAGACGGAGCCCATGCAGCCGACATTTCGCAACCCGAGCCGCCGGAAGCGCGTGAAGGACCACGGGTTCCGCGCTCGCATGAAGACCAAGGCGGGACGGAAGGTCCTGAACCGGCGTCGCCGCAAGGGACGCCATTCCCTCACGGTCAGCGACGAGGTCCACCGCAAGCACCGCGGCTGAGCCGCGGTCGGGCGTGGAGGGCCGGTGTCGGAGCGCCGTCTTTGGCCACGCGCCGCGCGGATCCGCCGCGCGGGCGAGATCCGCGCCGCCTTCCGTTCCGGAGAGCGGCGGCGCTGTGGGTCGTGCGACGCGTTTCTTCTCACCCCCGGTGCGGGGCGCCCGCGGGCGGCCATCGTGGTCCCCCGCCACGGTCGGAGCGCCGTGGAGCGCAACCGCTTGAAGCGACGGCTCCGGGAGATCGTTCGGCTCTGCTGGCTCCCCGTGGCGCCTCCGTCGGACCTCGTGATCCGCGCCCGTCCCGACGCCTACGAGCGGGACTTCGCGCAACTGAGAGACGGAATCGTGCGATGCCTGGGTCTCCAGGGCTGCTGACGCGGGCGATGACGGCGGCGATCCGGCTCTACCAGGCGGGTCTGTCGCCGCTGCTCCCGTCGAGTTGTCGCTACGACCCGAGCTGCTCCGAGTACGCCCGGATCGCAATCGAGCGATTCGGCCCGGCGCGCGGCCTCTGGCTCGGCGTGAAGCGGATCGCGCGCTGCCATCCCCTGGGCGGTTTCGGGCACGATCCCGTGCCCGAGGCCCGCCCCTCCGAACCCGGACCCGAACGTCTCGGTCGATAGATGGAGAAACGCGTCGTCCTCGCCGTGGTTCTGACGATCGCGGTGATCTATCTGACGAACCTGCTGTTCCCTCCGGTCCCGGCGCCGGCGCCCCCGCCGGATGCGCGGGCCGGGGCGGACTCGGCGGCCGCGGTGGAGACCCGGGACGTCCAGCCGGAGACGGCCGGCCTCGCGTCCGACACGGCTCCGCCGGATTCGGCGGCGACCGCCGGGGAGAGCGTCCCGGCCGGACGTCCCGATCTCCCCGCGGCGGACACGGTCGTCGTGCGATCCGCGCTCTACGAGCTGCGGTTCTCGACCGTGGGCGCCGCCCTGGTCGGGGCCCGGCTCCTGGAGTACGAGTCGTACGCGCCCGACGCGAACGGCGAGGACCGGGTCGAGCTCGTGCGGCCCGGGGACGCGGTGCTCGGCTACCGGATCGCGGCGGCCGGCGACACCGCCGACCTCACGGTGCGGGCGTTCGAGCCGTCGCGGACCGCGGTCGAGATCCGAGCCGGCTCGGCGGGCGACTCGCTGCGGTTCAGCTACGACTTCCCGGGCGGCTCCGTCCGCTACGTCGTGACGTACCGCTTCCGGCCGGACAGCTACCTGGTCGACGTGGAAGGCCGCCTCGAGGGCCTCGGCGATCGTGGCTGGTCGGTCGTCACCTCGCTCGGAACCGGCCTCCCGACGAACGAGAAGAACCCGGAGGACGACTTCCGCCAGCTCGCGTTCGTCACGAACGGACAGGCATCCGGGATCGAGAGCGTCCAGTTCGACAAGTTGAAGCCGGGCGAGATCCGTACGGCGGAGGGGGGGCCGTTCGGGTGGGTCGCGGTGAAGAACAAGTACTTCCTCGTGGCGCTCGTGGCGCCGGAGGACGGGCCGCGCTTCGGCGGGCTCATCGCCCGGGCGGGCGCGAAGGAGCACGAGGCGGCGCTGGCCACCTCGATGCCGGTGCCCGCGGGCAGCGAGGGCTTCTCCTTCCGGGCGTACGTCGGACCGCAGAAATACGAGCGACTCGAGGCGGTCGGACAGAACCTGGAGGGGGTCAACCCGTACGGGTGGCGCTGGCTGCGTCCGATCATCCGCCCCCTCGTCGGGATCGTGATGCTGATCCTGACCTGGCTCCACGAGACGCTGAACCTGGCCTACGGGTGGGTGCTGATCCTGTTCGGCGTCATGATGCGCGTCGTCCTGTTTCCCTTGTACCAGAAATCGATGCGGGCCCAGCTGGCGCAGATGCAGGTCCAGCCCCTGATGAAGTCGATTCAGGAGCAGCACAAGGACGACCCGCAGCGCTTACAGCAGGAGATGATGAAGCTCTACCGGGAGCACAACATCAACCCGGTCGCCGGGTGTCTCCCGATGCTTCTGCCGATGCCGATCCTGTTCACGCTGTTCTTCGTGTTCCAGGGAACGATCGAATTCCGGGGCGTGCCGTTCTTCTGGCTTCCCGACCTGTCGCTGGCCGACCCGCTCTACATCATCCCGCTCCTCATGGGCGCGTCGATGTTCCTGCTCTCCTGGATCGGACAGCGGGGGGTGGAGCAGACGAACCCGCAGATGAAGATGATGACCTACGTGCTACCGGTCGTGTTCACGGTGATGTTCGCTCGCTTCCCGTCGGGTCTGAACCTCTACTACACGACCAGCAACATCGCGTCGCTTCCGCAGCAGTTCTATCTCGCGCACGAGCGCCGGGCCGCGATGGCGAAGCGCCCGATGCCGCCGCAGGAGAAGCGGGACGGAACGCGCGGCGGTCGCTCGAAGCGCGACTGAGGAGAGGCTCCTGCCGACGGCACCGACGGGGGAGCGTCTCCGGCGGGATACGATCGCCGCGGTCGCCACGGCGCCGGGTCGGGGCGCCGTGGCGATCGTCCGCGTCTCGGGTCCCGGCGTCGGGTCTCTGATCGAGATTCTGGGGCTGGCACCTCTCGAGGCCCGGCGTGCCTCGCTCCGCTCGCTCGTGTCTCCCGCCGACGGAGAGTCGGTCGACCGCGTCCTCGCCACGTTCTACCCCGGGCCCGGGTCCTATACGGGGGAGGACCTGCTCGAGATCGGCTGCCACGGCGGGGCCCTGCTCCCGCTCCTCGTTCTCGACGCCGTGCTGGCCGCCGGCGCGCGCCCGGCGCGGCCCGGGGAGTTCACGCGCAGGGCATACCTCGGGGGGCGGATCGACCTCGTGCAGGCGGAGGCCACGGCCGACCTGATCGAGGCGGCGGCGCCGGCTCTCGGTCGTGCGGCGCTCCACCAGCTCGAGGGCGGACTCTCCCGGCGGATCGCCGCGCTCCGGGAGCGACTCGTGGAGGCACAGGCACTGGTCGCGTACGAGATCGACTTCCCCGACGAGGATGACGGTCCCGTTGATCCCGTCCGGGTGGAGGGCGCCGTGTCCGGGCTGCGCGAGGAGCTCGACGCGCTGCTGCGGCTGGCGCCCGAGGGAGAGATGCTCCGGGAGGGCGCGCTGACGGTGATCGCGGGTCGTCCGAATGCTGGTAAGTCTAGTCTTTTCAATGTTTTACTGGGTTTCGAGCGCGCGATCGTGACCGAGCACCCGGGGACGACCCGGGACGCGATCGAGGCGGTGGTGTCGGTCGAAGGATACCCGTTCCGGCTCGTCGACACGGCGGGTCTCCGGGAGAACGCGGACCCGGTCGAGGGAATGGGGATCGAGGTAGCCCGGAGCTACCTGGCCCGGGCGGCGGTGGTGCTGTTCTGTGTCGAGGCCGACCGGGAGCTGGGGCCGGAGGAGCGCGCGTTTCTGGACACGCGCTCCGACGGGGTCCGGTGGATCCTCGTCCGCACGAAGACGGACGACGGCGACCCGGAAACGCCCCCGTCGTCGCGCGGAGGGCACGGGGAGACGATTCGCTCGGTCCGGGTGTCGTCCCGGTCGGGGGAGGGGATCCCGCAGCTCCGGACGCTCCTCCTCGACGCGGCCTTCTCCGGGCTGCGCGCGGCGGAAGAGGCCCCGCTCGTGACGCGGCGCCGGCACGTACGGGCGCTCCGGGAGGCGCGGGAGGAGATCGACGCGTTCGCGGAGGCACGGGTAGCCGGCATTCCACCGGAAGTGGCCGTGACGCACCTGCAGGATGCGACGCTCCGTCTCGAGGAGCTGCTCGGAGTGATCGGGACGGAAGAGGTTCTCGACGCGGTGTTCGGGAGCTTCTGCATCGGGAAGTGAGCGGCACGTGCGTCACCCGGGATGCGAAAGGGGGAGGCCCCGTCGGCCTCCCCCTTCCTCACACCCGGCCCGACGCGACGCCGGTCCCCGGGCGGGTCAGGTCGTGCGCTGGCAGCGGGGGCAGAGCCAGGTCTTGCGGCCCGACAGCGTCATCGACTTGAGCCTCGTTCCGCAGCGCGGGCAGGTCCTTCCCGCGGCGCGCTTGTTGATGAGCCAGCCCGGGTCCGCGTGGGCCGCCTGCCAGTGAAGAGTGGCGCGTCGGAGCACCCGCCGGAGGTACCGGTGGACGCGGACGAGCTGCTCGTCCGCCATGTCCTTGATCTTGAGGTCCGGTCGATAGCCCGCCTGGAAGCAGATCTCGTCGGCGTACTCGTTCCCGATCCCGGCGACGACTTCCTGGTTGAGGAGCACGGCCTTCAGCGTCGAGCGGGGCTTCGCGCGGGCGAGAGACACGAAGATCTCGGCGGTCAGCTCGTCGCTCAGCGGGTCGAGCCCGAGAGTCTCGAGCGTTCCGAGGCCGCTGAAGTCCTCGCCGTCGACGAGGTGAATCTCCCCCTCGTCACCGGGCGAGGCGTAGCGGAGCTCGCGCCCCGCCGCGAACTGAAGCCGGATCTTGCTGTCCTCGTCGGGGGGCGTGGTCTGCGACTCCAGGAAGATCCGGCCCTCGTTCCCCATGTGGAAGACGAGGTTGGCGCCGGAACGGAAGCGGACGACCACGTACCGCCCGTGCCGTTCAATCGTGTCGATGGCGTGACCGCGGATCTTCTCCTCGGTCAGCTCGGCGTCGATGTCGACAGACTCGGGATCGTCGATGAGGACGGTGGAGACGGTCTTGCCGGTCGCGTACCCGGCGAAGGCGTCGATCATCCGCTCGACGTCGGGGAGCTCTATCATGAAGAACCCTCGTATCGTTAGAGACCGGGAGCCATACACCGGATTTCGGGAAAAGTGCCTTCAGGGGACGACGCGGAAGTCCGCGGGCAGGTCGCGCGCGGCGGGAACCGTGTCGACGCGGTCCACGCGCGCGTGCGGGGGGCCGTCGCGGAGCCGCGTCTCGAGCCGGACGAGGGCGGCGTCAGGTCCTGCCGCGTGGACCTCGACCGTTCCGTCGGGTCGATTCCGTACCGTGCCGCGCAGTCCGAGACGGCGCGCCTCGCGCACGGTCCACCACCGGAACCCGACGCCCTGGACGCGGCCCGAGACCCGGAAGCCCGCCCGCCCCTCGGCTTGGTCCATCCGCTCCGTTCTCCTATCTTCGCGCGCGGCCCGGCGAGGCCGGGCGAGCGATCGACACACGGGACGATAGAGAAGGGACCGTTGATGCGCGACGGAGCGTGCTACGACGTGATCGTGGTGGGGGGCGGGCACGCGGGCTGCGAGGCGGCGAATGCCTCCGCGCGGCTCGGCGCGCGCACGCTCCTCGTCACCTCCTTCCTCGCGCGCGTCGGACAGATGTCGTGCAATCCGGCGATCGGAGGCGTCGCGAAGGGGACCGTGGCGAGAGAGGTGGACGCCCTAGGTGGACTGATGGGGCGCGCGACGGACCGGACGACGCTCCACTTCCGGATGCTGAACCGGTCGAAAGGCCCTGCCGTTTGGGCGCCGCGGGCGCAGTGCGACCGGGGCCTCTATCCGAGGGAGATCCGGCGTCTGCTCGAGGAACGGGAGTCGCTCGACCTCTACCAGGCCACCGTGGTCGCCCTGCGCCTGGAGGGGGGCCGGGTCGCCGGCGTGCGCACGTCCGAGGGAAGCGCGTTCTCCGCCCCGGCGGTGATCCTGACGGCGGGCACGTTCCTTCGCGGTACGATTCGTCTCGGCACGGATACCCGCATCGACGCCGGCCGCGCGGGAGATGCGCCCGTCATCGAGCTCGCGGAGCAGTTGTTCGACCTCGGGCTGCGCCCCGAGCGCTTCAAGACCGGCACGCCGCCGCGCGTGGACGGTCGAACTGTGGACTACGCCCGTCTCGAGAGACAGGACGGCGAGGAGGGGGATCGGCGCTTCTCCCACTGGGAGCGTGCCCCGCGGCCGGCCGCCCTTCCGTGCTGGATCGGGAGCGCCGGGCCGGAGGTGAAGGAGGTCGTCGCCCGGAACCTGGCTCGATCCGCCCTGTACGGCGGCGTGATCGCGGCGCGGGGTCCCCGCTACTGCCCCTCGATCGAGGACAAGGTCGTGAAGTTCCCCGACGCGGAGCGCCACCAGGTGTTCCTGGAGCCGGAAGGCGGAGAGACCCGCGAACTCTACGTGAACGGGCTCTCCACGTCCCTTCCTCCCGACGTGCAGCGCGACCTCCTGCGCCGGGTTCCCGGACTCGAGAGCGCCCGGATGACGCAGCCGGGGTACGCGATCGAATACGACTATTTTCCGCCCGAGCGCCTGACCCCGGGTCTCGCGCTCCGGGACCTGCCCGGGCTCTGGCTGGCGGGCCAGGTGAACGGGACGACCGGATACGAGGAGGCGGCGGGTCAGGGCATCGTCGCCGGAATCGGCGCCGCCTGCCGGACGCTGGGCCGGGAGCCGTGGACGCCGGCGCGGGACGAGGCGTTTCTCGGAGTGCTGGTGGACGATCTCGTCACGCGGGGGGTGGACGAGCCGTATCGCCTGTTCACTTCGAGGGCGGAGTTCCGGCTCCTTTTGCGACAGGACAACTGCCTCGAGCGCCTCGGGCCGGTGGCGGCCCGGCTGGGGCTTCTCACGGAGGAGGAGCGGGGGGTCCTCGACCGTCACCTCGAAGAGATCGACCGGACGCGGACCTGGGTGGAGGACGCCCGGGCCCGCCCCGAGGAGGTGAACGCGTGGCTGGAGGGGCGGGGAACGTCGCCGCTCGAGGAGGCGCAACCTCTCGCGCGGCTGCTCCGTCGCCCGGAGGTCGACCTCGACGGACTCCTGGGGCCCGACGGCCCGCTGGACGATCCCGGGTTCGCGCCTGACGCGCGAACGGTCGTCGAGATGGAGGTGAAGTACGCCGGCTACATCCGCCGGGATCGGGACCGGGCCGCGTATCTGAAGGCCCGCGACGGGCACCTCCTGCCGCCCGACGCCCCGTATCTCGGCTTTGCGTCCCTGTCCTCGGAGGCGCGGCAGAAGCTCGATCGAATCCGGCCGTCCACGCTCGGGCAGGCCGCGCGGGTTCCCGGGATCTCCCCGTCCGACTTGCAGAATCTCCTGGTCGAGATCCGGAAGTGGGCCGGCGGGTCCTGCGAGGAAAGTCCCGGGTCGGTCGGACCCTGAGGTTTCACGTGAAACGTCGGGCGCCCGTGCCCGCGCGCGCGCCCGGGCCGTTTCACGTGAAACAGGGCCAGCTTTCTTTGCGCCCGCCGGGGTGACGCGTATATTCCCGGCCCGACCGGAGGGCCACCCTTCCGGGGCGCCGTGTGGCGGTCGGGCGACGATTCCGGTGGACGTCGAAGCGGATGTATCCAGCGCCAACCAGGAGGACGGTGGCCCGACGATGGGACGTGTCATCGCCATCGCGAACCAGAAGGGCGGCGTCGGCAAGACGACGACGGCCATCAACCTCGGCGCGTCGCTCGCCGTGGCGGAGAAACGCACCCTCGTGGTGGATTCGGACCCGCAGAGCAACGCGACGAGCGGTCTCGGAATTTCCCAGGACCCGGACCTTCCCGACATCTACGACTGTCTGGTCGACGGTCTGCCGGTCGACGGCGCCATCCGTCAGAGCGTCCACTTCCCGATGCTCGACGTGGTCCCCGCCAGCCGCGACCTGGCGGGCGCGGAGATCGAGCTCATCGAGAGGTCCCACAGGGAGCGCGTGCTCCGGGGCGTCCTGGCTCCCGTGCGGGACGCCTACGAGTACATCCTGATCGACTCGCCGCCCTCGCTCGGCCTGCTGACTCTGAACGCCCTCGTGGCCGCCGATACCGTGCTGATCCCGATCCAGTGCGAGTTCTACGCGCTCGAGGGGTTGAGCCAGCTGCTGAACACGGTCCGCATCGTCCAGAGGAACCTGAACCGCGACCTGCGGATCGAGGGGGTGCTGCTCACCATGTTCGACTCCCGTCTGAACCTCTCGAAACAGGTGAAAGGCGAGGCGGAGGAGTACTTCGGGGCCAAGGTGTTCCGGACGTCGATCCCGCGGAACGTGCGCCTCGCGGAGGCGCCCAGCTTCGGACAACCCATCGCGCTGTACGACGTGCTCTCGTCCGGGGCGCGCGGGTACCTCAGTCTCGCCTCGGAGATCGTGCGACGGGACGAGCGGAAACGGAGGGCGAGCGTTGCCTGACCCGAAGACGCGGCTCGGCAAAGGCCTGGGGGCGCTGCTCGGCGAGATGCTCGACGAGCCCGAGACGACCGACCTCCCGATCCGCGAGGTCGAGCTGGTCCGGGTGCGTCCGAACCCGTTTCAGCCCCGTCGGGAGTTCGACGACGAAGCGCTCGGCGAGCTCGAGACCTCGATCCGCGAGAACGGACTCCTTCAGCCGATCGTGGTTCGTCCCGCGGGCCGTGGGTTCGAGCTCGTCGCGGGCGAGCGGCGCTTCCGTGCCCTCCAGAAGCTCAAGTGGCAGACCGCGCCGGCGATCGTGCGCGAGCTCGGTGACGAGCAGATGCTCCTGCTCGCCCTCGTGGAGAATCTCCAGCGCGAGGAGCTCAACGCGATCGAGGAGGCCGTCGCCTATCAGCAGCTGATCGACGGGTTCGGCCTGACGCAGACGCAGGTCGCGACGCGCGTCGGCCGCGACCGCTCCACGGTCGCGAACAGCCTGCGGTTGCTCACGCTCCCGGGC
>Ga0316577_10001654_pt1 | contig 10663 bp, 8 predicted proteins | sample S5NA_FD_203073 | JGI IMG/M metagenome (GOLD analysis project Ga0316577, IMG submission 203073) | Rhizosphere microbial communities from salt marsh grasses in Alabama, United States - S5-7_050615r2r1 | ecosystem: Host-associated > Plants > Roots > Rhizosphere | place: USA: Alabama | collected... | reverse complement strand
CGCCCGCCCACGGGCGGGGCAGGAAACCTGGACTCAGCATTCCCCTCCCCCTGCGGGGGGAGGGCAAGGGAGGGGGGTCATTGAACGATCGCCCGCGACAGCGAACGGACCGTCGCCTGAATGACGTCAGTTCAGCGTTCAGGCGACTGTATCGTGACCGTCATCTCGACCCGTTCGGTGGCCTTGTCGCCGTCGACGGGGGTTGTGCTGATCTGTCCGACGACGTACAGGCCCATGGGGTCGGTGACCTCGCCGAACACCGTGTACTGGCCCTTCAAGGACGGCTGGTCGTTCACGCAGACGAAGAACTGGGTCCCGGCGCTGTCCACGTCCGAGGGCCGGCGCGCCGCCGCCACCGTGCCCTTCACGAACGGACGGTCCGAGAACTCGGCCTTCAGCAGCCCCAGCCCGCCGGTCCCGTATTGCGAGGCCTTGTCCGGGTCCTTCGAGAGAGGATCACCACCCTGAATGATCCCGCCCATGATGATGCGGTGGAAGGTGGTTCCGTCGTAGCCGCCGGCCTTCGCCGTCTTGACGAAGAGCTTCACGTGCTCCGGCGCCACGTCGGGGAGGAGTCGGATGGTGAAGCTGCCTTTGGGCGTCTCGACCACTGCTTCCGGGCCCTTCGGGGCGGCGACCTCGGGCGCACCCGCGGGCATCGTCTCTGGCAACTCCTGCGCCGCGGCGGAGACGACGAGCACGACCGCGGCGGCGGCGAACACCCCGACGATCCCGTTCCTAGTCATCGCACTCCCCTTCCTCGATGTAGCGCTCGCGCATCTCGAGACGCCGCAACACTTCCTGGCGGCCGCCCAGGCTCGAGGCCCCCACGCCCTCGACTGCGAAGGAGGCGGCGCAAGCGGCGAAGGCCGCGGCCTCGAGCGGGTCGCCGGCCTCATGGTAGCGCACGAGAAACGCGGCGGCGAAGACGTCCCCGGCCCCGGTGGGGTCCACCTCGGCCCGGGGCAGGCCGGGCACTTCGTAATCGCCCTGGCGAGCGAGTAGCGTGAGACCGCGCCAGCCCCGGGTGAGGGCGACCATGGGCACATGCTTCAGCAGCTTCCGCGCTCCCGCATCCGCGTCGGGGAGATCCTGCTCGGACAGCACGACCACGTGGACACCGAGCAAGTCCGCCCCGGCACCCGTCCACTCGCGGGGAGAGACGAGGCCGCCGGGACCGATCTCACGCAGCCAGCCCTGGGCCACCGCTCCCACCGATTCGGCATCCAGGGAGGTGGCACGGACGCCGCCGAGCTCTCCGGCCACCGGGCTCAGCAACAACGCATCGGGACGCCGCCAGTCCTCGGGCAGGGGCGTGAGCTCGATGTCGTCCGCGCGTGCCACCACCGTCTGGTGGCGGGTGCCGTCCTCGTCGTAGGTGTTGACGAAGCGGGTGGTGGCCCCGCTGCGGATCAGGAACACGTCGATTCCGGGCAGCTCCCGCTCGGGCTCGAAGTCGGGGCCGGCGGCCGTGAGGACGCCCACCTCCCACCCCAGGCGGCGGGCGGCCAGGGCCCCGTAGGCCGCGGAGCCCCCGAGGACGTCTCCGTCCGGGCGCCGGTCTCGTGTGACGTGGCCGATGGTCAGGAGACGCGGCATCCGGGGCTGGGGGTCAGGTCCGTGCCTTCTCGAAGAGCCGCATCTGCGACTCGCTCGGCACCGACACCGCCACCGGGTAGCGCCTGGAGAAACAGGCAGTGCAGTGGCGCTGCTGGCCGGGATCTCCCACCGCCTTGAGCAGCCCCTCGTGGGTGAGGTAGGCGAGGCTGTCCGCCTCAATGTAGCGCCCGATCTCCTCGACGCTGTGGCTGGCGGCGATCAGCTCGCTCTTGAGCGGTGTATCGATCCCGTAGTAGCAGGGGCTGATCGTCGGCGGGGAGCTGATTCGCACGTGGACCTCGCGGGCGCCGGCCTCACGGACCATCCGCACCAGCTTGCGCGACGTCGTGCCTCGCACGATCGAGTCGTCGATCAGTACGACCCGGCGGCCGTCGTGCACCTGTCGAACTGGGTTGAGCTTGATCTTGACCCCGACCGAGCGCACCGACTGACGGGGCTGGATGAAGGTCCGCCCCACGTAGTGGTTGCGAATGAGACCCCATTCGAACGGCAGGCCGCTCTCCTGGGCGTATCCGAGCGCCGCCCCCATGCCGCTGTCGGGGACGGGGCACACCACGTCTGCGTCGGCCGGGGCCTCGCGCGCCAGCTCCCGGCCGAGGAGCAGCCGCGACTCGAGGACGGTGCGGCCGAAGACAAGGCTGTCGGGACGGGCGAAGTAGACGTGCTCGAAGATGCAGTGGGCGGAGGGCTGGGGCGGAAAGGGGTGGAAGGAGCGCACGCCGGAATCGTCCACGACCACGATCTCGCCCGGCTCGACGTCACGCACGTACTCCGCGTCGATGAGGTCGAGGGCACAGGTTTCCGAGGTGATGATCGTGGCCCCCTCCAGCCGCCCGAGCACCAGGGGCCGGAAGCCCCAGGGGTCACGGGCGGCCACCAGCGCCTCGGGGGTCAGGAAGAGCAGCGAGAACGCCCCCATCACCTTGGACAGGCTCGCCGCGATCGCGTCCTGGAGACGCTCACGGTGGCTGCGGGCGTACAGGTGCAGGATGACCTCGGTGTCGGACGTGGACTGGAAGATCGAGCCCGCCGCCTCGAGCTCCTGGCGCAGGATGGCCGCGTTGACGAGGTTGCCGTTGTGCGCGACCGCGATGGGTCCCCGGTGACACTCGATCAGGTAGGGCTGGGCGTTGGAGGAAACGGTCTCGCCCGCGGTGGAGTAGCGGACATGCCCCATCGCGCGATCGCCGCGCAGCGCTCCGAGCCGGGCCTCGGTGAAGACGTCGTTGACGAGACCCATCCCCTTTTCGATGCGGAGCTGCGCTCCGTCGCTCGCCACGATACCCGCCGACTCCTGGCCGCGGTGCTGGAGGGCGTAGAGGCCCATGTACGCGAGATGGCCTGCTTCGGGATGACCGACGATGCCGAAAAGGCCGCACTGGTCGTGGAGATGATCATCGTCCACCACCGTGCGGCCCGGGGCGAAGGGGGCGGCCTCGCTCTCGGGGCTCATCGTGCGAATGTTAGCCGATCCGTGTTCCCCCCGGGAGTCGGGGTCGGAGGCACCCCGGATCTGCGGTCCGAGGAGGCCCCGGAGCACCAGAAGATGGGGCTTCCCCTCCTCCCCGGGTTGCGCTAGACTCCACGGCACGCAGCTTGCTGCGTGAGGAGCGTCCTCCCCGGACGAGGTCCGAGATGGTCACTGTCTGCGCCTGGTGCCAGAGGTACATGGGCTCGAAGGAGCCCCTTCAGGATCCCGCCGTGAGCCACGGGATCTGCTCCGCCTGCGTGGAGCGCCAATCGTTGACCGACACACCGGTGGTCGTAGTGAGCCCGGCTCGCGTCAGCACGATCCCCCTCCTGCAGACGCTGCTGCGCGGCGCGCCCGACGTCACCATCGTCGTCGATCGCCGCTACGGCGAGCGCCGCAACGGGCGGAGCAACGGGAACGGAAACGGAAACGGCCACGGAAATGGAAACGGCCACGTGCTGTCGGGTCCGTTCGACAGACGAACTGACGACCGCCGGCACCTGACCGCGCTCTACCTGGTCTGACCCGGCCCGGCGGTCTGCGCCCCGGTGCCCACTGGACGTCTGGTCGTCCTTCAGCCCCCTTTCCCGTCGGAGTCGGCCATCGCCCCAAAGACACGCCTGAAGATCGTGTCCACGTGACCCAGATACCGCTCGAGGCGGAAGATCTCTTCGACCTCCTCTTCCTTCAGCGCCTTCCGGATCTCGGGATCTTCGCGCACGCGCGTCCGGAAATCTTCGCCCCGCTCCCAGGCCTCCATGGCGTGGGCCTGAACGACCCGGTAGGCGTCCTCGCGCCGCATTCCCCGGGCGGTCAGCTCGAGGAGCAGCTGCCCCGAGAAGACGAGCCCTTTCCCGAGCTCGAGGTTGTGGAGCATGCGCTCCTCGTTCACCACCATGTCTCGCACGATGCGCGTGAAGCGGTGCAGCATGTGATCGAGGGCGAGGAAGCTGTCCGGTATGATCACCCGCTCGACGGAAGAGTGAGAGATATCCCGCTCGTGCCAGAGGGGGACGTTCTCGAGCGCGGCCAGGGCGTTCGTTCGCACGAGACGGGCGAGCCCGCTCACCTGCTCACACCCGACGGGATTGCGCTTGTGGGGCATGGCCGAGGAGCCCTTCTGGGCCTTGCCGAAGGGCTCCTGCAGCTCCCGCACCTCCGTCTTCTGCAGGGCGCGGACCTCGGTGGCGAACTTCTCCAGGCTCGCCGCGATCAGGGCGAGGGTCGTCATCACCTCGGCGTGGCGGTCACGCTGCAGGATCTGGGAGGACACGGGGACGGGTCGCAGGCCCAGCCGGTCACAGACCGCCTCCTCGACCTCCGGTGGCAGATGGGAGAAGGTTCCGACCGCGCCCGAGAGCTTTCCGACCGCGATCGTGGTGCGTGCCCGGTCGAGCCGAGCGAGGTGACGCTGGAGCTCGGCATACCAGAGGGCCATCTTCACACCGAAGGTCATCGGCTCCGCATGCACGCCGTGCGTCCGTCCAATCATCGGGGCGTGGCGGTGGCGGAAGGCCCTCTCCCGGACCGCATCCGTCAGCCCCTCGAGACCGGTTCGGATGAGGTCGCAGGCGTCCCTCATGAGGATCGCGAGCGCGGTGTCGACGACATCGGATGACGTGAGCCCGTAGTGGAGCCAGCGGCCCTCGGGGCCGACGTTCTCGGCCACCGCCGACACGAACGCGATGACGTCGTGCTGGACCTCGCGCTCGATCTCGTCGATACGCGACACCTCGAAGCGAGCCCTCTTCTTGATTGCGGCCAGGGCCTCGGGCGGGACGACACCGCGCTCGGCCAGCACCTCGGTGGCGGCGATCTCCACCGCGAGCCACTTCCCGAAGCGGCTCTCGTCCGACCACAGGCGCGCCATGTCGGGGCGCGAGTAGCGAGGGATCATGACGGCTCCTTCCAGACGGATCGGGGCAGCCTACCACGGTCGGCGAGAGTGTCTCGGACCGGCCTCCTGGTGAGCGTCTCCGACCCGGCGGAGGCAAGACTCAGCCGGCGCCGATCGTCGCGGGCGGGCTCGGAGGCGCGGCCGGCAGGTGGATCTTCACGCTGGTGCCACGCCCGGGGACGCTCTCGGCATGGATCCGGCCCCCGTGCTCGGCGACGATCTGCCGTGCGATTGCGAGCCCGAGCCCCGTGCCCTTCACCTTCGTCGTGTAGTGCGGCTCGAAGATGCGCTCCACGTCTTCCACCCCCGGCCCGTCATCCTCCACCCGGATGGCCACCCCGCCGTCCTCGGCGCTGGTGCGGAGCCGCAGCGTGCCGCCGGTCTCGCCCATGGCCTCGAGAGCGTTGTTGATCACGTTCAGGAGAACACGCTTGAGCTGGTCGGCGTCGACCTCCACCTCGGGGGCGTCGGGGGCCAGTTCGACCTCGACGTCCAGACCGCGGGGAGAGCTCTGCGAGTACGGTGAGAGCGCGTCGAGGACGAGGGCGTTCGGGTCGCTCCGTTCCGGCCGCATCGCCGGCAGGCGCGAGAAGCGCGAGAACTCCCCGATCAAGGCCTTGAGATCGCGCACCGCCCCCTGGATCATCTCGATGGCGGAAGGGAAGAGCTCTCCGAAGCGCGTGCGGTCCCGGAGCCAGGCCGTCTTGAGCGTGTCGGCGGCGAGTCCGACCGGAGTCAGGGGGTTCTTGACCTCGTGGATCACCCGCTCCACCGCCTCCTTCCAGGCCTCGAGCCGCTGGCTGGCGAGGATCTGCGTGAGGTCCTCGCAGACGACCACCGTTCCCGCCCGCCGTCGCCCCTCGCCGAGGAGGGCCGAGGCGACCACGGAGAGCGTCCGTCGCCCCTGGGGCAGCCGGCAGAGAACCTGGGCCTCCCGCCGGGTCGCCTCTCCGTCGCGGACCGCCGCCACCACTTCGACCAGGCGAACGGTCCCCGGATCCCCGACCGCCTCCTCGAGAGTGCGGCCGTGCGCCTCGCTCGGGGACAGTCCGAAGATCTCCCCGGCCCGGTCGTTGAACGCCTCGATGCGCCCGTCGGCGTCGAGAGAGAAGACGCCCGTCTCCACGTTGGCGATGACGGTGGAGAGGTGGTTCTTCAGGGCGAGGAGGCTGGCCTGCGACTCGCGCAGCTGCGCGGTTCGCGCCTCCACCATCGCCTCGAGCTTCTGGCTGTAGCCCTCGATCTCGCGGCGGCTGGCCTCGAGCTCGCCCACCATGCGGTTGAACGACTCGGCCATGGTGCCGACTTCGTCGCGCGAGTGGACGGCCAGCCGCACCTGGAGATCGCCGGTGGCGGCGCGGGACATCGCGTCGTGGACCCGCCGCACCGGCGTCAAGACGATACGGGAGAGCAGGGGGTTGAGCAGGAGCAGAACCAGGCCGAAAGTCAACGTCACCCCGCCATAGAAGAGCGAACGGGTCAGGGCCTCCGAGCGCTGGAGCGGGGCGAGGCTGTACAGGACATGGAGCCGCCCAAAGGGTTGCTCAGCCGCGGAGAGGGTGGCATCGAGGGCGAGCACGCGCTGGCCGCTCCACGTCGTCTCACGGAACTCGTCCTGGTCGGGTCTGGCCCGCTCATCGGGCGGCGCCGCCTCGCGACGCACGCGGCGACCGGTGAGGAGGGGTCGCCCTCCCCCACCCACGAGCTCGGCCCTCCCCTCGTCGTCCACGATGAGGACCACCCCCGGCTCCCCCAGATACGGGCCCGCCTCTTCTCCCAGCAGCCGCCGGATCGTGGAGACGTTGGCGGTGGCCCCAAGGTCGAGCTCGTCCGCCTCGATCCGCGTCCAGACGACGCCCTCCTGGCCCGCGAGATCCCTGAGGTGGACGGCCAGCGACTCGCGATTCTCGCTGAGGAGATCGTAGATGAAGTCACGCTCGTAGTTGCGGCGCAGTGTGGTCAGAAACCGCCGGTCCTGCTCGACCAGACGCTGTCTCTGCTCGCCCAGGATCGGAACGAGCGCGAGGAGGAGTACGGCCACACTGCCGGTGAAGACCACGGCGAGGGTGAGCGTGACCTTTCCCCGCAGGCTCAGGTCACGGATCGCCTTCACGAGCCTGCTCATGGCTCCCCCAGCCAGTCGCGTACGAGCGCAACCGGTCGGCCGTCCGGGTCGCTCTCGACGGCGCTCAGCGCGACGCCCTGGCGCCGGTCACCGTGGGCGTCGAATCGAATCACGCCGCTCGCGCCCTCGACCTCGCCCGCAGCCACCGCGTTCCGCAGCCGGAGCCGGGTCTCTTCGAGGCCCTCGCCCAGGGCCTCGTCGGGAAGCGGCCCGAGCGACCGGAGCCCCGCGGCCAGAACCCGCACCGCGTCGTGGCCGAGGATGGCGCGGCACCCCTCGGTCTCGCGCCCGAACACGCGCTGGTAGCGGCGCTCGAAGTCGGGCGACGGCGAGCACAGCTCGGCGAAGTAGGCCTCTCCCGGCGGCCGACCCCTCCGGAAGAGCAGCGGGTTCGACCAGCCGTCGCCGCCGAGCAAGGTCGCCCCGAGACCGAGGGTAGAGGCCTGGGCCGCGATCAGGGTGGCGTCGGTGAAGGAACCGGGTACGAAGATCACGTCCGGCCCGTAGTCGGCGATCAGGCGGAGCTGGGGCCGGAAGTCCGTCTCCAGGGCCAGATAGAAGAACTCCCGCGGGACCTCGCCCGATGTCTCCCGGAAGCGATCGACGAAGCTGCGCGCCAGCTTCTTGCTGTAATCGCGCCCGACTTCATAGAGCACGGCGGCTCGACGCGCCCCGAGGTCGTCCACCGCGTACTCCGCCAACAACGCCCCCATCACCACGTCCGAGCTGCAGACCCGGAACACGAACGCGCGGTTGCGGGCGGTCTCCGGATCCCAGGTCAGGTCCTGGGCCGTGGAGACGTTCGACACCTGGACGAGACCGCGGACCTCCGCCTCCTCGGCCACCGCCCGGGAGAGCTCGCTGGAGTTCGACCCCACGATGGCCAGCACCCCTTCCGCCGCGGCGAGGCGTGCGGCTTGGCGTGCGTCGACGAAGTAGCTGCCGGTCCGGTACTCGCGAAGCTCGACCGAGCGACCCTGGATGCCTCCGGCGCGGTTGATCTCGTCCACGGCAAGGCGGACGCCGTTCAGCGACTGCAGGCCGGAGACGGCGTAGCGTCCGATCGTGGGGAACACCGCAGCGAGGCGTAGCGCCCCGGGGACCGGGGCCTCGCCGGGAGGGAGCACGAGAGGATCGACGCGCTCCGCCGCCACGTCTTGCCCGGCCCGCCTCCCCGACGAGTGGCACCCGAGGCAGGCGAGCACGGCCGCGGCCGCGGCGAGGGCCCGGAACGCCATCGCTCGTTGAGCGTAGCACGCCTCGGGTGGGCGGAGGGCCTCAGAACAGCCGGAGCTGACCGGCCTCTGGGCGATTCTCGCCGCCGGCCCGCACGGTGAACCAGCCCGCACCCTCGGCGGTGGCAACGGTGAGGGAGACCCCGCAACTCCCCCGGCGCCGGAGAGCCTCCTCGGCCTCGAGAAGGGCGAGCTCCGGGTGGTTGTTCTTCTGCGAGAGGTGGGCGAGGACGACGTGCCGACAGTCCTCCCCCATCCCCCGTTCGATGTAGCGGCCGACGTCTCCGTTCGAGAGGTGTCCGAGAGGCCCGAGGATCCGTTCCTTGAGCGCCCAGGGGTAGGGTCCGTCCCGGAGCATCGCCGGATCGTAGTTCGATTCGAGCAGCAACGCATGACATCCCCGAAAGGCCTGGGCAAGGCGTGGGCCCAGGTGCCCCAGATCGGTGGCGTGACCGAGGGAGACCCCACCCACCGAGAGCACGAAGGCCACGGGACCGGCGGCGTCGTGTGGCACCGCCACCGCCCGGACGACGAGCCCCCCCAGGCGGAGCTCTCCTCCGGGCTCGATCGTCTCGTAGCCCGGCAGCTCCTCGGCCCCGAAGCCGGCGGCCTGCCAGGTGCCACGGGTACTTGCGAGCGGCATGCCCCATTTCGCGACGAAGGCGGTGGCCCCGCGCGCGTGGTCGCCGTGCTCGTGGGAGAGGAGGACGAGGTCGACCGAGGCCGGGTCCACGTCCGCCGAGGCCAGCCGCTCCCGAAGCTGCCGGGGCCCGAGCCCGGCATCCACCAGGACCCGCACCCCGCCTCCCTCGACGATCGTGGCGTTGCCGGTGCTCCCCGAGCCGAGCACGCGAAAGCGCAGGCGCGGTCGCCGACTCAAACGACGACGTCCTTGTCCCGGGGGCGCCATCCCCTGAGGTCGCCGAGGACGCTGGCGGCCAGACGGCCGGCGAAGAGCTCGGAGGCGATCCGCTGAACATCCGCCACGGTGACCGCCTCGATCTCCGCAAGCAGCTCGTCGAGCGTGAACGACCGCCCGAAGTAGATCTCCTCGCGGGCGAGCTGGCTCATGCGCGCCCCCGTGTACTCGAGGGAGAGGACGAGGCTTCCCTTCAGGTGGTCCTTGGCCCGGCGGAGCTCGGCCTCGCCCACCTGCTCCCCGCACAGCCTCCGGACTTCTTCGAGGATGAGGCGGATGACCTCCCGCGCCGACTCCCGGCTCGTCGCCGCGTAGATGCTGAGCAGGCCGCAGTCGGAGTAGCCGGTGACCCCGGAGGAGATCGAGTAGACGAGCCCCCGCTTCTCGCGGATGTTCTGAAAGAGCCGGGAGGACATCGAGCCGCCCAGGATGGTGTTGAGGATCGAGCATCCGAAGCGGTCGGGATGGCTCTGGGGGTAGGCCCGGGCGCCGAGACAGATGTGAACCTGCTCGAGGGCGCGCTTCGAGCGTGTCACGACGCGGGTGGCCGTGCGCGGGGCCTTGCCGTTCGCCGGTGAGCGCCTCACCCGCAGGCCGTCGAAGTGGCGACGCACGAGCGCAGACGTCGCCGCGTGATCGAGGTGCCCGGCGGCGGCGATCACGATGTTCCGAGGCTGGTACACGCGTGCGAAGAACTCGGCGAGGCTGTCTCGCCGGAGTCCGGCCACCGTGCGCTTGCTCCCGAGAATGGACCGGCCCAGCGCGTGGCCTGGCCAGAACGCCCCCGCGAAGAGCTCCATCACGAGGTCGTCGGGTGTGTCCTCGACCATGTTGATCTCTTCGAAGATGACCTTCTTCTCCCGGGCCATCTCCGTCGGGTCGAACAGGGGATTGACCACGATGTCGCCGAGAATGTCGATCGCCGTCGGCAGGTGCTCGTCGAGCACCTTCAGGTGGAACGAGGCGTACTCCTTGGCGGTGAAAGCGTCCATTTGACCGCCGATCGAGTCCACCTCCTCGGCGATACGCTCGGCGGAGCGGCTCTTCGTTCCCTTGAAGACCATGTGCTCGATGAAGTGGCTGATGCCGCTCTGCCCGAGTCGCTCATGGCGGCTGCCCCGCTTCAGCCACACCCCCACCGCCACGCTGCGGACCCCGGGCACGGATTCGGTGATGAGGGTGAGACCGTTCTCGAGGGACTCCTTGACGATCATGTCGGGGTTTGGAGACAGCGCTCCGACGACGCGCGGTGACCTGAGACTAGCACACGGGGGCGCGCCGGTCGGTCCGTACGTCGGCGGTGACCCGCGGGCGGGGCGCTTCAGGGGCCCACTCCGCGGGGACTGCAGGGCATCGAAAACGCGTTGGGCGTTCGCGGGGTCTGGGAAGCATGGCG
>Ga0316577_10001653_pt1 | contig 10663 bp, 7 predicted proteins | sample S5NA_FD_203073 | JGI IMG/M metagenome (GOLD analysis project Ga0316577, IMG submission 203073) | Rhizosphere microbial communities from salt marsh grasses in Alabama, United States - S5-7_050615r2r1 | ecosystem: Host-associated > Plants > Roots > Rhizosphere | place: USA: Alabama | collected... | reverse complement strand
TCGCCGCAACACCCGACGTGACCGTGGGACCCCCCCTCGCGGCGATCCGATAGCGACGCGAGAAGAGCCGATGACCGGCGCTGTGAGTCGCGCAGGCGCACAACCCCCGCCGGAAAGTCTCGGACTGACCGGCGGGGTCCGCCCTGTCACCGAACATCGCCGACAGGCGCATTTCCCCCGGGCCAGCCGATCCGACGGTCAATCGACCAGCTCGCCCCGCAGCACACGCTCGAATCTGAGCTGACCGTCCGCCAGTCCGACCTCGATCAGATCGCCGGGCACGAACTTGCCGGACAGGATTTCCTGCGCGAGCGGATTCTCGAGCTGGGCGCGAATGGCACGCTTGAGCGGGCGCGCGCCGTAGACCGGATCGAACCCAGCCTCACCGAGGTGATCCAGCGCGGCATCGCTGACCTCCAGCAGCATGTCGCGATCGGCCAGGCGCTTTCGCAGATAGTCGATCTGAATGCGGGCGATCGCTCGGATCTGCTCCGGCTGAAGCGGGTGGAAGACCACGATCTCGTCGAGGCGATTGATGAACTCCGGACGAAAGGCGACACGCACGATCTCCATCACGGCGGCCTTCATCTCGGCGTAGTTCGCCTCACCGGCGCGCTGCTGGATGATGTCCGAGCCCAGATTGGAGGTCATCACGATAACCGTGTTGCGGAAGTCCACCGTGCGCCCCTGCCCGTCGGTCAGACGCCCGTCATCCAGAACCTGCAGCAGCACGTTGAAGACATCGGGATGCGCCTTCTCGACCTCGTCGAGCAGGATCAGGCTGTACGGACGGCGCCGCACTGCCTCGGTCAGATACCCGCCCTCCTCGTAGCCGACATAGCCCGGCGGGGCACCGATCAGGCGGGCGACCGAGTGCTTCTCCATGAACTCGGACATGTCGATCCGGACCATCGCCTCCTCGGTGTCGAACAGGAAGGCCGCCAACGCCTTGCAGAGCTCGGTCTTGCCCACACCGGTCGGCCCGAGGAAGAGGAATGAGCCGATGGGACGGCCGGGATCCGACAAACCCGCGCGCGAGCGGCGAATGGCATCGCTCACCGCGCGCACGGCCTCTGCCTGACCGACCACCCGCTTCTCGATCTCTGCCTCCATGCGCAGCAGCTTGTCGCGCTCACCCTCGAGCATCCGCGACACCGGGATTCCGGTCCACTTGGAGACGATCTCGGCAATCTCCTCGTCCGTCACCTTGTTGCGCAGGAGTCGGTTCTCCCCACCCTGCTCCGCTTCCCCCGCAGCGGCGAGCTGCTTCTCCAACTCGGGGATGCGACCGTACTGGAGCTCGGACATTCGGCCCAGATCGCCTGCGCGCCGCGCGGTCTCCATCTCGACACGCGCCCGGTCGAGCGCCTCCTTGATGTGTGCGGTGCCCTGCACGGCGGCCTTCTCGGATTTCCAGATCTCGTCCAGGTCGGCAAACTCGCGCTCGAGCCTTTCGATCTGCACCTCAAGATCGGCGAGGCGTTTCCTGGAGGCCTCGTCTGATTCCTTCTTGAGCGCCTCCCGCTCGATCTTGAGCTGGATCAGGCGCCGGTCGAGCTTGTCCATCTCCTCGGGCATGGAGTCGATCTCCATGCGGATCTGCGAGGCTGCCTCGTCCACCAGATCGATCGCCTTGTCCGGCAACTGACGATCCGAGATATAGCGGTGCGACAGGACCGCTGCCGCGACGATCGCCGGATCCGTGATCTCCACCGCGTGATGGACCTCATAGCGCTCCTTGAGGCCGCGCAGGATGGCGATGGTATCCTCGACGTTCGGCTCGTCCACCAGGACCTTCTGGAAGCGCCGCTCCAGAGCCGCGTCCTTCTCGACATACTTACGGTATTCGTCGAGGGTTGTGGCGCCGACACAATGGAGCTCGCCGCGCGCCAAGGCGGGCTTGAGCATGTTCCCGGCGTCCATCGACCCCTCGGCCTTGCCCGCACCCACCATGGTGTGGAGCTCGTCGATGAAGAGGATGATGTTGCCCTCCTGACGCCCGATGTCGTTCAGGACAGCCTTCAGACGCTCCTCGAACTCGCCTCGGAACTTGGCCCCCGCGATCAGCGCGGCCATGTCGAGCGAGAGGAGGCGCTTGCTCTTCAGCCCCTCTGGAACCTCACCGTTGACGATCCGCTGTGCGAGCCCCTCGACGATGGCGGTCTTCCCGACGCCAGGCTCGCCGATCAGAACCGGATTGTTCTTGGTCCGCCGTTGCAGGACCTGGATGGTGCGCCGGATCTCGTCGTCGCGGCCGATGACCGGGTCGAGCTTGCCCTGCTCGGCTCGCTCGGTCAGGTCGATGGTGTATTTCTCGAGCGCCTGGCGCTGCTCCTCGGCATTCGGGTCGTCGACGCTCTGCCCGCCACGCACCGCCTCGATCGCCTTCTCAATGGCGCCCTTGCTCGCACCGGCCTCGCGCAGGGCGTTGCCAAGGGCGCCGCGATCGTCGAGTCCCGCGAGCACGAAGAGCTCCGACGAGATGTATTGATCGTTACGCTGCTGGGCGAGCTTGTCGGTCTGGTTGAGGAGCCGGCCCAGGTCGTTGCCGACATGGACATCGCCGCCCACGCCCTGCACCGTCGGGAGCCGATCGAGCAGGTCACCCAGGGCGGAGCGCAGACGATTGACGTTGACGTCCGCGCGCGTCAGCAGATGGCGCACGGTCCCGCCCTCTTGGTCCAAAAGGGCGACCATCAGGTGGACCGGCTCGATGAACTGATGATCGCGCCCCAGGGCGAGACTCTGCGCATCCGCCAGGGCCATTTGAAACTTCGCGGTCAGCTTGTCCATTCTCACGATGGAGACTCCCGTGTTCTTGTAAAGTCGTTGGGAATGTGGGGAATTTGGTTCGGGCAATCAAGGCGGCCACGCGATCAGCCGCCAGCGTGAGCATGCCGGCTTTGGTACGACCGGATCAACCCGCAGAGCGCAGTCCGGTCGCCGGGTCACGCCATCTGATCCGGTCTGCGCCGGTGCCGCCGGCGACCCGACCGATGCGGCCGGCTGTCGGCCGGACGCCGTCAGCCGGAGACTGGAGGCCGACGGCCGGCGGCTGTATGATCCTCCCGTGAACCTCAGGGATCTCAAATACATCCTCGCCGTCGCGGAGACGCGCCATTTCGGGCGCGCCGCGGAGCGTTGTTTCGTCAGTCAACCGACGCTGAGCGGGCAGATCAAGAAGCTGGAAGAGGAGCTCGACGTGGTCATCTTCGAGCGGACCAACCGGTCCGTCGAGATCACGCCGGTCGGGCAGGCCATCCTGGCGCACGCCCGTCTCGCCCTGGAGCAGGCCCAGGCGATCGAGCAGGTCGCCCGTGCCCATCAGGACCCCCTCGCCGGACCCTTGCGCATCGGCGCCATCCCGACGCTCAGCCCCTACCTCATGCCCTTGGTCCTGGTGCCGCTGAAGCGTGCATACCCCAATCTGAAGCTCGTCCTCTCGGAGGAGATCACCGATTCCCTGTTGGGACGCCTCACCCGGCACGAGATCGATGCAGCGCTTCTGGCAACGCCGGTCGATGACTCCGACCTGGATACCATCCCCCTCTTCGACGAACCCTTCTGGCTCGCCCACCCTCGCAATCACCCGCTCTACGAAAAAGAGGAGATCACGGCGCAAGACTTGGAAAACGTCGATCTCCTGCTGCTCGCTGAAGGGCATTGCCTGACCCATCAGGTGATGGAGGTGTGCCGGCTCGCAGAACGTCCGACCCAAGGGGAGATGGCGGATCTGCGCGCCGCGAGCCTCGAGACCCTGCTGCAATTGGTGGGGGCCGGCTTCGGCTGTACCCTGGTCCCGGCCCTGGCGATCCGAGGCGCCTGGATGACAGACAGTGGAATCATCGCCCGCCCGCTGAATCTACCCGATGCGCATCGCCGCATCTCGCTGGTGTATCGCCGCAGCTTCCCCCGTCAGGCGGCGCTCCAGGCATTTGCGGATGTCGTGCGAACCCATCTGCCAAACACCGTCGAACGCCTGAGCTGATCTCGCTCAAATAAAACCGCATTTTTTCCGGGGCCCCAATCGCCTCGCTGGCGCAGACCTAGAACCGGTTCGCGGCCGTTCGGTGCGTTTCGGGTGGCAAAAGCGTGACGCTGGGCGCATGTTGCCTGTTCTGTGGACAGCCGAAGCCGCGTTGCGAAAACAGCCCATGTCCATTGAAGTACCGACATGGACAATCTCTTGGGCTAGACTCGCCTTGGGGTCAACAACAATTCGCGCGATCTGTCCTGTTGCGGACCGACAACACTCGCACAAGCTCTTGGGAGGTGCATCGACAATCGGCGCAAAAACGCGGCTGTTGCTGCACGTTTTCGCATGTGGCCAGCGTCAGTCCTCAGACCCCTTGCCCGGGGATACCGACCATGAGCACCAAACAGTCAATCGCTCTTTGGGAACTCTGCCGCCAAGGACTGCCGTTGCTCGCGGATGCGGCCTTCAAGTGCTGGGAGTGCGGAAAGACTTTCGAGCTGGGGAAGAACATCGAGGTCGCCAAGTCTCTGGAGGACCTGATCGATCAGTGCAACTGGGAGATCGAACGCCCCACGACCTCAACTTGAAGCTGTCCGCTCAGGGCACTCGCGGGTCCAATCGATCCGAGCGGCGCACGCAGGCGCCGTCTCGCAAGGTCGGTTGTGGCGACCGCCTGACGCGCTGGTCTCGTTCTGATCTGGTGGTCGGAACCAGAAGCCCCGCCTCCGCCGCCCGACATGGCTGAGCAGGCGGGCTATCTCACTGTCGAGACGCGCGCAGACCGGCCCGGCCTGGTGCGGATTCAGGCGACGCACCGGCGACCGGTCCAGTCAGCCGGGTCGCCGGCCGACCTCGAGCCGGTCCGGCTTCGTTACGCGGCGTCCTTCGGCGCGCTTCATGTCGCGCTGATGCATGCCCAGACCGCCCTGCGTCACCAAATGGTCGACGCGGAGGCCGGCCTCTACCGGATCGAGCCGCTCGAGGCGATCGCCGCGGTCGACGCGATCGATCTGCACCATCGCCGCGTCTACCTGGACCCGAGCCTGGCTGACGACCCCAGACTGGCTGAGCAGGTCGAGCGACGGCGCCGGCGGCACCGGCTGATCGACCGCATCTGGACCGGCGTCGGCATCCTCGCGATTCTCCTGCTGCTCCTGTTCAGCCAGATCCCGATCTTCTGAGGCACATCCCATGCGGATCGTCGAGGTCATCGCCGACCGGAAGCATGCCAAGACCCTCGCCGGCATGGCGAGCTTCTATGGTGCCGAGGACCATTGGTGGGGCGGCGAAGGCGCCGACGGGCGGTGCAGCATCCGCATGTTGGTCCCGGACGATCGCCGTCAGGCCCTGATCGATTCGCTGCAGGACCTGTTCAAGGCGAGCGACCGAGCCCGAATCGTCGTTCAATCCCTGGATGCCGTCCTGACCCATGAGGGCCAGCGCAACAACGACGAGGAGGCAAGGGCGAGAACCGTGGCGGCGACCCGCGAGGAGCTCTACACCCAGATCGCGAAAGGGGCGCAGCTCGACAGCAACTTCCTTGTCCTGACCGCCCTCTCGACCCTGGTGGCGGCGATCGGTCTGGTCGAGAACAATGTCGCGGTCGTCATCGGCGCGATGGTGATCGCGCCTCTGCTCGGACCCAACATCGCACTTGCCTTCGCCACCTCGCTGGGCGACAAGGAGCTGACCTGGCGGTCATTCAAGACCAGTGTGGGCGGCCTCGCCCTCTCGCTTCTGCTCTCCGCCGGCATTGCCCTGACCTTGCCGATGAACCTCGACAGCCCCGAGATCCTCGTCCGCACGGACGTGGATCTGGGCGGCGTCGTGCTGGGCCTCGCCTCCGGCGCGGCCGCGGTCCTCTCGCTCACCGGCGGCCTGTCCTCGACCCTGGTCGGCGTCATGGTGGCGGTCGCCATCCTCCCTCCGACCGCCACCATCGGCATGATGCTCGGTGCCGGCCGTTGGGAAGAGGCGCTCGGCGCCCTGCTGCTCCTGACCGTGAACATCGTCTGCGTCCTACTCTCGGCAAAGCTCGTCTTCCTGCTCAAAGGGGTGCGCCCCCGCTCCTGGACCGAGCGCAATCGTGCCAAACAATCAAATGCAATCTATCTCGCACTCTGGGCCGTGCTCCTTGTCATTCTGGTGGTGGTCATCCTCGTCCGCACCGCAGGCTGGCGTGTGCCCTGGCAAGGTTGAACCGAGGATGACGTCTGGGGGGATGGGCCATCGGCGCCTGCCCCGGACTCCCGCCGATCCCTGTCAGCCCAAGGGAGGCGGCCCGCGACGGATATGGACCGCCAGCCAGAGGCAGCGGGGCTCCGTCGAGGTCGTCACGACCCGATGCGGCGTCCGCGCCGGGATGAAACGATAGTCCCCCGGCCCCATCCGAACCGTCTCGCCATTCACCCAGAGCTCCGCCTCGCCGCGGAGCAGACAGACCCATTCGTCCTGGACCTGATCATAGAGAACAGGCTCCGGGGTATCGCTGCTCAGGATGCGCTCGATGCGGACATTGGCGCAGGACAGCAGCTCATTGAACGCCTCCCCGCGCTCGATCTCAGGCAGATCGCGAAACAGATTCCCGTTCACTACAGCAACACCCGCTCGATGCCCCCGTCCTGCACCCGCTCAAGGAATCGCTGCTGCCAGCCCTCACCAAGCAGCCGCCGGGCCAGCTCAACCACGATATACTCGCTCTTGAGCCCCGTGTCGTCCGCATATCTGGCCAGACCCTGCTGGCAGGCCGGACAGGCGGTGAGCAGCTTGATCTCACCGCCCGAGACACGCTCCCGCCCGGTGATCGCCCGGATGCCGGCGGTGAGCTCCTCCTGCTTGCGAAACCGCACCTGATTGGCGATATCGGGACGCGCCGTGCCAAGTGTCCCCGCCTCGCCGCAGCAGCGCTCCGAGAGCACCACCGGCTGGCCGGCCAGACTCGACGCGACCTTGAGCGGCGCATGGGTCTTCATGGGCGAGTGACAGGGGTCGTGATAGAGATACTGGACGCCTGCGACACCCTGGAGGCTCACGCCCCTCTCCATGAGCCACTCGTGGACATCAAGCAACCGGCAGCCCGGAAAGATCTGCTCGAACTCGTACTTGAGCAGCTGATCCATGCAGGTCCCGCAGGACACGACAACAGTGCGGATATCAAGATAATTCAGTGTGTTAGCGACCCGATGGAAGAGGACCCGGTTCTCCATGGTGATCCGGCGACCACGGTCTTCCAGGCCCGCAGCGCGCTGCGGGTAGCCGCAGCAGAGATAGCCGGGCGGCAGGACCGTCTGCACGCCCTGCGCACAGAGCATCGCCAGGGTCGCGAGCCCGATGTCGGAGAAGAGCCGCTCGGAGCCGCACCCCGGGAAGTAAAAGACCGCCTCGGCATCCTCTGCCGCGACCCCAGGATCTCGCAGGATGGGCACCTGGGTTCTGTCCTCCAGCCCGAGGATCTGCCGGAAGGTCCGTTTCGGCAGGTCGACCCGGATGGGGCGGCTGACCAGCTCCAGCACCTGGCTGGCGAGCATCGGCGAGCGGCTCGTGGCGCCCGGTCGGCTGGCGCGCCTGGCAGTGAGACGCAAGGCTTTGGCCAATCGATGGGCCAGATTAATCCCCGCAAAGCCCCATTCGGCGAGCCCCTTGCGCAGCAGCCGAATCGCGTACGGGTCGGTCACATTCAGGAAGCGCATCGCCGCCCAGGCCCCGAGGCTGAAGCGCTTGTGGCCCCGCTCCACCAAGATTCGCCGCATGCGCATCGTGACATCGCCGAAGTCGATGTCGACCGGACAGGGATTCAGGCACTTGTGGCAGATGGTGCAGTGATCCGCGACATCGTTCATGGCTTCGAAGTGATGCAACGAGAGGCCACGCCGGGTCTGCTCCTCGTACAGGAACGCCTCGACGATGAGGCCCGTTCCCAGGATCTTGTTACGGGGCGAGTAGCTGAGATTGGCCCGCGGCACGTGGGTCATGCACTTGGGTTTACATTTACCGCAGCGCAGACAGTGCTTCACGTCGTCGTTGAGGGCGCCGAGCTCGGTCTCCTCGAGGATGATCGCCTCCTGCTGCACGAGGCGCAGGGAGGGCGTGTAGGCGCCCTCCAGCCCGGATCCAGGCATCAGCTTGCCCGGATTGAATCGGGCATGCGGATCGACCTGCTCCTTGTACGCGACAAAGGCGGCGAGCTTCTCGGGCTCCAGGTATTGAAGCTTGGTGATCCCGATGCCGTGCTCGCCCGAGATGACGCCGCCGAGCCCAGTCGCGAGCGCCATGATCCGCGCGACCAGGCGATCGGCCTCCTGAAGCATCGCATAGTCCGAGGAGTGCACCGGGATGTTGGTGTGCACGTTCCCGTCGCCCGCGTGCATGTGCAGGGCGACGAAGAGGCGCGAGTCCCGGACCCGGCGATGGATCTCCGTGAGTCGCGCACGCACGCGGGCCAAGTCATGGCCGGCGAAGATCTCGTCCAGTCGCGCCGCAACCTCCTTGCGATAGCACTGGCGCAGGTCCCGGCGGAGCATCATGGCAAGCAGGCTGTCGTCTGCGCGAAGCAGTGCCTTCTCTTGCTCGCGCAGCAGATCGAGGTGACCCGCGGCGGGCTCGTCCAGGGACGCCAGGATCCGTTGCCAGCGCTGGCGGGCGGCCTGCACCGCCTCGCGCGCGACCTCACGCTTCGCGCTGAGGATGGCGGCGGCTTCGGCCGAGTCCGCGTAATCGCCCTCTGACCGCGCCTCCGACAGGTCTCCGGCCAAATAGGTGAGCACGGCCTCCATGACCGCATCCTTGTTGCGGATGGACTGCTCGATGTTGAGCCGCTCGATGCCGCGGCTGTAGTCACCCAGGCGCTCCAGCGGGATAACCACATCCTCATTGATCTTGAAGGCATTGGTGTGGCGCGAGATCGCCGCGGTGCGGGCGCGGTCGAGCCAGAAACGCCTGCGCGCCTCAGGGCTGGCGGCAATGAATCCCTCCCCGTCCCGCGCCTTGCTGAGAGTGACCACCTGCTCGGCCGCTGACTCGACCGCAGCCTCGTCGTCGCCGACCAGGTCGGCGATCAGCACCATCTTGGGCAGCTCTCGCCGGGCCGCCTTGGTGGTGTAGTCCACGGCGCGGACATAACGCTCGTCCAAGTGCTCGAGGCCGGCCATCTGCACGCCCGGCAGCGCCTCGAGAGCGGCCTTGATCTCGACGATGGCCGGCACCGCGACGTCGAGGTCGGTGCCGAAAAACTCCAGGCAGAGGGTGCGCACATGGTCCGGCATCCGATGCAGCACAAAACGCGCAGAGGTGATGATCCCGTCACACCCTTCCTTCTGGACCCCCGGCAAACCGGACAGGAACTTGTCCGTCACATCCTTGCCCAGACCTGCCTTACGCAGGGACCCACCCGGCATCTCGAGAAGCTCGGGCTCGCCTTTGGGCGTGACCCCGTCAGGCTGAAACCGCCAAATGCGGAACCGCACCCAAGGTTGATCATGGATCTTGCCAAGGTTGTGATCCAGGCGCTCGACCTCGAGCCAATCCGCATCCGGGGTGACCATCCGCCAGGAGGCCAGATTGTCGAGGGCCGTGCCCCAGAGCACCGCCTTTTTGCCGCCCGCGTTCATGGCGACATTGCCGCCGATGCACGAGGCGTCCTGCGAGGTCGGGTCCACCGCGAAGGCGAGGCCGTGGCCGTCCGCGAGATCAGAGACCCGCCGGGTCACCACGCCGGCGCCGCAGCGAACAGTCGGCACCGTCCCTGCCACGCCGGGCAGGGCGATGTGCTCGACGGCCGAGAGATTCTCGAGCTTCTCGGTGTTGATGATCGCGGTCATCGCCCGCAGCGGCACCGCTGAGCCGGTGTAGCCGGTCCCACCGCCGCGCGGGATCAAGGCCAGACCGCAGTCGATACAGGCGCGAACGATGGGGGCAACCTCGGCCTCGGTGTCCGGCGAGATCACGACAAAAGGCATCTCCACGCGCCAGTCGGTCGCATCGGTGGCATGCGCGACCCGCGCCAGCCCGCCGAAGTCCAGGTTGTCCCTGCGCGTGATCCCGGCAAGCGCCCTTCTGAGACGCGCACGCTGTGCCGTCTCGTGCTCGAACCAAGACCCGAAGCGCTGCACCGCCGCACGCGCCGCTTCCAATAGCTCAGCGGCTTGCCGGTTGTTGTTCAGACGCCGCTCGAACTGATCGAGGCGATGCGCCAGCGCCTGCAGCAGCAGGCGGCGACGCTCGGGGTTCTCAAGGAGGTCGTCCTGCAGGTAAGGGTTGCGGGTGACGACCCACATGTCTCCCAGCACCTCGAAGAGCATGCGCGCCGAGCGCCCGGTCCGGCGGCTCCCGCGCAACACCTCGATCAGATGCCACATGGGCTCGCCGAGGAAGCGGATGACGATCTCCCGGTCGGAGAAGGAGGTGTAGTTGTATGGGATCTCGCGGATCCGTGCCTGGGCTTCCGAGGTCATGTGAGACTGGACATTGGGAATTCTCGCATCGCACAAAATGGTAACGCAAAGGCATGCGGCGATGACCATGAGAACTCAGTGGCTCAGGGAGGCAGTCCCGAGCACTGCAATCCCGCGGATGCGCTAAGCTTTCATTCAATCGTTACCGAACCGCTTCGCACTCCATGGGCCTGCCGCAACCGACGACCCGCTTCAGCGCCGAGGACTATCTGGCTTGGGAGCTCGAGCAGCCTAGCAG
>Ga0316577_10001652_pt1 | contig 10665 bp, 8 predicted proteins | sample S5NA_FD_203073 | JGI IMG/M metagenome (GOLD analysis project Ga0316577, IMG submission 203073) | Rhizosphere microbial communities from salt marsh grasses in Alabama, United States - S5-7_050615r2r1 | ecosystem: Host-associated > Plants > Roots > Rhizosphere | place: USA: Alabama | collected... | reverse complement strand
AAGGACGTTCTTGTGGATAGAAAGTGCATAACTAATCTCATACCCCACGCCATGTGAAGGGGTGCTTACTTCTGCAATCATCGCATGGCAATTATTGATCCACTGAATGTCGCGAGTGAAGACTTCAAGCGGAACCACCACCCGTTCTAATTCCATTACATCAGGTCGTGATAAGTGAGCGGTTGGAACCTGGTGCCCATCAGCAAGTAATGTATTAACGATCAGCTGGTAAACGCTCTCTTCATTACGTCCCCCTGTAATGGAACACCCAAAATAAATATTCATATCTCAGGATAGATCTGCCGGATTAGATGGATTTTTCTTATGGGTTCATTTTATCGAGATTTGCATAGTAATCGCAAAGGTCTTTGAGCGGGCAGACTGGGCAGTTTGGTTTGCGCGCCTGGCAGATTTCACGTCCTAAGCGAATGAAATTCAGATGTGCTGGGTAGTAGGTATCCGGTGGAAGAATCTCTTCAAAGTATGAATGTGCTTGATCTGCGCTCATCTTATCTGGACGAATTCCTAGTCGCCCGGTGACACGGTATATATGGGTATCGACCGGGAAGGCAGGTTTCCCCAAAGAGAACTGCAGTACGATCGCTGCAGTTTTTGGACCAACACCTTTAAACTGGAGCAACCATTGGCGTGCTTCTTCGGTCGGCATTTGCTCTAAAAATGAAAGGTCCAGGTTCCCTTTTTGATCGGAAATTTCCTTGAGAATATTCTGAATACGCGGCCCTTTCTGGTTTCCAAGACCAGCAGGACGAATGGTGTCAATTACCAGCTGGCTTTCAGCATCCCGAACTTCTTCCCAGGTGGAAAACCTGGATTTTAGTGCATTAAACGCCCGGTCCCGGTTGGTGTCGTTTGTGTTTTGAGAGAGAATGGTGGAAATTAATTCGTCCAGGGGAGGTAAGGGGTTTCTCCAATCTGGAACTCCGTAAAAATCAATCAATACCTGGCAAATATTTTCGGCGCGAATTTTTGGATCCATTGGAATTTTATAAGGGAGGGGGGGATTATGAGGATTGCAAAAATTTCAGGTTGAAAACAGGTTTTCCAATGCCGATTTCCAAGTCTCGAAAATTCTTCAGGATCCTGGTTGGACCGAATCTTTCTAATTCTTTCTGTTCAGAGGCTGATAAGGCGTTCAATTGGACCAGCACTTCAAGAGCAATTGCATGCCGGGCTCTGTCGCCAAGATCGCCATCTGATACCTTAATAGCTACTCCCAATGCAGGAGAATCAGGTCCCAAGGATCCAGGCATGATACCCATCGCCTGGTATCCCTCAGCACCGGCTTTTGAGATGATACGTCCGGATGCAACATCCATTAATTGCGTATCGAATCTGTTAGGACCGCCAACCATGAATGCATTTTGAGTCATCGCATCGGTAATCGTTCGACATGCCGCTACCCGGGATTCGGGAAACCCTTGGGGATCACATAAGCGAGCATAAGCGAGGGCAGTGTTAACTAATGGGATTGCAAAATTTGGTGCCGAGCAGCCATCGATTCCAACGACAATTTGCTCAACCTGGACACCCGTCATTTCTGAGAAAGTGCTCAAGATCTTTTGTTGGACCGGGTGTTTGAGATCGACGTAATCAGTGCGGGGCCAGTTTTGCAGGCGTGAAAATGCGAGCATTCCTGTATGTTTCCCTGAGCAATTATGGCGGTTTGGAGTTAATGGTATGTTGAGCTTGCGCATCTCAAACGCGGTATCGTCATCAGATGCCGGATGGACTCCACAGCATAATTCTCCTTCCTTGATCCCGGTTTTATTCTGGAGAGCGATGATTTGTTCGACATGCGCATTTGTGCCAGAATGCGAGGCGCAGATCACCGCGATATCTGCTGGAGATAAATCGTATTCTTCAGGTCCATGTGCTTCAACGAAGGGCAGGGCTTGAAATGGCTTTGCAGAGGATCGCAAAAAGGTTACTGTGTTGGGGTTTCCATACCAGGCAACCAGTTGTCCCTGGGAATCTGAAACCGCGATGGAGCCGTAATGTATTGATTCTACGATTCCGCCTCGGGTGAGTTCGTAGAGAGGTAATTGATCGGGTTTTGCCATTAGGGAAACGGGAAATTAGTTAATTTGTTGGATTGAGTCTAGTGTATGGTAATGCTGGGTGTAATAGTAATAAAGTCCGTGTCTTAAACGTTGAATGTAATGCTTCCGTCGATCGGGCGGCAGGGACATCCCTGAGATCAGGCTTTTTATCATCCCCTCCGTCATCTCTGGCGGAGCATCTTTCCGGGCTAAATTTTCGAGACCCCGTAGAATCTTCTTCAGAATTTTCAACTGCGAGCGAATGCTCTCTTTTCCATCTGAACCACCTCGCCCACTGATAATTGTGTATTGTTTATAGGAGTTTTTCAATAATTCCAGCGATTCTATCCAAGCCGGGAGATTTGCTGAAGCAAGGAAAGGTGGTTGATCATTGAGGATTGTGTCACCCACAAATGCAATTTCTGCGGATGGGATTAAGACCCAGATTGAACCCAGCGTTGGCCCCGGGTGATGTTCCAGAATCACCTCAGGTCCACCCCACTGGAAATAGAGCCGGTCGGAGAATGTGATATCTGGGACCGCCCAACGAGTGCCAAAAACATCATTGCTGACTTCCCATTCTGCACCACTGTCTGTACTGTGACCTTTGAAGACAGATGGACGGTTGCGGAAAACTTGAGCTGTTGATTCATGTGCAACGATGGTGCTGTCAAGGGCTCGCGAACCTAAAGTCCGATCAAGGTGTGCATCCAGGTTGACCAGAACTCGATTTGAGCCGATTGATAAATTTGTCAGGGATGAACGCCAACTCCGGGCATCTTCCGCCCGGAGTGGTGCATCGACCATGATCGTGCCGTGCGGTTGAATGAGAGCGCCAAGAGTGACTCCAGCGAATGAATTTTCGATAAAAATACCGGGTGAAATTTGTTCCATCTTTACTCCGATGATGATAACTAAGCTCTCATTCCTTCAAGTTATGCAGCAATGTGAAATTGAAACGAGCTCCCTGACCTGGGCTGCTATCGATCCAGATTTGTCCACCATGCCCCTCAACAGCCAATCGGCAGTAAGCTAAACCGAGACCATAACCTTTTTGGTCGCCTTCAGGGTTTAACCTCGTAAATTTATCAAAGATGTGTTCTTGCTCCGCTGCTGAAATACCTGGGCCTGAGTCTTGGATCCAGATCGTTGTTTGTTGATCGTCGAATTGGGCCCCTAAAGTGATTTCACCATCTGGAGGGCTGTATTTTATCGCATTTTCCAACAGGTTGATTATGACCCTGCGGATCATATCTGCATCAATGTTAATTAAAGGAAAGTCTGCAGGTAAATTGAGTTTAATAACCTGATTTTTTGTTTCAGCTACCGGAGAAACTGCATCGATCGCATCAACTGCCAGGGCAACTGGTGAGGTGGACACACGATGGATTACAGTCTGCCCACTTTCCAGCCGGCTCATATCTAATAATGAATTTGTGAGACGTTGAATGCGTTCAGTTGAACGCAATGCGATGTTCAGTAAAGAACGAAATGCTGGATCACCATCTGCAGGCAGCATTGCATCAAAAACATCCAGGCTGGAGACTATGTTCGATAGAGGAGATCTCAAATCATGATAGATCATCGAAATCAGATCTTCGCGTAAGCGGTCCAATTTTATCCTTTCACTGATATCTCTGATCAGCCACTGGAAATTGACACCACCTTCCACTTCAACTGAGCGCAAATGAACAAGTACGGGTAAAGGTTTTGCATTATGCGGTGTGAAATCTGCTTCGTATGTTTTTATTTCTCCTGGATTTAAATCATGTAAATCAAACTGGAGTGCTTCATCCTCTCGCGTGATTAATTTTGTGATTGCAACTCCCAATAAGTCAGTTTTGCTGAACCGGGTGAATGATTCAGCCTGGCGGTTCGCCTCGACGATCTTCCCCAGATCATCAGTTATGATGATTGGATCTATGCTGTCTTGAAATAGTTCAAGGTAGCGCTGTTGCGTTGACTGGACCTGTTCGTAAAGCCGCGCATGGTTGATCGCCGTCCCAGCCAAGCTGCCAATACCTGTTAATACTTCCAGGGCATCAAGATCAAAATAACCTTCAATGGGATTAATTGCCTCCAATATCCCGATGATTTCTTTTTGGGACCTCAAGGGAGTGCAAGCAATCGAGAGGATCTTTGATCCAAACAAATGCTCATATTCGAGGGGAAAGCGATCATCCTGAGAAGTATCTGCAATAATGACACCCTGATTTTCTAAGGCGATTTTTCCTGAAAAACCATTTCCAAGGGGTATTTGATACCCAATCAAGGGACTATCCGAGCCAGCTGACGTAGCAACATAGGTTAATGTATTTCCTGGTGGGCCAGCCAAGGCCAGGGAAACTAATTCAACCCGTAAGGCGTCGCTGATTTGAGCCAGGATACGCCCAAGCACCTCGTCCAAATCCAGGCTGGAAGTTATCTCTGAAGCACTCTCTGCCAAAGCGGTCATTACCCGGGCACGTCTAAGGCTGTCTTCGTATAAGCGGGCATTGAGCACAGAAATACCCGCCTGATCAGCAATAGCCTGGATTAATTCTAAGTGGGTAGTCGAAAAAGAATTCGGGTTTGGATGAACCAGTGTCATGACGCCAACCAATTGTTGGTGAGCAATCAGTGGTACGCAAACTGCAGATTTTGCACCAGTCTGATTCTGATCATCATCAGGACGCCTCAACCAGCGTTCATCCTGACTGGTATCCGTGATCAAAGCCCCTTGCATGTTGCGAATCACCCAACCTGCCAAGCCATCATTGAGAGTCGCTGCGAGCTGCTGTGTCGCATTATTGATCAATTTATCACCCACACATAGGATGCCTTCGATAGGAACTTTTGAGCTGTCCATAACAATGATGCTGCCATTTAATGCACCAACATTCTCCATAGATAAACTGATCACCCGTTCGAGCACTGTGCTCAAATCCAGTGCGCTGGTTAGCTCACGGCTGATATTAAATAGAAGCTCAAGTGAGGCTCGTGCTGTTTTTGAATCCCCATTTGGTAGCATGAATTTCTTGGTGTCCTTACCCCAGAAGCTGATTAAAGAATAATGATGCTGGTGGTTTCATAAGTAGTTAACTCTGAAATAATATCAAACGTTGTATTTATCAAGAATGGGTTAAGACTCGCCTCCAAACATCAATTCTGAGTATAGCATAAGTCCGGTTTTGTATTTAGTACTGAGCGGTTAGCGATAAATCCATGAATTAATCCTTCATGAAGGGGAAAATCAACATCAAATCCTCGATCGCCAGGCGGGGATTAACATTGTGGTCCAGCAGTTCAAATAATCGATCGATAGCAGTCAAAATCTCGATCACCTTTTCCTTTTGCACTTCTTGTGAAAGGCGATCAATCTCTTCCTCAAAATCAATATTGGTGATTTCTGAACTGCTGTTGCCCGATCTCAGTAAAACATCGCGCCAGAAACCTTGCCAAATCCTTAGCGACGGATAGATATCGCTACGATTCTTTCTCAGATTGTCTGCATACGCAAATCTTGCGACTCTGTTTGAGGTCAGCAGCATGGATAAATCGGCTATCCATTGGTTTCTTTGGGCCAGTAATTCTGGTTTCTGGTAGAGCTGGAAACTGTAACCAGGTCTGCCTCCAGAAATGTGGGCGAGCAAATCAGCCTCAGCAGGGGGGACCAGCCATCGGGATTGGAGGCCTTGATTTAATGTGAGTGCTGGCACCGCTTGTAAACGGATGACTTCACAGCGGGAAACTATTGTGGGTAATAATTTCTCAGCATTATCTGCTGTGATCAATATGATCACCTTTGCCGGTGGTTCTTCCAGGGTTTTCAGCAACGCGTTATAGGTGAAAAAATTTGCTTCTTCAAATCTTAACAGCAGGGCAATGCGGTATTTTGCTTGATAAGGGGCTAAGTGTAAATCATATTGGAGATCTCTCACCTGGTCGACTTTAATCTGAACTCCTCTGCCATCTGATTCGACGACTGTCAAATCTGGATGTACCATCCTTTCAAATTGTTCACAGGATGAACATCCCAGACATGGACCTCCATCTACTGGAGGTTTGAGGCAGTTCAGGGCCTGGGCAAAGCGAATAGCTAGTGTCCGCCTGCCGACACTTTCCGGTCCGGTGATCAAGTAAGCTTGCTTTTGAATACCACGGATTACGTGCTGTTGAAGTGATCTGACAGCCCATTCATGACCGATGATGTTCCAATTCTTCGTGCTCATTAATTCTTCGTTCCTAATTTGTACGACCATTTGAAAGTTGGGCAAGAGCGGATCACCATGGCTCTGCTATGCGGACATTTCTCCAGGAGTGATCTTTTTAAATACTGCGGTCAGCTGCTTTTTACGGATAGAAAGGGGTTCACCAATTCTTTTATTGGCTAAATCGACATAACCAGGAATTTGTTCATACCCGTAATAATTTCGTTTCAGTGCCCGGGCAACTTTCAATGTTTGGCCTGAGCCGGTGAAAGGATCCAGAATGAGTTCTCCTGGATAGGAATATAACGAGATCAAACGAAAAGGAATTTCCTCGGGAAAAGGAGCTGGGTGTTTGATCGCACCAGGTGGAACAGGCGCGATATGCCAGATATTATTTGCGATTTCCACCGTAAAAAGGGAGTCGATGCAAAATTCAGCAGCATCTTTCTCTGCGGAAGAACGCCCTGAGAATATTTTTGGACCCGGCTTTCTGAAAACTAATATATATTCGCTCATTATGTTCGGATAATAATAACCGGGATAAGGTTTCTGGATAAATACGCCAGCACGTTTCACCCCGGCAGTACACTTGTGCCAGATGATGTCTTGGTGAAACAGCCAACCCTGGTTGGTTAATCGGGCACTGAGATCATAAGGGACTGGATAGTGATTGCCATCTAGCAGGACCGTGCCAATCACGATCGCACAGAACCCCCCAGGTTTTGTCACCCGCAGGACTTCAAGAAAAATTTGTTCCAACCAACCCAGATAGGTCTGGTAATCCGTATAGTTAATTGAATACTCTCTAGTACGATAAAATTGGTTATTATTTTCAGCGTGAATATCGTAATCGATTGCGTTCCAATATGGAGGAGAAGTTACCGTTAAAGCCACGGAGTCGTTCTCAATTTCTGGCATATCTTCACACGAGTGCTGAAAAATTTGATTTACCATGAATTATTCCTGATACTTATTTCTGAGGATTATACTTTACAAACGATTTTGCTTCCCAGGGGGGCTGGAAATTAATTCGACAAAGCTTGAAAGTTGACACCTACCATCGCTGACGTTACAATCCTCCCGTATGGATCATCTCAGCAATTTAAATGCGCAACAATATGAAGCAGTGACTGCCGGGGTTGGGCCTGTCCTTGTTTTAGCAGGACCCGGTTCTGGCAAGACGCGCGTCCTGACCCAAAGAATTGCCTATCTCATCGGAAATCTGGGTGTCCGGCCATACCATATTTTGGCGGTCACGTTTACCAATAAAGCAGCTCGAGAGATGGAAAACCGGGTGGCAGAATTGGTTGGAAACCAGACACAAGGATTAACCCTGGGGACTTTTCATGCCACCTGTGCAAGAATATTACGCTATGAAGCTGAAAATCTGCCATTTAATTCCAATTACGTCATTTTTGATACGGATGATCAGATCAGTGTGGTGAAACGAGCTCTGGCAGATTTGAATATCGAACCTAAAAGGTATTCTCCTCACAGTGTACTTGGTTCAATTTCTCGAGCAAAAAATGAACTGCTACTACCTGATGAATTTATTCCCCAGAATTATCGCGATGAAGTGGTGAAAAGGGTTTATTCTCGCTACCAGGAGCTGCTGTTGATCAGCAATGCGCTCGATTTTGATGACCTGCTTTTGTGGACAGCCCGGCTCCTGGCGGAAGATGCACTCGTAAGAAGTAAGTACGCCAAGAAGTTTCAACATGTACTGGTTGATGAATTCCAGGATACAAATCTCGCCCAATACAAACTTTTGAATCATCTGGCTTCAACTCACAAGAATATCTTCGTCGTGGGAGATGCTGACCAATCCATCTATGCCTGGCGAGGGGCAGATTATCGGAATGTTCTCAGATTCGAACGCGATTATCCTGATGCACAAGTGATCCTGCTGGAACAGAATTACCGCTCAACTCAAAACATCCTGGATGTTGCCATGGCGGTGATCGATCGTAATCCAAATAGAACCCCAAAGAAGTTGATCACACAGCGTGGAAAAGGCGAAAAGATCGTGCTGCGTGAGACCTATGATGACCGGGAAGAAGCAATTTTTGTCGTTGATTCCATCGCTCGTTTTGTGGGCAATCACCAGGCCAGCCCGGGGGATTTCGCAGTCATGTACCGCACGAATGCTCAATCCCGCCTGCTTGAAGAAGCTTTTTTACAATCAGGTCTACCCTATAAATTGGTTGGGGCACAGCGATTCTACGGCAGGCGGGAGATTAAAGACATAATCGCCTACCTGCGATTGGTGCAAAACCCGAATGACGAGTTCAGCTTATTACGGATCATCAACGTACCCACACGGGGTATTGGTGAAAAAAGTGTGATGGAATTGAGAAAAATATCCCAGCAAGTTGGAGTCTCACCCGGTGAGATGATCATTGAGATCAGTGATCTAGATTCTCGCTATTTAGATCGCTTTCAAAAGCGGATAGCACAGGCACTCTCAAAGTTTGGGGTGATGTTCAACGGTTGGTGGTCGGCTCAAAATCATTCAACAACACTTGAATTAATGGATCGCATCATTGAGGAGAGCGGGTACCGGGGGTATATTGATGATGGCACTGATGAAGGTAATGATCGCTGGGAAAATATCATGGAATTACGCCGCCTGGCTGCTGAATATCAGAACCAGGGGCTGGATGAATTCCTCGAGAGAGTTGCTCTGGTTTCCGATCAAGATACAATCGATGCAAGCACTGATGTACCTACCCTACTCACCCTGCATGCTGCAAAGGGCTTGGAATTTCCAATCGTTTATATCGTTGGATTAAGTGATGGTACTTTACCCCATTTTCGATCGTTTGATGAGCCAGAAGGAAGACAAGAAGAGCGAAGATTGTTCTACGTTGGAATTACCAGGGCGAAGGACCGCTTATTCCTGGTAACACCCCTCAATCGCAGCTCCTTTGGTTATTCTGAACCTGTAGATGTCTCCCGGTTCTTGGGAGATATACCCGACGAATTAATCGAAGGCAGCCCCCGCTCAATCAGCCGTACCCGGGCGATTCGATCCAGTCCTACTCGCTGGGAAAGGAAGGAAATCCCCTCAGAATCAAAAGTTGAACCCGAGTATCATGCAGGGCTGACCGTACTCCACCCGACCTGGGGTGAAGGATTGGTATTGAACAGCCGTTTACAGGACGATGATGAAATTGTGGATGTTTTTTTTGCGGGAGAGGGGTTAAAGCGGTTGGCAGCTTCTTTAGCAAAATTGGAGATCAAGGGATAGTCAAATATCAGACCTGATTTTAATTAATTGCCCTTCACTTTGTTTCCAGCACAGCTTATAATCCAGCCATGCCAATTCTTGACCAACACTCCATTGAATTCATCAGCCGGGGGACCGAATATACCCGCCGGGTGGGAATCAGGCTGGGTACGATCTTGGAGGCTGGGGATGTGATCTGTCTGGAAGGAGATCTCGGTTCAGGCAAAACAGTTTTCGTCCAGGGCATGGCAGCTGGCTGGGGTTCACTTGATAGGGTAACCAGCCCAACATTTGTGCTACTAAACATCTACCGTAGATTGGATGGGGGAAAATTTCATCACCTGGATGCATACCGCATGAAGGACGCAAAAGAAGCTGAAGAACTTGATTTAGGCGCATACATCGATACTGGTCCACTGGTTGTGGAGTGGGCAGATCGGATCAGTGCAGCGCTTCCAAAGGACCACTTGTGGGTATCCTTGCGCATAGTTGATGAGAACCAGCGGGATTTGATTTTCACCGCGCGGGGAGAATATTACGAATCGCTGCTGGATAAATTCCGCATGCGGATATATGGGGGTTTATGATGCTGCTGGCTATCGATACCTCAACTCGTACAATCGGAGTGGCTTTATACGATGGTATCCAAGTATTGAGTGAAATGGTGTGGCAGAGTGAACAATTTCACACCGTTGAATTGGCTCCAACCGTTGATGCACTAATGAAAAGAGCAAGCATTCCGATGAGTGATTTGCAGGTTGTCGCAGTCGCTATCGGTCCCGGATCATTTACCGGATTAAGAATTGGGCTGGCATTTGCAAAAGGGATGACCCTAGCCAGCCGTCTGCAAATTATTGGAATACCTACTCTTGATATTTTGGCTGCTTCCCAACCTCCGGATAGAATTCCAATGGCTGCTGTATTACATGCGGGAAGAGGACGGCTAGCAATCGGGTGGTACAAGAATACATCTGGAACCTGGAAGTCGAAACAGGATCCACAGGTGATGACCTATCGTGAATTGGCAACAGGGATTAAATCCCCAACTATAGTATGCGGCGAACTTACAGTTGAAGAGCGGCGAATATTAAGGCGTAAACGCAAGAATGTGATTTTACCTTCGCCTGTGCAATGTCTCCGGCGACCCTCGTTTTTAGCAGAATTGGGGTGGCGTCGATGGCGAAAA
>Ga0316577_10001651_pt1 | contig 10675 bp, 9 predicted proteins | sample S5NA_FD_203073 | JGI IMG/M metagenome (GOLD analysis project Ga0316577, IMG submission 203073) | Rhizosphere microbial communities from salt marsh grasses in Alabama, United States - S5-7_050615r2r1 | ecosystem: Host-associated > Plants > Roots > Rhizosphere | place: USA: Alabama | collected... | reverse complement strand
AGGACGAGACGGGGATCCCGACGAAGAGCCCCTTCGACAAGGAGGGCGCAGAGCTCCTCCTCATCCACAACGCCGGGGAGATGCTGGCCTGGCCGGAGAACCCCGGAGCCTTCGCCATTATCCTGAACGCCGCGGGAATAGACTGGACCCTCTCTTCGGACGAGGTGGGGTATGACGGAGTGAACTACGGGCTCTTCTACGACGACGTCCAGCTGGCCCGTATCGCCCTGACCCACGCCAGCATCGGGAAGAAGCTGAAGGTGAAGAAGCTGGTCATGGGAGAGTGCGGGCACCAGCACAAAGCCCTCATGACGGTGGCGGACCGGGTCCTGGTGGGGGACAACGCCATTCCCAGAGAGAGCTCCCTGACTCTCCTGGAGGAGATCGTCTTCAGCGGGAAGATCGAATTCGACCCCTCCAAGAACGATTTTCCGGTGACGCTCCACGATCCCTGCAACATCGTGCGGAACCTGGGCATCGTGGAGCCCCAGCGCAGGATCCTCCGCTACCTCTGCCCGCAGTTCCGGGAGATGACGCCTCACGGGGTGGACAACTACTGCTGCGGGGGTGGGAGCGGGTTTGCGGTCATGAGTCCCTACAACTTCACCGATTGGCGTATCAACGTCGCGAGTCGAATGAAGTTCAAGCAGATCCTGGACGCCTTCGCAGATGAGCCGGGGCCGGAGGTGAAGAAGTACCTTTGCGCCCCCTGCTCGAACTGCAAGGGGCAGATCCGGGACCTCCTGCAGTACTACGGTGCTCTGGAGAAGAGCGGCATCACCTACGGCGGATTGGTGGAGCTTATCGTGAACGCCATGGTGGACGTGAAGGAGCCCTTCATCAAATGGGAGATGCACTGAGGCGCTGAGGCGCGGGCGACGGCCTCCTGCAACTTCCGGGGCTGTACTCTACCTGGCCGGGGCTTTCAGCCTGGAGGGAAGCGGAACCAGCGATCCGTTCACGATGTCTGCGATGTGACCGCAGACCTGAGGTTTCTCCAGGGCGCTCACCACCAGGCGATGGCGGGGCCTCTGGAGAACCCTCTCGATGGTACCGGGAGGGGCGACGAGGATGACCCTCGCGTGTGGCAGGCGGGGATCTGCCGCGATGGAGTCCAGGAGCCCGAAGCCGTGGTCCGGGAGCCCCTCCAGGTCGATGATGAGGATCTCGGGGCGGAAGTCCTGGATGACGGTGGAGGCCTCATAACCGTTCCGGGCAAAGCGGAGCGAGATCTCCTCCCCCCCGAACCCTTCGATCTGCCCCTCCAGGTTCTGGTCCGCGGTGATGAAGAGGACCGATGCGCTTCCGCCCTGAAGGCGCTGGTAGTACACACAGTCCTCGCAGGATCCGTGACAGAATTGCCTGGAGTGGCCCACATCGCCGTCCAGGCCGGCCATGAGAAAACACCGGGTGGCCCGCACGCGGTACACCACGCACTGCTTGCACTCCTCCTGCACGCTCCCGTCCACCGCCAGGTACTCCCAGCAGGGGACCTCCTCGGCGGTCGCCTCTGTCCCGTCATGGGACGAAACGTGAACAGTGGCCTGTGTGCCGGCCCTGGGCCCTTCCCCCTGCCCGAACCCGGCCAGGAAGGGCCGAAGGTCGGGTAGCGCCACCCTGTAGTGCCCTCCAGCGGTTCTCGATGCCTTGAGACGGCCCTTCTTTATCCACTTCAGAACGGTGTCGGGCGTGACCGCACACAGCTTCGCCGCCTGACCGGTGGTGAGCAGATCCGACCTCTCTGAGCTCATTCCAGGAACCATCCCCCCGTTGATTCGACCGGCCACAGCGGGTCGGCCCACTCCCCTTGTTCTCCCAGCGTGCTGCTTCGAGATGCCAAGTCCGTGCCAGACCGCGGGCGCCGGAAGTCGTTATGGGATTTCTTCGTATATCCCATATTGGGAATAGATTTTGCACGCACAATACATTATTTGCGAAGATATTTCAAGCGGATGCATGGGAAATATGCGTTTGAAGGTTGCCTTTGGACTGTCCAGACCGTACAGTCAACCAGAGCAACCGCCGGCTCTCGACCTGGAGGGAGGACCTCTATGGAAGCAACCGTAACGGCCCCACCGGAAGTGACCACCAACAAATCTGTCGTCCGTCTGCTCCGGGTGGACATCACCGACCTGGAGGTGGACGGCTTTGTGTTCTACGCACAGCCCGATCTGAGCCTTGGATCCGGATTTGGGGGGGCGATCGGGGTCCGGGGAGGGGCATCGATCCAGAAAGAGCTCAATCAGCTGGCTGCGGAGGGGCCGCTTCCCACGGGGGCGGCAGTGGTCACGGAGGCGGGGAAGCTGAAGGCGAAACATATCATCCACGCCGTGGGCCCCAGGTTCAAGGAGGCGGAGACGGAGGGGAAGCTTCTGGAGACGATGCGGAACTGCCTGGCGGCGGCCGAGGAGAAGGGGATGAAGACCCTGGCCTTCCCTCTCATGGGAGCCGGGTACTATGGGATTCCGCCGGCGGTGAGCGCAGGGGTCATGATGGAAGCCCTCAAGACCCACCTGGACGGGGACTCCGGGATCCAGGAGATCCTGATCTGCGTCTTCGATACACCTCACTTCAACGCCGTCCAAGCCGCCATGGCGGCGAAGCTCTGAGGGGAGGAGCTACGATATGCACGAGATGAGCGGGTTCTTGCACTTCTCCGAACACAGGCTTCAGGAGGCGGCCCTGAGCCTCATGGCTCTGGTGTACCTCGTCCGGATCATCTGGTTTCTGAGCTTCAAGGCGGGGAGGGACCGCCAGCCCACCACGGCTCGGCCCGGCACCGGTGTGACCCGGGGGGTACTCTACTCCTGGGCCAACATCGCCATGCCCTGGGCCATGGAGAGCACACGGACCAAGCCCTTCCTTTATGCCCAATTCGTCTGGTTCCACCTGGGGGTGACGGCGGCCATCGGGCTCTCCTTCGTCATTCCCTACTGGCCGTGGATACTGGAGATCGGAGGGGTCATCCCGACCCTCCAGGTCGTCATCGGGGGGGCCTGTCTGGTGGGTGTGCTGCGGATCATCCGGAGATTCCGGGACCCCTACATGAGGGCCATCAGCTCCCCGGACGACCATTTCTCCCTCTGGCTCCTCACGATCTGGTTCTTCTTCGCCTTCCTTTCGGTCCCGAACTCCACCGCCATGGGAGAGTGGCACCTCCTGACCTATTTCGTGCTGACGGCCTTTTTCCTGGTCTACGTGCCCTTCAGCAAGATCTCCCATTACCTCTACTACCCCTTCACGCGTTACTACCTGGGAAAGACCCTGGGATTCCGGGGCGTCTTCCCCATGGTGCGTAGCAAAGTCAACGGGTAGCCCAGACAAGGGAGAAAGCGAGCCATGAGCGTGACGACTGAAAAGGCCGAGAAGGCATTGAAGGCACAGCAGGTCATCGACCTCCTGGGGGAAAAGCTCAACCGGCAGATCGTGGGTTCCCTGGTGGCCTGCGTCCATTGTGGGCTGTGCACGAACGCCTGCCACTACGTCCTGGCCAATCCCGGTGACGTGACCTACGCCCCGGCCTACAAGGCCGACCGGATCCGGAAGATCTTCAAGCGGCACTACGACTGGACGGGTCGAGTCCTCCCCCGGTGGGTAGGCGCCGCCTCCGTGAACTCCGAGGAAGACCTGGAGGAGCTGAAAGACATCGTATTCGGGAAGTGCACCAACTGCAGGCGGTGCACCATCAACTGCCCCATGGGAGTGGACTACGCCACATTCAACCGGATGGCCCGGGGACTTCTGGTGTCCGTGGGCATCATGCCGGAGGGGGTGGCGGTGGTGAGCAAGGATCAGTGGGAGATCGGCAACCAGATGGGGGTCCTCAAGGAGGACTACCTGGACACGCTGGAGTGGATGGAGGAGGAGCTCCAGGAGGAGCTGGAGGATCCGTCGGTCAAGATTCCGGTGGATTCCTACGATTGCGAGATCGTCTACTCCATCAACCCAAGGGAGGTGAAGTACGACCCCCGGAGCATCGCCGACGCCGCCAAGATCTTCCACGTTGCCGGGGAGAGCTGGACCATGCCCAGCGAGGGCTGGGACATGACGAATTTCGGGCTCTTTTCAGGGGACGATGCCCTGGGTGGCTCCGTGGCCCAACGGCTCTACGAGAGCGTGGAGGAGCTCCGGGGAAGGAAGCTCGTGATCTCCGAGTGCGGCCACGGGTACCGGTCCACCCGTTGCGAGGGGCCGAACTGGGCGAAGCAGGACGTGCCCTTCGTGATGGAGAGCTCCGTCCTCACCATGCTCCGGTATATCAAAGAAGGCCGGATCAAGGTGGACAAGACCCGGAACCCGGAGCCGGTGACCTTCCACGACTCCTGCAACAACGCCAGGAGCTGCGGCCTCTTCGAGGAGCCCCGTGAGCTTCTGAAGCTGGTCTGCATGGACTTCCGGGAGATGTACCCCAACCGTGCCGAGAACTACTGCTGCACCGGCGGGGGTGGAGCCATGTCTATGGCGGAGTACACACCCCGGCGTCTCAAGTCCGCCGCCATCAAGGCGAGGCAGCTGGAGGAGACGGGGGCGGACTTCGTGGTCACCTCCTGTCACAACTGCGTGGACGGCCTCACGGACCTGATCCGCCACTACAAGCTCCCCATGAAGGTCACTCAGCTGGTGAACCTGGTGGCCAACGCCCTGGTGATCGAGGAGAAGGTTTCGGTGCCGGTGGAGGTACCCGAGGTACCCGAGGCGGTGCCGGCGGAGGTGCCGGAGCCGGTGGAGGCCGTCCCTGTGGCCATGGGAGCAGAGGGGGAAGAGATGCACCTTGTGGGACGCCGGATCCTGGTGGCGGACGACGAGCCGGATCAGCTGGAGTTCCTCTGCGCTGTCCTGGAGGACAACGGGGCCACCGTTTTCAGGGCCACCACGGGTGACGAAGTCCTGGAGATGGTTCGGGCCGAGAAGCCGGACGTTCTCACCCTGGACCTCCATATGCCCGGGCGGGACGTTGGGGAGGTGTTCGAGCTTCTCAGGAAGGATCCGGATCTGGAGGACCTGAAGATCTGCATCATCACTGGGAAGCCCGAGCTGCGGAGGCTGATCTACGAGCGGTCCGTGCGGCCGCCTGAGGGATACGTGGACAAGCCGGTGGACGAGAAGAGACTCCTCCTGAATGTCAGGAAGGTCCTGGAGGTCGTTCACCACGAGGCTTGAGTCTTCGGCCCTTTGAAGGGGTGGGCCACCGGCCTTTTCCATCCCGGCCGGGGGCACCCCCGGTCCCACGTCCATGGGGAGCGGTATCGGTTCCCTGGGAGGCGGATATGGAGCTGGATTATCGCCAGATCTTCGAGGCCATGCCCTGTTTCCTGTCGATTCAGGATCGGAGCTTCAGGATCCTCGACGCAAACGAGCGGTTCCGAAGGAACTTCGGTGAGTTCGAAGGACGTTTCTGCTACCAGGTCTACAAACAGCGGTCGGAGCGGTGCGAGGTCTGTCCCGTGGCCCGGACCTTCCGGGACGGGGAACGCCACGAGAGCGAGGAAGAGGTCCGCACCCTCTCCGGCGAGACGCTATCGGTGCTGGTGCGCTCGAAGCCTATCCTCAACGAGAAGGGTGAGATCGTCGCGGCCATGGAGATGTCCACGGACATCACCCACCTGAAGAGCCTCCAGAAACTCCTCCGAGCCAGTCAGAAGCGCTATCACACGCTCTTCGATCAGGTTCCCTGCTACATCTCCATCCAGGACCCGGATCTCAACATCATCGAGGCGAACGAGGCTTTCGAGGAGGACTTCGGGAGCGTCCTGGGCCGGAAATGCTTTGAGGCCTACAAACATCGCAATTCTCCCTGTGAGCCCTGTCCCGTTCAGCAGACTCTGGATGACGGCCGGCCCCATACCAGGGAGGAGATGGTCACAGCCGGGAACGGAACGCAGCGAAACGTCCTGGTGACCACCGCTCCCATTCGGGAGATGGACGGCTCCATCTCCGGTGTCATGGAGATGAGCGCCGACATCACCCAGGTGCGGGAGCTGGAGGATCGCCTGACCCAGCTGGGCCTCCTCATCGGGTCCGTCTCCCACAGCCTCAAGGGCCTTCTGAACGGATTGAGCGGGGGGATGTATCTGGTGAACTCGGGTTTCGCGAAGGGGGACGAAACCAGAGTGAAGAAGGGATGGGCCACGGTGGAGCGGAACGTGGTCCGGGTAAAGAGCATGGTCTCGGACATCCTCTACTACGCAAAGGACCGTGTCCCGAACTGGGAGACGCTCTCGGCGGCGGAGGTGGCCGGGGACGTGGTGGGGATGATGGAGAGCAGGGCCCAGGAGCTCGGTGTGGCTCTCGAGCTGGAAGACCTGAAGTCGGCAGGGGAGTTCCAGGGCGACGGCCAGGCCATCCGAGCCCTGCTGGCGAACCTGGTGGAGAACTCTCTGGATGCGTGCCGGCTCCATCCCCAGTGCAACGGCCACAGCGTCGTTCTCAGGCTCGGCGGAAACGCCGAGAAGGTCTTTTTGGAAGTGGAAGACGACGGAATCGGGATGGACCAGGAGACCCGGGAGAAGGCCTTCACCCTCTTCTTCTCCTCCAAGGGGACCGGGACGGGGTTGGGGTTGTTCATCTCGGACAAGATCGCACGGGCCCACGGCGGTGAGATCGAGCTCGAATCCGCCCCGGGCGAGGGAACGAAGTTCATCGTATCATTGTCGAGAGAAAAGCCGAGTCCAGAGGAGCTTCCCTCCTCTCCCATGATCAAGGGGAGTACAATCCATGCCTGATGGTCAGAAGACGATCCTGGTGGTGGACGACGATCCCGATGCCCGGGATTTCTTCGTCACGGTTCTGGAGGACCATGGGTACGCCACCGTCTCTGCCCGAGACGGCAACGAGGCGCTGGATCGCATCGGGGACGGTCTCCCGGACCTCGTGACCCTGGACATCACCATGCCGGAGAAGTCGGGAGTGGGGGTGTACAGGAAGCTGAGGGAGGACGAGGGCCTCAAGGACATTCCGGTGATCATCATCACCGGCGTCTCCGACGACTTCAAACACTTCATCTCCACCCGCCGGCAGGTCCCGCCCCCGGAAGGGTACCTGAGCAAACCGGTGGAGCCTGATCAGCTTGTGGAGAAGGTCAGAGAGCTGGTGGGGTGATTCCCGCGCCCCTGCCCGTGTCTTGAGACGGAGGCGCTCCTCCGGACCGCCTATTTCCGGTTGTCATCCAGCTCTCTGAGCTTTCGGAGGATGCCCAGGGGGCTCTCCCCTTCGGCCAGCGTCATGATCTTCTCCATGGTGGCCTGGTCGGAGGCGAATTTCTTCCTCAACCTCGCCTGATACGCCTCCTGGAGGACCTGGATGAGCTTTTCCAGCTCGTAGGGCTTCGGGAGGTACGAGTACGCCCCCAGCTTGGTCAACTCCACAGCGCTCTCCAGGGACCCGTGCCCGGTGAGGATGATGGCCTCCAGAAACTGATGCTCCTCCTTGAGGACTCTCAGGACCTCTCCTCCATCCATCCCCGGCATCCTGAGATCCAGGAGGGCGATGTCGAACTTTTCCGACCTGGCCAGCTGGATCGCGTCCTTTCCGTTCTCCGCCGTCCGGACATCGAAGCCCCGCTTCGTCAGACGTTGGGCGATGGCATTCAGGAACCGGGTCTCGTCGTCTACGATGAGGAGCTTGATTACGTTTTCCATGACGATCTCCTTGCGGCGGACTAGATGGCCGGAAAGCCCAGCCAGAGCCAGTATCCGAGTATGGCCCAGAGCCAGAGGACGCAGAAGCTGATGAGAAGCACGAAGAACCCGTGCCTGAAGAAATCCCCGAGGGTAACCAACTGCTCCCCCGTGTTGGGGTCCTTGGCCATGGCGTAGGCCAGGGCGTTGGAAGGTGTGCCAATGACGAGCATGTGGGCAAAGGAGGAGGCGAAGGCGGTGGACAGCCCCACCATCCAGGGATGCACACCGGCCACCGTGGCCATGGGGACCGTTACCGGACCGATGGCCGCCACGGTGGCGCCATCGCTCATGAAGTTCGTGGTGAGGCCCGTGAAGAGGCTGGACGCGATGGCCAGGCCGTTCCCCGTCCGCATGAAGCCGGGCAAGAACGTCACGAAGACATCCGCCATGTACAGAGCGGCCCCGGTGGATGCCAGGCCTGCGCCGATGGCTGTGGCTCCGGCGTAGAGGAAGACCACTTCCCAGTGGATCCCCTGCATATCCTTCCAGGGGAGGATCCTGAAGACGTTCAGGAGGACGATTCCGAGAATCACCGGTCCCCCCAGCCCCATGGAGCCCGAAGCCGTGATCCAGAGGACCATCACCATGATCAGGACACCCGCGGTGATGACCTCCTGCCGCGTCACGGGTCCGATCTTCTCCGCCGCTCTCTTGATCTCCACCGCCACGTTCAAATGCTCGACCTGAACCTTCCTCCGGACGAAGAGAAGGAAATAGAGGCCGACGGCGAAGGACATGACCGGAACCATCGGGAGGCCGTATGCCACCCACTGGCTGAAGGTGGGAGAGGCTCCGTAGTCGGCCAGTATTCCCACCATGATGGCGTTGCGCCCTCCCGCCGCCGGGGATCCGGGCCCACCGGAGTTGGCGGCGTAACAGAGGGAGAGGGCCATCACCACCATCAGGGCCCGATCCCGCCTCAGACCGGTGGCGCGCATGGCGCTGGCGTAGACCATGACGAAGAGCGGCATGGTGAAGGCCACCATGGCGTGCTCCGAGAGAAAGGAGCATGACACGGAGAAGAGGGGGAGGAAGACCAGGAGGAAAAGGGTCAGGTTCCGGGCAGGAGCCAGGAGCAGGAGTCCGATGCGTCGGTCCAGTCCGGTCTTGGTGATGGCCTTCGAAAGGGCCAGGACGCCGAAAATGAACAGTGGAGCGTCCTTCGCGAACGACTGAGCTACGCCGTCGGGCTTGAAGATGCCGAAGAAATAGAGGGAGGCGGCCACGAAGAGGGCGGTCACCGCCACGGGCACGGCTCCCGTAGCCCAGAAGAGGGCCGAAACAAGGATCACCCCAAGCATGACCTGGGCCCGGAAGGCGGTCTCTTCGGGAGACAGGGCCACCGTTTGGAGCGTCCCGTCGGAGTCCGGCACCTCGTGGTCCAGCTTGTACTTGTTGCTGTAGAAGGACGAAATGGTCTGTCCCGGCCTCATCTCCCGGTAGGAGGCGTACCCCATGATCACGTCCGGTGAGCGGGCGAGCTCTTCCGGGCTGGCCTTGGGCGTCCCCACCAGCTCGAGGAGGCGGGCCGGCGGGGGGGTGAGTATCACCGAGCAGAAGATGGCCGCTCCCAGGAGGATGAAGAGAGGCCGGGAATTGTGGCTCCCCAGGAGCCATCGCCACGGGGACCTGGAATCCATCGGTTGATATGCCACCTCGTGCCTGGCTTTCGCATAGACCACCTGCTCCTTGGCCTCCTCCAGGACCGAAGCCAGCTCCTCCACGTCGCAGGGCTTCTGGAGATACTTGAAGGCCTCCAGGCGGCCTGCGTCCTTCGCCGAGTCCAGACTACCGTGACCGGTGAGCATGATGGCCTGAATCGCGGGGTTGAAGGCCCTCATCTCCTTCAGTGTCTGGATCCCGTCCATCCCGGGCATCTTGAGGTCCAGCACGGCGATGTCGATGTCTCCGTCCAGGCGGACTCGCTTGACCGCGTCCTCCCCGTTGTCCACATCCACCACGTCGTACCCCCGGGCCTTGAGGCGCCTGGCGAGAGAGGTGCGGAAGCGTTCCTCGTCGTCTACGAGCAATACCTTTGACATGGGCTATCTCGGTTCCCGTTATTCCTCGCAGCTCCCAGCCAGGATCTGCCGGGAGAGCTCGTCGAAAAGATCACTGAGGCGCAGGATCCCCACGGTCTCTTCCCGTCGGCGAACCAGGAGGGAAAGGGTCTGGTGCGAGAGAAACATGGCGACGGCATCGGAGAGGGGGGCGTCTTCCTGGATGCTCACTGTGGCGGAGGTGTAGAAGTCACGGACCTTCACGCTCCGGGCTCTCTCGCAGATGTCCACCAGGTCCCCCGCCAGGAAATCCAGCATCCGCATGGAGGTTTCCCGGAGATCGTCTCCTACTCCGGCCCGCTCCAACACTCTCAAGCTTCCCGTGGACCGACGGTCCGGAACCAGGGCCCGGAGGAAGGCGAAGTAGTGGACCTTGCCGATGATCTCTCCTCGGGGATTCCGGACCAGAACTGCCCGGTGGGGTTGGAGGTGGGATGGAAGCTGGGCCACCGATGCCTGGAGGGCTTCCAGCGCCTCCTGGAGGGTGGCCTCCTCGTCCACTACGGCATAGGCCGAGAGGGAGAGCATGATGTCTTTGACCTGCCTGGCCATGGCCCGACTCCTCCGAGGCTGGTGTGTTCGGTGGCGCTCTCCCGGAGGGGGGTAGTGGCTCCCCCCGGCCGGGCAACTCTCTAGGTGACGGCCAGAGGAAGCTCCACGGTGAAGGTGCTCCCTCTTCCGGGAGTGCTGTCTACGTAGAAATCCCCGCCGAAGCTGCGGATGATGGTATAGCTCACGCTCAACCCCAGACCGGTGCCCTTCCCCGGGTCCTTCGTGGTGAAGAACGGCATGAAGACGCGCTCCAGGTGCTCGGGAGGCATCCCGCATCCGGTGTCCCTGAAAGACACGGCCGCCCGGGTGCCCCGAAGCGTCGAGGTGACGGTGAGCCGCCCTCCGCCGGGCATGGCATCGATGGCGTTCTTGACCAGGTTCACG
>Ga0316577_10001650_pt1 | contig 10676 bp, 10 predicted proteins | sample S5NA_FD_203073 | JGI IMG/M metagenome (GOLD analysis project Ga0316577, IMG submission 203073) | Rhizosphere microbial communities from salt marsh grasses in Alabama, United States - S5-7_050615r2r1 | ecosystem: Host-associated > Plants > Roots > Rhizosphere | place: USA: Alabama | collected... | reverse complement strand
AATACCCCAAAAGCGTGTTGAAGCGAAGCGGACTTGTCCGCCTATGTTGTGTGGCGGAAATCCCGTCCTCGGGGCTGCGGGGATAGGAATTTTAGCCAGCCAAACAAACGGCGGGTAAACCTTTCGCCAAACTGAGCGGCAAAGCCGCGTTTCATAAAATCGTTACACGATTTTATTGGGAATAACCGGGAATACGTACCTTTGCTTCCAGTTTCAATAACGCCCGAACCCCGAGCCAGGTTAGAAGAAAATAGAGACATCCTGCCGTTATGTAAAGAGGCAGGTAGTGATACGTCCGTGAGGCAACAAAATGGCTGCGAGCCATGATTTCGGAAGTTCCGAGAACAAATGCAAGTGCTGAATCTTTAAGGATAATGGAATACTCATTTGACCAGCCGGGTATGGAGAACCTCAAAGCCTGGGGCAGAATGATGCTGATGATGGCTTTGATATCGCTCATTCCCAATGCTCTTGCAGCTTGAAGCTGTCCTTTGGGTAGCGAAAGAATTGCGCCTCTGAAAATTTGGGACTGATAGGCTGCAGTTGTCATTCCCAAAACAAGGGTAGATGCGGCAAAGGCGCTCAAATTCAATCCGATAAGTGCGAACAGGCCAAAGTAAAAAAGAAACAGCAGTACCAGAACCGGTACCCCCCTGAAAAACCAAACGTAAAGTCCCACGAACCACCGTACGGCACGGTTGCCATAAACCTGTCCAACGGCCATGTGAATTCCCATAACCAGACCGAGCCCCATGGCGCCGACAACAATCCCCGAGGTGACCAGAGCACCTTTCAGCAGGTATGGGAGTGCTTCAAAAATGGCAATAAGTGCATCAAGCATTGTTGAATAGAGACCTTCAAAAAAAGAAGGCGCAGGTTAACCTGGCGCCTTCTCGGTATTTCCTTTGTTCCCAGGTTGTGATTTGGAGCGGTTATTTCCTGAGATATTTCTTAACCAGTTCATCCCAATAGGGATCTGCCATAAGCATTTTCAATCCTTTATTGAGCGTGTCCAACAATTCTGTATCCTGTTTGCGAACCGCATAGCCGAATTTTTCGTCATGCATACCGAAGGTGCCGAGGATCTTGACTGGTTTTTTGCTTTCAGCGTCCATTGCCGGTGCATCGTCCATTGCAGCAGCGGAGATGCGACCGTTGAGAACGTCTTCAATAGCCAGGGGTGCGGAGTCATAGTAAACCAGAACGAAATCCCAACCTTTTTTAATGGCATTGTCTTTAAGCCATTCTGCCTCGCTGGTTCCGCGTTGCACTCCTAAACGCTTTTTGCCTTTTAACACCTGGTCCACCGTTAGTTTGGAATCCTTTTTTGTCACAAACACCTGTTTGATTGTCCAGTACGGAATACTAAAGTTGACCACTTTTTGTCTTTCGGGTGTGATGCTCATACCCGAAGCGATAAAGTCGATTTTTTTTGCCACCAGATTGGGAATAATCCCATCCCAGTCCATGGGCTGGTGTTTGACCGTAAACCCCATTTTTTTTGCAATCCAGTTCACCGATTCAATATCAAAGCCACCGGGATTTCCTGCTTTGTCCACATAGGCAAATGGTGGAAAGTTGGCATCGATTCCGTTGATCAATTCTTTTGCGAACACATCACCGTTTGAAACCATAAAAAGTGCCATAACAATTGCCATGACCCATGCAAATTTTTTTATCATACTTCCACCCTCCTGATTTATAGGATTAAAATTGAAAGCCGAATAAACCTTATCCTTAGTTTAATACAAACACCATGACCGATCAAAGTGAAAAATACCGCTTGATCGGGATAAACAGGCTGACTTTGTTGAGAAGTGTTACAATTTTGCTCGATAACAGTTGAGTCGTCTGGTGTCAAGATGTATCGCAACTACTCTGGTTCAAGATTAGCTGATAAAAATTGAACGGTTTTAAGATATTGAGACGTAGTAAATGGATGGTAACTGCTTCCGTTTTTAGGCCCATCGATTACCCTAAGCAATATAAAAAATGCGATTCAGTTACAAGCGAAACAACCCTGAACCGAGAAGTTAACAAAAATGGCGTATTACTGGCTCAAGATCTTTTATCGGAATTTGGTCTACAAAGGCATTCCCGATTTTATTGAGAAATACAAAATATATATGGTTTCCTTTTCGTTTTTTATCCTTTGTCAGAGCGTCGAGCACCGATTTACATTCAACTTGGATTCTAACAGGAAGCCCGATCTTCTGAAGCAGTGTTTCAATTCTCTGGGCATCTTTGGGCGGAAGATGGCCTCCCTTTACTGAAATTTCCGATGCTACAACCATACCGGTGCTGACGGCTTCACCATGAGGAACACCGGTTGTTTTTTCAAAAGCATGCCCGAAAGTGTGTCCAAAATTGAGTTTTCGGCGCGCTCCTTTTTCCAGTTCATCCTGGTTAACAATGGTGGATTTGATAACAATGGAATCATAAACCAATTTTTCGATAACTTCGATGTCGAGGGCTAAGGCTTTCTGAGAATGTTCTTCAAGATACGCAAAAAGGTCCGCATCTTCAATGGCGCCATGCTTGACGATCTCTGCCATGCCGTTCAAAATTTCTTTTTTGGGCAGCGTGTTCAAAAGGTTTAGATCGCAGATTACAAATTCAGGTTGGTTGAAAACCCCGACCATATTTTTGTATTCTTTGAAATTAACGCCGTTTTTGCCGCCAACACTGGCATCGACCTGGGACAAAAGGGTTGAAGAAACAAATCCGAATCTCACCCCGCGAAGATAAGTTGAGGCCACAAATCCAGCAATATCACAGACAATACCGCCACCAATGCCGACAATAAATGTTGAGCGATCAGCCTCGAGAGCCAACAGTTTTTCATAGATGTTCCGGACCGTATCAAGGTTTTTTATTTTTTCGCCAGTATCAATGGTAATGACAGGATGCGTCGGGAAGTCATTCTCATAAAGTTGTTTCACATTTTTGTCTGTGATGATCACGACATTTTCAGATGGAATGTAATTCTTTAAATTCCGGAGGGTCTCACCCACATATATGAAGGAATTACCGGTGCTGCCGTGAATTTCAAGGGTTTTCATTTAGGCTCCTAATTAGTGGATATTTTTGTTTCAACTAAGTGCAAACTTTATGTAAAACTTTATTACCAAAATATATGAAAAGGGCAATAATAAAACGAAGCTATTTTTTATGGTAAACGATTTCAAATATGTTACATCTTTTAAAATATTGGGTTATAATGCAGAGTCATGATACATATCGCCTATTTAGGAAATATATGGTGTAGAATCTGAATTATAGGCATTTACGCATACGGGGGTGTACACTACGTGAACAAACGCAAAAAACAATTCTTGACAGATATAAAATAATACAGTAAAAAAGCCTAAAATTTGTTGATGAGGAAGTTGATTGATGAATAAACGTTGTGTTTTTAGATTAGATAATACATTTGGGCGCTTCTTTTTTATCTTTAGAAGCGTCCATCCGGATCGTTAACGCTTCAGGTTAAACACCCCGGATGGACCAGCATCGGTCTGTCCGGGGTTTATTTTTTAAAAGCCCCGGGAATTGATTCTCGGGGCTTTTTTTATGATTCAATTTATTGGAAGAATTCATTGTATTTTACGTTAAAGGTCAATCACGAAAACACGAAAGGACGAAAGCACGAAACCAAAAATATTCTTTTTCGTGTTTTTAAAATTTCGTGCTTTCGTGATAAAATTTCTTATGTATTTGAAACGGTAAAGTTTTTAAAAGGCTAAGTTGTTACCAAAGGAGGAAATACCATGCTTCTCGTGTTGGAAAAGGAAATCACCCAAGAGCAAAAGAACAATATCCGAAATATACTGTTCAGGGAGGGGTATATTGTTCGTGAAATGTCTGAAGCCGGACAGAACATCATAGGAGCAGTCGGCAAAGGAGATAAAAAGACCGATTTCTTTGAAGCGCTTCCCGGTGTCGCCAAAGTGGTATCGATATCGACATCTTTCAAACTGGTGAGTCGACAACTGCATACTGAAGACACCCGGGTCCAGGTAGGTGATGTGGTTGTGGGGGGAGACCGTATCACCATTGTTGCAGGACCCTGTGCTATCGAGAGCAGAGACCAGGCCCTGACCATTGCCAAAGAAGTCAAAAGATACGGAGCGGTTTTGTTTCGCGGCGGGGCATTTAAACCCAGGACTTCTCCATATTCGTTTCAGGGCCTTCAGGAAGAGGGGCTTAAAATTCTTGCCGAGGTCCGGGAAGTTACTGGTCTCGGAGTTGTAACGGAAATTACCTCGCCGGCCCAGGCGGATATGATGATGAAGTATGTCGATGTCGTCCAGGTCGGCACACGGAACATGCAAAACTTCGAACTGCTAAAATGTGTCGGTCGAATTGGAAAACCTGTGGTTCTTAAAAGGGGACTGTCTTCCACCATTGAAGAATGGCTGATGTCGGCGGAATATATCCTTTCCGAGGGTAACGACAACGTCATTTTGTGTGAGCGGGGAATACGAACCTTTGAGCCTTATACGCGTAACACCCTGGACCTATCAGCCATTCCAGTGCTCAAGACACTTACTCATCTGCCCGTGATCATCGATCCCAGTCATGCCACCGGCATACGGGAGAAAGTCAGCCCCATGGCAAGAGCAGCCATCGCCGCCGGTGCAGACGGATTGATGATAGAGGTGCATCATGATCCAGACCATGCCCTCTCCGACGGGGCACAGAGCCTTTATCCAAAGCAGTTCGGCCAACTGACACGAGACCTTTATGTGATTGCACCGGTTGTTGGAAAACAGATGGATTTTGATTATCTGGATAAAGCCAAAGCCGTGGATTATTTAAGCCGAACCAACGGTTCGGGAATTCAAAGGGCTGCCTTTTTAGGAGAAATGGGTACATTTAGTCATAAAGCTTGTACCCAGTATTTTGAGACTCAGGTGGCGGGTGTACCTTCACCGTCGTTTAAGGCGATTTTTGAGGCGGTAAAAACCGGAGAGGTCGATTTTGGTGTGGTACCGGTGGAGAATTCCCTCACTGGGAGTATTCATGAGAATTTCGATTTTTTATTGGAATACGATTTGAAAATTATCGGCGAAATTAAGCTGCGCATCATCCACCATTTGATTGGTCATCCCGGTACCAAGATAGACGGCATCAAGCGGGTACTTTCTCCCCCTCTTATTTTTCAACAGTGCCGTCAGTTTCTCGATCAGCATCCTGACTGGGAGCTGGTCCCGGTGAAAGACACTGCTGCTGCGGTAAAAGAAATCAGTACAACAAAGAATCCAGGCGATGTCGCTATTGCAAGCAAAGAGGCTGCGGATATCTACGGGATGGCGGTCATTGAGGAAGGTATTGAAACCAACCCCCGAAACTTTACACGCTTTGTTATTATCGGGGCACAACCATTGGATAAAGGGCCACGTCGGAAATCCTCTCTCATTTTTTCAACAGGAAATCAGCCGGGCGCACTTTTCGAAGTTTTGAAAATATTTGCCGAAAACAGCATCAACATGGTGAAACTGGAGTCGCGGCCCATTCATGGAAAGCCTTGGGAGTATATGTTTTATGTCGATATCGAAACGGATTCCGAGTCGGAAACCTTTAGACCGGTGCTTGATCTGTTGAAAGAAAAAACCGACTATTTTAAGATTCTGGGAAGTTATTAAAACTGGATCATCTCCCAATAACTTAAATTGATCGTAGACCAAATGGAAAATATAATTTATAATTACAATGTTGACAATTTTAGAATCGGTGGTTAAAATTTTTTTAATTTTTGATGTTTTTTCATTAATTATCCACGAAAGGAGATAGGAATGTTACGAAAAGCGACATATAAACTGCGTGTTACCCGGAGAGAATCCCTTCATGTTCATGACGAGTTCGACCACCAGCTCATGCTTGTGGAACTGGAAGGCACGCCGCTTCATTATGAAGTGGGTGTTGCCGGCGAGTTTGTTTCCCGCCGAAGTGTCAATTTCCACGATCGCTTGGGAGGCAGCGGTAATATGGAAGGATATGCGATCACCAACTTCCAGTATGGCTCGGTATTCAGCAAGTTTAACGGTCATCGTGACGGGAAAACCAAGCTCACCACCGGTACGTGGGAGACCTATAAGGGAACAGGCAAACTGGACAACATAAAAGGTACGGGGACGTTTAAAGTGACCTCAGGGGATGTATCCGGTGAGTTCGTTCTCGAGATGGAAGGAAAGTATGAACTCTAATTAAAACCAGTTGCCGTTATTAATTTTGAAAGTCAATAAAAAGCCGGATTAATCTCCGGCTTTTTTTATGGCCATGTGTTCTTGTGCAAGCTCAATATAGTGTTCGGCAGTTTGCTTGCGTTTTTCGACGGATGTTTCCGAAAGTTTCTTTTTTGACTCAGCAGGAATGCCCGCCACAAGATGATAGGGTTCGACCACCTGTCCATGTTTTACCACTGAGCCGGCAGCCACAACAGCAGCAGTTTTGATCCAAGCGCCACTGAGAACAACTGCATTGATGCCGATAAGACAGTTGTCTTCCACAATACAGCCGTGAACAACCGCATTGTGTCCCACCGTGACACGGTTTCCGATAATCGCAGGTTTATCATGATCCGTATGTATGGTGCAGTTGTCCTGGATATTGGTGCTTTCGCCGATGGTTATCGGGGCCAAATCTCCCCTTAATACCGTGCCATACCAGATGCTGGAATTGTCTTTTATGGTAACATCTCCGATGACCGTGGCTGTTGGCGCAATAAAGACGTTTTTTCCAATGATCGGGTTGCGGCCGTTGTGTTCGATTATCATGGTTTTATTCCTACTATATTTTAAAGCTCTCGGTCATTCCTGCATACTTTTTTCGCAGTTTCGGCTTTTCTATCTTACCGGTAGGATTACGCGGAACATCACCGAAAATGATCCTTCGGGGTCTTTTATATCTGGGAAGCGTCTGACAGAACGCATCGATTTCTTCTTTGGTGATTTCCTCACCGGACTTTGCCTTAATAACGGCGGTGGCGATTTCCCCTAATCGCAGACTGGGGAGCCCAATCACCGCGACATCATGAACTTTAGGATGTGCCTGTAAAAAATCTTCAATTTCAACGGGGTATATGTTTTCTCCACCGGTGATGATAACGTCCTTTTTCCGGTCCACCAGCCAGATAAATCCATCTTCATCCTGCCGGGCGACATCTCCTGTTAACAGCCAACCATCGACCAGCGTTTCTCGTGTGGCTTCAGGGTTTTTATAATATTCTTTCATGACACCAGGTCCTTTGACAATTAACTCACCCGGCTGCCCTTGGGCAACAGGCTTCAGTTGATCGTCAACAATCTTGATTTCCCAGTCAAAGCCGGGCAGCCCTATGGCACCGACTTTGTGCATGTTTTCCATTCCAAGATGGACGCATCCCGGTCCGGTGCATTCAGTCAGGCCATAGGTGGTATCATATTGATGATGGGGAAAAATTCTTTTCCATTCTTTGATTAGAGTGGGGGGTACGGGTTGGGCTCCGATATGCATCAATCGCCACTGGTCCAGGGTGTAGTCTTTGAGCTTCATTTCTCCGCTCTGGATCGCAAAGAGGATATCAAGCGCCCAGGGGACCAACAGCCAGACCACCGTCACTTTTTCCTGGGAAATGGCCTCCATGATCCATTTGGGTTTGATTCCCTTGAGGATTACACTTTTGGCCCCGACGATGAAATTTCCGAACCAGTGCATTTTCGCACCTGTGTGATACAACGGCGGGATACATAGAAAATTATCTTCATGGGTCTGATGATGATGCAGATTTTCCAAGAAACAGGCAAACTCAAGATTCCTTTGGGTCAAAAGAGTTGCCTTGGGTATGCCCGTAGTGCCGGAAGTAAAGTACAGCGCTGCTTCATCTGTGATCTTAATCTCCACATTTGGGTCGACAGGAGGAGCGGTTTCTATAATGTCTTGATAGGGTAATGCATATGAGGGGGTTAATTCCTTCGGGCCGACAAAAATATACGTCTCTACGAAAAAATCCAGATCCTCTTTAACGGCGTTGATTCGCTCAATGAATTCTTCACCGAAAATTAAAGCTTTGGCTTCCGCGATTTGAGCACAGTACCGGATGGTCTTTGCCACAAAACGAAAGTTGAGGGGAACGGCCCAGGCGCCGGTGCGAAGGATTCCGAAATAGATGGGTAACCATTCGATACAGTTGGTCATCAAATGAACAACCCGGTCCCCTTTTTTTATCCCCCGGGCAATAAGACTCTGGGCTATTTGATTGGCCTGCTCGTCGAATGCTTTCCAGGTGATTTTCTGGCGCCGGTTTTTTTCCGGTTCTCTTTCGATAAGCGCTGTTTCAGACCCATACATACGAGCATTTCGGGCCAGTATCTCTGTAATCAGCATATATGATCCTTTCAGTTATTCACCGAGTGGATATCAGACCTATACCGGTTGGTCAAGATTCAAGAAGCCATCTCAAAAAATCTTTTGGCCCAATCCACCAGAGGCGGACAAGTCTCTGTGTTATGCTCAAAAAAATAATCCTCCTGAGGCGGATAAATCCTCGGAATATTAAAAATATGCCTGTGGTTATTTTTTTCGCATGCCTTGATCTTGGACCAAAATTCTGTTTTTGAGATGGCTTCTTCTTAGTGTCTATCCATAAATAGTATTTTTTCCAATGTTAGCAGTGAAAAATCCTCGATATGTGTTTTCAAAAAAGGGGCTATGCTTTTCCACTTACACAATGTTTCGAAGTGACCCAATATTTGCGTCTGAAACTTGATTTTTGAAAAATACGACATAAAGTCGGCAATTTTTTTACTATAAACTTAAATGGTTGCTGCTGTTATTTCCATCGCTGTTGCTGAAACAGAGCGAATGTAGGAAATAATTTAATGTAATATCAATTAGATACTATGACTAAAAAAGGAAAAGGAATCAAGTGTTTCAATAAGGCATGATTGTTGCATATATTTGTTAGTGTTAAGAAATCCTTTGTTATTAAAAGGTCATTCAATGGATATATATGTTGCCAGACAGCCTATTTTCGATATAAAGAAATGCATTTTTGGCTACGAACTTCTATTCAGGGCCGACATGGCCAACTTTTTTCCTGATATTCAAGGAGATTCGGCGACTTCCAAGCTGCTTTCCAACAGTTTTCTTAATATCGGCATTGAAAAAATTGCCGGTTCCAATCTGGCCTTCATCAATTTTACCCAGGACCTTTTAACCCAACAGTTTCCCTTGATGTTTTCCCAGGACAGGCTTGTAGTGGAAATTTTAGAAGATGTCCAACCGGATAAAGACATCATCGAAGCCTGCCAGGAGATCGCCCTTAATGGATTCATCATCGTATTGGATGATTTTTTTTACAAACCGAGTATGGAGCCGTTAATTGAAACTGCAGACATTATAAAAATTGACGTCAAAGCAACGCCTTTGGAGGAGATTAGGGATCTTGTAGATAATATAAAGGGAAGAGGGGTCAATCTTTTGGCTGAAAAAGTGGAAACCCACGATGAATTCAAGAAGGCCCTTGAAATGGGATTTCGTTATTTTCAGGGTTTCTTTTTCAGCAAACCGGAAATTTTGGCAGGCAAGGAAATTTCCACGTCCCAGATGCAGCTTTTGGAAATAATGGCTGAAGTCAACAAAGCGGAATTTGAATTTAACAGGCTGGAAAAAATGATCCTCCGTGATGCGACCATTTCTTATAAACTTATGCGTTTGATCAATTCAGCATACTTCAAGAGAGCAAAAGAAATCTCTTCCATTCGGCAAGCCATTGTATTGATCGGCGAGGCTGGAATCAGGCGCTTTTTATCTCTTATTTCCATGGCAGGTTTGGCCGCCAATAAACCTGATGAACTGATAAGGGGTTCACTTGTCAGAGCTAGATTTTGTGAACTTCTTGGAAATAATCACGGCAGCACTGCTGATACATCTGAGTTGTTTACAATGGGCTTATTTTCATTGATAGATGCGATCATGGATGACTCCATGGAAAATCTCATGTCGCAAATCCCATTATCCAGTAAAATAAAAGAAGTTCTCATATCCAGAACCGGCGACTTAAACGGCTATCTGAGCCTGATAGAATCCTATGAAAAAGGCGACTGGGAGGAGATCGACCAAGCTGCCACCATATTAGGTATAGATGAAGGCGACCTCCCTCGCTATTATATGGAATCTTTGGGTTGGGCTGATAGCCTAAATGTCCTCCAATAAATATTGTCCATCCAGAAACAGCATCTTTCGGTTCAGGCCGATGTTCTCGCTCTTTTGCAATCCTCGACGTAGTGCTTCTACGCCTGCGGTTGCAAAAAAGCTTTGGCCTTGGCCTGAACCGAAATCTACCACTTCTGAATGGACAATAGGTGGCTGCCATCAAAAACTTGTTTTAAGTCTTTTCCCCTGATTAACATCGCGGATATTTTCGTCAGTTCTTGACACAAAACTATTCCCATTATACTAAGATTTTATCCCTTAAAATTTAATTCATCCCGCTTAAATGCACATTTGGAGGACCGCAAATAGTGATACCCTTTAATTGGTGCTTACCCCGATACCTGCAAGGTTTTTTCCCGTTAAAAAATGAATTTATGAAATGGTCTAGTTTTATAAAAGGATTAATTTTATTAACTGCTATACAAAGGAGGTGTCATAATGGATGAGAAAGATCTCGAAATCATAAATAAGATAGAAGG
>Ga0316577_10001649_pt1 | contig 10677 bp, 8 predicted proteins | sample S5NA_FD_203073 | JGI IMG/M metagenome (GOLD analysis project Ga0316577, IMG submission 203073) | Rhizosphere microbial communities from salt marsh grasses in Alabama, United States - S5-7_050615r2r1 | ecosystem: Host-associated > Plants > Roots > Rhizosphere | place: USA: Alabama | collected... | reverse complement strand
ACCGAGTGTGCCTGCGAGCAGTCCTTTATCTGAAAAAAGCGCAGAAACTCCCGGCACTTGAGGGCTCGATCCCTTGGTCGCAACAATGGTAGCCAATGCCAGTTTTTTATCCCTGAGGTCGTCAAGAAGCCTTGCATAGATGTTTTTCATTTCTGTCCCGTTTTTTTCCTTTCTTCGATGTCCCGCAAAAGAGATCCTGCAAACAGATCTGGGGACCTGTTCTGTGAAATATCATAAACCACGAAATGATGTTTTTGGAAATTCCCGATAAACTCTTTCAAGATGGAGTCCCTCACGACAAGGAGTGCGTTTTGCCCTGGAGTCGTGAGAAGTTCCTCGAGAGCAGGCCAGACTCCCATGCCCTTGAGCTCAAGCGGCCCCACCTCGTCCACGATGCATATATCCTCTTTTTTCCCCCGGCGGATGATTTTTTTAGCGGCATCCAAGGTTCCCGGTAGAAAATAAAAAGGGCCGATCCTTTGCCAATCTTCTCGGCCATGTTTGCGGATAAACGGGTGACGGATTTGTTCTTTCAGGTCCACTTGGTCATAGCCGATGAATTCTTTATTTTCCCAGACTGCTTCGCTCAAGTAACCGTCTATCTTGAGATTTTTTTCGCTGAGAACAGACACGGTGTCTCTCAGCAGCGTAGTTTTTCCCGAATGGACGGGGCCTGTCAGTATATTTATCACGTCCTGTGTTTAATAACTGCGGCTAGATCATCGAGGAAATAGCCGTGTACAGCACGGCTTCGAGGAGATCCGTTTTGTAAGCGTTCTCTTCAAGAGGCCTGGCATCTGCCATTGCAGCGCTGACGCCCTGACGGACGACCTCTTCGGTCGGCTTTTTTCCCCTGATAAAATCTTCAGCCTGTTTGAGCCGCCAGGGGATGGGGGCCAATCCTCCGCAAACGATCTTCAACTCTTTGAATACACCGCCGGATATGACTCCGCTGATGGCAGTCGAAACAACGGCAAAGTCCCACGTGCTCCGCTCCTTGAATTTGTAATAGGTGCTCTTTGTCCCATTTTTTGGCAGCGGTATTCTTATCTCGCTCAAGACTTGTTGTGCTTCCAGGATGTTTTCCTTCCGGACATTTTTTTGCGGCAGAGCGAAAAAATTCTCCAGCTTCATCGTGTTTTTTTTGCCGTCAGGATTGCTGACGGTTATTTCTGTGTCCAAACTGATAAGTGCCGGTGCCAGATCGGAAGGGTGAACGATATAACACATGCCGCCCCCTATAATGGCATGGTACCTGTTTCTTCCGCGAAAGGCATAACACCGGTTTCCCCCCTTTTTGCGGCAGATGGTATCCGGGTCACGGTAATACCAGCATCGTGGCCGCTGGCAGAGGTTGCCGCCGACCGTGCCCACATTCCGGAGCTGGGGGGTTGCCAACGAGAGCGCGGCTTCCACGAGACCAGGGAAATTTTCTTGGATGATGGAGCTTTCCGCAAGGTCGGCCACCCTTGTCATGGCGCCTATCGAAACATGAGCTTTATCGGTTTTAATACCCGAAAGATCAGGGATCGATTGGAGGTCGACGACCACATCTGGCGCGATAATTTTGTTTTTGATTTCATCCAGAAGGTCTGTGCCGCCTGCCATCAGGGAATACGTCGCTTTTTTCTGAGTAAGCAGGGATGTGACCTGATCCATGGATTGAGGTTGTGCCATTTTGAATTCTTTCATCGGGCTACCTCCTTGTCCTTGATAGCCTGGAGGACTTTATCCGGTGTCATCGGGATTTCCCTGATGTGAACACCGATGGCGTTGTACACAGCATTGGCTATGACGGCGGAGGATGGGATCCTCGGGGGCTCGCCCAAACCCTTGGTACCGAGAATGTTGATGCGGGGATCGATCAAATCCACGAACAGGGGGACGATCTTGGGAATATCCATCGATGTGGCGATCTTGTAATCCCTTAGATTGGGATTGACCATCCTTCCCGTCTCGTTGTCCATGATTCTCTGCTCGAAAAGGGCTGTGCTCAATCCCTGCGTGACACCGCCGATGACCTGGCTTTCCGCCGTCTGTTTGTTTATGATCCTGCCGCTGTCTTGGACAGCCACCATTTTGATAACCCTGATCTTTCCGGTGAGTGTGTCTACTTCTACCTCGGCAAAATGAGCACCGAATGTGTTGTAGGCATAACCGTCGGGAAGCCCTTTCCTTTCGCCGTGGAAAACGGTTTCGTGGCTGAGACCACTGCACACATCTTGGAAGGGAACGGCGTTTTCCGGATTGCCGCTCGCGAAAAATTTCTTGTCGGCACAATCGACTTGGGAAGCGGGAACTTTCAGTTTGGATGCGGCCAATTCTTTAAGGTATTCGGCTGCCTTCAAAGCCGCATCCCTGGTCGCGGGAGCGACCGACGGCGTGGTCAGGCTTCCTCCTGATATCGGAGCCCAGGGATAATCCGAGTTGCCCAGCTTGACCGTGATATCTTTGGGGGATAATCCCAAAGTTTCTGCCGTGATAGTGGCCATGTAGGTGCGTGTCCCGCAGCCGATATCCTGCGTGCCGCATATGGCTTCCACACTCCCGTCGGGGTGGATTTTTATATCGGACAATGTCCCGGGAACGCCGGCTCCCCACCAGATGCCTCCTGCCATGCCTATTCCCCTGCGGATCCTGCCGGTTCCTGCACCGGGGACTCTGTTCCTTTTATGCCAGCCGATTTCTTTGGCTCCCATTTCATAAGCTTTGTCCAAACCTTTGGAAGAGTAGGGTATTCCGGTGCCGCCGCGGTTTTTGGTCGTGTAATTCAGCTTGCGGAATGTCAAGGGATCCATGCCGATCTCGTTGGCTAACTCATCCATGAATCCTTCGAACCCCAAAGTGCCCTGAACAAGTCCAGGAGCTCGCGTAGCTTTCGCAGGTCCTGTATTCATGTAAATGTTATAGTCTTCCACATGGGCATTCTCACATTTGTAGACATCGATCATGGGTTCGGATGTTCTGTCCCCTCCGCGGATTCCGCCGGATGTATGGCTCAACAAACGGAGGGCGGTGATAGTCCCGTCCTTTTTCACTCCTCCCTTGTATGTCTGGAAGGTGGATGGCCTGTTCCCCACGCAGAGAGAGTTTTCTTTTCGGGACAGCAGGATTTTTACCGGTCTGCCGGTTTTTTGGGCAAGAAGGGCGGCAGCCACGGTTTGTTCGTTCAGGCTCAATTTGCTCCCGAATCCTCCTCCCATGTATTTTTTAATAACCGTGATTCGGGTTGCCGGGATTTGGAGAACCCGTGCAAGTCCGTCCCTAACGGCGTGTATTGCCTGCGTGGAATCCCATATTGTCAGCCTGTTTCCCCGCCACATAGCGATGCTGGAGTGGGTTTCTGTGGGATGATGGATCTCGATGGCTGTTTTATAAGTTCGTTCGATGACGAAGTCCGCCTTTTGAAACCCATCCTCCACGTTACCGCGGCTGTACCCGCGGCGCTCTTCGACATTGGGCCTTTTGTCGTGAACTTGAGGTGCTCCTTCTTCGCTTGCCTTGTCTTCATTGACCACAAACGGTAACGGCTTGTATTCCACTTGGATAAGTCCCATCGCTTTTTCAGCCGTTTTTTCATCTTTCGCTGCTACTGCTGCCACCAGCTGCCCGGCGTACTGTATGTTTCCTTGGTTCATCCGGATGGCGCCATAGACTCCTGGCAGATTCTCGGCAGCGCTCAAATCGACAGAGACGATCTCGGCTTTGGCATGAGGAGACCGCAGAATTTTCCCTGTAAGCATTCCCCTGAGTTTGATGTCCTGTGTGTAGGGGGCTTTTCCGGTGACGATCTTTTCCCCATCGATCCTTTTGGTGTATTGGCCGATTATCTTGAATGTCTTTTGGGGGTCAGCAGGGGGGCTTTCCTGCGGATGTTTCGGTTGTTCACTGGCGAATTTTTCATACCAGAGGTCGCTTTCTTCCAATGGGTATTTGTAGTCTTTTTTCGTCATTTTAAGGCCTCCCCATTTTGGCCGCCTCAGCGATGGCCTGGTAGATCTTGGTGTAATTCCCGCAGCGGCAGATGTTTCCGGATAAGGCCTTTTTAATCTCTTCATGGCTGGGACGGGCATTTTTCTTCAAAAATGCCGAAGAAGTCATCAGGAATCCCGAGGTGCAAAACCCGCACTGGTAAGCGTCATAATCGATGAATGCCTGCTGGAGGGGTTGGAGTTTGTCCTCGTCGGCCAGCCCTTCGACAGTTTGGATGGTTGCTCCTTCCGCTCTTATGGCAAGGTACATGCATGCATAGACAGGTTTGCCATCCAGCAGAACGGTGCACCCCCCGCATTCACCGCGGTCGCATATTTTTTTTGCCCCCGTCAGATTCAGCTTTTCCCTTATGACATCGAGAAGTGTTTCCTGGGGTTCGACGACCAAGGTGAGTTTTTTCCCGTTTAGGGTGAATGATATCTTTTTGGATGAATAAACCGGAACTTCCCCTTCCTTGGTTTGGACGGATCCGGCATTTTGTGCCAGGAGTTTGGGAGCCAAGGCAGCTCCCAGGGTCCCGCTGCCAAAACCTTTCAGGAAGTCCCGACGTGTAAACGCTTTGCCCTTTTTCACTTTTCCCTCCTTTATTGGTACTTTTTAGTAGGGTGAGGATTTAGATCGAACGCATCAGCAGGACAATAATAAGGCAGAGAATGACAGCAGCCGGGGATGCGATGAACTGGAATTTTTTTATTCCGATGTTTCCTGCCAAACCTTTTTCCAAAGTTCTAATCTTAGCGCCAGCTAAAATCCCGAGAGGAACGGTGATGAAAGAAAGACCGACGGCGACATAGGCGTAATAGAGAGATAGGGGATATCCGGTACCTGCCACGGTGCAGGCGGGGATGCCGGTTGCAAACTTCACGAGGGGAAAAAGATTGATGGCCACCAGAGCGGACAATCCTCCAGCAAGAGCTTGAGAACGGGTGTTCTGGGAGAGTTTATCTTTGACCAGCGACACGATGATCAAGAAGGCAGCACCCTCCATGATAAAGGCGAATATGGGATTGGCCACAGCTCCGTGCAATACCGGAAGAGAGAGCAGAAGTGCGTCGAACAACTTGAACAGCGAAGCCGTGATGACCAAGAGGACGACTCCCCACCGGCTTTGGCAGATCACCCAACAAGCTGCGATAAAAAACAGAGCCACACCGGTCATGATCGAACCGGACATGGCAGATGCGCAGCGCCTCAGTCCCATCCCGAGGGCGGCTTCTGAAAGCCCCCAAACCGCACCCAGGGCGAAGACAAAACCTAATTGAAATCCATGTAATTTTTTTCCCATGTTTCCTCCATCGTGACGGAATACGCTGTTTTTTCCACGATAAGTGTTTTGATTATATGAATCTCACTCGCTTTTCGCAACCTTTTTTTGGGGACACTCCTCTAGGTGTCATCCGATATCAACGTTAGGTATGTTTACCAGAAAAGACTATATTGTGAGGTCGTGCTGGAGGGGTGTTTTTTGATATAGGGGATTCGAGTTGGCGGATGTTTTGGTTGTCATTTCTTGCAACATAGGGATAATATACAGTTACCGCTGAAATGGCAGGAACGAGATGCAAGACAAGATCGTTATGGTAACGGGAAGCAGCCGGGGGATGGGAAGGGGTATTGCCCTCCGGTTAGCCGACAAAACCAAAGGCGTCGTCGTGCATTATAAGGAAAACCGTGATGCCGCCATGGATGTCGTCAGAGAGATCGAAAGAAAGGGGACGCTGTCTGGTTGTTTTCAGGCCGATTTGACTCGGGAAGACCAAGCTCATGCCCTCATCGGAAAAGCGGAAGATAAATTCGGCCGGCTCGATATCCTTATCAACAACTTTGGCCCAATGGTGAAGAAATCTTGGCAAAGCCTTGAGGCGAGAGACTGGGAATATATGTGGCAGGGGAATCTGGGAAGCGCTTTTTATTGTATCCAGGCAGCTCTACCTGGTATGCATGAGAGGAAGTGGGGCCGGATTATCAATATGGGTTTCAGCAGGGTGGAACAGCTCGCAGCTTTCCGGGAGATCGTTCCCTACGCTGCGGCAAAAGCAGGGCTTCTTATTCTAACCCGCTCGATCGCCGCTTCTGTGGCTTGCGATGGGGTTACCGTCAACATGGTATCTCCGGGATTGGTAAAAGGAGGTATCATGCCCGAAGATCTGAATATCCCTGCCGGCCGTTTAGGCTCGTTCGATGATGTGGCAGACGCTGTTTTGTTTTTAGTCTCGGACCGCGCCGGCTATATCACAGGTAACAATCTCATCGTGGCCGGAGGCTGGAAGCTGTGACACCCAAAGGCTTTATTTGAGCGTGAGGGACATTGAATCGCAGGCGAAAAAAAAATAAAATGGATGGAATGAAAATCTTCGAGATCATCAAAAGTTTGCGGATCCAGCAGTGGATCAAGAATCTGTTTGTTTTCGCTCCCCTGATATTTTCGCAGAAAGTATTCGTTCTTCCCCTATTCATTAAAACCGTGCTGGCCTTTGTCCTGTTCTGTATACTCACAGGGGCTGCCTATCTTTTGAACGATATCCAGGATTTGGAGGAGGATAAACTTCATCCTGTCAAATCCAAAAGGCCTCTGGCATCGGGAAGATTGGAAAAGAAAAAGGCTCTTTTTGCGGGTATTCTTCTCGGGATTGTGGCGCTGTCCGGAGCCTATTTCCTCAACATTTCCTTTTTTGCGGTGCTGTTGTTGTACTCGATTCTTCAGATCGCCTATTCAAGCTGGCTCAAACATGTTGTCATCATCGATGTTTTCCTGATCGCTGCCGGGTACTTTCTCCGGGTGATTGCTGGCGGCTTGGCCATCCAAGTCCAGATTTCCCCCTGGCTGTTCATATGCACCATTTTGCTCGCCTTGTTCCTGGCTTTGAGTAAACGGCGCCACGAGCTTGTGGTGCTGGATAAAAAGGCAGAGACCCACCGCCCCACACTCAGAGAGTACACGCCTCAGCTCCTGGACCAGATGATCGCTGTCGTCACAGCATCGACGGTGATATCCTATTGTCTTTATACTATTTCCACCGAGACGGTCGCCAAATACGGAACCATGAATATGATTTTCACCCTGCCCTTCGTGCTGTACGGGATCTTCCGCTATCTTTACCTCGTCCATCAGAAGGAAGGAGGGGGGAGTCCTGAGGCGTTGATCATCAAGGACAAACCTCTTCTTGTCGATCTGTTCCTCTGGATCGTTGCAGCTATGGTGATCTTGTATATTTAAGGAGAACGGACGCATGCCCTCAAAAGTCGTCGCTTTGAAAACATCTCCCGAAACGGTCCTGGATGATTACCAGAAGCTTATCGATCTCGCCGGAATCGAGCGCGTGATTTCTCCGGACCAGGATTCCCTGATCAAATTGAACCTTTCATGGACGAAGTACTTCCCCTCCTGCTCTAGCCAGCCTTGGCAGGTGGAAGGAGTCGTTCGGGCTCTCCTCCGAAAAGGATACCGGAAGGAATGTCTGTTCCCGGTCGAGAACAAGACCGTTGTCACCGATCCTGTCAAAGGAGCCCGAAATAATCTTTGGAGCCCCGTGCTCGAAAAATACGGGCTGCCTTTTTTCCCTTTGACCGATGTGGAGTGGGCTGTGTATGATTTCAAAACCCCGCTTCTCAAGATGAACCAGGTTTTCCCGGAGGGATTTGTCATACCGAAGATGTTCGCCGGGAAAAACATCATCCACCTTCCCACGATGAAAACCCACGGCCATTCCGTGACCACCGGTGCTGTCAAAAATGCATTCGGCGGCCTTCTCAAAGAAGTCAGGCATTATGCTCATAAATACATCCACGAGATTCTAGTGGACCTGATGATCATGCAGAGAGAACTTCATCCCGGCATTTTTTGTGTCATGGATGGAACGGTGTGCGGGGATGGCGCCGGGCCCCGGACCATGAAGCCCTGCATCGGGAATATCCTGCTGGCCAGCGGCGATTCCGTGGCCATCGATTCTGTAGCGGCTAGGATTATGGGTTTCGATCCCATGTCCATCCCGTACATCCGGATGTGTCATGAAAGAGGTTTAGGCACCGGCGATCCCGGAGAGATAGAGATTGTCGGGGACGACATAGCAGGAATCGATCTCCATTTCAAGACGAAAAAAAGCCTTGTCATTTGGGGAGATCAGATGCTGCGCATTGGATTTCTGCGGTTTCTCGAGAGGATCCTTCTCCGCTCCCCCCTGGTAGTCTGGGCCCCTTTTGCCAGCAATGTCTACCATGACGGGATGTGGTATCCGACGGTAGGGCGCCGCAGGATCAAGGCGTTCGAAAAGACCGAATGGGGAAAGTTATGGCTGGAGTACAAGAAGGGATAGAATGAAAAGGGTTCAAATCGTAACCCTTTGTGTCGTTTTCCCCCTCATCGCGTTGGGGCTCTCCTTTTTTTTGAGCATTTATAAAAACGCATCTTCCTACACGTTCACCCGCCATCCCTTCCAGTTCGGATTCCTTTTTTTTCCGTTCTTTTTAAGCAGTCTCGCTATTCTCCTCGGCATTTGGCGGGGGATCCCCGCCGTAGAAAAGAAATTCTTTCCCGATGAACGGCCCTCTCTTCTGTGGAAAAATTTTTTCGCCCTCCTGCCGTTCGTTTTTTCTCTTTTGACTCCTCTTCTTTTGTCCTTTTATCTAACCAGGGAGGACCTAAAAACACGCCTCAACCTTCTTCTGGTTTCCATGGTCCTGGGATTTGTTTCGATCAAAATAGCCCAGTGGTATAGAAGGGGAAGGTTGAAAGCGTTCGGGGAGAGAAGTCTTTCCCGTTTTACCGGCCTCCCTATGAAGAAGAAACTGCTCATCCTTTTTCTCGGGGCTTTCATCGTCTATCATCTTTGCGCGCTGAGTTATGTTGCCAAAGGAATGGCTTATTCCGGGGATGAGCCCTATTACCTGATGACTACCCACAGCCTGTATCAGGACGGCGATATCAATCTGGCAAAAAATTACACGGATTTCGACTACTTCCATTTTTATCCCAAGGAGTTATATCCTGACCTGCGCTTGAGGGCCTACGCCAGGTTCGGGAAAAAGGGCACAGATTATGTGTGGCCGATAAGCCAGCCCGGAGCCTCAGTCCTGATCCTTCCCTATTACTGGTTGAGCCAGCAGTTCCACGGACGGACGCTCATCTATATCATAAAGATCAGCCTGTCGATCTGGGCCGTTTTATTGGGGCTGCAGATTTATCTTTTTGCCAGAGAATACTGGAAAAACGAAAAAACGGGACTTTTGCTCTGGTTTTTGTATTCCTTCACCGCTCCTATTCTTTTTTATTCCTTTCATCTCTATCCCGAAGTGCCCATCGCCCTTTTTTCCGTCTATGTATTCCGAAAAATCCGGTCCACGAAGAGACTGGCCCTCATTCATTATTTTTTCTTCGGGTTCCTCATCGCGCTATTCCCTTGGTTCGGCCTCAAGTACAACATGGTCATGTGGCCGATGCTTTTGGTTGCTTTTTACTTCCTATTGAAAAATCACCAGGCTAAGGGAAAAATAGCAGCCTTCCTGGCATTCCCGGTCGTTTCTGTCGTGTTGTTCGCCATCTACACGAAAGCGCTTTACGGGACGTTTTACCCCATGGCCATCTACGAAGGCGTTATGACGGAAGAAAAAATCCAGGCATTCAGGGAAATGGTCATGAACATACCTGTCATGCTCCGGGTCGATTCGTTCCTGGATTATTTTCTCGACCAGCGAGACGGCCTCCTTCTGTATTCACCGATGTATTTCTTTATTTTCCTGGGCGGGGTAGAGGCATTCAGGAGATCCAGGAAAGACTTGATAGCGCTCCTCTTCATCAGCCTTCCTTATCTCTTCAACTATGCCTTTTTATCCCACCGCCAGGGTCATTCACCCCAGGGGCGTGTGCTAGCCAGTATTTCCTGGATAGGAGCGATTCTTATCGGTTATTTCCTCGTCCACAACCGCAAGAAGATATACTCTTTCCTGTTTTGGCTGTCTGCCTTTACCGGTCTCTTTTTTGCCGCCCTTCTGCTTCATAACCCTCAGTTCCTTTATCAACCTACTACCCATCAATTCACCTTTAGAGGGGGGGAGTTGTTCGTGCATCTCAGCAACCTCCGTTTTTATCTTCCCGGACTGCTGCCCTCTTTTATCAAAGTGAACAATTTAGGCTATGTGCCCAACTATGTCTGGCTTGCCGGTATTCTCGTTTTCGTTTGGGGGTACGCGTGGAAAAAAAGGCGGCCTATGGGGGAGATCGCCAGACCAACCCCGTCATTCCTGCCCGTTATTCTCACCCTTGCCGGGTTAACCGTTTTTTTTCCGTGGTTCGTGCTTTTTCCGCGAACGACCCTTTTATTCCCCACCAACGCCGCTTACGCATCGGGAGAGCGGGTTGCCTTTTATGACTTGGGCCGGCATGTGCAGATGAAGGAGGATGAACCGGGAAGGTTCACCATCACAAAGGATGAGCATGCGCAGGACCTGCCGTTTACTTCGTGGCGAAAACTGGAGAATCTCGATGTCGAATTTGGATCCCTGAAGGGAGAATACCGCGTCGACCTGAAGTTTTTTGATGAAGAGCTTTTTTCAGGATTTGTCAGCCGGGAAATGAAGACATTGACTTTATCCTCTCCGCCTTCTTACTCTTACAAGAACACCAACCTCTACATGTTGAGCATCGCCATAAAGAACCTGTCGGATACCGACACGGCTGAGAATCCGTTC
>Ga0316577_10001648_pt1 | contig 10680 bp, 8 predicted proteins | sample S5NA_FD_203073 | JGI IMG/M metagenome (GOLD analysis project Ga0316577, IMG submission 203073) | Rhizosphere microbial communities from salt marsh grasses in Alabama, United States - S5-7_050615r2r1 | ecosystem: Host-associated > Plants > Roots > Rhizosphere | place: USA: Alabama | collected... | reverse complement strand
AACCCTTTTAAACGGTGTACTTGAACAAGACCGGGATCTATCGATGGAAAACCGGGATCAGATGAAAACTGCGACTAAGCTGGCACCATCCGATCGGGAATACACCGACCTGGAATTTGCTAATAAAGTTGTTAAGCATACGAAATCGAACACAATCGTGCTGGCAAAAAATAAACAGCTGATGGCAAGTGGCGTCGGACAAACATCGAGAGTCGATGCACTGCGCCAGGCTATTGATAAAGCAAGGAACTTTGGATTTGATCTTACCGGCGGAGTTATGGCTTCTGATGCTTTTTTCCCGTTTCCCGATTGTGTTGAAATAGCCGACGAAGCTGGGATTAAAGCCGTGGTGCAACCAGGAGGATCTATTCGCGATAAGGATTCGATAGAATACTGCGATAAACACAAAATGTCGATGGTTTTGACGGGGGTACGTCATTTTAAGCATTAAAAATCTTATTTTTCTGCAAACTTTTAAATACACAATCCGTATCATTTTTTCGGTACAGAATTTTAGCGAATTTCAGGAATAGAACCAGAAATTGATTTATTTGTTAATTTCTTGTATATCACTCTAAAATTCATATTAATTTTCTTCATAGATTTATACAAATTATCATTGTTTCTAATAAAACACGACTAAAGCAAAATGGGATTGTTTTCTTTTCTGACCCAGGAAATAGCCATTGATCTGGGTACCGCAAACACGATTATTATTCATAATGATAAAATAGTTGTTGACGAACCCTCCATAGTAGCTCTTGACCAGACAACTAACAAGCTGATCGCGATTGGGGAACAGGCGAGACAAATGCATGGTAAAACTCATGAGAATATTAAAACGGTTCGACCCTTGCGTGATGGGGTGATTGCCGATTTTAATGCCGCAGAGTTGATGATCAGGGGAATGATCAAAATGATCAATCCCAAGCAAAAGTTTTTTACGCCCACATTGCGTATGGTAGTTTGTATCCCCTCGGGCAGTACAGAAGTTGAAATTCGAGCAGTACGTGATTCATCGGAACATGCCGGAGGCAGGGATGTATACATGATCTATGAGCCCATGGCGGCAGCCATCGGAATCGGGATTGATGTAGAAGCTCCTGAAGGGAGCATGGTAGTTGATATAGGCGGAGGGACCACCGAAATTGCCGTGATTGCTCTTGGCGGCATCGTGTGCAATCAGTCGATACGTATTGCGGGGGATGGTTTTACGGCCGATATTCAGGCTTATATGCGACATCAGCACAATATCAAAATAGGAGAGCGAACAGCTGAAGATATTAAAATACAGGTTGGATCAGCTCTTCCCGATCTGGATAATCCACCGCCTGATTTTAATGTGAGGGGTCCCAACCTTATGACTGCAATGCCCATTGAAATACCTATCTCATTCCAGGAAATATCCCACTGTCTTGATAAATCCTTATCAAAAGTCGAATCAGCTATCATTGCAGTTCTTGAACAAACACCACCGGAATTATACGCCGATATTGTAAACCGGGGTATATACCTGGCCGGAGGAGGAGCATTGCTGCGAGGTTTGGATAAAAGACTTACCGATAAGATCAATATACCCTTCCATATTGCCGAAGATCCACTGCATGCAGTAGCCAGGGGTACAGGAATTGCGCTGAAAAATGTTGATAAATTTTCATTCTTACTGAGATAAAAAAAGATGGCTGAATCATGAGGAGCCTCCTGCGTTTCCTAATCAGGTACCATGCAACAATTCTTTTCATCGTGCTGGAAATTCTGGCAATAATTCTTGTGGCTCAGTTCAACAGTTTTCATAGAGCAAGATTTTTTAAAATCCGGCATCTCATTCTGGGAAGCGTTTCAAGAAAATATGACGATTACGCTTCATATTTTTCGCTAAAAAGTGAAAACAAGGCCCTCACACTGGAGAATGCCAGGCTTTATAACCTCTTGCCAGCCGACTATTATAATCCTCTCAGTCCAAGCACCCCGGATACCAGCCGGAACAAAAAGTACACGTTTATTCGCGCACGGGTAATTAATAATTCTACCAACAAGCAGTATAACTTTATAACGCTTAATAAAGGGAAAAGACATGGCATTGCTCCTGATATGGCTGTTATCTGTGACCAGGGAATCGTTGGTGTTGTAAAGGAAACCACGGAAAATTTCTCTTCTGTGGTTTCGGTATTGAACAGGGAGTTCCATCCCCATGCAGTGATCAAGCGTAATGGTTATTACGGGCCCATTGAATGGCCGGGCAGGAGTTATAAGAAAGTCATCCTCAAAGAGATCCCGGTGCATGTTCAGATCCTGGCCGGGGATACGGTTATTACGAGCGAACATTCGGCATTCTTTCCCAAAGGGATACTCGTTGGAGTTGTTGAAGATTATGAGTCGTTCGATGGGACTTTTTATGACATTACCATTGATCTTTCCACCGATTTTAAGAATCTGTCAAATGTTCTGGTGGTAAATAATTTATTGCGTGATGAACAAATCGAACTTGAAGCCAGCGTAGAAAATGATTAATGTTTTACCCCGAAATATCATCCGTTTCTTTTTACTGGTGCTGGTACAAGTGTTCATTTTCAATAATATTGAGCTTAGCGGGTATCTGAATCCTTATGTTTATGTACTATTCATATTGCTTTTACCCTTTGAAACACCTGCATGGCTTACCCTGCTGTCAGGATTTTTACTTGGACTTTCAATAGATATTTTTAGTGAAACCCTTGGTATGCACACTGCAGCTACAGTATTCATGGCTTTTATGCGCCCATTCGTGCTTTCGTATTTTGCACCCCGTGATGGGTATGAGTCGGGTTCATTTCCGCGAATATTTTATTACGGTCTGCCCTGGTTCATTAAATATGCCACAATCCTGGTGCTAGCGCACCACCTGGTTTTATTTTACCTCGAAATGTTTAGCTTCCGGGATTTTTTCACTACTTTTTTGCGTGTTTTACTCAGTACCATTTTCTCATCATTCCTGATCGTGATCAGCCAGTATTTTATTTTCAGAAAATAGGGGATGGAGCAATTTACCGACAGAAAATATATTATTGGAGGACTCATCCTCCTGGTTGGCCTTATTTTTACGGCAAGACTATTTTCACTTCAGGTAGTGAATTCGGAATATAAACTTTCGGCTGAGAGTAATACCCGCCGGATGGAAATTGTATACCCTGCGAGGGGTCTTATATACGATCGCAATGGAGAATTGATTGCACATAATCTCCCATCCTACGACCTGAAAATTGCACCTTATGAACTGGAAGCATTCGATTCGGTAGAGTTATGTAAGGTCCTGAATATTGACATTCAGACATTGCGGGATGGAATTCAACGTGTTAAAAAGAATCAGAACGAAAGGTTCAATCCTTTCATTAAGCAAATTCCTCCCGAGATTTTCGGGAAATTACGCGAACAGCAATTTAAATTTCCCGGATTTTACTTCAGTATACGAACCCTCAGAAAATATCAGCATGAAGTGGCTTCCCATCTCCTTGGTTATGTAGGGGAGGTGGATTCCAACCTGATTAAAAAAGACAGTTATTATGAATTGGGTGATTATTACGGAGTTAGTGGTATCGAGTATACTTATGAGGAGGCTTTGCGAGGAGTGAAAGGCAGAAGGTATAAACTCATCGATGTTCATGGTCGGGAGCAGGGTTCCTATAAGGACGGAAGGTTTGATACCGAAGCCGAGCCGGGTCTTGATATTACTGCGACCATCGATGTTGGCCTGCAGGAATACGGAGAAAAGCTTATGAAGAATTACAGGGGGAGTATTGTGGCCATTGAACCCAAAACCGGAGAAATACTAGTGCTGGTGTCGGCTCCTTCATATAATCCCACTTTATTGGTGGGAAGAGAGCGGGAGGCTAACTACATTCAGTTAAAGAATGACACCCTGAAACCTCTATTTAATTATGCCACACAGGCACTATATCCGCCGGGAAGCACATTTAAACCGGTAAACGCACTGATTGCTCTCCAGGAAGGAAGTGTTACTCCCCAGACTACCTATTATTGCGATATGGGTTATTATGCCAGGGGAGTCAGAGTGGGGTGTCATAACCATCCCTCACCTCTCGACCTGGAACATTCCATTCAGCATTCGTGTAATGCGTATTTCTGCAATTTGTTTCGCCAGATTATCGAGGATAAGGATTTTGAGACTACGGTGGATGCATACAACAGTTGGCGAAACCATTTGGTATCCATGGGATTTAGTCAACCTTTAGGTATTGACCTTCCGTACGAAAAAGGAGGATTTATACCCAAGCCATCCTACTATGACCGTTATTATGGGGAAGGCAGATGGAAAGCACTGACCATCATATCCATGGCCATTGGTCAGGGGGAAGTTTTGACAACCCCACTGCAGATAGCCAACCTGGCAGCTATCATTGCTAACAAAGGATACTTTTATATTCCGCATGTCGTAAAGAAGATAGAGGGTATCGACAAAATCGATGATGCATACCTGGAGCCGCATTATGTAAGTATTGATACGAGCCATTTTCAGATTGTCATTGATGGCATGGAAAAAGCGGTGAACGAGCCGGGAGGCACCGCGCTGATCGCCCGACACAGGGAAATTGTTATCTGTGGCAAGACGGGAACAGCACAAAATCCTCACGGAAAGGATCATTCGGTGTTTATGGCATTTGCACCTAAAGATGATCCGCAGATTGCCGTATCGGTATATGTTGAGCATGGCGAATGGGGATCGAGCTATGCTGCACCCATAGCCAGCCTCATAATAGAAAAATACCTGACTGACACCATTGCACCCTACCGTAAATGGATTGAAAAACGAATGCTGGAAAGTAACCTGCTGAGTGGCGAATGAAAAGGCAAATTGACATCATATCAAGTATTGACTGGCTATCGGTGATCCTGTATTTAATGCTGATCGGTTTTGGCTGGATGAATATTTTTGCGGTGAACTATAATCCTAATGATGGTTCCTTCTTTCAATTCGGTCATCGTTATACCATGCAGCTGGCCTGGATTTTAATTTCTTTGATGTTAATCCTGGCAATTTTTATAATCGACAGCAGGTTCTTTTCTTTCATTGCCTATCCGGCATACGGTCTTGGATTACTTATGTTGTTGATTGTACTGGTGATTGGTACGGCAATTCATAGTTCCAAATCATGGATTGTTTTGGGGCCCGTCAGCCTGCAACCCTCCGAATTTGCCAAAGTTGCTACCATCCTCGCCCTGGCAAAGTATCTGTCGGGCTATAATTTGAAAATTACGCGACTAAAGGATATTTTTTACTCTCTTCTCATCATCTTCCTTCCGGCTCTCTTAATTATAGCTCAGCCTGATTTCGGATCGACCATTGTATATGGGGTGTTGCTGCTGGTTCTTTTTCGTGAGGGTTTGCCGGGCTGGGTACTTATTGTTTTGGTAGCACTGATAGTGTTATTTCTTGCCACGTTTCTGGTATCCCATTTCGTCATCGTAAGTGTTTTGTTCGGATTAGCAGTTGCAGGTATTGCCCTGTTCAGCAAAAAACCTGTTGTTTTCTTTCTTTCATTGCTTGTGATTACCGGTATTGCAGGAGTACTCGCCGGACTCTCCTATTTCAATTATTTACCCCGGGATAAATACCTGATCCTGATGTTAACTGTTGGGATTTCAGGTATCGCCGCTTTTATTTTTGCTGTAAGAACTAAAATTCGTGAAATCTATCTTATCCTTCTTTTGCTTGGGATTACCATCGGATTCACTTATTCGGTTGATTTTGTTTTTCACCGGGTTATGAAGGAGCACCAGCAGCACAGGGTGAATGTTATGCTAGGTCTTGAGTCGGATCCCTACGGCTATGAATACAATGTAAGACAATCAAAAATTGCCATTGGTTCAGGCGGATTTGCAGGAAAAGGATTTCTTCAGGGAACACAAACAAAATTTCGGTTCGTTCCTGAACAAAGTACTGATTTTATTTTTTGTACTGTTGGCGAAGAATGGGGTTTTTTGGGCTCCTTTGGTCTGGTGGTTGTATATGTCGGACTTTTGATTCGTTTATTGATCCTGGCTGAACGACAACGATCCAAATTTAGCCGGATTTACGGATATGGCGTGGTGTCTGTCCTGTTCTTTCACTTTGCAGTGAACATAGGAATGACCATCGGTTTATTCCCGGTCATTGGAATACCCTTACCATTCTTAAGTTATGGAGGCTCTTCTCTGATGGCTTTCACCATCATGCTCTTCATTTTTATTAAACTCGATTCATCCAGAAAAACCTACCTTATTTGACCAATAGGGTATTATTTTAAAATTGAATTATCCCGGAGTGGGATAATAATCCCGTAGTTTTTGATAACATATTTAATAATATCAGGAAAGTAGATCAGAAATTCACTTTCAAGCTGGATATAATACTTATGAATTACCTCTCGGGCAAATTCACTGTGATCGGGTAATGTTGTACGCATTGACATCCGGCTGAGCACCATAATGATACCTTCAACAGTGGAATATACTCCAATCCAGTCATTTTTTATGAAGGACGGGACAAAGAATTGCACCCGTTCAGGTAAAATGGCATAATTCTTTTTGAGGTAATCGAATACATTCTCCTTAAATGCTTCAAGTGTTTCCGGAGAAAATCGGTTCCAGTTCAACACCAGGAAATGATCGTAGAGGATATCAATGATGATTCCGGCATATTTATGGTAGCGTGATGCAAAATAAGATTTACTTTGACTTATGATCTTATGCTTATCCGTAAATGTATCAATTCTTCTGTGCAACAGGATCCCTTTTTTTACCCCGGGTTTAAACTTATTATAATCCTTCCCTTTGACGTAATCACCGATGAAATTGCCAATAATAACTTCCTCATCAATCCCGGAAAGAAATATGTGTGCGAGGTAATTCATTAATTAACTGGCCTATTAAGCTAACAGGCAACAAATCAAAATTATAGTCTTTCTTTTATTTGTTTTGACGCCTCCTCAAATCCTGGTTTTTCAAGAAGGGCGAACATATTTTTCGTATATGCTTCAACCCCGGGTTGATCGAAAGGATTAATACCCAATAGATACCCGCTTATCCCACAGGCCTTTTCAAAAAAATACATAAGCTGCCCTAGGTAATAAGCATTGATTTCCGGAAGTTCTATTTTTATATTCGGAACACCTCCGTCAACATGGGCCAGCATGGTTCCGACTTCAGCCATTTTATTCACATAATCGATGCGCTTTCCGGCAAGATAATTCAACTTATCAAGATTATCAGGATCTCCTGGTATAGTCAATTCATGCTGAGGTTTTTTTACCGAGATAACCGTTTCAAATAACAAACGTTCACCCTCCTGGATGTACTGCCCCATGGAGTGCAAATCGGCAGTAAGATCAACACTGCTGGGATAAATACCCAGGGTTTGTTTACCCTCACTTTCTCCGAATAACTGTTTCCACCATTCTGCCAGGTAGTGCAGTTTGTTATCAAAGTTGGCCAGTATCTCGATTTTTTTCCCCGACTGGTACAATACATTTCTGGTGGCAGCATAAATGGCAGGAAGGTTATTTTCGAACTGAGTATCTTTGCCACAGGCTGTTTCCATGTCTTTGGCACCTTGTACCAGGCTTTCAATATCAAAACCACCCAGCGCAAGCGGGACTAATCCTACCGGGGTAAGAATAGAGTATCTTCCACCTACATCATCCGGGATAACATAGGTTTTATATCCCTTCTGCTCAGCCAGCATTCGCAATGCGCCCTTATCTTTGTCTGTAACCGCAACAATCAGGTCTTTGGCAGCTGATTCACCCACCTTTTTTTCGAGGTGATTTTTTAAAATGCGGAAGGCAATGGCAGGTTCGGTGGTGGTACCAGATTTGGAGATTACCACAATAGCATATCTTTTATGATCCAGAAGCTTTATGAGTTCACTCATATAGTCCTCACCAAGATTTTGTCCGGCAAAGAGTATCAGTGGACTATCCTGCTTTTCTTTCAGCTGAATGAAGGTATCCGATAAGGCTTCAACCACTGCCTTGGCTCCCAGATAAGATCCCCCGATACCAATAACCACTATCAGATCCACCTGAGACTGAATCTTCCTGGCAGTTTTCCCGATATCCTCCAAGTGTTCCCGAGTGATGGAGGTAGGGAGATGAACCCATCCCAGGAAATCATTTCCTTTACCGGTTTTTTCGTGCAAAGCCTTATTGGCATCTTCTGCCGCATTTTTCAGATTTCTGATTTTTTCTTCTGATACAAAATCAAATACTTTACGAATATCGAGCTTAAGGTTTTCCATATTGATTTAACATTTTATTTGAGTTTTTCTTCCAGCAACTTTATTTCAATAGCCGGTGAAATTCTTTCATGCAAGATGTGGTAAACAGCATCTACAATGGGCATTTTCACCTTGTATTGTTCATTGATTTGTTTGATACATCCTACAGCATAATAACCTTCAGCAATCATATTCATTTCCAGCTGGGCCGATTTGATGGAATACCCCTTTCCGATCATAGTGCCAAAAGTTCTGTTCCGGCTGAACTGTGAATATGCAGTAACCAGAAGGTCTCCCAAATATGGTGAGCTGTTGATCCTCCGCTTACTCTTGTAAGTCTTATCCAGGAATCGTTTGATCTCCTGCAATGCATTCGAAATCAATACCGCCTGAAAGTTATCCCCATACCCCAAACCATGGCTTATACCGGCAGCAATGGCAATAATGTTTTTGAGTACTGCAGCATACTCAGTGCCATAGATATCCGTGGAAACTTTTGCTTTCACGTAATAACAACGAATGGACTCCGCAATGAATTCGGCGTCGGCATGGTTTTTTGAAGAGATGGTCAGATAGGATAATCTTTCCAGGGCAATTTCCTCGGCATGACAAGGACCTGAAATAATCCCGACGGAGCTGAAAGGAACCTGGTAAATTTTATTGAAAAACTCCGCAACGGTAAGATTATGTCCCGGGATGATCCCTTTAATGGCTGAAACAATGAACTTTTTCTCAAGTTGTTCACAACAGTCTTTAAGTGATTCCTCCAAAAAAGGCGCCGGAATGGCGAATACAAGCAGGTCAGAATCCCTGATAATTTCTCCCACCTCATTATAGAAGCTTATTTTGTTGGTGTCCAGGTTGATGGATGTGATATACTTTGGATTATGCCTGAATTTTTTAATGAACTTTATATCTTCCTCATTTCGGAGATACCAATTGAGATGGTTTGCATTGTTCAGGAATAATTTAGCCAGGGCAGTGCCCCAGCTACCACTGCCGAGTACCCCTATTCTTGTCTCAGGACTCATATAATTGATGTTGAGTTGAACAAAGTTAATATTCTTCGTATAATCTGATATTATTTGTTAAGTATAGTTGTAATTGACCTCCCGGAAGACAGTAAAATGTCATAATCGATTGAATTAATGAGATATTTACATTTTATTTGCAAGGTAAAGCAACCTTTAGTTTAGATTTTCGTCAGATTACAGAAACTAATCTTTCTTAATTTTACTTCCTGGTTTATACCATGAGGGATTACCTGCTTTCGAATTTGATCATTTCATGATATTTCGTTCAATCATTAAAAGAAAAAAAGCTCAATACATATTAGGCTTACTCACTTTGATGGGAGTATATTCCTGCTATGAGGAATTTATTATATATCCTGAGCCAAGCTCCGAGAGCTTCAATTTCGTGATGACCTTCGAACAAGAAGAATTGATCGTGAACAGCCGCGGGCAGAAACATTTAATTACAGACCCCGATCCGATGCTTTTTTATGATGACAAGGAATATATCGTTGATCGATTTCAATTGCGGGGGGCTAATTCATTAAACTTTCGCCGAAAAAGTTTCTCTGTGAATCTGGATAGTAAGCTGGCTTATTACGATATGAATGAGAATCGTGAACGAACCATAGAAAAATTCAAGTTGATTTCCATGGTGTTTGATTATACATACATAGAGGAGGGTATAGCCATTGGAATCTTCAGCAAGCTGCATTTATGGTCTCTGTTTAGTTTTTATACCGAGGTGCAATTGAACAATAATACCCAGGGTCTTTATCTTTTTATTGAAGATCCGGAGGATCATTTTTTATACCAGAAGAATGCAGCTTATATTTTGCGCAGGGACTATCATAACTGGATTTCTGACAGCGAACGTAATGAGATAATACCCGCCCGGACGAAGGAGTATTATGATGATCGCTTTAATCATATTTACGACCTCATATTGGATTATTCGGGCAGGGAGCTTTACGACAGTCTCTTAAATTATCTCGACTTTGGCGAATATTGCCGGAAGCTGGCAGTTGATATGTTGCTCAAGAATGGAGATTATACCGATGAGATATTTTTCTATACCAAGGAAAAAGAAGGGAAAGAAGTGTTCGGGATAGCGCCCTGGGATTACGATGATATATTTGCTGAGTTGCCCCATGAAATTGGTAGAACCTGGGGACCCGGATCAAAATTTGGATCCCGGGTGTATTATAGCATGGATGACATTTATGCCGATGTTGGTCATGTACTTTTGTTTTCCATTGAAGATGACCTGGATTATAAAATAGCCACGGATAGTTTCCTCTACAACATTTATATTGGTGAATTAGCTCACCTGATGGAGATGATCGATAATAGGGTTATATCTGACATTGTTAGTACAGTGAGGGATCAGCTTTTACCGTTTTATGAACACCAGGA
>Ga0316577_10001647_pt1 | contig 10682 bp, 9 predicted proteins | sample S5NA_FD_203073 | JGI IMG/M metagenome (GOLD analysis project Ga0316577, IMG submission 203073) | Rhizosphere microbial communities from salt marsh grasses in Alabama, United States - S5-7_050615r2r1 | ecosystem: Host-associated > Plants > Roots > Rhizosphere | place: USA: Alabama | collected... | reverse complement strand
TTGTGTCTCACGTCGTGGTGTTGGTGCGCGTAGCGCCGCAGCAGGGCGCCCGCTTCCCGCGCCGTATCGACCGCAAAGTCCAGTATCTGGCCCATGTTATCCTTTCAAAACGAAAGTGGCTGTGGGTGCGATTCTGCGCCCACGGCAATCCCTGTCTACTGGCGCGGCAGCGTAAAGACGAACCGGCTGCCCACCCCACCGGGGCCCGGTTCCACCCAGATGCGCCCGCCGTGGGCCTCGACCACCTGCCGGCAGAAGTAGAGCCCCAGCCCAAAGCCCTGCCGCCGGCCTTCTACGCCTGGCACGCGGGTAAAGCGCTCAAAAATGAGCTCCCGATGCCCCTCCGGCACCCCGGGGCCGGTATCGGTGACGCTGACCTGGATCTCGTCGCCGGCCAGGGCGGCGGCGACGACGACCCGGCCGCCGCCGGGCGTGTACGACATGGCGTTCTCTATCAGGTTGTCTACCACCCGGCGCAGTTGGGCCCTGTCGCCCACGGCCGAGAGCCCGTCATCGGTTTGCCCCCCGCTCCCTCGCTGCGGCAGCTCGAGACTCAGCGCCAGCTTGGCGCCCTGGGCTGTGGCCTGGGCACTTTCCACCGCCTCGCGCAACATGCGTGGTAGGTCGCATGGCTCGCGCACCAGCGTCGCCATCGTGCTTTCCTGCCGCGCGGCACTCAGCAGTTCCTCCAGCAGCGACATCAGGCGGGCCGTGCTCTGATCCGCGAGGCCCAGGATCTTTTCGACCGCTGCCAGGGCGTCCGGCGGCAGGGAAGCCTCCAGCATTTGCAAGCAGCCGTCGATGACGGCCACCGGCGTGCGCAGGTCGTGGACCAGCAGCTCGATGGTTTCCTGCCGGACCCGCGCCAGCTCTGCCAGTCGCTCCGTCTCGCCCGTCAGGTCCACCACCTGCTGGGCCAGTTCCTGCTCTTCCTGCACGATCACCGTGCGGGCGGCGTCCGCCTCCTGGAGGCGGTCGTTCAGCACGCTGAGCACGGCCCAACTGATGGCCGGCTGCCGGACCATGAGGGCCGAAAAGCGGACGGCCTCTATGCAAAGCATCTCGCTGTCTTCCACGGCCACCAGCGAGGCCGAGCGCTCCCGGCTGCCTACCAGGCTCATCTCGCCCAGGATTTCGCCCGAGCCCCGGTAGCCCAGCAGGATGGCGCCGCTTCGTTTGTTGCCACCCAGGATCTCTTTGAGCACGGCCACCCGCCCGCTGACGATGACGTATAGCATGTCGCCCTCATCCCCTTGGCGGCAGATCACATCCCCCGGCTCATAATGTTCGGCACGGGCCGCGCCGAGCAGTGCCCGGCGATCGGCTTCGGCCAGCCGATCCATGAAGGAGGCTACCTTTGTCGTTTCGCTTGCGGCCTTGTCGACGGGCCTCATCTCTTCCCTGGGCGCTGTCGCCCGGATGACGTTGGTGGGTTGGGTCCCCAGGATCTGTTGTTGCCCCGGTCGCTCCGTGGGCTTGTTACCTTGATCCACCTTCTTCATCCTTTCCGGTCGCCGGCCGTCCATAGGCCGCCAGCATTTCCTCCGTGAGGGCGTTGGCCCGGATGATGGCGGTAAAGAGCTCGGCGCTGCGGCGTGGGGTGCGCGCCTGGGTCTGCGGATCCAGCGCTACCAGGCCAAAGCGCAGCGACCAGCCTTCGGCCCACTCAAAGTTGTCGGTGAATGACCAGTGGTAGTAGCCCCGCACGTCGACCCCATCGCGTATGGCCCGCTGCACTTCTGCCAGGTGCCCGAGCAGGAACGCCGGCCGCTGGTCGTCGTCGTCGTCGGGCAGGCCGTTTTCGGTAACATAGATCGGCTTGCCCGCCTGCGCTACGCGTCGCAGGGCCTGGTACATGCCCGCAGGGTAAATCTCGCCATAGGTGCCGTGGCGGCCGCTGTCGCTGCACTCGGCCCCCGGCGTCGGCTGCAGCAGGCCCAGGAGGTCGTCGCCGCCGTTTTTGCCCAGGGCGCCCAGGTCGACCCGCTGCCGCGTATAGTAGTTGAGCCCCACAAAGTCATAGCTGTCGACCAGCGGCCCGTGGGTGCGGGGCAGGGGGGAGAGGGGCGGCCGCAGTCGACCATCCTGGATGGCCTGCAAGGTTATCTCGTTGAACAAATAGTCCACGATCCGGGCCGCGCGCGCCGAAGCGCCGCTGGCCGGATCCAGCGGCTCAAAGATCTGCACATTCTTGACCAGGCCCACCTGTGCCCCGCCGTCCAGGGCGTGGATGATGCGGTAGGCCGCGGCGTGGGCCAGCAGTTGGTGTCGCAGGACGCGAAAGTAGGCCGCCAGCGACTTGTGGCCGGGAGCGTACTCGCCAAAGAGGTAGCCCAGGGCGGCGTATACGTTGGGCTCGTTGATGGTGCACCAGAGCTTTACCAGGTCGCCCAGCTCCTGGACCGTGTGCCGCACAAAGCGCCGAAAATGGTCCACGACGGCCGGATTCTGCCAGCCCCCGCCGCTTTGCTTACATGCCAGCCAGAGGGGCGTGCTAAAGTGAAACAGGGTCACCATCGGCTCGATGCCCCGCCGGTGCAGTCCCTGGAGCATCTCTCGATAGCGGGCGATGGCCTGGGCGTCAAAGACGCCTTCCTCCGGCTCGATGCGGCTCCACTCGACCGACAGGCGGTGGGTGGTATGGCCCATGTCGGCCATGAGGTCAAAGTCGTCCTCGGCGTTGCGCCACCAATCGCAGGCCAGGCCGCTGCGATCGCCCTTCCAGATGGCGCCCGGGTGTTGCTCAAAGGCCCACCAATCATTGTTCCGGTTCTCACCTTCCACCTGGTGGGCCGCGGTGGCGGTGCCCCACAGGAATCCCTGGGGGAATGTCATCTCATTCATCTATGGCTCTCGACGCATCCTTTCAATGCTCTTGACCCCGTTGGGCAAATTGCCAATTTGCCCTACCTCTTGCCAATTTACCGGACGATTGTCACTCGGGCCAGAGCAGATCCTTGTCGGCAAACGTTTCCCCGGCCAGGACAAAGATCACCGCCGCATAGGTCACCGTCAGGCCCAGGGCCAGGAAATAGGAACGGTCGTGAACGTTGGCCGAGGCCCGCGACAGCAGCGTGGTCACCGGCCAGAGGAGGACAGAAATGACTTCCACCACCCGCCCCAGCCCCCGCTGTTCCAGCCGTACCCGTTGGTCATAGCCCACCAGCAGGGCCGCCAGCAGCACCCAGCCTGCCAGGTACGATCCGGCCCGGGACGTGAGGATCGAGAGGGGCAGCGCCAGGGCCGCGGCCAGCAACCACACCGCCGGCCAGGTCAGCAAGATCCAGAGGGCCGAGGGGAACTCGAGTGTGAGCCGGCCGGTGGCCAGGTTGCCCCCACCGATGAGCAGGCTCAGCACCGCCGTGATGACCAGGCTGGCCAGCACAATGGCGGCCAGGAGCTCGCTGCGGCGCTTGAGCCGGGCCAGCAGGGGATAGGTCCAGGCCCGGTTGGCCCGCCCCGCCAGCAGCAGGCCCGTCAGCAGGCAGATGCCGCCCGTGCCTACGCCGGCGACGCTCATGAATTGGGGCTGATCCATGCCGTATTCGAAGGCGATCAGCCCAAAGGCCAGGGCCGCGGCCAGGGGCACAATGCCCGCCGGCGAGCGAAACAGATCGCGTACCAGGAACCAGGTCAGGATCCAGATCCGGCTCACTCGCCCGTCGCCTCCAGATAGATCTCTTCCAGCGTGGCCTGCCGCTCGCTCAGGTGCCGGATGTCGGCGCCGCTGCCCAACAGCAAGCGCAGGACCTCTGCTTTGTGTCTCACCCCCTGGCCGGCCAGGACGATCCGCCCCCCCGTCACCGTGATCTCGGGTGAGAGCGAGGCCAGCCTGGCCGCCAGGTCGGCGGGCAGCGGCTCGGTCAGGATGGTCACCGTGGCTTCGCTTACGGCCCGCAGCGCCAGGATGCCGTCGCTGCCCTCCAGGGGGCCACAGCGCACCAGCCGGCCCTGGCTGATGACCGCCACGTGGCTACATACCCGCGTGGCCTCGTCCAGGTGGTGGCTGGAGAGCAGGATCGTTTTGCCCGCCTCTTGCAGGGCCAGGATTTGCTCGCGCATGAACTTTTGCCCGGCCGGGTCCAGGCCCGAAGCCGGCTCGTCCAGCAGTAGCAGCCGGGGATCGCCGATCATGGCCTGGGCCAGCCCCAGCCGCTGCAGCATGCCCCGCGAGCAGGCGCCCAGCTTTTTGCGGCCGGTCGCCGCGCCGCCCAGCCCGAGCTGTGCCAGGAGCCGGTCGGAGGCAGCCGCTGCTTTACCCCGGCCCAGGCCGGCCAGTCGCGCCGAAGTGAGCAGGTATTCGCGGACGCCAAAGCGGGGTGGATAAAAGGCACGCTCCGGCAGGTAGCCGATCTCGCCCGGTGTCAGCCCTCCCCGGTCGACCTCGCCGCTGCTGGCAAAAAGAAAGCCCATGATCAGCCGCAGGATGGTCGTCTTGCCGGCGCCGTTGGGGCCCAACAGGCCAAAGATGGCGCCCTCCGGCACCTCCAGCGACAGCCGGTCGAGGGCCAGTGTTTGGTCGTAGTGCTTGACTACCTCCCGGAGGTAGATCATGGATCCCTGTGCTATCTGTAGTCGTAAAAGCCCTTGCCGCTCTTTCGGCCCAGGTGGCCGGCCAGGACCATGCGGCGCAGCAGGGGCGGCGCCGCGTAGCGCTCGTCCTTGTACTCCTGGTACATGGCGTCGGCGATAAAGAGGCAGGTGTCCAGCCCGACAAAGTCGAGCAGGGTCAGGGGGCCCATGGGGTGGTTCAGGCCCAGCTTGATGGCCGTGTCAATGTCCTCCCGGCTGGCCAGCCCGTTCTCATAGACGCGCACCGCGTCCAGGATGTAGGGGATGAGCAGGCGATTGACGATAAAGCCGGGCGTATCCTTAGCCGTGACCATCGTCTTGCCCAGCGAGGCGCCGAACTGATGGGCGGCCTCCATCGTCTCGTCGCTGGTCAGGATGGTGCGCACGAACTCGATGAGGGGCATGACCGGCACCGGGTTGAAAAAGTGGATGCCCAGCACCTTGTCACCACGCCCGGTGACGCTGGCCATCTCGGTGATGCACAGCGAGGAGGTATTGCTGGCCAGGATGGCGTGGGCCGGCAGGATCTGGTCCAGTTGCCCAAAGATCTCTTTTTTGACGGCCATGTTCTCGACGGCAGCCTCGACCACCAGGTCACAGCCGGAAAAATCGTTCAGGGTGAGTGTGCCCGTGATCCGCGCCAGCGCCTCCTCCGCCTGTCCCTGCTCAATCTTGTTTCGCGAGACAGCTTTCTGCATCGATGCTTGCACGCGCCCCAGGCCCCTGTCCAGCAGCTCCTGGCTCACCTCTTGCACGACGACGTCGTACCCGGCCCGGGCGCACGTCTCCACGATGCCGGAGCCCATCAAGCCACAACCTACGACGCCTACCTTATTGATTTCCATCGTATCGCTCCCTTTCTCCCCTTGGGCCGGGTTTTTAATCCCCGCGCCGGTACTTGCCCGGTCGAGGCCACCTGGGCGACTGCTGGCCGTGCCATCCCGGGCGGCTCACGTCTTCGACCAGCCGGGGGCGCCAATCGTCGTCTTGCTCGGGCTGTGCCCGTTCCTGGTCGATCCAGTCCTTTTCCTTAAAGTTGGTCGAGATCCTGAGCATGTTCATCACCGCCTCGGTGCGCCACAGCTTGGCGGCGTCAATCTCGCCCAGCTCGAGCAGCAGTGCGCGTAGCTCTGGATCGGCCGTCATCTGGCGATCGGTGAGCTGAGTCTTGTACCAGGCCACGGCCCGGGTCAGTCCATCGTAGATGAAGCGCAGCCGCGAGCGCACGTCCTCCCGGCTGAATGCGTGGTTCAGCAGGCGCTGGTCCAGTTCCAGGTCTTGCACTTGCACGTCGTGCTGTCGTAGATAGCGAGAAATAGGGGGAATGGCCGATTGCTGGGCTTCGATCAGGGCCTTGAGCAGGGCGGCGACCTCCGCGCCGGGGTTCGATTCCAAAAACGTTTCAAAGATCCTGATGTATGATAGCTTGTATCGCAAGTTCCGGATGAGGCGAATTTCTATGATTGACTCTGCCATAGTCTCTCCTTTCCCCTCCTATTGTACCACAGGTATCCTACATGCGCCAACGTTACAGCGGCCGTATGGCGCCTTCCCGGCCTTTCATGTGCCGAGCGTAGGGTAAGCGTAGAGTTGGCGTCCAGCAGATCGGGCCGAGTTGTGTTATCCTACCATCGAGCAACTGGCATGGTTCATGGCGGGCGAGCGTCATCCCAGTTCTCAGCCCCACAAGGGTGGGTGCGGATGGAACGGGTCATAAATGGGCCATGCCAAAACTCAAATTCTTCTCCTCCTTTTGAATGAGAGCTAAGGGTTGGGCCGCCCTTAGCTCTCAGCGTTTTTCTGACCAACGTCCGCCAGGCAAAACGCCTGCGTAGATTCTCTCCTGCCCGCGCTATCGCTGGAACCAGTTGAGCAACTGCATCACCATGCCGACGTTGCCCGAGACTTTGATCTTGCCGCTCATAAACGCCTGGACCGGGTTCAGCTTGTTCTGGTAGAGCGCCACAAACTCCTCACCGTTCATGGTCACGGTGACGTTCGGGTTCTGGACCTCTTCCTCGCGGATCTGGCATTGCCCATCGGCAATGTCGACCACCCACATCCCCCCGTCCTCGCCGGTCAGGTTCAACTGGATCAGAGCCTTGGCCGTGCCCGCCTTTTCGGGCAGGAAGGCGGCTTCCATGGTCTGCATCATCTCTTTCGTATTCGACATGTTCTTTCTCCTCAGTGGATTGTGTGGAAAGTGTTGTTGCCAGGCAGTATAACACAGCCCGCCGCCGCCGTCAACTTGTGCCTGCCCCGGCAGTGGCCATGCCGAAAGGCTCGCGCTCCCCGCGGATGCCCCTGGTTCGTAGTAACGGCTTCAGCCGTGCAGGCGGAACCGCTGAAGCGGTTACTACGAACGGAGGCCGCGAGCGGCTTGGGCGAGGGGATTGGCTCTCCGCCTGCTGCCGCGCTTGGGAGGGGGCTGAGGACGGGGGAAGACGGCGCCGCGTTGGGCATCGGCCGCCGACTGTGCTATAATTGGGGGGCAGGATCCTGTCTGCTGCCGCTGGCACGTGAGCGAGCAGGGGGCAGGCTCGACATAGGTGCACGAGAAACTGACCACCGGCAGGAGGTATCGAATGGCCTACACCGTCCAGATCGGCCGGCGCCTCTTTTATGGCTTGCGGGGCAACGTCCACATGCACACCACCCTCTCTGACGGCACCCTCGATCATGAGGCTTTGGCCCGCATCGCCGGCGAGGCCGGCCTCGATTTCATCATTGTTACCGACCACAACGTTTACCACCGCGGCCTCGACGGCTGGCGGGGCGATACACTGTTGTTGGTGGGCGAGGAGGTGCACGACCCCCAGCGCGAGCGCCAGTCCAGCCATCTTCTCTGTTTCGACATCAGGGAGGACGTCTCGGAGCACGCAGCCGACCCCCAGGCCGTGATCGATGCCGTGGCCGCCCAGGGGGGCTTTGGCTTCCTGGCCCATCCCTTCGAGCGGGACGTGGCCGAGTTCCTGCCCGAGCCCAACATCTCCTGGCGCGACTGGGACGTCGAAGGCTATGCCGGCCTGGAGCTGTGGAACTATATGTCCGAGTTCAAGAGTGTGCTCAAGAACCGGGCCCATGGTCTGCTGTACGCCTTTCTGCCCACCCTGTCGGCCAGTGGCCCCTATCCCGAGACCCTGGCCAAGTGGGATGAGCTGCTGCGCAGCCGCCCCGTCGCGGCGCTGGGCGGTTCGGATGCCCACGGCACGGTCTATCGCCTGGGGCCCATCGAGCGGCCCGTGCTGTCCTACGACTATCTCTTTCGCGCCCTCAACACCCACCTCTTGAGCCCGGAGCCGCTGAGCGGTGACCTGGAGCACGACCGGGGCCTCGTCTACGGCGCGCTGCGTGAGGGGTGCGGCTTCCTGGGCTACCAGAGGCTCGCGGCGGTCGCCGGGTTCACGTTCTGGGCTCGTTCCGGCGGTGCCGAGGCGACGATGGGTGAGGCGCTGCCGTTGCGGGGCCGCGTGGAGCTGCGCGCTGCGCTGCCGGCGCCGGCCCGGCTGCGCCTGGTCCGCGATGGCCAGGTACTGGCCGAGGCACGGGGGGACCGCCTGGCCTGGGTCGGCCGCCGCCCCGGTGCCTACCGCCTCGAAGCGCATCGCCGCTACGCCGGCCGCTGGCGCAGCTGGATCCTGAGCAACCCCATCTATCTGCGCTGACTCGGCAACCATAGAGTTGCCTTCCAGGGCCAGTTGTTGTAGAATAGGATCAGCCGCCCAAGGTGCAGAACGCTGGAGGTCTGTATGGAAGACTGGGTGTTCGACGAAGACATGTTCTGGGAAGAGGATGAGTTCGAGGCCGACGACTACCTCTACGAGGTGAACTATGACCTGTCGGAGCGTTTCTTCCTCAGCAACAATGCCTATCTGCCCAACGATCCGGACCATTACAACATGGGGTATCTCGAAGCTGAGGACTGGTGGCCCCTGGTCGAAGAGTTATCCGAAACCGTGATCATGGGCACGCTGGTGACGCTGTGCGAAAAGCTCGACGACTTGATGGGGCTGGGAGGGCTGCCAACCGAACTCCTCGAAGATCCCCACACCTTTTTGCAAAGCGTCCTGCAAGGCAACCTGCCGCCCGAACCCTCTGGCCGGCGTGTCGGCAGCCGCAAACTGGTGCGTATCGCCAGCTTTATTCTTGACATAATGAGAGAGGTGCCCGAGGTGGCCCAGGCCACGGTCCGGGGTTGGGCCATCGCCCAGCGGGCCCAACTCGGCATCAACGGCTTTGACGACCTGGATGAGGATGACCTTAGCGACCTGCTCCTGGCCGGCGAGCTGCCCCCGGCCATGACCGGCTTTAGCATGATGATCGCCCTGACGCTGATGCGCTGGCCGCAGCGGGCCGAAGGGCTGCCCCTGCCGGCCGAGTTCGAGGATCCCGAGACCTACGATGCCGTGCTGGCCCAGTGGGAAGCCCTGCCCGGCGGCCCGACCGCGGCCGAGGAAGGCCCGAGCCCGGCCGAGGCCTTTTTTGCCCAGGGCCAGTTGGCCCACATGCTGGCCCAGATGGGCGCCGTTGAGCTGCTTTCGCCCGACGAGGAGGATGGGGAGCAAGAGATCAGCCTGGCCTATTCCCGGCTGAGCCGTGCTATCCTGTGGGTGCACGACCAGTGCCGCTTCTGCCCCGAGCGCGACGAGGTGGCCTGCAAGGTGGCCACCTTCAGCCCTGAGCGGCCCACTCCCCTCATCGACGTGGCCGGCGAGGTGGCCAATACGGGCCGCATTGCAGGCTGCATCAAAATGTAGATTTTCCGATCGGGTGACAGAGTGCAGCTCTGTCACCCGATCAGTGGTTCATCCTCGAGGAGGTGAGGCGGTGAGAAGGAGAGGCTGTTGTGGTCCGTTGCTCTTGATCCTGCTCTTTGTCCTGGTCGTCTTTCTGGTCTTTGCCTCCCTCGCGGCGGCTCTCGTGCTCAGGGGCGAGGTGCCCATCTATGCCCCGCGCCTCACCGGCCTTGAGCCACATCTCAGCGAGCCCTTTCTGCCCACGACGCCCATCAGTCTGACCTTTGACCAGCCGATGGACGCCGCTTCGGTACAGGCTGCCTTCCTCCTGCAGCCCCCGGTGGAGGGCAGCTTCCAATGGAGCGCCGACCATACCCAGGTGACTTTTGTCCCGGCCGGGGCCGGCTGGGAGCCCGGAACGACCTATAGCGCCCGCCTGGAGGCCGGCGCCGAGGCGGCCATGTTCTCGCGGGTCACCGCCAGGCCGGTGGCGTGGAGCTTTTCCCTGCCACCCCTGCTGCGCTCCGTGTCGCCGGCGCCTGATGCCGGCGACGTCGGCGCCATGCCCCTGCTGCAGGCCGAGTTCCAATATGACCTCGACTGCGACCTCACGCTGCGCACCTTTGTCGTCGAGCCCGACGTGACCGGCGAGCTCAGCTGCGAGGGGCGCACCGTGGCCTTTAGCCCGACGCTGCCCCTGGAGCCGGGCACAGCCTATGCCGCCCGCGTGGCCCACGTCTTTCTCGAGTCCGACCCCAACCTCCGGCCCGGCGTCGAGTGGCAGCTGCAAACGGCGCCGCCGCTGGCCGTCGACGACGTCAAGCCCGGCCCCCAGGCTCTGGTCTCTGACTTTTGGTCGGGCGTGCGCCTGCTCTTTACCCGCCCCGTCGTCGCCGGCTCGGTTCTATCCCGTTTCTCCCTGGTCGACGGCACCGGGCAGGCGGTTCCGGGCCAGGCGCGCTGGGAGGCGGAGGGCGCCGCCTTTGTCTACCAGCCCGACGAGCCGCTGCGGCCCGAGGCCGCCTATCACGTCGCGCTGCAGGCCGGCGTGCGCGACGAGCTGGGCTTTCGCCTGGCCCAACCGCTGGCTCTCGACTTTACCACCCTGGGCCTGGTGGGCCTGCCCGAGCCCATTCCCGGCACCGAGGGGGTGGCCCTCGACAGCCAGGTGCGCATCCCCTTTTCCCGGCCCATGGACCGGGCCTCGGTCGAGGCGGGGCTGGCCTTTACGCCCACGCTGGCGGGCGAGATCACCTGGGAGGGCGACACGCTGGTCCTGACGCCGCGCGATGGGCTGGCCGGCGGCGTGACCTATAGTGTGCGCCTCAGCCCCGACGTGCGCGATGCCACCGGCGTTCCTCTCTCGGAGCGCAA
>Ga0316577_10001646_pt1 | contig 10687 bp, 7 predicted proteins | sample S5NA_FD_203073 | JGI IMG/M metagenome (GOLD analysis project Ga0316577, IMG submission 203073) | Rhizosphere microbial communities from salt marsh grasses in Alabama, United States - S5-7_050615r2r1 | ecosystem: Host-associated > Plants > Roots > Rhizosphere | place: USA: Alabama | collected... | reverse complement strand
AGGCCCGAAGGAGACCGTTCGCCATGATCAAGGTGAGGGTGGCATCGGGCGCTTTCCGGATCGCCTCCTCCACCAGGTCCAAGACGGCTTGGGTGTTGCCCAGTGCGGCCTGGGCCCGAATCTCGGCCTCCAGGACAGCCATGAGGTCGGGGTGGCGAATCCTTCCCTCCCGGACCACCTCCAGCTCTTGGCGGTGGCGTCCGAGGACGTGGAGGGCCTCGGCCATGTACGCCCAGTAACCCGGATTCCGCTGCATGACGGGAGTGTCGGGGTCGAGGCCAGAGAGGACATCCCAGGCCTCTTGAGGACGATTCAGACGCAGAGCTTCAAATCCGAGTGCATAGAGGGCGGGAGGAGAGGGGGACCGTTCGGAGATGTTCTTCGCCGCCAGGTAGGCACCGTTTCGGTCCCCGTCCAGGGTCGCCCGGGTCCAGGCCCACGTGGCCCGGGGGACAGGAGCCATGCGGTCCAAGGCGCTCTCGGTCTCGTGGAGGAGCGAGTCGACCAGGGCGTAATGGCCCATGTTCAGGTGCGCGACCGCGAGGTCCATCTTTGCCGGCAGGAAGGTGGGATCCTCCTGGAGCGCCAACTCCAGGAGCCGCTGCATCTCGCGGTACGTGGATACTTCATTGGCCCGGGTGAAATAGTCATAAACCGTGAGGGAGGGCACGGGATCCACCTGGGTGGCCCATTCCCCGTAGGTGGGGTCCCGACGGTACACGATACCTGCGGCCACCCGCTCCCTGACCCTCTCGATCCCCCCCATGACGTCGTCCAACCCCACCACCACCGGATCGACCCCGATGCTCCGGGACCGCCCCGATCCTCGAGCCTCGGAGATCTCGGTGTCGAGGCGAAGGCTGTCCTCCCCCTGCAAGAAGAGGGATCCCCACACGAGGGTTCCGGCGTTGAATTGCCCGGCGACGGCCGATAGGGGATCGAACTCGGGCTCGGTCCGTTTCCGCTCCAACATCGCTGTCCAGAACAGGGAGACTTCGCTCGAGGGAGCCACCCTCACCACCTCGGTCCTGTCCAAGGCCTCGGCGACGGCGTTCGCCACGATCTTTCCGATTTGATCATGGGCCGGGTCTCCGGTTTCATTGGAGAAAGGGATCACCGCTACGAGGTCCGGGTCGAAGGCCGGCGACCCCCGGTTCCAGAAGGCTCCCAGATACACGGCTGCCGCCACGACCAGGAGGCCGGCTCCCATCAGGACCCAATTGCCCGGGCTCCACTGTGCCTTTGCTCCCACGGTCCGCTGTTCGGGAGTCAGGGCCGCAGTACGCCGGATGCCCTCCGGGGAGAACTCGATGAACCAGGAGAGGACCAGGGCGACAGGGAACCCGAGGAGCACGGCCCAAAGAACCACGTCCACGGTCCAGTCGGGAAGAGAGAGGCGGGGCAAGATGAGGTCGGCGCCCTCGATGATCCCGAAACCCGCGATGACATAAGCCATTGCGGCCCGGCCCACCTTTCGTCGCCTCAGCTCCGCCAGAAGCAACCAGATCTTCGACGCCATGCCGATGCCTCCGAGAGGGGGAATCGTTCGTGGGCACACCGCCAGCCCCCGCACGGGATAATGATCACGGGATCAGGAAGGTGGCAAGAATGGGGCGCGGCGGCGGACACAGCACAGGCAGGCCGAGAGAGCCCTTCCAGCGCTCTCTCGTGCCTCTAGTCCGGGAACCCCAGCGTCCGGGCGACCTCGGCCTGCCTCCCGTCCAGCGTGAGGAAGGGCAGCTCTCCCGGGTAGGGAGACAGGTACAGCGCCGTGGCCAAATGCCACAGGTCGGCGCCTCGCAAGTAGCCTGCGCCAAGGACTTGTTGGATCTCTTGGGACAGGGGACGGGAAGGGAGCACCCAGTCCACCCAGGTGAGAAGCTCATCGCCGCCGGCCACTCCTTCCCGCAGGAGCGCGGCCCGTACCTCCGCCTCCAGAAGGTTGGAGCTTAGGAGCTGGTCGAAGCCCAGCAGGCGCTTTCGCCACCGAGTCGTCTTTCCTTCCCCGAACGCCAAGGCCACCAAGCATGACGAGTCCAAGTAGGCCCGAGTCATGCGTCCCGGTCCTCCAGAAACCGCTGCAGGGCCCCTGGCTTCCGGCTCAAGGTACCGAGGTTCCCACGTCGCTCTACGCGAACGATCTCCCCCCGTCGATCCAACTCCTGCAGGCGACGGTCCAGAGGAGAACCACCAGGGTTTTCGATGGGACGGATCTCCGCCACCGGCTCCCCCCTGTAGGTGATGGTCACGGCCTGGCCCTCCCGAACCAGACGGAGAACCTCCGAGAAGCGCGCTTTTGCATCGTATGTCGAGTATTCTGCCATGCTACAAACTAGTCTGACTAGTCATTTTTGCGCAACCGGCAGTCATGAAGCCAGCGGTTCGGAGATCCTGTCCGACGGTCGGCACGGGGCCTTGATGTGGATCCTCGATGAGCATAGGGCCGAGGAACGCCGTGGAGCCTATCGGCTCCGTAAACTCGATGAGGGGGAAATCGTGATCCGAACCGTACAGGCAGAGTGCGGGATCTGCGATGCTGCCCCCAGAGCAGGACGTCCCCCCCGGCGACTCTCGCCGGGAGGGACGTCGGAGCTCCCGACAGCGCCCTACCAGAGCGGGAGGATGTGGACCGTTCCGTCCCCGTACCTGGAGGCCAACCCGTCAATGGTTCGACCGCCGAACAGGGCCGCCATCTCGTCGATGGTGCCCTGGTTGGGGAGCATCTCGTCGGCTCCGGCCCGGCTTTCGGCGATGTTGCCCGCCACCATGATGATCATGTTCTCGGGCTGGAGATACTTCTGGGCCACCCGCTGGACATCCTCCACCGTTACGGCCTCATACCGCTGCACGTAGGTGTCGTAGTAGTCCATGGGACGGCCGTTGAACTCCAGGTTGGCGAAGTTCTGCAGCGTCCCTAACTTGGCGCCTCCACTCCGGCCTCCGGCGAACTGGGCCGGGAAGGCGTTGATGCGAGCCGTCCTGGCGAACTCCAGGTCCTCCTCGGGAACCGGCTCGTTCCGGATCTTCTCGATCTCGTTCAGCATGAGCTGGGCCGCGAAGACCACAGTGGAATTCTTGGTCTGGCAGCTCGCCACGAAGGTCCCGGGATAAAGGGTGCCACCACGGAACCCGGAACCCTGGGAGTAGGACAGCCCGTTGTCCGACCGCACGATCTTGGTGATACGGGAGGAGAACGAGCCGCCTCCCAGGATATAGTTCATGAGGTCGACGGCCGCATAATCGGGGTCATCCTGCATGATTCCCACGTGCCCGATCTGGATGACCCCCTGGTTCGGGATCACCTCGGGTTCGATCATGTAGACCCCTGCGGCCGCCGCTGTCTGCGTCACCTCCGGGATGGGCGGCTCTGCCTCCTCCGCGTCGGTCCAGGTGCCGAAGGTCTCCTCCAGCTTCTGGAGCATCTCCTCTCGGTTGAAGTCCCCGGCCACCACCAGGATGACGTTGTTGGCGCCCCAATACCTGCGGTGCCAGCTCACCAGATCCTGCCGCGTGAAGCCGTTGACGGTGGCTTCGGTCTGCTCCGCGGTGATGGGAGAGTCCTCCCCGTAGACCAACCGCTGGAAGGCTCTCCCCGCCACGGATGACACGTTCTGGTTTCGGTTCTGAACCTGGACCAGGGCGCTCTCCTTCTGGAGGCGGAGTTTGTCCTGAGGGAAGGCCGGATTCCTGAGGAGGTCCATCCAGATCTGGAGGCCCTCATCCAGATGCCGCATGTGGATGGACAGGCGGGTGGCCGACACCGATCCGGCCAGGAAGTCCATGCGCTCGTCGATCTCTTCCCCGGTCATGGAGGTCGTCCCACCCTCCCGGATGAGCCGCTCGGTGAGGGAAGCCAAGCCGATCTTGTTGGAGGGCTCAAGGAAGGGGCCGTCCCTCACCATCAGGGACGCGTCGAACCAGGGGATCTCGTGGTCTTCCGCGATGTACACCACCAGCCCGTTGGAGAGCTGGGTGCGGAAGGAATCGGGGCTGGGGGGGGTGAACTCCAGAGGCTCGTAGGTGAAATCCTCCGGACGGGGCCCGTTCCTGGAACCGGCGTCGCAGGCAGAAGCAGCGACAACAGCCAGGAGCAGGACGAGCGATATGGATGCAGGTCTCTTCGACATTGTCATTTCCTCATCTCTGACCGTTTCCAATGACATCATCTCTCGCGTTCCAGGACTCCGGTAACGCTGTTGTCTCGTGTGAAGTACTTCTGGGCCACGCGCATGAGATCCTCGGAGGTGACCGCCATCCTTTGCCGATACTGTTCTTCGATGAACTGCCACTCGTAGGCTATCTCCATCCGTGCCAGCGAGCTGGCGATGCCCGTGCCCCGAAGACTCAGGAGGAAATCGGCTTCCACCTGGTTCTTCACTCGCTCGAGAAGCTGAGGATCCACCGGCTCTGTCTTGGCCTCTTCCAGGAAGGACCACAGCTCGCCCTCGATGACATCCGAGGAAGCCACCTGCCTGCGATTCACCTCCTTCACCGTGGCGGAGACGCTGAATGATCCATCGTACTCGGACGTGGAGGCCCGAGCCCTGACCGCTGTGGCGTGCTCCCTGTCCAGGACCATGGTCTCGTACATGTCTCCCGAGCGGGAGCTCATGACCTCGCCCAGCATGTAGAGGGGGGCCAGGTCCTCATGCCACACGGGAGGAATGTGGAAGAGGATCTGGACCGACGGGTTCGTGGCGGCCCGCCCGTAGACGCGCTTCTCGATGTAGGGCGCGTCGAAGTCGGGACCCACGGTCTCCCGGTAGAAGTTCGGGCTGGGTTCCCGGGTCCTCACCCGAGGGGATTTGCCCCGGGACGGGATGGGCCCGAAATACTCCTGGACCTTGGCCATGACGGCGTCCACGTCGATGTCGCCGGCCATGACCAGCACCGCGTTGTCCGGTCGGTAGTACAGATCCCGGTACTCCTGCATCTCCTCACGGGTGATGTTGCTCACATCCGACATCCACCCCACCACGGACGAGGAATAGGGGCTCGCGGCGTAGAAGGTGGCGTTGAGCTGCTCGTTGAAGAAGAAACCGGGGCGGTTCTCGCTCATGCGCCGTTCCTCGGCGATGACGTCCCGCTCCGAGTAGAACTCCCGGAAGACGGGGTTCACCATGCGGTCGGCTTCCAGGGCCAGGAAGAGCTCGATCTTGTTCTTGGGAAGGGTCACGTAGTACTGGGTCATCTCCTGGCCGGTGGAGGCGTTGATTCCGGTGCCTCCGGCGGCCTGGTAGGCTCCCCAGAGCTCCTCGCTGAGGATGGTCTCCTCCCGCTGCTCATTGATGAGCTCGGAGATCTGGGCCTTCCACTCGATGATCTTGGCGTCGTCCCGGCCGGTGACCTTGGACTCTTCCTCGATGATCTGGGCCATGATCTCGTCGATCTGCGCCATGATCTCGGCATCCCGCTCCTGCGTCCCGGGCTTCACTCCCATGGAATTGGTGCCCTTGAACATCATGTGCTCATGGAAGTGGGAGATGCCCGTGATGCCGGGGCGTTCATTCACGGAGCCCACACGGTAACCCAGGATGCACCGGATGAGCGGAGTCTCGGGCCTCACCACCATGAGGACCGTCAGGCCGTTGTCCAGGGTCCTTTCGATCACCTGGTCGGCCAGGCTCAGCTCCTGCGCCCCGGATCCGGCTCGCGGCCCAAGGGTGGCGAGGAGCACGGTCAGCAAGAGAGCCAACCGTGCGGGGCGTATTCTGATCATGGAACCCTCCGAAGGTTACCTGTGGCTGAAATGGAGCCGGAAATCCAAGAAACGCGGAAATCCCATGTGGGATGCGGGGGGGTATTCTACGGCATTGTCCGGTGCTCAACCAGATCGAGGGAGAAGGGGCGCTCGGCATGGGATAGGCGATGAGAAGAGAGGGGCCTCGGTTCGGAGGGCACTGCCGGTGGACAGGTTCGCGGGAGCTCAGCTTCGGAGTGGTGCGCCCGAATCGGGGCGGGCCATGCGCCGCCCGGAGGCGCGTCCGGATTCCCTCAGTCCGCCGCTGTCACACCAGGACCTCCCCCCCCACCAGCCTTTCTTGACCCATCCCGCCCGCCTCGCCCACATTCCCCAGACGCCTCATGGGCTCGTGCTGATGGTCCTGTGAGGCCGCCCCCGAGATCTCCATTCTCATGAACGTGGTAAAAGAACCATGATGCGTGTTGCGACACTCTGTTCGCTGGCCTTCGCACTCCTGTCGAGCCCTCTGGATGCACAAGGCACGAGGCCTGTCCGCGACGACGTGGGCTTCACCTGGAACGCCCAGCAGATGGGACGCCTGATCGACTACCTGAACGAGGGCGAGACGGCGCCTCCCCCTCCATCGAACATCGTTGCGGCCATCGCACCGCATGACGACTACCTGTACGCCGCCCGGGTGTACCACCCGCTCTACAGGGCCCTCAGGGCAGAGGAGGTCGTCATATTCGGCGTGACCCACGGCGGCGTAAGACAAGCGATAGGGGATCCTCACGACATCTTCATCCTGGACAACTTCGGGGACTGGACCGGGCTCGGCCACACCGTCGGCGTCTCTCCCCTGCGGGAGTACATCAAGGCCCACCTCGACAGCTCCGATTTCATCGTGAGCGATGAGGCCCAGGCGCTGGAGCATTCCATCGAAGCGGAGATCCCGTTTCTCCAGTACTACAATCCGGACGTCCAGATCACCCCCATCATGGTCACGCAGATGGCCTTCGAGAGGATGGACGAGGTCACGGACAGGCTCTCGAAGGTGATCGCCGACTACATCGAGGAGAACCACCTCGTTCCCGGCAGAGACATCGCTTTTCTCGTCTCTTCGGATGCCGATCACTACGGGGAGGATTTCAACAACTCCCCATACGGGGAAGACGCCAGGGCACACGAGGAGGCCACGGCGAACGACCGGCGAATCGCCCACGAGCATCTCGAGGGGGTTCTTTCTTCGGAAAGGATGCAGGGTTTTATCGGGGAGATGGACAGCGTGGTGTGGTGCGGGAGGTACGCCATACCGTTCGGGCTGCTTACGTCCGAGAAGATCGTCCACAGGCTGAGCGGCGGACGGCTCGAGGGAAGGGTCCTGAGGTATTCGGATACCTACACGGAAAGCGTTCTGCCTCTGAAAGGCACTGGCATGGGAACGACCGCGCCGGCCTCCTACAGACACTGGTGCGGCTGGCTCTCGGCGGCGTACTACATAGCCCCGTAGAAGGAAGGGGAGGCCAGGAGGTGGTCGGAGCCGGGGGGTGGCAAGGAGGGCGGCACCGGAGGTCATGCCGTCGAAGACCACCGGGGGTACATTGATCCATGCGCTACGAAGGAACCCTCTACCGGCCGCCATCCGAGGCTCGCTCCTACATCCTGCAGGCCACCATCGGCTGCTCCCACAACCTGTGCGTGTACTGCGACATGTACCGGGACAAGAGCTTCCGGAACCGGGAGCTGAAGGAAGTCCTGGAGGACGTGGAAGTGGCTGCGAAAGCCTACCCAGGCGTCAGGAAAGTCTTCGTGGCCGACGGGGACGCCCTGGTCATGGACACCCCCCGATGGCTCGCCATCCTCCGGGCGCTGGCATCGGGGTTTCCCGACCTGCACAGGGTTTCCTGCTATGCGACGGCCCGGAATGTCCTGGGAAAGAGCGAGGCGGAGCTCCGGGAGCTGAAGGAGGCAGGCCTCACTCTCCTCTACATCGGCCCCGAGTCCGGGGACGACGTGACGCTGAAGCGCATTGTCAAAGGAGGGACTTTCCAGGATCACGCCGAGGCCGCCCGGAAGGCACACGCCGCCGGGATGAAGACCAGCGTCATCTTCCTGCTGGGAGCCGGCGGCTCGGACCGGATGGAGGAGCATGCCCACGAGTCGGCCCGTCTCATCACCGAGATGGATCCGGCCTACCTCTCCATGCTCACCATGACGGTCATCCCCGGCACGCCCCTGGCCAGAATGGCGGAAAGGAAGAAGTACGAGCTTCCCCCCATCCACGGCCTACTCTGGGAGCTCCGAACCATGGTGAACGAGTCCCGCCCCACCCGTACCCTCTTCCGGACCAACCACGCCTCGAACTACCTCCCTATCGAGGGACGCCTCCCCCGAGACCGGGAGAGGATCGTGGAGGTCATCGACTCGGCACTGAGGGGTGAGACCCCCCTCAGGCCCGAGTACTGGAGAGGGTTGTAGGTCGGACGGTGGCTCCCGTCTCCGGACCGCGCCTCCCCTCCCACCAACCCGCACCGCCAGCGCCGGCACGCCTATCCCTCTAGCCCCCCCCGCCTCCGGGCCGGGGCAGCACCTGCGCCCGCTCGGCCCACGCCTGCCAGAGTCCGTTCAGCCGCTCCACCTCCTCCGGACGCTCTCCGGCGAGATCGTGTGTCTCCGTACGATCCACCTTCATGTCGCACAGCTCCCAGGGAGCGTTCCGGCCCCGAGCGACCAGCTTCCACTCCCCGGTCAGGACGGCTCGCCGCCCTTCGTGCTCGAAGTAGATCGCCTCCCGCTCGAGCGTCGCGTCGGAGAAAGCTGGAACGAGCCTGACGCCCTCCATGGGTGTGATGGTCCGCTCACCGAAGGTCGTGGGGTAGGCCGCTCCCGCCACTCCGGCGAGCGTTGGCATGATGTCGATGAGGTGGCCCACCTGATGGCGAAGGTCACCGGCAGCGCTGATTCGCGCCGGCCAGTGCACGATCATCGGCGTGGCAACGCCGCCCTCGTGGTCGAAGCTCTTGTAGAGGCGGAACGGCGTGTTCGAGACGTTGGCCCACGGAATCCCGTAGCTCTGGTAGGTGTCGTAGGCGCCGGGCATCACGGAGGGATCGTTGCCCACCTGGATCGGCTCGCCGTCCAGGGTGCGCTCCCGGCTCACTCCTTCCCCGCCGCGCAGGATGTCGTCGTACCACCCCGGCGTGTTGATCTCCTCCGCGCAGCCACCGTTGTCCGAGAGGAAGAGGATCAAGGTGTCATCCAGGGCGCCACGGCGCTCGAGCTCGGAGACGATGCGTCCGATATTCCGGTCGAGGATCTCCACCTGAGCGGCGTACACCTCCATGCGCCGGAGCTGCCAGGCTTTGTCCTCGGCCTCTTCCCAGGCCGGAACACGGGGGTCACGCTCGGTCAGCGGCCACCGCGGATCGACGATACCGGCCGCTCTCTGACGCTCGTAGCGTGCCCGGCGCAGCTCGTCCCACCCCACGTCGAATCGCCCCCGCGTCTGGGAGAGATCCTCCTCCGGCGCGTGCAGAGGCCAGTGAGGGGCGGTGAACGCCGCATAAAGGAAGAACGGGGTGCCCGGGTCGCGATCCATGTGTTCCCCGATGAAGCGAACGGCATGGTCGCCGAGGGCGTTCGTGTAGTAGAACCCCTCCCCGACGAGATCCTCCGCCGAATCGTTGTCGAGCGTCAGCGTCTGCGGCTCGAAGGAGCTGCACGCCCCGTTGATCGTGCCAAAGAAGCGATCAAAACCACGTTGGCGGGGCCAGTTGTGCTTCTCCTCGAGACTCTGCGCATGGATGAAGCGGGTCACGTGCCATTTGCCACATGCGTAGGTGCCGTACCCGGCACTTTTTAGGACCTCCGCCAACGTCACGCAGCTCTCGTTCAGGTCTCCGCGGTATCCCGGGAGCCCCGCATCGTTCATCATGTCTCCGACACCGGCCTGCTGCGCATACAGCCCCGTCAGAAGGCTCGCCCTGGACGGGCAGCAGCGGCCGCCGTTATGGAAGTGGGTGAACCGGAGTCCGTGGGCGGCCAAGCCATCGATGTTCGGGGTCCGCATCTCGCCGCCGTAGCAGCCGATGTCGGAGTAGCCCATGTCGTCGGCGAGGATGAGCACGATGTCGGGGCGCCGAGCCCGTCTCTCTTGCACCGTGCACCCGGAGATCGCGGCAAGGTACGAGGACCCCACGACACCCAGCGATCCACAGGAGACCTGCCGAAGAAACTCTCTGCGGCCGTAGCTCGCGGGGCGTGATGGATCGGAGGACATGTGGCGGCTTCCCCCTGGTGGTAGAGAGGGTCCAGCGGCCTTACACTACACGTGGAGCCCCCCCACGGCCCGTCACGATCCGGGGGGAGGACATCCCAAAGAAGAAGGAGTCCCGTGGCAGATCGTTCGGTAAGGGGGAAAGGTGTGGCCCAGCCATTCACGGCCGTGCACATCATGGCCAAGGCTTCGGGCGCGGTCTGCAACCTCGACTGCGTCTACTGCTACTACCTGGAAAAGGAGAAGCTCTACCCTACGGAGGGGGCCGCATGGCGGATGAGCGAGGAGACGCTCGAGCTCTTCGTTCGCCAGTACATCGAGGCCCAGGATGCGCCGGAAGTGAGCTTCGGCTGGCAGGGCGGCGAGCCCATGCTCATGGGGCTCGATTTCTACGAGAAGGCCGTGGCCCTCCAAAAGCGCTACGCCGGCGGCAAGACCATCCACAACTCCCTCCAGACCAACGGGACGCTGCTGGACGATGCGTGGGGCGAGTTCCTGGCCAGAAATCGGTTTCTGGTGGGGATCTCCATCGACGGGCCGCGGAAGCTGCACGACCGGTACCGTCTGGACAAGGGGGGCAAGCCGACCTTCGACCGGGTCATGCGGGGACTCGAGACCCTGAAGAGGCATCAGGTCGAATTCAACACGCTCACCACCGTACATGCGCACAATGAGCGTTCTCCGCTGGAGGTATATCGATTCCTGAAGGAGATCGGGAGTGGCTTCGT
>Ga0316577_10001645_pt1 | contig 10690 bp, 9 predicted proteins | sample S5NA_FD_203073 | JGI IMG/M metagenome (GOLD analysis project Ga0316577, IMG submission 203073) | Rhizosphere microbial communities from salt marsh grasses in Alabama, United States - S5-7_050615r2r1 | ecosystem: Host-associated > Plants > Roots > Rhizosphere | place: USA: Alabama | collected... | reverse complement strand
CGCTTTCAGCGGGGCGGGAGTTTCATAAAATCGTTGCACGATTTTATCGATCCATTAATACCTAACATGAGTATGAGTGAAACAACCTATGAAACTACAATCAAAACTTCCGGATGTCGGCGTCACCATCTTCACCATTATGTCGAAGCTGGCAAATGACCATAATGCCATAAATCTTTCTCAAGGCTTTCCGGATTTCGATGTTCACCCGGATCTCGTGGCCCTTGTCGACAAATTTATGTGCTCCGGACACAACCAGTACGCGCCTATGCAAGGCGTACAAGCCTTACGGGAACAGATTGCAGAAAAAGTATCGGATTTGTATCATGCAACCTATGATCCTGACTCTGAAATTACTGTGACATCCGGTGCAACAGAGGCATTGTTTGCAGCCATTAGTGCCGTCGTCCGACAAGGGGACGAAGTGATCATTCTTGAGCCAGCCTTTGACTCGTACGTTCCGGTCATTAAGCTCAACGGCGGCATTCCCGTATATGTGGAGTACAAATTTCCAGATTACAGAATCGACTGGAATGATGTTAGAAATGTTCTGACTTCTAAAACCCGGCTCATTATTCTGAATTCACCCCATAATCCAACAGGCACTGTGTTTACGGATAGCGATATGTCCGAACTTAAACATATTTTACAGGATACGGATGTGCTGATTTTGAGTGATGAAGTTTACGAGCACATTATTTTCGACGGTGTAAGGCATGAAAGTGTTGCGCTGCACCCTGAGCTTTTTGAAAGGAGCTTTGTGATCAGTTCATTTGGAAAAACCTACCACACTACCGGCTGGAAGATCGGATACTGTCTGGCACCGGCCCCACTTTCGAAAGAATTTCAAAGGGTGCACCAGTTTTTAACTTTTGCATCCAACACGCCGATTCAATATGCGTATGCACAATTCATGAAAAATAAAGAGGTTTATTTGAGTCTTTCGGCTTTTTACCAGGAAAAAAGAGATAAATTTTTGTCGCTCATCGGTGATTCTCGGTTCAAAGCCTTGCCCTGTCGCGGCACCTACTTTCAGATGATGGATTACTCGGCGATTTCCGATGAATCCGATGTTGAATTTTCAAAAAGAATGACCATAGAACATGGTGTGGCGTCTATTCCACCTTCGGTTTTTTACCACCATCAAGTTGACCATAAAGTTCTTCGTTTCTGTTTTGCAAAAAAGGATGAGACGCTTGAAAAAGCTGCGGAGAGACTATGCAAGATTTAAAAGTAACCCTGATTCAAAGTGAACTGGCCTGGGAAGATATTGATTCAAATCTGGCCGAGTTTAATTATAGAATAGACGCCATTGAGGAGGATACGCATCTCATTGTATTGCCGGAGATGTTTTCCACCGGCTTTACCATGAATGCCGCTGCCCTGGCCCAAGATATGAATGGCTCTGCGGTCAAATGGATCAAAGCAAAATCAGCAGAAAAAAATATAGACATTGTCGGGAGTTTCATTGCCGATGATAGCGGTAAATTTTTCAACCGGCTGGTCTGGGCCAAACCCAACGGTGAAATCTTCGTCTATGATAAGAAACATCTATTTCGAATGGCTGGTGAAGAAAAAATTTACAGTGCCGGGAGTAAAAACATTATCGTTGAGTTAAACGGTTGGAAGATCAGGCCCTTTATCTGTTACGATCTTCGCTTTCCGGCCTGGACGCGAAATATTGCGAATCAGTTTGATGCAGCTGTTTTTATTGCCAACTGGCCTGAAAGACGCTCAGTTCACTGGAAAGCCCTTTTGCAGGCCAGAGCCATTGAAAACCAGTGCTACATCATCGGCGTCAACCGCGTTGGAATAGATGGAAACGGTCTGTCATACAGCGGCGATTCTTCGATTATCGATCCATGGGGAACCATTATTTTTCAAAAGAGTACACAGGCGTGTATTTATACCGGCGATTTGTCCTATGACATACTGCAACAATCCAGAGAATCTTTTCCTGTCTGGAAGGATGCGGACAATAATATCATCCGCTCACCCTAATTCCCATTCAATTTGATCAAAGATGTCCTCCATCTGATACAGTACCTTGTCGGCTTTGGCTAATTCCCAATCCGCAATATGTTCTTCAACTTCTTTGTGTAGCTTGAGGAGGTTGTCTTTGTGCTTAAGCAAAATCTTTCTAAAAGGCGGATTTCCCTCCAACTCGTAAAGGAGTTTGTCCAGCCTTCCAACGATATCCAATAGTGATGGCCCCTCCTCTACCCATGCCTCATGAACATAACTCAGACCCTGGGCAATTTTGGGATAATTCCCTTTTAGACCATTTTTGTAATAGGGTAGAACACGGATGGTAAGTTGCATATGTTTGCTCATGTGTTTTCTTCTCCTAATGATAATTGTGCCCTATTGTTTGATGTCGGCAATAAACTTATTGGAAGTCTGGATGGCCTCATTCATATTTTTGATCAAACCGTCAATCTTTCCTTTCAGGGTGGAAAACTCCGTCCGTAAAGATCCGATGGCCTGAGCATTGAGGTTGTGTTTGAGAAAAAGGACGTTATCACGAAAGGTGCGCAATACAGGTGTCATACTTTTTTCAGCCCGATGCATGCTGGCAATCATCTTGTGGTAACGGGCTTTAGTGGTTTGCAGTTTCTGTTTGCTTAATCGGCGAAGATCCGCACTCTTATAAAGATTCAACTCTTCTTCCCATTCATCGAACAGGGCTTCGGCCACTGATTCCACCTTGTCGATTCTCTCAGACACTTTTTCTGCAGCCTTTTCGCTATCTTCATATTCTGCATTTAACTTATCATACGCCTTTTTCAGATCGGTATTTTCAATCTTGATGACCGAACCAAACTGTTCCAGGGCAGACTTAAACTGTTTTTGAGCTTCAGATTGGGCGTCTCTGGCATCCTCCACCCGATCCACGAGAATATCGCGTTTATGAATCCCTATCTTTTCCATAGTACCGTAATATGCTTTGGAACATCCCCCTAAAGAAAGAACAAAAATAACAACGATCAAAACCAACCAGGAAAGTATTGATATATTGACTTTGTGCATATTATTCATGTTTTTTATCCTAATCCAGATTTTCGAAAAGAGTAGTATTTAAAACAATCCTGAAACCACTCTCTCATGTTTGCGACAAAATCGGGCCATCGTGTCCCCAAGGCTTGTCCTCTGGCTGTGTCAGCGTTGCCTTCTCCTATTTTTCCGTCAATAGGCGCGATATCTAATTGGCAGCGAACAGGGATTTGACAGCGCAATTCAGGTTCCTGGGTCGCGATCAGCGCCGAAGCGGCAAGGCCGCCTTTTTTGAGAAGATCCACGAAAGCAGCGCGTCCACCTACTGTATTCACCATGGCTTCTTTAATAGGTGTGAGGCGCACCGACTCGAGAACCCCGGTGTGCTTGTTGGAAATATTGTCGGAACCGACATAACTCACCCCCTCTTCGGTCAGAGCCAACTGAAAAATTCTGGCGTATATGCACTCTAATTGTATACTCTGTTGGGTGAGGCGGTAGTGAGCCCTTAGCCCCCAGGCACCGAAATCAATATGCTCACAGAAGACCGGGTCATACCGCTTAGAAAAATGTGCTTCATATCGCCTGACCGCCTCTTCAAGCTTTGCCTGCATGCTGTTGCGGTCAAGACTTCTCTCTTTAGCCTTTGTTGCTTGGATGGCCGATGTTTTTAAAAGATGTTGTCTGAGTGCTTCCCGGTCGTTGCCGGTTTCGTAACGATTTCTTAGCGTTTCTAAAGTTACCCACATGTATTGGTTGTTGTAGTATGGATCAGATGAAAACAGGGAAAAAATCCACAATAGTTCGTCAAGTCGTTGATCGTCTTTAGGGTCCACATCCATCCGTATGGGTAGTATTTCCATATCGTCTCCAGTGACCTTGGAAAGGTCAGGAACGAAATATCCGCTGTCTGTTCGCGAGATCCGGAACCCCCCGACGCCGCTGCCACCGGTGACCGGTTTCACAAAGAAACGGTCTGTATTCCAATCTCGAGAAAATCGGTCTACATTGTCCAAAATTGTCGAAACCACTTGCGACGTATTCATTTTTGATGCAGGGACAGTGACATACCGTGCCAGCAACTCTTCCTTGCCTGCGTCTTGTAGCATTTGGTAAGTATTCCCTTTGTTGGAAAATACAGATCCGGGTGCCGTGACTCTCCCGGGCAACACGATAACACCCATATCCTCGAGAATATCCAGAATATCGATGTTGTATGCTTTTGAATCAACACACTCGCTGATCACCAAAGTGGACGTCGGATTTTTATTAACAGCTGCCAACAGTTCTTCTTTGGTGTTCACGAGCAGACAATGGGCGTTAGTTCCCAACCGTTTAATTTCATCCTGCAATACCCGAAAAGATTCCGGACCTGTGGGAAGCCGGTCATTGGAGGCATCTATCAAAACAATAGTGTCTGGAAAATGTGCGGCATCAGGAAGATCCAGGGCGTATTTGGAAAGTTCTTTGTCTTTTTGTGCAAGTTGGTTGAAGGAAGAGATGAGTTCCACGCCAAGTTTACCAGGATCGCTGTCAAAGCCAAGTGCGTGGAGATAAAAAGGCGCTTGGCTTATAGATCCCTTGTGGCCTAGAGCGTACAACTCGACAAAACGCTGCTCTATGTCGTAAGTTTCCGGTGTAAAATGTTCCATTCACTACCTCCATTACATGGGAGCATCTTGCAACAGCCCTGTAATTCTTTTACAAAGGTTGCAGCATAAGGCTCCAGTTGTTTTAATCGGCTGTCCAGAACGCTTTCGCGTGTTTGTATCATGGCAAAACGGGCTTCCCGACAAATTTTAGTATTAATTCCAGGAAGATTGCCCAGAATACACCACTCTTCCGGACTTTTGATGTCACGATAGGTGGTGCCATTTCGAACCTGTTTGATAGCGTTATTCACAAGAGTGTAAATACCCGCTTTTATATCATGTTCGATGCAACAAGGCTCATCTTTCAAACTGTGGACAATTAAATGAGCGCCTTTATAAGGCGTTCGATACATCCTTTTGGACTGTTCTAAAAAATCTTGGGCAAATTTATCTATAATCCCCATGAACTGCATCACGTGAAGCGCTGCAAGGGGTACCTCACCTCTGTCCACTTGCAGCAATGATAACAACATGGTTGATCCCTGAAATCTTGGGTTTATCTCCAGAGCGAGCACCTCATCACCGTTTAGGAGAAAATCCATACCAAAAAGACCCAAAAAACCTTTGGCACCCATGAAGAGGCCGATTTTTTCCATAATGTTACAGACTTCTTCTCTTATGGATTTTGGCACGCTGCCGGCGGCTGAAAAATCATTTCCGCAGTAAATTTCAGCCCGGCTTGTGCATCCGTAAGTGCCGACAATCTGAACCGACGGGCAGGCTGCAATTGACCGCAGTCCTTTTCGTGTTTTCAAAACGACACAATGCCCGTTTAAAGACGGCACCGGTAGATATTTGGATAATTTGACACGCAGCGAAGGTTCAAGTATATCTTTTACTCTCTCGAAGTCGGTCTCGTCGTTCACAAAGTAAGTGTTTTCTCCGGAAGATCCCACCGGAGGCTGCACGACGAACGGGCCGTTAAAAATATCAACGGCATTGACAAAGGTTGTTTCAGCTAAAGAACATCCGAACGTTGGCGGCGTTTTTACACCCAGCATTGAGAACAACTCCAGTTGCCGCAATTTGTTGTCAAACAGGTCCTTAAGAATCAAGGGGGGCGCCAGTACACGAAAACGTCTGTCTTGTTCCAACACCTTAAGGGAACGATAGCAAACCGTATTGACCGGTTCCTTCATGTCGCTAATGTATGTTTCAATCTTTTTTCGTGTCGGCCCCTCCCACAACATTTCAAGATCCTGATTGCCCCAGTTTTCTCGCCTCCCGAGGTCTTTTTCCACAGAAAACAGGGACTTTTCTGGCCAAAGTCTTTTATAAACCTCACCAAAATCACAACAAAATCCAGCATCTACGGAAACAAAGTCAAGCACCGCTAATGCATCGATGCCCCTCTGTCCCACCCAGGCCCAGGTTCCCCGGCAGTTGCTCAGTGCTTCCTTAAGTTGGGACAGATTCTTTATCATCGTTTACCCTATCGTTGCATAAAATATATGCCAAAAATATATTATATTAAAAACATTGCTATATATTACGCATTCCTAATAGAAAATTTCGGATGAACCTATAGTTAATTCCCAAAAAACTTCTCGAATGGCATATTTTTCACCCTTCGGGAAAGCTCATAATACCTTAATTCCTTCGTTGCCAAGGGTTCGCGGTAGTTAACTACAGCTTCACCCTTGGACGCCTTGGACTTACGGCATCCTGAGCTTTTCCAATGTTAGGGTTCATTTCCATTGGAAAAACCCACTTCGAGGTGTCCACGAGGCCGCTTTGTACAAATCTGTCCACAAAGTTTACATGGTTAAAAGCGATTTTTCCACACATAAGTGTTTTAAGGTTGCCTTTGGTATGAAGGTACGACTGAACCCTATTGGGGCCGGTAAAGTAATGAAACTCCTTTGTAAGTGCACCTGGACGAGAGGTGTCGGCCAATCCCCGCTTCACCCGCTCCACAATCGTATATGCCGTCTCTAAATCGAAATACAGCAAAAGTTCTTCGAAAACTTCTGAAAAACCGGTCGAAAGAGACAGATAAACCGCCAAGCAACGCCCGGCGTAAATTTTCTCCTGAAAGGGATAAAGATGATTTGAGCAGCGTTCAAAGTAAACCGCAAGTCCTTCTTCAGCTTCTCGGTAGCCGGCTGTACCGATGGAAAAAATACCCCATGGGAAGCAAGAACCATTATGAATGCGAACGGCGTGAACATCGATCTCATGTACCAGAAGGCGTTTTATTTCCTGGGGAGCAAACAAGGCATTTCGATTAAGATGAATTAAGCGAGAAACGCTGTCTACCGAAATTTTTGTGGCCATGGAAGACACCAGCTTAATGTGCATGGAAATGCCGAGTTTTTCCAAACGGGTCTCGAGTAACCTTGCAAAGTCCTTGGCTGAAATATTTCGCTCAAAGGGCTTAACATTTGAAAATTTCTCTAAGACTTGACGCGCTTTTAGGGCATCTTCAGCGGTTGGGGCACCGAAGATTTCAACGGCAGCCTGTGTAAATTTTTCGGTGCCCACAGCAGCGAACATATCTTTTGTCCGTTCCAGCTCGACCTGTTTTTCTCGGTAGATTTCAATGACTTCATCAGGGGCATCCATGGAGTCAAGAGGCAAAACCGGCTTGAAGTTTGTCCATTTTGAAGGTGCGTATTTATATTTAAACGCAGGAGATTTTCTCTTGCTGGACAGACGAGAGTTCAGAAAAGCTTTTTTTTCCTCGAGCAAGTTTGCCGGCTTTATCACCTGACCCAAGTTAAGTTGTTGTAGTAAATATCTAAGCTTCTTATCCGTGGCATTCATCGATATCGGACTATCGCTGATATATGGGAATATAATCTGTTTTTGTAGGTCCGATGTAAATCTGTCGCGGTCGTCCAAGTTTCCATTTGGGATCATCGAGACTTTCTTTCCATTGAGCAATCCAACCCGGCAAGCGGCCGATGGCAAACATCACCGTAAACATGTTGGTGGGGATACCTATAGCTCGCAGGATGATACCGCTGTAAAAATCGATATTCGGATACAAGTTGTGTTCGATAAAATAATCATCTTTTAATGCCGCTTCCTCAAGCTCTTTGGCAATATGGAGTAACGGATCGTCAATTTTGAGTTTAGAAAGCACCTTGTCACACATCTTTTTCATAATTCTGGCCCGCGGATCATACGCCTTGTAAACACGGTGCCCAAACCCCATGAGGCGAAACGGATCTTTTTTATCTTTGGCACGTTCAATGGCCCGATGATAGTCGCCGCCGTCTTTTTGAATATCAAGAAGCATTTCGATGACCGCCTGATTGGCTCCTCCATGCAAGGGACCCCATAAAGCTGCAATGCCTGCAGAAATTGCCGCATATAAATTCACTCTACCACTCCCAACCAGCCTTACCGCTGAGGTAGAACAATTCTGCTCATGGTCGGCGTGAAGAATCCAGAAAACATCCAGCGCCCTTACCAGATCCTCATCAATGCGATAGGGTTTGACCGGTGTATCGAACATCATGTTCAGAAAATTTGCAGAGTATTTCAGGTCAGGCCGAGGATAAACCACCTTATGCCCTCTTGATATCTTATAGGACATGGCAGCCATGGTCCGAACTTTGGACAATAAACGGGTAACGGTGATAGTGATCTCTTCTTCAAGAGTCTGAAGCTCGGGATAAAAGCTTCTTAAAGCATTCACCATGGAAGAGAGTATTCCCATGGGGTGAGAGGCCCTGGGAAAGTTCTGATAAAAAATCTGCATGTCCTCATGCACAAGAGAGTTGTCATTAAACAGAACTGACATGTTGTTGAGTTCCGCTTTGGTGGGAAGCCTGCCATTAATTAACAGGTAGACGGTTTCGAGGAAACTCGAATGTTCTGCCAGTTGTTCCACTGGGATACCGCGATATCGCAAAATCCCTTTTTCACCATCCATGAACGTAATCGAGCTGGTGCAGCTTCCGGTGTTGGCATATCCCGGATCCAGGGTAATTAGGCCTGTCATTTGTCGAAGGGCTGAAATATCGATGGCCTTTTCGCCTTCACTGCCGGTAACAATTGGAAGTTCATATGTTGTGCCTTCGAATATAAGTTGAACCCTATCTTCCATATCCCACCTCTGTGTTTCAAATAAGTGATTACTGTTTAATATGTCCAGTTTGAACAAGTTAATTTACCCCCTATGAGAACAGCGTGTTGGCTTGCCAATAAGCTGCTTGATGTCAAATGTCTGAAAAGAACGAAACGTTTTTCTAAGGACTTTTTCAAATTGACCCGATCCCATTTATTGAGATGGTGTCAATTTGAGAAAACTTCTGTATACATGAATCTCATTCTAACGTCAAGAAACCGCTGAAAAATATTTAAAAACTATCGTTTACATATGCTCTTGAGGTGTGATAGATTCAAATTATAATTCAATTTTTATACTCGATGATTGCGCAAAAATATTTAAAATAGCAGACCGAAAGAAATTCTATCTTTACGCATCCTTTATGCTGCATTTTGTATGAGGAGGCATTATGTCTTTTAAAGAAAATCTTTTGGAAAAAATAAGATTAGACAAAATGGCCAAACAGGTCATTGCGTCCATCGGTCCTATAGACAGTGGCCGCAGGATAGACAAAAAAATTATGCGCAACCTTCTCGACCTGTCCGATTATACTTATAAAAGAAAACGGGATCTCGATCTTTATATCGAGGATATCGAGGCCGAAAAGACCCGGATTCTGGTGCTCGACAATGACCTGGCCATTTACAATACGTCTGTCTATGATGTGGCCATGCGTAAAAGTCCTACTGTCAAAGAAATGATGAATCCCTTCAATGTGGTCAAGATATTAAAAGATACCGACGTGGTTATAAGCAAAAAGGAAGACTCTGTTAAGACCATTCAAGATATATGCATCGCCAAATTGAACTTATCTTTTCGCGCATCCGATATCGATGAAATCGTCAAGGATGGCGTGGCGTCTCTTGAAAATGGATACTCGGACGGTGTCATTGAGTGCCTTGATCTTTTTACGGAAATTTTACATTACAAAAACCCGCCCATAGCCTTTAGGGTCGGCCACCACAAGATTACCGGGGCGTTGGTCAAAAAAGAGAACGGGGAAGAACTGTTCGGTCCTATGGTCCTTTACAGTATGATACAAAACACTCTAAAATTGATCGATCAGCAGATCGGCAATTTTGATAGAGAAAGGATAAAATTTGTTCAGCACGTTGCCTCAGGAAAGGAGAAAGTCTCGGTAGAAGGCTCGGATGTTTTTCAATATCTTAAAACGGCGGCACTAAAGAGAGGGGCTGTTTAATACCTGAATTTGCACAGACAATATTGCAAAATTAAAATGAAAATTGACACCATAGCCTATTTTCGATTTCGAATTTTATTATGGGGGGACATGGGGATTAGAGAGAAATGAAAAGACAAATTGTGACATCAGGTACATCTGTTGTTAGCAGTAAAACCAATGAAAGCCTTGAAGCCTTTCTAGGAAGCTGTGTAGGGGTCACCCTGGTTGATCGACAGGCCGACGTTGGAGGATTACTTCACCTTCTTTTGGACAAACCCACAGGATCAGCGGAACCTTTTAGTCCTGAAAATTATGCAGCTACCGGCATGCCGCATTTTTTAAATAAATTGATTGAAGCGGGTGCATCGAAAGAAAATTTGGAAGCCTGTGTGGCCGGAGGAGCTCTTATAGGGCCTGTATCAGATGTGGATCTATCCCTGGATATCGGAGGACGAACAGCCGAAATGGTTCAAACGTATCTTGAGGATCAAGGTATTCCAATAAATGAAAGTGAAACCGGCGGGTATTCCGGGCGCAAAATGAGCCTCGATCTTTCTAACTGGAACACGACCATTGAACCTGCATGGCAAATTGAAAGGCCGTCGAAGAGTCCTTTTCAGTCCGATGTTGTTTTCAACATTGATGAAGCGATTCAGAGAGTAAAGCCAATACCTCAAGTGGCGCTCAAAATCATTCGTATGATACACCAAGACGACTATACAATGAAGGAAATAGGGCGTGAAATCCGCAAGGACCAGGTTATCACAGGAAGAGTTTTAAATCTTTGCAACTCAGCTATCA
>Ga0316577_10001644_pt1 | contig 10690 bp, 9 predicted proteins | sample S5NA_FD_203073 | JGI IMG/M metagenome (GOLD analysis project Ga0316577, IMG submission 203073) | Rhizosphere microbial communities from salt marsh grasses in Alabama, United States - S5-7_050615r2r1 | ecosystem: Host-associated > Plants > Roots > Rhizosphere | place: USA: Alabama | collected... | reverse complement strand
ATACGCCGACGCGGTAGGCATAGATGCCCACGTGACGCAGCCCGTCCCGGAAACGGGACTGACTCGCGAATCCCCCGGGCGCGCCGTCGCGGCTCCACGGGACCGGGGCCCGGCTGAAGTAGAGCGCCGAATTATCGGTCGCGACGACGACCTTCACGACGTTTGGATCCAGGAACTCCTCGAGCGTGCGGATCGGCTCGGAGAGAGTGGCCAGCCCGGCGCTCGCCTCGGCCGCAAGTGTCGTGGCGACCTGGTCCACCAGCGCGGGTGGCAGAAACGGCTCGTCACCCTGCACGTTCACGACGATCGTGTCGTCGCTCCAGCCACGAGCCGCGGCAACCGCAGCCACCCGGTCCGTGCCGGACGGGAGCTCTGGGTCGGTCAGCATCGCGGCCGCGACGTCACGTCCGCGCGGATCGCTGACAGCGCCGGCGATCCGCGCGTCGTCGGTCGCCACGAGCACCTCTTCCGCCGAGCTCGCGCAGGCCTGCTCCAGCACGCGCTGGATCATGCTGCGGCCACCGATCTCCAGCAGCGGCTTGCCCGGCAGCCGCGTCGAAGCGAAGCGCGCTGGAATGACGACGTGAAAGCGCAAGCTCAACTCTTCAGCAGCGGATCTTCGGAGCCGAGCTTCCTCGCCTCCTCCTCCAGCATCACCGGGATGTCGTCCCGCACCGGGTAGGCCAGCCGATCGGCCCGGCAGACGAGCTCGAGCGTGTCCCGATGCCAGGTGAGCGGACCCTTGCACACCGGGCAGGCCAGGAAATCAAGCAGCTTGCTATCCATTTTCGACTCCCGATATGCGCAGCCCGCAACGCTCCAGCACGATGCCGAGCAGCGCCCGTGCCGCCGTCGCCTCGATGACGACCTCCAGCTCCACCCACCACCAGTTCGCTCGCGCGAAGTGGCGGCATTTTACGGCATCCTTCTCCGTCATCAGCAGCGGCCCCTGCCCGGCGAACTCGAGCGTCTGCGGCTCCAGCTCCGCATGGTCGCCGAGGGCCCGCGCGTCGAGCTCGAGTCCCCGTTCGCGCAGCCGATCGAAAAACGCCTGCGGGTGGCCGATCCCGGCAACGGCGTGCACCGGACGGCCCACGAATTCCTCGAGCGGGCGCCGCTCGCCACTCACGAGATTCACGGCCGAGCCGAGCCGCAGCTCGGCCGGGAAAACCGGCGGCCCGCCTCGCGGCAGGCTCGCGTCCGGCGTCGGACCCCGCCGCGTCAGAACGATGGCATCCATCTGCTGCAGGCGCCGCGGGGATTCACGCAGCGGGCCCGCCGGCAGCAGGTGTCCGTTGCCGAGGCCGCGGGATGCGTCCACGACCGCGATCTCGCAGTCACGCAGGAGCCTCAGGTGCTGCAACCCGTCGTCGCAGACCACGAGATCCGCGCCCCGGCCTGCGGCGAGCTCGACCGCCGCCACCCGGTCGCTGCCGACTACGACGACGTGGTTGGCGCGCCGCGCATGCAGCAGCGCTTCATCTCCCACCACCGCCGCCGGCGAATCTGCATTGACCACCTGCGCCGCACCCTCGTGACTGCCGCCGTAGCCGCGCAGCGCGACACCGACCCGCAGGCCTGCCGACTGCAGGCGCCCGGTCAGCCAGGTCACGATCGGCGTCTTGCCCGTGCCACCGACCGTGAGGTTCCCCACAATGATGACCGGCACCGGCGCCCGTCGCGCCTTCGCGAGGCCCAGCCGGTAAGCCTGCCGCCTGAGCGCCACGAGCAGTGCGAACAGGCCCTCCAGCGGCCACAACGGTAGACTGCGCCAGGCGGGGCCGTACCACAGCCGCTGCAGGCGGGCCTCGAGACTCATTCGTTGAACTGCATCCGGTACAACGTCGCGTAATGACCGTTGTTCGCGAGCAGCTCGGCGTGCGTTCCCGTCTCCACAAGCCGGCCCGCCGCCATCACCAGGATCCGGTCCGCCTTCTCGACGGTGGACAGGCGGTGCGCGATCACCAGCGTCGTGCGGCCATGCATCAGCGCCTCGAGCTGTTCCTGGATCTGTCGCTCGAGTTCGGTGTCCAGCGCCGACGTGGCCTCGTCCAGGATCAGGATCGGCGTGTTCCGCAGCAATGCGCGCGCGATCGCGACGCGTTGCCGCTGGCCTCCGGAGAGCAGTGCACCGCGGTCGCCGACGACCGTATCGAGCCCTGCGGGCATCTGCTCGGCGAACTCCAGCACCCGCGCCGCCGCCGCCGCCGCGTCGATTTCCTGGTCCGAGGCCGGGAAACCGAACGCGATGTTGCTGCGGATCGTGTCGTTGAACAGCACGATGTCCTGGCTGACCAGGCTCATCTGCGATCGCAGCTCCCGCAACGGATAATCGCGCACGTCCACGCCGTCCACGGCCACGATGCCGTCGGTCGGATCGTAGAAGCGCGGCAGCAGGTTCACGAGCGTGGACTTGCCGCTCCCGGAGCGCCCCACGATCGCTACCGTTTCGCCCGGCGCCACCCGGAAGCTCACGCCGCGGAGCACCTCGTCCGCGACGCCGTCGTAGCGGAAGCGCACGTCGCGGTACTCGACGTCGCCGCGTGATCGCCCGATGTGGCGCTGGCCGCCCTTGGGTTCTGCGGGCGTGTCGAGTATCTGGAAAATGCTCTGCGCCGCCGCGATGCCCTGCTGCAGGGGACCCGCGACGTTGACGAGCCGGCGCAGCGGTGCGGTAACCAGCATCAGTGCGGCGATGAACGAGGTGAACTCACCGACCGACATGCCGCCCTCGATCGCATCGACCGTCGCGAGATAGAGCACGCTGGCGAGCGCGATGGCGGCGATGGTCTGCACTACGGGGTTGCTCAGTCCCTTGGTCAGCATCAGCTTCATGTGCGAGCGGCGATTGTGCTCGATCACGCTCTCGAACAGGCCCGCCTCGTAATCCTGGGCGTTGAACACGCGCACCACGCGCGGTGCCTCGATGGCCTCCTTCGCGACCCGGGTCACGTCACCCATCGAGTTCTGGATGCGCTTGCTGTAGCGCCGGAACAGCTGGTTCACGCGGCGGATCAGCAGCGCGATCACCGGCCCGACGATCAGGCTGTACAGCGTGAGCTTCGGATTGAGGTACAGCAGGTAGCCGATCAGCGCGATGATCGTGAGCGTGTCCCGGATGAACACGGTCACGGAGTCGGTGGCTGCCTGTGCAACCTGCTCGGTGTTGTAGGTCAGACGCGACAGCAGCACGCCCGAGGTCTGCCGATCGAAGTACGAAACCGGCAGGGACAGGTAGCGGTCGAATATCTCCCCGCGCAGCGTCTTGACGATGTGCCGTCCCACGAAGCCGGGACAATAGGTCTGCAAGAAGTCCCCGACACCCCGCAGCATGAACAGGCCGACCAGCACGAGCGGCACGAGCCATACCATGCGAGGATCACGATCCACGAACGTTCCGTCGAGGAAGAACTTGACGAACGCCGCCCAGCCGGCGTCGGTGGCCGCGAAGATCGTCATGCCGAGCACGCCGATCATGAACATCCCGAGATGCGGCCGCAGGTAACCGAGCAGCCGGCGATAAGTCTGCAGGGCCCCGGAGGGCATCCGCAGTTCTGCGCGGCTAGCGTCCTTGCGACCCATCGTGGACCGTGGCGATGTTGATCTGGCGGAAGCCGAGCCGCCCGGCCACGTCCATAGCCGTTACCACGGACTGGTGCGTGGCACGCGCGTCCGCGCGAATCGTGACCGGGACTCCCTCGTCGCCCGCGGCAGCGTCCAGCAGCGCCTTCGACAGGGTCTCGCGGCTGCTGTTGATCAGGTCACGGCCTCCGACGCGGTAGCCCCCTTCGGCGGTGACCTCGATCTCTACCGACTCGACCAGGCTGGCCACTTCAGGCTCGACCCCGGCCTCAGGCAGACGCAGCTTGAGCCGGCCCTCGTCGATGAACCGGGTGGACAGCATGAAGAAGATCAGCAGCAGCAGCACGACGTCGATCAGCGACGTCATGTTCACGTCCGGCTCCTCGCCCGGGCGCGGCTGGAACTTCACGCCGCCGCTTCCGCGGGGGGTCGGCCCGACTGCGTGCCGCTGGCCCGATCAATGGCCTGCACCAGCTTGATCGACTCCTTCTCCATCTGGATCACGTGCGCATCGACGCGTCCGCGAAGATACCGATAGGCGACCAGCGCCGGGATCGCGACCAGCAGGCCCGCGGCCGTCGTGAGCAGCGCCTCCGCGATGCCACCGGCCATGGCCGCTGGATTACCGATGCCGGCGACCGTGATCGCCTTGAACGTGCGGATCATGCCCGTGACGGTTCCGAGCAGTCCGAGCAGCGGTGAAATCGCCGCGATCGTGCCGAGCATGTTCAGGTAGCGCTCGAGGTCGTGGGTCACGTGCCGGCCCGCGTCCTCTATCGCCTCGATCATCACCGCCCGGTCCCGGTGCCGGTTCGCGAGGCCTGCAGCCAGCACGCGGCCGAGCGGGGAATGCTGCTCCAGCGCCATGATCTGCTTGTCCGACAGGCTGCGGTTCTCGACCCATTGCCAGACCTTGTCCGTGAGTTCGGCCGGGACGACGCGCTGCTCACGCAGGGTCCAGAACCGCTCGAGGATGATCGCCAGCGCCAGGATGGAACACAGGATGATCGGCGCCATGACGATGCCGCCGGCCGTGACTATCTCAAACATTGCGCGGGTCCGATCTCCTCGCGTGGACGCGGCGGATGATACTGCATGCGCAGGCGGGCCGCCCAACGCGTTTCACGGATCGCGCCACGGCCGGCGGTGCCGCTGCCGCCAGGAATCGGGCTCGGGGAGTGGTCCGGCTGGCGGCACGACGAACTCGATCGCGCCGTGCGCCGCCGTTTCCATCGCCTCGGCACCGGCGTTTCGCCAGCGCGCGACGACTTCCGGGGCAGGAAAACCCCAGCGATTGCGGTGGCCGGCCGAGAACAGGACCCAGCGCGGCGAAGTCACCGCAACGAACTGCGCGCTCGAGGAACTGCGGCTGCCGTGATGCGCGGCCACGACGATGTCGACGCGATTCAGCGAACCGCGCTCGAGCAGTGCCGCCTCCGCCGCCCGTCCTATATCGCCGGTGAGCAGCAGCGTGCGCCCGCCGCTTGACACCCGCAGCACGCAGGATCGATCGTTGTCGCTCGAATCGGCCTCGATCCGGCGATCCAGCCACTCGAAGCTTACGTCGTCCCAGATCCAGCCCGATCCGCCAGTGCAGTCGCGTGGCGCGGCGTCCAGGCCACTGACCGGACCACTCGAGACCAGCGAGTCGACCTTGATCTGCGAAAGCAGGGTCCGGCCGCCACCCGTGTGATCGGCGTCGTCATGGCTGAGGGCCAGAACGTCGACCCGGCGGATGCCACGGGACCGGAGGTAGGGAAGCACGGCCAGCGCACCGGCGTCGACGCCACTTCGGAACGCGGGTCCCGCGTCATAGACGAGTACGTGCTGCCGTGTCTGCACGACGGCTGAAAGACCCTGCCCTACGTCGAGCAGCGTCAGCCGGTACGTACCCGCCGCGAGCGGTTCCGGCCGCCAGGTGCAGGCTGCGATCAGCAGCGCAGCGGCCGCTGCGCGCCCGGTCCAGCCGAGTGGCAGCAGCATCCCCAGCGCGGCCGCGACGAGTGCGATCCAGGCCAGTGGCGGCAGCGCTGCGACGCTCCAGGTGGCAAGCGGCACTGCCGCTGCCCACTCGAGCGCGATCCAGCTCGCCTCGACCAGCCAGGCCGCGGCCTCGAGCAGCGCGGTGCCGGCCGGTGGCACCAATGCCAGTGTCACCGTGCCGACCAGGATCATCGGCACGATGCCGAGCGTGTACAGCGGTATGGCCAGCAGATTGGCCCCGACCGAGACCAGCGAGAACTGGCCGAACGCGGCCAGCAGGACGGGAATCAGGCCGAAGCTGACGGCCAGCTGCGCCCGGAGGTAGCCGCGCAGTATCCCCTGGTCGACGAGGAAGCCGCCGGTCGCGGTCAGCAGCAGGCCCACCGCGCCGAAAGAGAGCCAGAAGCCTACCGACATCGGCGCAAGCGGGTCGATGACGAGTACGACGATCGCTGCCAGCGCGAGGATGTCCGCTCCGCTCGTGCAGCGCCTCGAGCCGAGCGCGAGCGCCGCACTCGCGATCATGATCGCGGTACGCTGCGTCGGCACCGACCATCCGGCAAGCAGCGCATAGGCGAACGCCGTGCATGCGCCAGCGATCACGGCGACGTCGCGCGTCGCGATCTGCGCGCCGCTGCGCTGGCGTCGCCGCTGGATCGTCGCCGCAACCAGCGCCGCCAGTGCGCCGACCATGCCGACGTGCATCCCGGAGATCGCCATCAGGTGGCTCGTCCCGGTATCCGACAGGACTCGCCACTGCTCGCGCGAAATCGCCTCCTGCAGGCCGACCGCGAGTCCCAGCACGATTCCGGTGGCCGGTCGCTCGCCCAGCACGTCACGGATCGACGACGCGATGCCGCCACGCGCCGCAACCAGTGGCTGGCGCCAAAGGTCCGCCGCGCGACGACCGAGGCGGCGGCCGTCGCGTACGTAGCCAGCCGCGCCGACTCCCAGCCGCAGCATTCGAGCCGCGTAATCAGTGCCGCCGGGATTGGCGAAACCCCGCGGACGCCGGAGCCTCAGTTCGAGTTCGAGGCGCTCCGCAGGCAGCGGCACCCAGGGCGCGTCGTACCAGGTCAGCTCCAGGCACCCCGGCAGGCCGGCCGGATGCTGCGGCTCGAACCTGAACCGCAGCCCCTCCCCGGCCGGCATCGGCACCGAGGCCACCCGTCCGCGCACGGTGATGTTGACGCCCTCGAGGCCGGGCTCGAGGCGATCGGCGAGCCGCGCATCGAGTTCCTGCCAGCCGAGCAGCAGACCGACTGCACAGGCGAGGACCGGCCACTGGCGCAGCGCGATACCGGTAGCTGCCAGCAGGCACGTCGTCGCGAGCAGCAGGCGGGGCGCCGGCAGCTCGGGCAGCAACAGCGGGGCCACGCAACCCGCGAACCAGCCGATAGCGGTGAGAAGCACGCCGGGCGCCTCGCCTCGGATCACTGTTGCCGAGGCTGGACCGCTGCGATCTGGCAGGCGAGCGACTAATCGGCCGCCTAAACGCAGAAATCGGCGGCTTGCTCAGGGAGCCTGCAGGCGGCCGTCGCGCAGCACGAGCACGCGCTGCATCCGGCCGGCGATCTCCGTGGAGTGAGTCACGATGACCAGGCTGGTGCCGAGTTCCCGGTTCAGCTCCAGCATCAGTTCCAGCACTCCGTGCGCGTTGCGCCCGTCGAGATTGCCGGTAGGCTCGTCGGCCAGCACGAGCCGGGGTCGCGTGACCAGCGCACGCGCTACCGCGGCACGCTGTCGCTCGCCGCCCGAGAGTTGCGCCGGCCGATGCCGCAGGCGTTCCCCGAGCCCCACCCGTTCCAGGAACCACTGCGCGGTCTGCTCCGCCTCCGCGGCCGGGCTGCGTCGAACCATCAGCGGCATCGCGACGTTCTCCAGCGCGGTGAACTCGGGCAGCAGGTGATGGAACTGATAGACGAATCCCAGTGCCTGGTTCCGCAGCGTGCCGCGGGCCGCGTCGGAGAGCTCGTGCAGCGCGCGACCCGCCACCCTGACGATGCCGCTGGTCGGCAGGTCCAGGCCGCCGAGAATCTGCAGCAGCGTCGTCTTGCCCGAACCGGACTCGCCGACGATCGCCAGGGTCTCGCCGCGCGCCACCTCGAGATCGACGCCCTTGAGCACCTCGAGGCGCTGTCCCGCCTCCTCGAAGTGCTTGCGCACGTCCACGCAGGCCAGGGTTTCAGTGTCATTCATGCCGCAGCGCCCTCGCAGGATCGGTGGTCGCGGCCCGCCAGGCGGGGTAGATCGTGGACAGGCAGCAGAGCAGGAAGGCGGTGCCGGCAATCAGCGCAACGTCCGGCCATTCCACTGCCGCCGGCAGGTCGCTCATCAGGTAAATGCTCGCGTCCATGAAGCGCGTTCCCAGCAACCGCTCCAGGCCGTGGACCAGCGACTCGAGGTTGTACGAGAGCAGCACGCCGAGCGCCACCCCGGACAGGGTTCCCAGCAGTCCGATCAGCGTGCCCTGGCTCGCGAATATGCTCAGCACGCTCGAGGGCCGCGCGCCGATCGTGCGCAGGATCGCGATGTCCGGCTGCTTGTCCTTCACCGCCATGACCAGGGTCGAAACGATGTTGAAAGCTGCGACCGCGATCACCAGCAGCAGGATGAAGAACATCATCCGCTTCGTGAGCTCGATCGAGCGGAAGAAGTTGGCATGGCGCTGCGTCCAGTCGTCAACGTACAGGCCGCCGCCGAGTCCACGGGCAACCTCCCGGGCGAGCAGCGGCGCCTGGAACGGATCCTCGACGGCGAGGCGCAATCCGCTCACGCGGTCGCCGAGGCGCAGCAGTCGTGCCGCGTCCCCGATGCTGACCAGGGCGAGGCCGTTGTCGATCTCGTACATGCCGGAGTAGAAGATTCCTCGAACCGTGAACCTGCGCAGCCGGGGCAGCACGCCGGCCGGCGTCACGATGCCCTCGGCCACGGCCACTACCACGCCGTCCCCCTGCTTCACCCCGAGCCTCGCTGCCAGCTCGGCGCCGAGCAGGATGCTCCACTCGCCGGGCTCGAGCGCCGCGAGCGAGCCGCTCGTCATGCGCTCCTCTATCGACGAAACGGTGCTCTCCAGCGCGGCATCGACGCCCCTGAGCATCGCTGCACCGGCCTGCGCGTGCGGACCGTCAGCGACGATCAGCGCCTCGTCCTCGATGAAAGGCGCTGCGCCCACCACGCCCGCGTGGCCCAGCGCCACCTCGCGGGCCGTGCGCCAGTCCTCGAGTCCGGCGCCGAAGCTCGTCACCGTCGCGTGCGAAGTCATGCTCAGGATCCGGCTGCGCAATTCCCGTTCGAAGCCGTTCATGACCGAGAGTACGACGATCAGCACGGCCACGCCGATCGCGACACCGACGATCGAGATCCCTGAAATGAACGACAGGAAGCGGTTGCCCGACGAACGCAGATAGCGCCGGCCGATCCTCAGCTCGAACGGGAGGTCGCGCTCGATCATTCGTAGCGCAACGCTTCGGCAGGCTGGGTCGCGGCACCGCGCAGCGCCGGGTAGATGGTCGCCAGCGCGGTCAGCACGAATCCTGCGAGCGCTATGCCCGCCACCTGGCCCGCGCGCAGCTCGGATGGAATCTCCGTGATGTAGTACACGGTCGGGTCCATCACGTGGAAACCGAAGAGACGCTCGAGCAGTGGAACGATTTCGCTGACGTTGCTCGCCAGCACGACGCCGAGCAGCGTGCCGATCAGCGTGCCAATGACGCCGATCACCAGCCCCTGCGTCAGGAAGATGCCCACCACACTGCGCGGCTCCATGCCGAGCGTGCGCATGATGGCGATGTCGGAGCGCTTTTCGTTGACGACCATCACCAGCGCCGCGACGATGTTGAAGGCCGCGACGGCCACGACCAGCAGCAGGATCAGGCTCATCATGGTCTTCTCGATCCGGATGGCGCGGAAATACGCGGCGTGCTGGCGGGTCCAGTCGGTAACGGAAAACCCGGGACCCAGCGCGGCCGCGAGCGCCCGCGCCCTCTGCGGCGCCGCCATCACGTCGTCGAACAGCACGCGCAGTCCTTCCGGCTCGGCATCCCGGCCGGCCAGCTCCGCCGCGTCAGCGAGCGCCACCAGCGCCAGCGTCCCGTCGTGGTCCTGCAGGCCGACCTCGAACACCCCTTCGACCTCGAAGCTGCGCAGCGCAGGAAGGCCGGACCCCGACGCCAGGTCCCGCCCCGGCACCATCACGGTGAGCTCGTCGCCAACCTCGGCGCCGAGCCGCCAGGCCAGCACGCGACCGAGCAGCAACCTGCGTGAACCGGGCTCGAGCGCGTCGATGGATCCGCTCAGCATGTGCTGCTCGATCTTCGCCACCGTCTTCTCTGCCGCAGGGTCGACGCCGTGCATCACGACCGGAAGCAGGTTACCGGCACGCCCGATCATCGCCTGCACGTCCCGGAACGGCGCGACCGCCAGTACACCCGGCACCGACCGCGCGACCTCGGCCACGCGCTGCCACTGCTGCAACTGCCCGGTCCCGGCTTCGACCGTGGCATGGGCAGTCAGTGCCACCAGGCGGCTTCGCAACTCGCCCTCGAAGCCGTTCATCACCGAGACGATCGTGATCAGTGCGGCGATGCCCAGTGCGATGCCGAGCATCGACACCCAGGAGATGAACGATACGAAGAAACCGTGTCGGCGGGTCCGGACATAACGAAGGCCGACAAAGATCGGAAGCGGATGGAACATGGGGTCTCGCAGGAACCCGGCAAGGCTACCCGCGCCCGCGTCGCTTTGCACCCCGGCAGCGCGGCATCAGGCCGCCGCGGGATGCGCCGGATGAGCCCGATGCGTCGACAACAGTGAACTGGAACAAGGATTTCGCCTCCATTCGCAGGAGCCCGCGCGGGCGGGTGCTATATTCCCGTCAGCTTCGGTGCAAAGGTCGCAATTCATGCGCAGGACGACACTCGCAGCACTCGCCGCGGCCTTCGGGCTGACACTCTCCTCGCCGATACTGCCGGCCGAGACACTCGAGATCGGCACGGCGCCGGCCGCCACCAGCCAGTCGGCGCTGCCGGGGCGTGGCGCGAGCATGGCAGAGGTCGAAACCCGGTTCGGCACGCCCGAGCGCAAGGTCGCGGCGGTCGGGCAACCCCCGATATCCCGTTGGGTG
>Ga0316577_10001643_pt1 | contig 10694 bp, 9 predicted proteins | sample S5NA_FD_203073 | JGI IMG/M metagenome (GOLD analysis project Ga0316577, IMG submission 203073) | Rhizosphere microbial communities from salt marsh grasses in Alabama, United States - S5-7_050615r2r1 | ecosystem: Host-associated > Plants > Roots > Rhizosphere | place: USA: Alabama | collected... | reverse complement strand
CGAACTCGGGCGGATCGAGTATGTTCAATTCCAGGCCCCTCGGGTTCGAGTCAACCATGATCAATGCCGCCACCCTCGACGGGTGGGTCAACGTGAAGTCCATGGCCAGTTGCCCCCCAATGGAGCATCCCATGAGTATGGCCGGCTGATCGACGTGCAGGATATCCAGCAGTGCAATGAGATCCTGTAGATAGCTGTACTCGCCCTCGACCGGCTCGCTCTTGCCATAGCCTCGCATATCGTAGCGGATGACACGGAAGCCACCAGCGAAATGCGCGAACTCATTGTTCCACTGGCGGCTATCAGCCACGCCAGCATGAATCATCACAAAAGGCCGCCCCTCGCCCGCAATCTCGTAGTAGATGCGTGCACCGTCGATTGCTGCCAGACCAGACCTACTTCGCAATTCGGACATTCTACCCCTCCTCAGTTCTCTCTCATCGACCGTCGCTTGACATTTTAGATGATTTGTATTATACTATTGACAGTAGTGTTCTGCGGATCCTGTCAGCCAATGACCAAAGCATGGTCGGCTGTGGAACAGGACTCCGTTTACGGTTGAATAACCAAAGAAAGGACGAAAGTACTATGTACGGTACAGTTGCACGACTCGATGTCAAGCCAGGCAAGTTCGAAGAGCTGCAGAAATGGGCCGAGGACCACCCGATGCCAGATTCGCCGGGCGCCGTGGCCGGGTATGCGTTTCGCATGGACGATGACGCCAATGAGGGCTATCTTGTGGTGGTATTTGAGAGCGAGGATGCCTACAAGACGAACGCCGAGCGGCCCGAGACCGACCGGGAATTCCGCAAGATGATGCAGTGGCTCGAATCCGAGCCAGAGTGGCACGACGGCAACGTCGTCTGGGCTGAGCAGGTTTCCTAAACCGATCAGTCATTCTCCAGAAGCTCCAGAATCGCTCCCAACTGAGCGTTCCCATCGAGGTATGCGTAGCGGCCACCAGGGTATTCGCCACGCTGCACCAATGGAAGGCCTCTGGCCCCTAAGTAGGCAATTCTGTCCGACATACCGCCGATCTCAAAGGCGATGTGGTGCAGACCCTCGCCGCGTTCGTCAAGTTGATCTTGCCAGGTACTCGGTTTGCCGACCGGTTCGATCAATTCCAGGTCCACCTGCCCCCAGATGGAAGAACGCCAGCTTTGCGCGGGCCTCCGAGGGTTCACCCCTGTACTCCGTATGAGCGCGCTCATACGGATCGGTGAGCATAATCTGCGGCACAGGCAGACCCAGTACCTCAGCCCACGCCTGCGCCTTGGCCTCGATATCCTGAACGATGATCCCCAACTGCGTAATTGTGATGCTGCCCAATGCCTGTTCGGTCGTCATCACTCCTCCAACTGATATTCGTGCAGATCGGCAGGCAGGGGAGCTGGGCGCTCACAGGTGCTGGTCAAGTCGATGTGCCGTCCACTCTCTGAGGCCTCCAGAACCGCATGCATCACATCGAGCACATGATAGGATAGCTCACCATTGGCGCGATGAGGTCTGCCGCTGCGCAGGGCATAGGCCAGATCTGCCACGCCCAGGCCGCGGGTGTTGCCGGTGTGCGCGTGGGTCAGTGGTATCTCGCGCCAATCCAGTTCACCGAGGCGGCGTATCCGCACCGGGCCGCCGAACGTGTTGGGATCGGGCAAACATAGGGTGCCCTCTGTCCCCTGGATCTCGAGCAGGGCCCCGCCCACGTCATGCAGGTTCAGCGCCGCACCGGCCGATACGGCCACGTCGAAGCTGAGCACCAGCGTCGCCACTGAACCGCTGGCAAAGTCGAGGACGCTGGCCACGTGTGTCGGGGTCTCCACCGCGAAGGTCTGCCCCTGCTTTGGCCCGCTGCCAATGATCCGCTCCGGGTAGGTGGTCCGGGCCGAGCCAGTCACGCGGCGGATCGGCCCCAGCAGGGAGACCAGGGCGGTCAGGTAGTACGGCCCGATGTCAAAGAGCGGTCCCGCGCCAGCCTGGTACAGGAAGGCCGGATCCGGATGCCAGGCCTCCGGCCCCTGAATGAACATGAATCCCGTGGCCGCCACCGGTGTCCCGATGGCCCCCGCATCGATCAGCTGGCGGCAGGTCTGCAGCCCACCACCCAAGAAGGTGTCGGGCGCACAGCCCACTCGCAGACCGCGTGCCTCGGCCTCCGCCAGCAGCCGCCGGCCGTCCTCGCGGCGGACGGCCAATGGTTTCTCGTTGTAGACCGATTTGCCAGCACGCAGCGCTGCCAGCCCGATTTCGGCGTGCACGTCCGGCGTGGTCAGGTTGATGATCAGTTCAATATCCGGATCGGCGAGGACCTCGGCGATGGGCAGCGCCTCGGGCACGTTGTACTCCGCAGCCTGGCTCTCAGCGCGGGCCAGGGTGCGATTGGCGCAGGCCCTCAGGTCCAGGATGCCCCACTTGGCCGCGTTCTCGAGATAGATGCTACTGATGTTGCCGCAGCCGACGACTGCGGTCCTGACCGGGTCAAACGTCATCATGCTCACAACGCTACCCCCGTCCACGCGTACGCTGTCCTATAGCCCATTATACCGGGGATCAGGAAAAGGAGCAATTGCCGGGAGAGGGGTCTTTGACTTCACCCACAGTTTCGAGTACACTTACGACGACGGACAGATCACTGAGGCCAGCTTCTCTGGCGCCGGCCCGGACGGCAGACTATGACCAATTGGACCAGGCTGCTTCGAGGCAGTACCTTTGCGGGCGTCATCGCCGGCCTGCTGGCCACCGGCTCCTGGTCGGCGCTGAACGTGATCACCAAATACAAGATCGGCTCTGATCTGCATCCCGTGCTGATTAGCTCGGGCCTGTTCCTTTCGGCCCTGACGACCCTGGGCCCGCTGTCCATTCTCCTGTGGAGACGGCGCAGCGGGCCCTACCGCCTGCCCAAGCCACCGTTGCTATCCAGCCTGGCCCGCACCGGCGCAGGGCTTACCTTCGTGTATGCCGTGCGGACCATTTCGGCCACCCAGACGACCATCTATGCCCGGCTCAGCCCCATTTGGGTGCTTGCCATCCTCTTTTTCACGAACCGGGATCGAGTCAAAGGCAGCAGCCTATTCGGCAGCGTACTGGCCTTTGCTGGGGTATACGTCATCGTCGGCGGATTTGAGGCGACACAGGCGGCGGTCTGGGGCTCTGTGGCCGCCGTACTGACTGGCGTTTTTCAGGCCATCTTCACCGTCTCCCTCAAGAGGGACTCTACTCGGGCGCCATCGACAGGCCTGGAGGGCAAGCTCCGGTTCACCTTGTCCCTGCTGGGCACCTGTTTCCTGCTCACCCTGCCCTTTGCCCTCCTCCTATTTCCGCGCGTGAGTCCCGATCCCAACGTCCTGCTCTGGATCTGGATCGGCGGGGCCGTGTTTAACGCCTTTGCCTACCTGCTCTACTACTGGTGCCTCACGCTGGTGCCCGAAATCTTGGCCGTGGTCATCCTGTCCCTGACCATCCCCTTCACGCTGCTCATGGAGAAAGCATTCTACGGCATCGCCACGCCTCCTTCCTTGCTCCTCGGCGCCCTGCTGGTCCTGGCCGGGATCTTACTCGTGGCAGCACGCAACTGACCGCTTGCCCTCCTGCACGCCGTCGACCTCAGGGCTTCACAAAGCCGTACCCCAGGTCCCGCAAGAGATCGGCGATGACGACATCCCCGTCGTCGCTGACGTGCACCCCATCGCCTATGCTGGCAATCTCCGGGAGACTAGGGTCGGCATGCGGGCCATCGTATAGCGCGTAGAGATCCAGCACAGGAATGCCCCGTAGTGCGCAGGAGCGGTCCATGTGTTCGTACAGGGCGACCGCGTAGGAATCGTAAATCTCGACCTCCTCCGGCTGGTCCTTGTAGACACGAGTATAGTACTCGAAGATGCCGGGAATGATGGGCCGGATGAGGGTTTCCTGTGGGTCAGCCAGGGACTCGATCTCGTCCAGCAAGGCGTCCCAGTTGGCCTGCGACTCATCGAGTTGCTCGCGCAAGCAGTCCTGGTTGTCCTCGCCGCCGCACTCACCGCCGAAAAATCGCCTCGCTTTGCCTGGCAGATCACCGCCTCCCACAGAGATGAGAACGACCTCCGCCTCCTGGAGCGGCTCCCGGTACCAGGGGTACTTTTGCACGTTGGTGCGCAGAGATCTGGTGGTCTCACCGCCCACGGCCAGGTTCTGGATCTCAACCTCGACACCCAGGTCCTCCTCGAGATAGGCTGCGTAGGCTTCCGGCAGGACACTATCTCCGTTGGTCAGCAGGCTATCACCCAGCACCACCATATCCCAGGTCGTGTCATCGCTCCCGGCTGCACCGATCTCGATCGGGCCCGAAGTGCCGGCGTATGCGTCCTGGGTTTTGTCGGCGGAGTTCGTGAAGCAGCTCAGGTACAACGGACCCTCGAACAGCACGATTGTCCGCTCCTGAGAAGTGCCGTGTGCCGCCTCAAGGAACCCATGATCGTGCGCCCAGAGCGGCAAGTCGATCTCCTCTTGATAAGGAACCAGCTCTTCGAGCGCGTGGCCCTCATCCATCGTCACAGCCCACACACCATATAGCTCATGGGACGTCTGATCCCTCACGTCCAAGACAATCGGGATCTGCCCCGCAGGTACGCGCTCCGGAATGTGGTAGACGCAGTGGTCACCCTGAAAGGTCACGATGATTCCCGCGTCTGCCTCGGCCGGTGAAGGTGGCGTGTCTGTCGGGTTGACGGGCGGCTCTGGCGTGGGTGCCAGCGTCGCCGTCGGTTCGGGCGCGCCACAGGCAGCCAATAGCACCAGGGCAACGGCCGTGGACAACAACATGACCAAGCGATGTTCCCTATTCATTCTGATCCTCCCTCCTCTGATCTGAACCCTGTCTCGAGTGAGCCTTCAGCCTTCACCAAGTCTTCTACAGGCGGCGGCAGGCCGATCTGCTCTCGCAAGAAGGCGAACAACTCATCCAGATGCGCAAAGCCTACCCTCTCGCCGGAGCGGGGATCCTGCAGAGAGGCTCGCCACCAGGTCGATCCGGTGCCCATCTCTCGCCACAGCCGCAAGAGATAGGACCTATAGCCCGGCACCTCACCCGATTCCTTCTGTTCGTCGTCCATCATCACTCCAGAGCACTGCAATGCGGACAGTGTAGCATGCCCCCATTCGGAAAACATTCGGAGACCGCTCGGATCCCAGGCCAAAAAGCCCAGGAATTGCGCTGGCGTCCTGCCAGGTGTATAATGGCACTGCTGACAGAGTCCGCGGCGCACACGCCCACAGGAGGAAGCATGGCCCGTCTCTCGATGCGGTTGTTGGGCACCTTGCAGGTCACGCTGGGGACAACGCCTTTCACAAGCTTTGAATCGGACAAGGAGCGGGCGCTGCTGGCCTTTCTCGCCGAGGAATCCCGACAGCCCCATCCCCGTGAAAAACTGGTAGGCCTGCTCTGGCCTAAATTCACTGAATCGGCGGGTCGTAACAACCTCCGTCGGGTCCTTTCGAATCTGCGACGCGCCCTGCGGGACGGCGAACCATCGGGTCCGCTCTTGCTTCTGGTCAACCGGCAAACGGTTCAGCTCAACCCGGCTGGCGACCTTTGGATAGATGGCCGCACGTTTGCGGACCTCCTCCGGTCGCCCACACCGCCATCCCAGGAAGCCCTCGAAGAAGCGATTGGGCTGTATCGGGGTGGGTTTCTCGAGGGCTTTTCCCTGGCGGATAGCTCCGCCTTTGAGGAATGGCTGGTCCTGTGCCGTGAGCGATACCAACGATTGATGATGGGTGCGCTGCACCGCCTGGTCGAAGCGTATGAGCAGCAGGGCCGCTACGACCGCGCCCTGGAACTGGGCTGGAAGCAATTGGAGCTGGAGCCCTGGTGGGAGCAAGCGCACCAGCAGCTGATGCGCCTCCTGGCGCTCAGCGGTCGTCGCAGCGAAGCCGTGGCTCAGTACCACCGCTGCCGCCGCCTGCTTGTTGAGGAATTGGAGGTTGCGCCCTCCGCCGAGACCACGGCCCTCTTCCAGCAGATCCGGGATGGGGGCCCGCCGGGAACCGCGCCCTCACCACGGCACCGCCCGGGTCCCACGCACAACCTGCCCCTTGCCACGGGTCCCTTTGTCGGGCGGGAGGCAGAAGTCGGCCAGATCCAGGCCTGCCTGCAAGACCCCGCCTGCCGCCTCCTGACCCTAGTTGGTGCCGGAGGCATGGGCAAGACGCGGCTGGCCCTGGAGGCGGTGCGCGATTGGATCTCCCGGCCACAGGGGGCCGAACTGGAGGGGGTGACGCTGGTTCCCCTGGCCCCGGTGCAGACCCCAGAGGCCATCGCCCCGGCCATCACTCAGGCCGCCGGGTTCCCACTAGCTCCCGGGCACGAGCCAGAGCAGCAGTTGCTGGAGACCCTGCGCCAGAAGCGCTGGCTGCTCATCCTGGATAGTTTCGAGCACCTACTTGAGGGAACCGGGTTCGTGGCCAAGATCCTCCGAACTGTTCCTTATGTCAAAATACTGGTGACCTCACGCACCCGCCTCAACCTGCAGGGGGAGCACTGCTTCCCCGTTGCCGGCATCGCGTTTCCCGAGCAGACCCCCCACGATGCGCAAGAGGCCCGGACCTTTGCCTCCGTCGACCTGTTTCTGCAGGCAGCCCACCGGGTCCAGCCCGGGCTTGAGCTGGCAGACACAGACTTGGCCGAGATTGCGCGCGTCTGCCGCCTGGTCCAGGGCATGCCGCTGGGCATCCTCCTGGCGGCGGCATGGGCTGGCGTGCTCCGTCCGGCCGAGATCGCTGCCGAGATCAGCCACGAGATCGACTTCCTAGAGGCTGACTGGGCCGACGTGCCCGAGCGCCAGCGCAGCATCCGTGCCGTCTTTGATCGCTCCTGGAATCTTCTGAGCCAGCGGGAACGGGAGGTGTTCCAGGCCCTCTCGGTCTTTGCCGGGGGCTTCACCCGCGCAGCGGCCCAGCAGGTCGCTGAGGCATCCCTGATCGAGCTGAGGACCCTGGCGGAACGATCCTTACTTCAGGTGACGCCCTCAGGGCGCTACCAGCTTCACGATCTGTTGTGCCAGTACGCCACGGGCAAACTCGAGGCTGCATACGACCTCTGGGCAGCTGCCCATGATCGTCACGCTGCCTATTACACCGCCGCGCTGGAGAGATGGGAAGCAGACCAGTTGGGCTCACGCCAGCAGGAAGCGCTGCTGGAGATAGAAGCGGACCTTGACAACCTACGTGCTGCCTGGACCTGGGCCGTGGAGCACCGTCAGATCGAGCGACTGGGCAGGGCCATGTGGGGATTGGTGCAATTCTTCTGGCAGAGCGGGCGCTATCGGGAGGCCGAGGCAGCGCTCCAGGCTGCCGCGATAGCAGCGGAGGCTGCCGCCGACGGACTGGGCGACCAAGCTGGCAGCCTTCGGGTCTGGGCACAAGCCCTGGCCTGGCAGAGCAACTTCCAGCGGGCGACGGGGCAGGGAAGCGAAGCCCAGCAGGTCCAGCAGCAATGCCTGGGGATCTTGGCGGATCCTGCACTGGGGGAATCTGACACCCGGCTTGAGCGCGCCGTGCTGTCTATGGTTGTGGGACTCACTGTATGCATGGACGATTACAGGCAGGGCAAGCAGCAGTTCGAGGAGAGCTTCTCCCTGTTTCAGGCGCTGGACCATCGGTGGGGCATGGCCTGGGCGCTGAACGCCTGGGGCACCATGTCCCGGTTCCTGGGCGACTATCGCGAGGCGACGTGCCGGCTCAATGAGGGACTGGCCATCCACCGGGCTCTGGGCAACCACGCCGGCATCACAGCCTCCCTGTCCCGTCTCGCCCAGATATCCATGGTCCAAGGACGGTTCGCACAAGCCGAGCGCCTGGCTCGCGAGAGCGTCGCCAACGCACGGGAAGGGGGCCTCCGAACAGAGCTGGCCTATAGCCTCTTAGATCTGGGCGAAGTGCTGGAGAAGGTGGCCAAGTTCTCAGAAGCGTACGCTGTCCTGCAGCAAAGCCTGACACTCTTTGACAAGCTAGGACACCGCAACTATATCACCGAGGTGCACGCCTACTCGGGCAGCGTCGTACTGCATCAGGGACGTTACAAAGAGGCGCGAGATCATGTCCAGACAAGCCTAGGACTCGCTCGAGCGGAGGGACCACCCTACTGTGTCGGCCTGAACCTATTCTTGCTGGGCAGCCTGGACCTTGTCGAGGGAGCATATGCAACAGCCCAGCGGTCTCTGCAGGATAGCGTCGCTGCCTACCGGAAGGTGGGAGGGCAACAGGACGATCTGAGCATGGCGAGCGCCCTGCTTGCGATTGCCACCCATCGGCTGGAGGACTCGTGCGCGGGATGGCAGCATCTCCGCTGTGCGCTCGAAATCGCTGCCGAGTCCGGAGTCGTGATGTCCCTCCTCTGGGCGCTGCCGGCGGCGGCCCTGCTTCTGACCAGCGAGGGCAAGCACGAGCGCGCCGTCGAGCTGTACGCCCTGGCCTCGCGCTATCCCCTCGTGGCCCAGTCATGCTGGTTCGCCGACGTTGTGGGGAACGCACTCGCCGAGGTCGCCGCCACCCTGCCCGCCCAGCGGGTTGCTGCCCTCCAGGAGCGCGGCCGCGCCCGCGAGCTGGAAACTACCGCCAATGAACTCCTCGGTGAGCTGCGCTCCTAGAAGGGCCAGCCTCGCATACCACCTGACACGTGCCGTCCTCACTCGTCAGCAGTGAAGCACAGGGCCAGATCCGCCTGGGGCACCACTGGACAGATCCTGGACCCAGCGCCTCTTGAGGGCACGCCCGATTCCCAGGACACGGTCCGCGAACCCACGGCGGGATGGCTGCACACGTGAACCGGCACGCAGCGGACCGGTCACGTGCCACACACTCACATGGGCCTCGATATCGCTCTGGCCCAGGGCCCGAGCCACCGAGATGCGGTGATGCCCGTCTCGGACGAAGTACATGTCACACACCTGGACGAGTAGCACTGGCGGAAGGCCTATTCCCTGCCGCCTCGCATGGGCAATGCGCAGCCAGCGCTCCCGAGTCTGGTCGTGGAGTGGTTGAAATTCGCGGTCGAAGTACCAGCTGCGACCTTGACTCCCACCGATCTGATCCATGGCGACCGTCCGCAGCCCCGTGCCGCTACGGCCCCGGACCCTGTAATTCGCCTCGACACTCGCCAGTTCGAGCAGGTAGCGCGGTCGTCCCGTCAGGCGCGACCACCACTGGCCTCGCCGGCCCCGTTCGCGCGCACGGCGATAGAGCTCGAGCGGCGCCTGCCCGCCCTGCCCCTCGACGCCAGGGCTTGGCCGTTCGCGATTCATCTGGGAATGTATTTCGGCAACCATTTGGTCACTCTCCCTATCCGTGCATGGCCTCGTTGAGGCCGCTTGCTGTTGCTCCTGCAGCTAAAGTCAACACTCAGCATAGCAGCCGATCGTAAACAAAACGTCAGAGAAACGTGAACAGAGCGCAAATCCCGAATCCCAGCACCTGGTAAAGCAAACCCTGGCTCTCTCACTGCTCAAGCCCAGTCCGTGACTCGGCGGTTTCTGCCTAACAGTACCATCTTGTCCGCCGCCTCATCGTAGACCATGGAGTGGAGCCGCCGCCCCGAGGGATGGTTGGCCGGCGTGAGCTGGGTCCAGGTATTGCTGTTATAGTCGTAGGACCAAGTCTCGTGGCTGAAGCTCACGTCCCCCTGCGAAAGGCCTCCAAAGAGGATGATCCGGTCCGTGCCGGGGTGGTAGACCGTCGTGTGGAAGCCGCGGTAGGAAGGCCCACCCGTCGACTCAATCGCCGTCCAGGTATTGGTCTCATAATCATAGTCCCATACGGTTGCTTTCTCCTTATCGCTCATGGGCATCCGGCCGATCTCGGAGGCACCCCATAGGATGACGCGGTCCGATTCGGCATCGTAGGCCATTGCGTGACCCCAGCGGCCCTTGGGACTCGCGGCTGGGGTCATCTCGGTCCAGGCGTTGGTGTCGTAGTCATAGGCCCACGTATCCTGTAATTGGGTCAAATCTCCGTTCCCGCCGAAGAGGATGATCCGGTCCGACTGGCTATCGTAGGCCAGATCATGCCACCAGCGAAAGGTCGGCGGCTCCTCCGCCGGATTAGTCTTTTCCCAGGTTCTCGTCTTGGTATTGTAGACACGGGTGTTCTCCGGCCCAAGCGAGATCAGCGCTTGCGACTGGCTGTCATAGACAGCCTTTTGGTAGATGACGGCTGGCGCAACGGCCCAGGGCTCCAGGCGGTTCGCGCCCACATCGTAGGCCCACTCGTCCCGCGCCTTCAAGTCCATCTCATGCTGCCACGCCACCCCGCCGACAAAGACGTCGTAGCCGCAGAACAGCAGCACAGCGTCAAGCTGTGGGTCATAGGCCATAGCAAACGATTCCCGTTTGGTCGGCCACTCCCGGTGTTCGGGCTGTGGTTCGGGCGTGTCGGCGGGCGGGGGTGGTGGCTCGGTCGGTATGGGCCTGTCCGGCGGTAGGGGTGTGTCCGTCGGCGCCGCTTCATCCACCCTGACATTTGAGCCGGCGGGCGTTGGTGGTGTGTCCAAAGTGCAACTCGCGAGAAAGCGATCAGATCCGGTGCCGGTGTGATCGAGGCACCGTGTGAGAATCTCAGTAGATCCAGATTTGTGGTCATGATACATCTACGGACATAAAAGTTGAAGGGCTTGCCCAATCCTTGTAAACTGTGAGGTGCAACCCATACAGTTGAAGGAGAGCAAG
>Ga0316577_10001642_pt1 | contig 10696 bp, 11 predicted proteins | sample S5NA_FD_203073 | JGI IMG/M metagenome (GOLD analysis project Ga0316577, IMG submission 203073) | Rhizosphere microbial communities from salt marsh grasses in Alabama, United States - S5-7_050615r2r1 | ecosystem: Host-associated > Plants > Roots > Rhizosphere | place: USA: Alabama | collected... | reverse complement strand
TGATGGAGACCTTAAGCGGTCACATGATTTTTCAAACATTGAGGAGGAAATACCATGAGCAAAGCAATCGGTGATCTCGTTTTTCCGGATGACATCCGGTACTCCGACGATCACGAATGGGCCAGACAAGAGGAAGAAATTGTCAAAGTGGGCATCACCGATTATGCCCAGGATCAGTTGGGAGATATTGTTTATGTGGAATTGCCGGAGGTCGGCAGTCGTTTTTCCGTCGGCGAAGAGTTCGGGACCCTGGAATCGGTGAAAGCCGTTTCCGAACTCTTTATGCCGATGGGGGGCGAAATCGTTGCCATCAACGAGGCATTGGCGGATACCCCCGAACGGGTCAACAGTGAACCTTATGGCGGCGGCTGGATGGTCATTATCAAACCCAACGATGCAGCGCAATTCAAGGCTCTCAAAGACAGGAGCGCCTATCAGGGATTGCTGAAAGGATCGGAATGATGAGATATCTGCCCCATACCAACGAAGACATTAGCGCCATGCTGGAGAAGGTGGGTGTCGGCAGCCTGGTGGCGCTTTTCGATTCCATTCCCGAATCATGCCGCCGCCAGGCGCCGCTGAACCTGCCGGACCCCATGAGCGAATGGGACCTGAACGAACATATGGACGGTCTGGCCGCCGATATGGCGGTTGCCCCGCAATACAAGGTCTTCCTCGGCGCCGGCAGCTACGATCATTTCATCCCCGAAGCCATCAAACATCTGCTCCTGCGTTCCGAGGTCTACACCGCCTACACACCGTACCAGCCGGAGATCAGTCAGGGAACCTTGCAGACTATTTTTGAATACCAGACCCTGATCGCCCGGCTGTTGGGAATGGAAGTGGCCAATGCCTCCATGTACGACGGCGCCTCGGCCCTGGCCGAGGCACTGTTGATGGCGATCCGCATCACCCGCCGCAAAAAGGTGGCTGTCTCCCGCGCCGTGCACCCGCTCTATCGCCGGGTCGTGGCAACCTACCTGGCGCCCACCGGTTATGAGATCGTGGAGATTCCCTACACCCCTGACGGCAGAACCGATCTTTCAGCCCTGGGCGATTTGTCTGCCCTGGCTGCCGTGGCAGTGCAGTCGCCCAACTTTTTCGGTTGCGTCGAGGATTTACGGGCAAACGCCGATGCGGTTCACGCCGACCCCAAAGCCCTTCTGGTGACCTGTTTTAGCGAGCCCCTGGCCTATGGCATTTTGAAAAATCCGGGCAGCTGCGGCGCCGATATCGTTTGTGGTGAAGGTCAGAGCCTGGGGATTCCGCGTTCCTTTGGCGGCCCCGGGTTGGGTGTTTTCGCCTCCAGGCAGAAGTATGTGCGCAACATGCCCGGCCGGCTTATCGGGCAGACCGTGGACAAGGACGGCAAACGCGGTTTTGTTCTCACCCTGGCCACCCGCGAACAGCATATCCGCCGGGAACGGGCGACGTCCAATATCTGCTCCAACCAGGGACTGTGCGCCACCACCGCCACCATGTACATGGCCATACTGGGCGGAACCGGATTTCGCGAGCTGGCCGCACTGAATCACGACAAGGCCGCCTACCTGAAGGCCGAGCTGCAGAAAGCCGGCTTGACCATCGCCTTTGACAGCCCTGTCTTCAATGAATTCGTCGTCAAATTTCCATCCGGCTTCGATACCACCTACCAGCGGCTGCTGGAGAAGAAAATTGTCGCCGGGCTGCCGCTGGCCCCATACTATCCCGAACTTGCCGATCACTGCCTGTTATGTGTCACGGAAACCAGCCGTCGAACGGATATGGACGCCCTGGCCAAGGAGGTCGCATCATGAAAGCACCCGTCGGTACCACCGGCCTGATATTCAATGAACCGCTGTTGTGGGAAAAAGGGGCCAAGGGGCGAACCGGTTTCTCGATGCCCCTGCGCGACATCGAACGCTATCCCGTGGAAGATTCGGTCAAAGGGGAGGGACCCGACTTTCCCGACCTGAGTGAACTGGATGTCGTGCGTCACTTCACCCGTCTCTCCCAGTGGAATTTCGGTGTGGACAGCGGCATGTATCCTTTAGGGTCGTGCACCATGAAGTACAACCCCAAAACCAATGAACGCCAAGCGGCCCTGCCCGGACTGGCCGGGGGCCATCCCCTTTTGCCGGAGGTGCTTTGTCAGGGGGCGTTGAAGCTGATGGCCGACCTGGAGCGTTTTCTGGCGGAGATTACCGGTCTGCCGGCGGTGTCCCTGCAGCCCGCTGCCGGGTCCCATGGAGAACTGACCGGCATGATGGTGATCGACGCCTACCTGAAAAGCAAAGGGCAGCGCCGCACCAAAGTTCTCATCCCGGACACGGCCCATGGCACCAACCCGGCCAGTGCGGCTTTGTGCGGGCTAAAAGCCATTCCGCTTACATCCAATGAACAGGGGATTCTCTCAACTGAAAATGTTGCCGAACTGATGGATGAAGATACGGCCGGCATCATGGTCACCAACCCCAACACCCTGGGCCTGTTCGAGGCAAATATCCAGCAGGTGGCCGATATCGTTCATGCCAAAGGCGGTTTGATTTATGGCGACGGCGCCAACATGAACGCCGTGATGGGCATTGTGGACATCCAGAAACTCGGGGTGGATGTGCTTCACCTGAACCTGCACAAAACCTTTTCCACCCCCCACGGCGGCGGCGGACCCGGCAGCGGGCCAATCTGCGTGACCGAGAGGCTGGCGCCGTTTTTGCCGGTCCCCCGGGTGGTCGAAAAAGACGGCTGCTATACCCTGTCCGAAGATTTCCCCCAATCGGTGGGTAAGATTCACGCCTTTTACGGAAACTTCGGGGTACTCGTGAAGGCCTACAGCTACATTCTCAGTCTAGGCGCCGATCTGAAAAAGGTGAGCCAGTATGCGGTGTTAAATGCCAACTACATCAAGGAAAGTCTCAAGGATGTCTACCATCTGGCCTATGATCGGCCCTGCATGCACGAATGCGTTTTCAGCGACAAGCACCAGGAAGCGTATCATGTGAGCACCCTGGATATTGCCAAACGCTTGATGGAGTATGGCTTTCATCCTCCCACAGTCTACTTCCCGCTGGTGGTGCACGGTGCCATTATGGTCGAGCCGACCGAAACCGAGTCTAAAGAGATGATCGATGCCTTCATCGACACCATGCGCGCGATCGCCGAGGAGGTTAAAGCGGACCCCGAGCGGTTTCATGAAGCCCCCCGGATTACCAAAGTCCGACGCCTGGATGAAACCGGGGCGGCCCGCAACCCCTGTCTGACAGGGTGTGGACGATAGCCCTGGTCGACCAGCGACGCAGACCAGCGTCGTCAATCTTCCGTGGTCATCGGACCTTGACAGGGTCCGGCGGCCACGGGAAATGCTTTTGCCTTATACGGAGGAAAACCATGCCCAAAAAATTGATACTCACCGCTTTCAGCAAGGACCGGCCAGGCATCGTGGCTGATATTGCCCAGATAATCTATGAAAATGGGTGCAGCCTTGAGGACTCGGCCATGGCCAACCTGGCCGGTGAGTTTGCCATGATTTTCTTATTCTCCCCGCTGTCTTCCGAAAGCGAAGCCGATCTGGAAGGAATTCTCTCAACGGAGTGCCGCCGTTTGGAAAGGGAGAAGGGCATTAGCGCCTTTATCCGAGCGGTGACACCAGCCCGATCGACCCCCGCGCTGGATATCTACACCAAAACCATCCACGTGGAAGGATTGGACCAGGCCGGAATTGTTTACAAGGTGAGTCGATTTCTGGCCGACAACCAAATCAACATCCGGACGCTGAACTCAAAAGTGACCTCTTCACCGGAAAGCGGGGCCGCTATATACAATATGACGCTTATGGTCGAAATTCCAGGGAACACCTCGATGGACAGCCTAGAAAAAGGCTTGAACCAGGTCGGGGATCAATTGCATGTGGACATCACCATTGAGTGATTTCTTTAATTAAAGTACTTAGCCGGGTTTTACTGACGATAAATAACGAAAACATCGTAAAACAAGGATGCCATGGGACGAAAAATTGCGATTCTCGGCGCTGGCCCGGGTGGCTATGTCGCCGCGGTTCGGGCTGCCCAGAACGGGGCCGAGGTCACTGTTGTCGAAAAAACCGCCGTTGGCGGTACCTGCCTGAACCGGGGGTGCATTCCATCCAAGATTTTGAAAGTCACCGCCGAAGCGATGGAAACGCTCCAGCGTGCCGAATCCTACGGCATTCACGGGGCAACAGGGGTTTGCGTGAACATGCCGGCGCTGATGTCACGCAAGGAAAAAATCGTGAATACCCAGGTCAAGGGGATCGAAAAGCTGCTGTCCCACCATAACATCGAGCTGGTTAGCGGTGACGGGTATATCCAGGACCAAGGCGTGCTGACCGTGAATCAGGCCGACGGACATGTGAGAACGGTCCCCTGGGAGCGGTTGATTATTTCAACGGGGACCGAACCGCTGCCGATTGCGGCCTTTCCCTTTGATGGCCGACAGATTCTTTCCAGCAACGAAGCGCTACAGTTGACAGCCGTTCCGGATTCCATGGTGATCATCGGGGGAGGCGTGATCGGGTGTGAATTTGCCTGTATCATGGCCGCCCTGGGTTCACGGATCACCGTGGTGGAAGCCCTTGACCGGTTGCTTCCCCTGCCGGCGGTGGACGAGATGTGCTCCAAGATCCTGATGCGGGAGATGAAAAAACGCAAAATCAAGGTGCTGGTCAACCACACGGTGGAAGGCGTGGATACGGCCAATGATCTGGCGACGCTAACCCTCGGACCATCGCCGTTTGCTGCTAGGCATGAAGATCGCGACAAAAAACCGTCGACGGTTGTCGCGCAAAAGGTTCTCGTCTGCATTGGGCGAAGGCCGAATACTTCCGGGCTGGGTCTGGAGAATATCGGCATCGCAGTGGACAAGCGGGGCTGGATTGTTGCCGATGACAACATGCGGACCCGTAACCCCGACGTTTTTGCCATCGGCGACGTGCTCGGCCCGGACAAAGTCATGCTGGCGCATGTCGCTTCGACAGAAGGGTTGGTCGCCGCAGACAATGCGACCGGCGGCGACCGCCGCATGGACTACCGCTGCATACCCAGTGCCATTTTCACCATGCCCGAAGTGGGAACCGTCGGGCTTACCGAATCCCAGGCGATGCAGCAAGGCATCGATGCCCGGGCGGACAGCGTGCTCTTCCGGACGCTGGGAAAAGCCCAGGCCATGGGGGATCTGGCCGGTGAAGCCAAGATCGTTTCTGAGGCGCAAACGGGGAAAGTCCTGGGTGTGCATCTGATCGGACCCCATGCCACGGATTTGGTCGCCGAGGGAACCCTCGCCATCCAGGCCGGATTGACGACCCATGACCTGTCCAAAACGATTCATGCCCATCCGACATTGGCCGAAGCCATGCTCGAAGTCTCGTTGAAAGCCACGGATCGGGCGCTGCATGGGTAGAGAAGAATTCGCCGGGAGGAAACGGCCTTAACATCCGGCTGTTTCCTCCGCCTACCATCTAATATTATTCAAACCTTCCTGCCCATGCCTTAAAAAACCCAATAAAATGGTTTAAAGCTCAAGACGCTGGATACCAAAAACGGATTAATGCGGTGGGGAAAATGAGAGACGCATCATTAGTTAAGAAGATGATCGTGCTGACTCTTGTCACCCTATTTACCCTGAGTGCCGCCCTGGCATCCACCAATGCCAAGGGTGATGGTGAATCGTCGCCGGATAACCTGCTCACCGCCAATCAACCGGCCCAATTCAAACATTACACGATTCATGACGGTCTGGCGGCCAATCAAACTTACAACGTCTTGCAAAGTAGGCAAGGGTTTATTTGGATCGCCACCCGGCAAGGTCTGAGGGGGTCGGCTTTATCGTACTGGAAAGTGATAAAGCGGCCGGTTTGGGGATCGAATTTATTCAGGCCGCCCCCCAGGGTGCCAACCCAGAACCCTCCCTGTTTATCCGTCCCCAGGAAGGTGACGACATCATTGCTGAGACTGGTAGGATTCGCTTGCCTATGTTGATAATGGGTAAAGGTTTCATTAGCCGGGTCAAATTTGTCCAGACCAGTGTAGGTGCCCAGCCACAATACACCCCTATCATCCTCCTGAATTTTATTAACAGGGGCGTTTAAGCTATTGGGATCGTCCAGATCGTGGGTGTAGTTGGTGAATGTGGTACCATCAAACTTGCTCAAACCGGCCTTGGGTCACCGAAAAAGGGCTAATTCAAACCTGTCCGGGTCACCATGGTTTCGAAGAGCCGGTTAACACGGGGTGCCTCCTTCTGGCAATAGGGGCAGTACATGCTGAAGATCTCGATGATCAGCACCTCGGCCCGTATCTCCGCGATGGCGAAGTCGCCCGCCCGATCCAGGCCCAGGCAGGCGCGCTGCGGCAACTGCTCCGGTGCCGTCAGACGAATTTCCGGCAGGGGATCACCTTGACGCGGCGCTTGACCGGCGGCCCAGGCCGTGGTCCCCCAAAGGGCGATGATGAAAAAGATCGCTTCAAACCGCCTGACAATGAATGATGGATAGGGACGCTTCTCTCGCCGGCGTTGGGATGGCAGGTGTTTCATCTAGTGGTTCCTTGATTGACGGGTATCCATCCAGAATTGGCATCTTGTACCCGATTTCGGCGTTGGGCACCTCTACCATTTCTGAAAGGACACGAACTGACATGTGTCCGGCGCTGGTTTCTGCGATGCTTCTCCCATTATGCACACGGAACGTATCAATGACAAGTCACCGGGTGATGATGGTGCCCCTTGGGGTGGAGACTGGATTCCCGATCCCCCGCCTTCAGGTCTCCGCACCGCTGTCTGCTTCATATTCCGGCCTCGCCCGGCTTTATCCTTGACTTTTCCCAGAGCTCTGACTAAAATAAATTGATAAATATTCATTATTTTAGAGGCACCCCAATGAAATGAGACATATTCAGTTTTTTATTGGCCTTTGCAATAATTATTCGAATATTTATCAGGCCGGGTTTCGCCTAACATCAATCAACACCTGCCGCGCACAGGGAGGCGGTTGATTTGCGCTCATGGTCAGGAACAAGGACGATTCATCTGGCCATCCATATCCGAAAAATCAAAGCCGCAGATAAGGTGTCATCACCCCGGGTGGGTTTGCAGACAAGCGATCCGAATCATTGGTGAGTTTGCTGTAAATCCATATTTTTCATTTCTGTTTCCCCAAATCGCATCAGGAGGTGCCCATGGAACAACAGGAAAAACAATTTTATGAGCGGCTGGAAGCCAAGGGGGTCTCAAGAAGGGACTTTATGAAGTACTGTACCTTTCTGACCGCCACCATGGGGCTTTCGTCGTCCTTTGTGCCCAAGGTGGCGGAAGTTTTTGCCGCGCCGGCGCAGCGGCCTCCGGTCATCTGGCTCAACTTCGGTGAGTGCACCGGTTGTTCGGAGGGGCTGTTGCGCAGCATCTATCCCTATGTGGATGAATTGGTTCTCGAGATTCTGTCTGTGGATTACCATGAAACCATCATGGCTGCCGCCGGTCATCAGGCCGAGGAGCAGCTTAAGGCCACCATGAAGAAGTACGACGGCAAGTTCATCTGTGTAGCCGAAGGTGCTGTTGCCACCAAGTACGACGGCGGTTACGGCAAGATCGGTGGCCGGACCTTTATGGAAATCGCCAAGGAGGTCTGCCCCAAGGCCGCTGCGGTCATCTGCATCGGCACCTGCGCCTCCTTTGGCGGTATCCAGGCCGCTGCCCCCAATCCCGGTGGTTACAAGGGTGTGGGCGAGGCTATCGGCATGAAAACGCTCAACATTCCCGGCTGTCCCCCCAACCCCGTTAACCTGGTGGGCACCATCGTCAACTATCTCCTGCTTGGCAAACTGCCGGCGTTGGATGAAAAGGGGCGGCCCCTGTTCGCCTACGGTCAGACGATCCACGATCAGTGCCCGCGCCGGGCGCACTTTGAGAACGACGAATTCGTCGAAGCGTTCGGCTCTGAAGAAGCCGCCATGGGCTACTGCCTCTACAAAATGGGCTGCCGCGGCCCGGAGACCTACAACAACTGTCCCATCGCCAAATTCAACGATGGTACCAGCTGGCCGGTACAGGCGGGTCACCCCTGCATCGGCTGCAGCCAGCCCGATTTCTGGGACAATTTTACGCCCTTTTACGAAGAGCTGTAAGCGCCAGAGGGCTTTTGTCAAAGACGACCGATTTCCCAAATCACAGGAGGAGTTCCCATGGGTAAACGTATCGTAGTCGATCCAATCACCCGAATCGAAGGCCACCTCAGGATCGAGGTGGAAATCGAGGGGGGCAAGGTGATCAATGCCTGGTCCTCGGGCCAGATGTTTCGCGGCATTGAAATAATTCTTCAGGGGCGCGACCCGCGCGACGCCTATCATTTTGTGCAACGCTCATGCGGGGTCTGAACGTACATCCACGGTCTGTCCTCGGTGAGGGCAGTAGAAAGTGCCATCGGCATCCAGGTCCCCAAGGTCGCCAGGCTCATCCGCAACCTGATGCACGGTGCCCAATATCAACATGACCATCTGGTCCATTTTTATCACCTGCACGCCCTGGACTGGGTGGATATTGTCAGCGCCTTAAAAGCCGATCCCAAGAAAACCGCCGCGCTGGCCGATAACGTCAGTAACGCCCAGGTGGGCGGTGCGGCTTATTACAAACAGGTTCAGCAGCGCCTTCAAACCTTCGTGGACAGCGGCCAGCTGGGGCCCTTTTCCAACGCCTACTGGGGCCACCCGGCGTACAAGCTGCCACCCGAAGCCAACCTGATGGCCTGCGCCCACTATATCGAAGCGCTGCGCCTGCAGGCCCGAACGGCACGTCTGCACGCCGTCTTCGGCGGCAAGAATCCCCATCCCCAGTCTTTGGTGGTGGGCGGCGTGACCTGCGTGGGCGACCTGACCCCCGACCGCATCGCCGAGTTCCTCTACATCACCAAGGAGTCCCAGAATTTCATTAAAAATGTCTACATCCCCGACCTGTTGGCCGTGGCCAGCTTCTACAAAGACTGGGGCGCCATCGGTGGAACCACCAATTTCCTGGCCTATGGTGATTTTCCGGCCAGCGACCAGGAGCCGGACAGCCTTTACATGCCCCGCGGGGCGATCTTCAACCGTAATGTCGGCGGTGTGGCGGCAGTGGACCAGATGAAGGTCACCGAGGATGTCACCCACGCCTGGTACGAGGACGGGGATGCCAAACACCCCTGGTCCGGCGAGACCAAACCGCTTCAGGAGGATCCCAAATACCGCCCCGGCGGCGGCAAGTACAGCTGGCTCAAGGCACCGCGCTACGATGGCAAGGCCTGCGAAGTGGGACCTCTGGCGCGTGTTTTGGTCGCCTACGGCAAGGGCCACAAGGAGATCAAACCGCTGGTGGACGCCAGCCTACAGAGGCTTGGCATTCCAGTTGAGGCGCTATTTTCCACCCTGGGCCGCACCGCCGCCCGGGCGCTTGAAACCGTGGCCATCGGCGATGCCATGCAGGGCTGGGTGATGGAACTGGTGGAAACCATCAAGGGCGGCGACACCCAAACCTACCAACCCTACGAGATGCCCAAGAGCGGCCAGGGCTTTGGTCTCAATGACGTGCCCCGGGGCTCGCTGGGGCACTGGATCCGCATCGAGGACGGCAAGATCGGCAACTACCAGTATGTGGTGCCCTCCACCTGGAACCTGAGCCCCAGAGACGCCCATAACCAGATGAGCCCGGTGGAAGAGGCCCTCATCGGCACCCCGGTGGCCGATCCCAAGCAGCCCCTGGAGATCATCCGCACGGTGCACTCCTTTGATCCTTGCATCGCCTGTGCTGTCCATGTGATCGACCCCCACACCAATGAAACCTATAAAGTCAAGGTGCTCTAATTGAATCCGTGCCTGCCGCGGGTCATCCGGATGATGACCCGCGGCAGGGCCACAGCTTCGGTTTGCCCCCAACAATCACACGGACCCGATCACATTCTGCTTGCCAAACGCAAAAATACGGTGTTAATCTTTCAATTTACCAAAATGTTTATCCGCCGCGTAACGCAGTAGAGGCGGATCATCGAATTCCAGTTGGAGCTGGAGAACAGGCCCATGGCAACCAACAACATCACCGTGCTGGGCGTTGGCAACTACCTTTACCGGGATGAAGGTGTCGGAATCCGGGTGGTGGAACAACTCCAGGCGCAGTACGATTTTCCGGAACATGTGCTGGTGGTGGACGGCGGTGTCCTGGGGATCAACCTCATGGGCGTGATATCCCAAGCCGACCGGCTCATCGTGGTGGACGCCATGCGCAACCATGGCGAGCCGGGAACCTTGTACCGCCTGGAGGGCGAGGAGATCCCCAAGCGGATCCTGGCTAAAAACTCCCTGCATCAGGTGGATCTGCTGGAGTCGCTGACCCTTTGCAGCGCCATCGACCGCCAACCGGAAACCGTTATTCTCGGCGTGGAACCCCAGGACATCGAAACCCTGTCGGTGGAGTTGACCCCCCTGATCCAATCACGGGTGGATGACCTGGTCCAGCTGGTTTTGGATGAAGTGGCGCGCTTCGGCGGCACGTACCGTCCGAAATCGGCGGACCCGGCGGCCGCCGCGGGGTAGTGATCACCCCGGGCGCCGTATGGATGCCACAACCCTTAAGGTGAGGAGACACCGGCATGTGCCTTGCGATACCATCGAAGATTGTTTCCATTAAGGACCAAATGGCCACCATCGATGTGGACGGTGTTCGG
>Ga0316577_10001641_pt1 | contig 10697 bp, 5 predicted proteins | sample S5NA_FD_203073 | JGI IMG/M metagenome (GOLD analysis project Ga0316577, IMG submission 203073) | Rhizosphere microbial communities from salt marsh grasses in Alabama, United States - S5-7_050615r2r1 | ecosystem: Host-associated > Plants > Roots > Rhizosphere | place: USA: Alabama | collected... | reverse complement strand
CGGACTGCGGTGTCGTGCCGGTACCCTACGAGGATTTGCCCGTGCTGCTGCCGGAGGATGCCCAGTTCCGGCCCACGGGCGAAAGCCCGCTCCGATTTCACGAGGGCTTTTTGCATACCACCTGCCCGAACTGTGGAGGTCCTGCCAAGCGCGAGACCGACACCATGGACACGTTCATGTGCTCCTCCTGGTACCAGTATGCCTATCTTAGCCCCTACTACCGTGAAGGAGAGCCGGCAACGCCCGAATCGATGCCCATTGCGCCCGACGAGGCAGACTACTGGCTGCCGGTGGATGTCTACACAGGCGGCATAGAACACGCCACCATGCATCTGATCTACACCCGCTTTTTCACCAAAGTGATGCGCGATCTGGGCATCGTGGACCTGGACGAGCCGATGACCGTCCTCCGCAACCAGGGCATCATCCTCGGCGAGGACAGCGAAAAGATGTCCAAGAGCCGGGGCAATGTGGTCTCACCCGACGATCTGGTGGCGAGATATGGCGCCGACACGGTCCGCGGCTACCTTATGTTTGGCTGGCGCTGGGACCAAGGGGGCCCCTGGGATTCGCAGGGCATCGAAGGCGTGGTGCGCTTTCTCCACCGGGTGTGGGACTGCGCACTCGAGCCGGGCCCAGAGGAGGACACGCCAGCAGACGAGAAGGACGTCCGTGCCCTGCGCCGCAAAGTGCACCAGGCCATCCGCAAGGCCACACACGACATGGAGGAGTTCAGCTTTAACACCTACATCGCCAACCTGATGGAGCTGAACAACACCATGCTCAAGGCCAAGGACACGGCGGTCTATGGCACAGACGCCTGGGAAGAGGCCGTAGAGACGCTGCTCTTGCTGCTGGCTCCAGCCTGCCCACACATCGCCGAGGAGCTATGGGCTCGCACAGGCCGGCCCTATTCGGTCCACTTGCAGGCCTGGCCCCAATGGGACGAGCAAGTCGCCGCCGAAGAGACGATCCCCCTGATTGTGCAGGTCAACGGTAAGGTGCGCGATCGGGTAGAGGTCCCGGTGGACGTGGACGAGGAGACCGCCCGGGCCTTGGCTCTGGAAACCGAAGGCGCCCAGCGGCACATCAGCGGGAAAATCGTGCGAAAAGTGATCGTGGTGCCGGGCCGGTTGGTGAACATCGTGGTCGGATAGGCGTGCTATCCGGTCACAGTGGTGTGCCGGGAGGAGACGGTTGAGGACTGTGCGAGACGACTCTGAACGGCCGGCCCGCGACGAGGCACCTCCGCCAGCGCACATCATGGCGCAACCACCCGACCTGCTAACCCTGCCTTTTGACCAGTTCCAACGATATACGGCCGTCGCCCAGGTTGCCGATGCGCTCCGGGCAGTTTCAGGCAAACCGCGACTGAGCGTGCTGGACGTCGGCGGCTTCCACCGAACTCCAGACGGGCGCATCATGCTTCCACTGGTTCAATTTCTCCCATCGGACTGGGCTATGGCCACCGATGTAGCCGCCGGCGTGCTCCCCGATTACATCCGGGCCAGCGGTTGGGCATTGCCGTTCAGGTCTGAATCCTTCGATCTGGTCGTCACCTGTGATACGCTGGAGCACCTGCCACCCGCTCACCGCCCCGCCTTTGTGGACGAGCTGCTGCGCGTGGCAGCTTGCGCTGTGCACCTCATGGCCCCCTTTGACAACGTGCAAACCCAGAGGGCTGAGCAGATCCTGCGAGACTATCTGGCAACCGGCGGCTACACCCACCGCCAGCTCGAGGAGCATTTTGAGCAGGGACTTCCCTCAGTTCTGCAACTGCGCCGCCAGCTAGCCGAGAGACGGCTGGCAGCCGTCGAGTTTGCCGATGGCTATCTCCCCAACTGGCTGGCGATGATCCTGCTTCATCTGACGCCGGGCACCTCTTTGGATTTGCTGGCAGAGCTGGATCGCTTCTACAACCGCCATTTCTCTCCCGATGATCGCCGCGAACCGGCCTACCGGCGGGCCTTTGTCATCGCCAAGCCGGGCAGCGAAGACCTTCTGGCAACCATTGCACAGACACTGGACTCCCGCCCGGCAGCCAACTTTCCCCGGCCGGATTTCGCAGCAGATCTGGCATCCCTGCTGAACCAAGCACAGCGCGGGGAGCACGCGAGGCTCAACTCTCTCGAGGCCGAGAATGCGCGCCTGCGGGGGGTGGTCGAAGGCTACGAGCAAGGTCGTTTCATGCGCTTTATGCGCTGGCTCCACGACCGGCGAACTCGCCTGCCGGGAAGATCCGATGGCCGCTAGCAGACGGGGCGGTTCCGACCCGGGCGACCTGCCCGCAGTCAGCGTCATCGTCGTCAATCTGAACGGCAGGGCGCTTCTCGGTGACTGCCTCGACTCTATCGCTGCGCAGGAATACCCCGCTGCGCAAGTCCAGACCATCGTGGTTGATAACGGCTCGACCGATGGTTCCCTGCAGTTCGTGCGCGAGGCCTATCCGTGGGTCCAGGTGATCGAGGCCGGTCGCAACTTGGGGTTTGCCGCCGGCTGCAACCTCGGCGCTCGCAAGGCCAGCGGGGATTTCGTGGCCTTTCTCAACAACGACGCTCGGGCCGATGCCGGCTGGCTGCAGGCCATGGTCGAGGCCACCCAAACCGATCCCGCGATTGCCTGCATCGCGGCCAAGATTCTGGACCAGGACGGCAAGACGATCGACTTTGTGGGCACGGCCATGAACCTGACAGGCCGGGCCTTTCAGATAGACGAAGGCCTGCCCGTTTCCCCAGACGCGCACGACGAACCCGCAGAAGTGCTGGCTCCCTGCGGAGCGGCGATGTTGGTGCGCCGGGACATCTTTTGGCAGATAGGCGGGTTCGACGAGGAGTTTGTCGCCTACTATGAGGACGTGGATCTCGGCTGGCGGCTGTGGCTCTCCGGCTACGAGGTGCTATTCAGCCCACAGGCCATCGCCTACCACAGAAAACACCAAACCGGCTCGAGCTTTCCGGTGGAGCAGCGCTACACACTGAGCGAAGCCAACTCCCTCCGGATGTTGATCAAGAACCTGGAGGAGGAGAACCTGGCGCGCGTGCTGCCCTTTAGCCTGTTCATGGGCGTCAAGCGAGCCATTGAGCAGGCCGGGCTGGACCGGGCAGCGTACCGGTTCGGCTCCCCGGCCGATGGCGATCCCCAGGCCGGCGCTTGGCAGCCGGAAGCACGCATGACGCGGATCGCCGCCTCGTACCTGGTAGCCATCGATCAGGTCGGCGAAGAGCTGCCCCGCCTGCTGGATGGCCGCCAGCGCATCCAGGCGTCTCGCAGGCGGAGCGACCAAGAGATCTTTGCCCGCTTTCCGATGCGACCGGGCCATCCCATCTTTCCATGGAGGCGCTATCACGTGGTGCAAGATCAGGTAGGTAGAAGCCTCGGCGTACCAGACGTGCTGCGACCCAAACACGGGTCGCGGCTGTTGATCATCACGCACGAGAGCATCGGTCCCAACATGGCCGGGCCCGGCATCCGCGCCTGGGAGATGGCGTGCGCGCTGTCAGAGGACTTGGACATCATGCTTGCTGCCCCTGGCCAGCCAGGCCGCGCCCACGACAAGGTGCTGGTGTTGGGCTACGAAGCCGGCGATTCGCAATATGCCCGCCTTCGCACGTACGTTGCCAACGCCGACGTGATCCTGGTTATGGGCTCGCTGCTGGCCAAATTTCCGATCTTGCAGGATCTGGGCAAGCCCACCATCGTCGATCTGTACGATCCTGTTGAACTCGAAAGACTCGCCCAATCCACAGCCGTTGCGGATCCATACGGCGTGGCCCTAGATCGGGAAAACGACGCCTCTCTCGCGCTTGCAGCTCGTGCCGGGGACTTTTACATCTGCGCCAGCGAGAGGCAGCGCGACTTTTGGCTGGGCATCCTCCTCGCCAACCGGCGCATCAACACCCTGACCTATAAACAGGATCCGACCATGCGGTCGCTGATCGACGTCGTGCCATTTGGCATGCCCCCCGCCCCCCCTCAGAAGACACTGCCTGTGCTGAAAGGCGTCCATCCAGGCATCGGCGCGGCCGACAAGCTGCTCTTCTGGAATGGAGGACTGTGGCAGTGGCTCGATCCCATGACCCTGCTCGACGCGCTGGCCCTGGTCCTTGGCAGGCGCGACGACGTCAAGCTGTACTTTGCGGCCGGGAGGCATTTCGATTCCGGCATCGTGCCCGAGATGCCCATCTACTTGGAGGTTGTCGAGCGTTGCCGCGCAGCGGGCCTGCTGGATTCGCACGTCTTTTTCGGTGAGTGGATTCCATATGATGAACGAGGGCAGTACCTGCTCGAGGCAGACTTGGGCCTTAGCATCCATCGGACCTCACTCGAGAGCCGTTTCGCCTCTCGTTCGCGCATTCTTGACTGTCTGTGGGCCGGGCTGCCGGTGGTTGCGACCGCCGGCGACACGCTGTCCGACATGGTGGTGCAACGCGGGATGGGGCGGGCGGTGCCGCCGGATCGGCCGGACCTCTTGGCACAGGCGATTCTGAAGATGCTGGCGGACGATACCTTGCGGCAACGGGTTGCCCACCAAGCGCAAGAGCTCCGAGACGAGTTCGCCTGGTCCCGAGCCGTCGAGCCGGTTCGCGGCTTTTTGGAGCAGCCAGGCTTTGCGCCCGATGCGTTGCAGGCTTCAAGCACTATGGCTTCGGTGTGGCAGGAGCGAAGGGAGATGCAACAGCGAATTAGCGAACTGGAAGCCCATCTGGACGAGATCCGCCAGGGCCGGATCATGCGCTTGCTTCGGGGCATCAACATTGCGATGGGTCGCGAATGATGGTCCGCGCCAAGGGCGTACTCACACATCACTGGATCAAGGGCGCGGTACTACATCCCTGGGCCTTTGCGACGTATCCAGCCCTGTCGCTGTATGCACACAACGTGGGACAGGGCTTTCTGGGAGACGCCATAGCCATCACATTTGGAATCGTTCTCTGCACTGGATTGCTCTGGCTGCTCGCAAGGCTTGTCCTCGGAGACTGGCTCAAGTCAGCCATATTTGTCTCATTCTTTGTGACCATCTTTTTCCTGCACGGTCACGTAATCTCTGCCGTCGAAGGCTTGTCGGAGTGGCTGCATCTTGGCGATTCTGCCGCGTTTTTTATTGATGGCCGCACCAGCACCTTCTTCTGGCTGGGAGTCTGGGGGACACTTCTCGCTATCACGTTCTGCTTGGTTGCTCGTAGCAAGAACGATCTGCGCACCGTAAACAGCGTCCTGAATATTATCGGTCTTGCTCTGTGGATGCTGCTCGGCGCGAGTCTTCTGATAGCGGCCGTCAGTGCCATCGCGGGGTCCCAGGCAACCCCAGGTGCGACTCGAACGAGCGTCGCGCTACAAACAGATGGGCCAAACGAAGGTGACGATGGGGTCTTGTCTCAGTGGAAATGGGACGAGATCTGTTGGCAAGGGGACGCGCCCATTGTGAAGGCAGCAGGCCACCCGGGATCCTTGCCCGACATCTACTATATAATCATCGACGCATACGCTGGAGCAGAGATCCTCAAAGACATCTACCAACTTGATAATTCAGAGTTCCTGACCTACCTATCGGACAGGCATTTCTACATAGCCAGTGATAGCCGAAGCAACTACAGCCAGACAGCATTATCGCTTGCCTCTTCACTAAACATGATCTACCTCGATGCACTGCCCAGCCAGCTCGATCCGGAGACCTCCGCTCGCCAGCCGCTGCGCCAGATGATACAGGAAAGTTGCCTCGTTCGATTTCTGCGCGAGCACGGATACACCACCTATGCGTACGACACTGGCTACGAATTCACCAACCTCAAGAATGCAGATGTCTTTGTGGCACCCGCTGGTGGGTGGACTCGCAGCGAGTTCACAGAGACTCTCATTGCCCTGACACCACTTGCCGCTTTCCAGAAGACGTGGTTTGACTTCCGCCGGGAGCGCATTCTGTACGCTTTCGAGCATGTGGCTGATGCAGCCGATGTAGCGGAACCTACGTTCGCTTTTGTACATGTCCTCGTGCCGCACTGGCCGTTCATCTTTGACAGTGACGGGACGCCAGTAGAGCCGCCCCGAGGGATCGGTTCGCGCACCGACTACGAATATGACGAATTCATAGAAGGGTATAGAAATCAACTGCTATATGTCAATGAACTCCTGATGGCGTCGATTGATGAGATTCTGTCGCACTCAGCCACCCCGCCTGTCATCATCCTTCAGGCAGATCACGGACCGGATGCCAGGCTGGACTTTGATTGGAATATCGAAGAGACGTATCTTCCCGAGCGAATGTCCATCTTGAATGCTCTCTATCTTCCAGGACAAGAGGATATTGATCTATATCCAGCCATCACTCCAGTGAATGCGTTTCGGGTTGTGTTGAACCGGTACTTTGGGACAGATCTGGAACTGCTGGCTGATAGGTCGTTTTTCTCGGAATGGGATCATCCGTACCTGTTCATAGACGTCACACACGCGGTCGGCGACTAGGAGTTGCACAGGGGGACACTCAGAACTTCCGCCCGCCGCAGCCGTGACATGCGAGGGATGCTGCGCGTTGGACCCTGATCTATCGATCATCATCTTGACCAAGAATGGAAAGCGATACATCCAGCAGGTGCTGGATGCGGTCTTGAATGAGGCTGCACCTCATGCCCACGAAGTGATCCTGATCGACTCAGGCTCCACCGATGGGACCTGGGAAATCGCCTGTTCGTTATCCATCCGCACCCACCGCATTTCGCCCGAGGAGTTCAACCACGGTGAGACGCGCAATATGGGCGCTCGCATGGCATCCCCGTCTTCCAAATTCCTGATCTATCTGACCCAGGATGCCACACCGCTCGAGAATTGGCTGGACAGGCTTCTTCAACCCCTGCGATCGGACCCACAGGTTGCGGGAGCATTCAGCCGCCACGTTCCCCGGCCCACCTGCGCCCCTTCGATAGCCCGCCTCATGCGCACCGAGTGGCAGCAGAGCGGCACCGACGAGCGCGTAGTCAAAAGAATAGACAATCTGCGTGAATACGAGCGGAATCGAGCCCATTATGCCTATTTCTCCAACACAAGCTCTGCCATCCGTCGCTCGGTGTGGGCGGCGCATCCCTTCCAGCCGCTGGAATTCGCTGAAGATGCCGAGTGGGCCGATCGCGTACTGCGCGCAGGATATACCCTGGTCTATGAACCTTACTCTCGCGTGCTGCACTCTCACGACTATTCACTATGGCAGCAATTCGCTCAGAATGTGGACCATGCCCGGGCCATGAAGGAGATCCTCGGTCCGCCCGAGCCCGCCAACGCCCGCCCCGGGCGGGTCCTCCGCCGCCTGGGCGAACAGACCCTCAAAGACTGGCAATACATATCCGCCATGGCAGCCGGTCCAGCCAGAAAAGCGCGCTGGGTTCTCCACGCTCCCCTTTGGCAGCTCGCGACAGAGGCCGGCATACAGGTCGGCTCCCGTACCGGCAAATTGCCCGCGTGGCTGCTTGACCGGCTTTCGCGCCAGGCCAGTGTGCGCAGATGAGGCGCGAGGGCCACACGACGACCAGGTCCACAGTCCAGATCGGACAGAGGCGTGTTCTCGTACCCCGCCCAGGCACGAAGGCAGTCAAAATCTTGACATCTGACTGCGGTGCGGTCACATCCTCGCCCCGCTCGGGCAACAGGTCGCCACAGGCAGGAGTATAGCGTCCTGGAATTCGTTCAGAACTCTTGGCATCTTTTATGTTAAAGTTTTTGACAGAGTACCTTCTTCCTATTGCCAAACTCGTCCTCTTGTAGTATAATCCTGGCGAAGGTACGATGCTCTGAGGTTGCCTATGCAAAAGCAATGTCCTTGGAAGCAGGCCGTCATTGTAGCTTTGGTGCTGGCCTCCATCCTAGCCTATAGCAGACTGTCCCCATCCGCAGCCGCGCTGACGGACGAGGAGGATAGTCCCGGCATCCTGTTGGGTGCTCACATCCCCCCCGTAGACCCTTCCTTCGGGCCCAATCGGCTATACTACTGGCAGGAAGTCGAGTTCTTCAACCAACTCATCGGCCGGCGCCACCCCATTATCATGTACTACAGCGACCTGACCAGCGGTTTTGGCGGCTACTTACTCGATCAGCTTCGCGACAAAGTCAATCCATCTCCCGTGCCGTACATCCAGATGGACCCGGTGCCCAACATTGAGATGTGGGATGTTGCCAACGGTCTCTATGATACACAGCTCAGAGCATCTGCGGACGGAGCGAAGCGCTTTGGCAAGCCCATGATCGTCGGCTTTGCGCACGAATTCAACCGCAGTGGCACTCCATACTATGGCGATCCTGCTGCCTACATAGCTGCCTGGCGTCACGTGCACAACGTGTTCACCCAGGCTGGCGCAACTAATGTTCAGTGGCTTTGGCCTCCTAATTACAAATCTGACCGTCCCTACGATCCGATCAGCGACTACAACCTATACTACCCCGGCGATGCATACGTTGACTGGATTGGTGTGTTTGGATTCAACTGGGGAAGCGACCTCACAAAGGGACCTGGCTGGGTCGAATACGATTATCTATTCGACGAATTCCTCCGAAACACCGCGTGTCGCTACGACAAGCCTCTCATGGTAGGACCGACCGGGAGTGTTGAAGGACCAGGCTCTAAGGCAGCGTGGATCTCGAACATCTATCGTGCCATGGCAGACTATCCCAATGTGCGGGCTATTGTCTGGTTCAACGAGTTTGCCTACGGGAATCCCATGGAAGCTGACTTTCGGGTGACGGTCACCTCCAAGTATGGCGCAACGCCAGGCCCAATGCCCTACTACACCGCCGCTTACAGGAATGCCGTCAGCAACCCCATCTATATCACAGAGTTTCCACCCTACGAAGAGATCAAGCCCAGTGGCAAGACCTGCTTCACCGTCGACACTGTCCCGCGGGGAGTGCTGCTCGAGTGGAACGACACCATAGCAGCGCAGGTACTCGTCGACCAGGCTCCTATCTTTGACACACCCGTGAACATAAGCGTGGCCGGTGCTCCCGATGGGCTGCGATGTACCGCCGATCCGCCAACCGTGGGCTCCGGTACCACAGACCCCACCATCGAGTTACAAGCCACACCGGGTACGCCGCCAGGCATCTATTACCTCACGGTGAGTGGCGAAGCAGAAGGCATGGTCCAGTCGACAACCCTGTTGGTAGCCGTAGTCGAAAAGGCGCGTCGCACCTACCTCCCGATAGTGGCAAAAGGGACTGTGCCCTGACAGCAAGGCCAACTGACAAACCGCGCCCGGTCGAATCCCAGCAGCAGGCCACCGAGAGGCCTGCTGCTTTTGTGTCGGTAGCCTGCCCGCATGGACTGGCGTGGCGCCGAGTCACAAAGGACACGCTCACAACAGAACGACTGTGAGTTGACTTGTCGAGCGAACGCAGCTATACTGGACCTGCCTATTTTGCCCAGAGAAGCATTCGGCACGATGGTGGTACAGCCCAGCCAGGAGCCGATGGCGTGCGCGTTTTCATCCGGGCATCAGAACCAAGTCCGAGCAAGGTCACCGGTTGCGGACCAGTGACGCGCGATGCTCTGTGGCTCGAGAGGCGAGTTTTCTCAATTCGATGCGAATCCTTCAGATAACCAACGGATTTCCTCCCACCGCCACTGCTGGCGTCGAGCAGTATACCCACCAGCTCAGCCGCGGCCTGAGCGCTCATCATGATGTACGGATCTTTTGCCGGGAGAGTGCCCCCGAGCGCGCCGACTATACCATTTTAGACGAAGAGCTCGACGGCCTGCGGGTCCGTCGAGTGGTCAACGACTTTCAACATGCCGCACAGATACAGGACTTTTACCTCGATCGACGCATCGAATCGATCTTTCAGCAGACGTTGCGCGAGTGGCAGCCCGATCTCTTGCACTTTCAGCACTGCATTGGTCTGTCTGCCTCTCTCCTCGAGGCAGCAGGCCGCGCCGAGGTCCCCTACCTCTTGACACTGCACGACTACTGGTTCATCTGCAGTCGAGTCCAGCTCCTGCATCGGCAGGGTCACATCTGCCCCGGCCCCATCGCTGACGTTGACTGCTATGATTGCACCTTTTCACCCGATGACATATTCCGGCGGCTGAAAGGGACCTGGCTCTACCGAGTGCTACGCTCGCGCCTGAACGATTACACCAAACGACGCATCCTCGGCGCCTTGGCGCGAGCAACACCCAACCTGCCGCTGGCGCGCCGCGGGCCGACGCTATCGCCCTACAAGGAGCGTGACCGGTACATGCTGTCCGTACTGTCCAACACGCCGCTCCTACTCACGCCTTCCCGATTCGTCAGGGATCTCTATATCAGGCACGGTGTGCCCGAATCCCAGGTTCAAGTTCTGCCGCTCGGACTGGACCTGAGCCCGTGGCGCGTGACGGGACCTGAAGAGGCAAATGCCGCAAATGGGCTGCGCGTTGGATACCTTGGGTCCCTGCTCCGTCATAAGGGAGTCGACCTCCTCGTCCGTGCCTTTCGCCAACTACAGACACCCGGATCGACCCTGCAGATCTATGGTTTTGCCATGCCAGGCGATCCCTACATCAACCAGCTCCGGAGATTGGTCAGCCAGGATCCGAGAGTGCAGCTCATGGACCGCTATGATCAGAAAGACCTGCCCGGAATCCTCAGCAAGCTGGACGTGATTGTTATACCATCCCTGTGGCACGAGACCTTTTCTATCGTTGCCAGAGAAGCGCTCCTGTCGGGCACGCCGGTGGT
>Ga0316577_10001640_pt1 | contig 10698 bp, 9 predicted proteins | sample S5NA_FD_203073 | JGI IMG/M metagenome (GOLD analysis project Ga0316577, IMG submission 203073) | Rhizosphere microbial communities from salt marsh grasses in Alabama, United States - S5-7_050615r2r1 | ecosystem: Host-associated > Plants > Roots > Rhizosphere | place: USA: Alabama | collected... | reverse complement strand
GTGGTTGCTCAGGGCGCGGCCTGTTGCCCCAATGGCCTCTGCCGTCAGGGGCATGAGAGCGGTATATGATAAAGAGGGGACTGACCCTGGACAATGCCCTGAACATCACACCCCGCATTTCCACCAACGACGCCGCCGGTCCAGAGGCAGCCGGTCCAAGGACTGGGGGCACAACCGCACTGGTCAGGACGCCTGTCCGGGACGAAGGGACAGGCTGCCGACGGATGTACCCTCACAGCATCAGACGGTGTTCGCGCCAGTGATTCTGCCAAGGGCCAAACTGTCACCGGGAGCGCGCCCGCACCGAGACGGGGAATCCAAGTTCCAGGCAGACCTCAAGCATCTTGCGCGAGAGATTGACCTTGCCCTCGGCGGGCTGGTGGTCGCCGCTGTCGACGACGTCGACCGGCGCACGGCCCAAGGCCCGGCGCAACAGAGCGGGGGCATTCTCCTCGACCTAGATCACATATTGCCTTCCCTTGGCCAGCCTCCAGGGATTTGCCCCATGCTATCGAACGATACCAAGATACCGGCGATCCCCCTGTTGCCTCACGAGTAAATGAATGCCAGAATGTCACCACCCCCTTGACAACGGGCCTCCTCCGTGGTACAATGTGACCGTTACCGGGAACGATAACATTTGCAAGAGCGAGCTGATCAACGGGGGAAAAGAGTTTGAAATTGAGGGTAACCATCCGAGATGTCGCTGCCGAAGCAGGGGTGTCTCATCAGACCGTATCCCGTGTCATCAACAACCGACCTGACGTGGCCGAAGAAACCCGGCGCCGGGTGTGGAACGTCATCAACGAACTGAACTACCAACCCAACGCTATCGCCCGCAGCCTGATCCGGCAGCGCAGTTTCACCTTGGGCGTCGTCACCGCCGGTCTGAAATACGTCGGCCCCTCCCGGACCCTCAACGGCATCACCGAGCAAGCAGAGGAGATGGGCTACACCCTTGTCCTTAAGGAGCTGCCTCGCTTTGATACCAACGACATCCAACCGTTGCTCAACTCCCTGATGAGCAGGCAGGTTGACGGTGTCATCTGGGCCGTACCCGAGATCGGAACCAACCGGGACTGGCTTGAAGGCCAGCCCCCCACACTTGCAGCCCCGCTCGTCTTTCTTACCATGCGTCCACGACCGGGCCTATCGAGTGTATCAATTGACAATTACGAGGGCGGCTGCCTGGCCACCGAGCACTTGCTGGCACAGGGGTGCCAGCAGATTGGTCACATCTCTGGACCGCTGGATTGGTGGGAGGCCCAGCAGCGAATGGTGGGCTGGCAGGATACCCTGAAACGGGCAGGGAGGCCGATCGCTGACCATCATTGGGCATCAGGTAATTGGTCTGCTGCCAGCGGGGAGAAGGCCATCGGCCCCCTGCTGGATGCCTACCCAGAAATGGATGGGCTGTTTGTGGCCAACGATCAGATGGCATTGGGGGTCCTGCAAGTCGCCTGCCGGCGAGGGCTCCGCGTACCCCAGGATCTGGCGGTGGTGGGCTTTGATGGTATCCCCGAGACGGGCTATTACTGGCCACCATTGACCACGGTCTACCAAGACTTGCGCGAGTTGGGCTGCACTGCGGTGCGAGAATTGAGCCAGGCCATCGAGGCTGATCACCAGCAGGAGGCGCCCGTCAGATCGGTGGCCCTTGCGCTCCAACCCAAGCTGATCGTCCGGGGAAGCTCGAAAGCCCGCGGTCCACAGGTGGTTTAGTTCGACGGCGGTCAACCGCTCTCAGGTTGGCTGGCGCCGCCGTACACGAGACATTGAGCAAGTACCTGTCCTGGGACGTCTACTACCCCAACGGCTAGAGCCGAGGGGAGCAGGGGTGGTTTGTATGGGCGAACTTGAGATCAAGCAACAACGGATTCAGGCCCTCCTGGCAGAGCACCAGCTCGATGCCCTGCTGTTGCAGCGAGTCAGTAGCTTTGCCTGGGCAACCTGCGGTGCAGCTTCCTACGTCAACACGGCCGCCACCAACGGTGAAGCCTCGCTGCTCATCACACCCTCCGGACGGCACCTCCTCACGAACAACATCGAAGCCACCCGGCTTGAAGGCGAAGAGAAACTTGTGGAGCAGGGGTGGAAGTTCCATGTGACGCCCTGGCACAACGCGCCAGACACTCTCGCCCGGCTAACAAGCGGGTTGAGGCTTGGCGCCGATGGACCGGTGCCAGGCGCCGTGGATCTCTCCTACGATCTGGCCCGTCTCCGGGCCAACCTGACCCCTGAAGAAGGGGAGCGATTCCGCTCGCTCGGCCGACAATGTGCAGAAGCTATCGACCGGACCGCGCGGGCTGTCCGTCCAGGACAGACAGAATACGCGATCTCCGCGTTGCTGGCCCACGAGGCCGAGCGGCTCGGGGCGCAGGCGATTGTAAACCTGGTTGCCACCGACGAGCGCGCGTTTGCCTTCCGTCACCCGCTGCCCACAGCAAAAGTGCTGAAGCGCTACGCCATGCTGGTGCTATGCGGACGACGATGGGGCCTGGTCTGCTCGGTCACGCGCCTGGTCCACTTTGGCCGCCTGCCCGACGAACTGCGCCGCAAGGCCGAAGCCGTAGCCCAGATAGACGCGAACTTTTTGGCGGCCACACGCCCCGGCCAGACCTTGGGCCAGGTCTTCCAGCAAGCTACGGCAGCCTACGCCGAGTGTGGCTTCGCCGGGGAGTGGCAGAGGCACCACCAAGGTGGCCCGGCCGGCTACGAGCCGCGCGAGTACGTCGCCACGCCATACTCCCAGGACCTCGTCCAGGAGGGACAGGTGTACGCCTGGAACCCATCCATCGCCGGTACAAAGTCGGAGGACACCCTACTTGTCACCAGGTCTGACGCGGAGGTGCTTACCGCCATCGATGGCTGGCCGAACCTGTCTGTGTCGGTCGGTGATGTACCATATGCACGTCCTGCCATCTTGGAGGTCCTGTGATGGGGCATGGCGCGTTGTATCACGTAGCTCACCTGGTGCCGCTTCTCGAGTCGGGCACATGGACCCATCGCGGCGCGCATGGTGGTGTACGACCCGGTCTATGCCGAATATGAGCACCTTCACGACTACTTTGGCCATGGCGAGAAGGATGTCATGGAGCGACTCAAGACCCTCAAGGCCCGCATGCTGGCCGGGGCCTGGCCCGTACGTTTGGACGATGGAAGAAGGCAACCTTGATGACGGTGACCCATAGGGAGCGGATGCGGCGCAGCCTCAGACATGAGCCGGTTGACCGCATCCCAACCCAGATCAACTACACACAGGCCATGGGCCGGCGGATGGCCGCGCACCTGGGCGTGACGCCGGACCGATTGCCCCAACGCCTGGACAATCACCTCCTGCGGGTCGACATCGACCATGAAACCAAGTACAGCCCGGATGGCCGGATCGCCTTCGACTGGTGGGGCGTCGGCTTTGACACCCGGCAGGAAGGCTACTTTATCGCCGTCCATCCCCTGGCTGGCAGCAAGGATCTGGATACCTTCGACTGGCCTGACCCCCACGCCCCGGCCCTGTTGGACGGGGCAGCCCGCATCATCGATCAGGACGCTGGGGAGCGCTTCGTAGCTCCCAACCTGGGGTTCGCCCTCTTCGAGAGGGCCTGGATGCTCCGCGGCTTTGAAACCTTCCTACTTGACATGGCAGAAGACCCCGGATTTGCGGCCGACCTATTGGAGCGGATCGCGCAGATCCAATCGGTCCTGATCCAGCGTTTCCTGGCGCTTGGGGTCGACGGGGGATACTTTGGTGACGATTATGGCGCTCAGAACAACCTATTGTTCTCTCCCCGCATGTGGCGAACCCTGATCAAGCCCCGACTTGCCCGCATGTTCGCGCCGTTTCGGGAGGCCGATCTGCCGGTCATCATGCACTCCGATGGGCAGATCGCCGCCATCCTGCCCGACCTGGTGGAGATCGGGTTGACCGCCATCAATCCGGTTCAGCCGGAGGTGATCGGCCATGCTTGGTTGAGACAGACATTCGGCAACCGGTTGGCCTGCTATGGCGGCATCTCCACACAGACGGTGCTGCCGAAGGGAGCGCCGCAGGAAATAAGACAGGCCGTGTCCGACTGCCTTGCCACCCTGGCTCCCGACAACACCGGTCTGGTGCTCGCACCATCCCACCGGCTGATGACTGACGTGCCCCTGGAGAACATCGATGCCCTTTTGGCAACTCTAATCGCTCCAGAGCACCCGCCATCCGCCGCGCACCCGGAGAAGGGAACGCCAGGTGGCGAAGCGAACCGGAGACAAGCGTCATCGCTCAAGACTAGAAGGACTGGTTCGAGCCTACAGAGTGGGGCCTGTCAGATCCGGCGACTACCCGCGGTTGTGGTTGGCACCACAAGACACCGAAGCCTGAACGGTCACAGAGGAATGGGGCAGTTGACAAGGTTAGCCAACTATGATATGCTGCGAAGGCAGGATGTGAACGGTAACGGGAACGGTAACGACACCGGGGCGATCTTGGAACAAACGACTGGCCATTCCGCCCAAGCCTCAAGGAGCGTGTGAAGGATGTTGCTGCAAACCATCCGAGAGCAACTGGTCACTTTGAACCAAGCACTGCCCGAGAATGGGCTGGTGACCTGGACCAGCGGCAATGTGAGCATCCGTGACCCGGAGACCGGCCTCGTGGCGATCAAGGCCTCGGGCGTCCAGTTCGACGACCTCACCGTCGCGAGCATCGTGGTAGTCGATCTGGAAGGTACCCTGATCGACGGGCAATTCAAGCCCTCCTCTGACACGGCCAGTCATCTGTATATCTATCGACACCGCCCTGACGTGAACGGTATTGTACATACCCACTCCAACTATGCCACCGCTTTTGCAGCCCTTGGCCGGCCAATCCCGGTCTATTTGACCGCGCAAGCTGACGAGTTTGGCGGGCCGATCCCGTGCGGTGGCTTTGCCCTGATCGGCGGTGAGGAGATAGGCCGGATTGTGGTCGAATCGATCGGCACCTCGGCTGCCGTACTGCTCAAGAACCACGGGGTATTCACTGTGGGGTCCAGCGGCGAAGCAGCGCTCAAAGCCGCCGTGATGGTGGAAGACATCGCCCGCACGGCCTGGCTGGCCCTGCAGCTTGGCCAGCCCGACGAGATCTCGCAGGAGAAGATCGAAAAGCTGCATCGCCGCTACCGGCATGACTATGGCCAGTGAACCCGCACGCCCGGCGCGGCGGGTGAGGAGATGGGATGAAGCCCCGAGAACGAGTTGAGATGGCCCTCCATCACGGGGAGCCGGACCGCTGCCCGATGCAGGTCAGCTTCACCCCAGAGTTTGCCGCGCGGTTGCGGCAAGACCTCGCGCTGCAGGACGCGCACACACACAACCCACACGGAGGCGGCAACACCTACGAGCTGGAACGCGCACTGGGAGAGGACATGCTGTTGACCTCGGTGGGCTGGGCCAACTCCTACTACATGGGCGACCAGCCCTATGTCGATGAATGGGGCGTGGGCTGGGCCATCCAACCCTACCAGACACCCTTTGGCCCCGGGCACTACACCGAGATTGTCACGCATCCCCTGGCGGACGACCAAGCCATCAGCCGCTACCAACCGCCTGATCCCTACCGGCCCGAGCTGTACGCCGACGCCGGACAGGTCATCCACGACTTCAAGGGCGAGTACTGGATCGTGGGCGTCACCGTCACCACCATTTTTGAGACGGCCTGGGCGCTGCGTGGCTTGCAGCAGATGCTGATCGACTTGCTGGGCGATCCGGATCTTGCGGATCAGGTCTTGGATTTTCCATATCAGTATCACCTTGCTGCTGCCAAGCGCCTGGTAGAGATGGGCGTGGACATGATCTGGATAGGCGACGACGTCGGCTCGCAGCACGGGATGTTGATCTCGCCCAAGATGTGGCGCAAGCACCTCAAATGGCGCGTGGCGGAGCTGATCCAGGAACTCAAGGCTATCAACCCGCAGGTCAAGGTAGCCTATCACTCGGACGGCGACATCCGTCGCATTATCCCCGAGTTGATCGACATCGGGCTGGATGTGCTCAACCCCATCCAGCCGGCGTGTATGGATCCGGCTGAGATCAAGAAGCAGTATGGGGATCACTTGTGCTTCTGGGGCACGATCGACGAGCAAAAGACGCTGCCGTTCGGCTCACCGGAGGACGTGCGGGCCGAGGTGCTCGAACGCCTCAGGACCGTGGGCCAGGGTGGAGGGTTGATCCTGGCGCCCACCCACCACGTGCAATTAGACACACCGTTGGAGAACTTTCGGGCGATGGTGGACACTATCCAGAACACACCATGCGCCGTCTTGTAGATAGAGGGACTCTGTGGACAGACCCGGCATCTATCGCAATCCAGTCGAACCTGGAACTCGATTGTATGCCTCTCAAGGCGATAGGAGGAGGCCAAGAACCTGTACTGGCTCCGTTGAGAAGAATGCTCCGCAGAGGAGATGGTGGTCAAAAGCAAAGGAGGTGGTGATCATAAGCAAAAGATGTGGGGGAAACCCAACTGCGACTGTGAGCCGAGACTGATGAAAGACAAGGAGGAAAGAAAATGAAGAAGCTTAGTGTTTTGCTCGCCGTCCTGCTCGTTCTGTCGCTGCTGTTGGCCGCCTGCGGCCAGACGGCGGAACCCGAGGTAGCCACATCTGCGCCGGCAGAAGCGCCCACCGAAGCTGTGGTCGAACAGCCGACGGAGACAGAAGGCCCCGCCCCAGCGGCCGAGGGCAAGTGGTGCTCAGGCACCAAAATCGTATTCTTCCCTGGGGGTTCTCCCGGTGGACCCTTCGCCACCGTCGTGTATAACGGCGCGGTGGCGGCGGCGGCCGACCTGGGTGCCGACGTGGAGTATGTGTGGTCCGACTGGAACCCTGAGAAGATGGTGACCCAGTTTGCAGAGGCTGCCGCCACCAAGCCGGATGGTATCGCCATCATGGGCCACCCCGGCGACGATGCCTTTAGCGCCGTGGTGGCCGATGCGGAGGCCCAGGGCATTATCGTCACCAGCCAGAACACCACGCTGCCCACGCTGGAGGCACAGTACAAGACCTCTGGCTTTGGCTACGTGGGCGCCGAACTGTACTCGGCTGGCTACGCTCTGGGCTCCGAGTCAGTCAGTCGCTTTGGGCTTGGGGCTGGCGACAAGGCCATGGTCTGGGGTCTCTTGGCACAGGCTGGCCGTGGCGAGCGGACCAAGGGCGTGATCGATGCCCTCGAAGACGCGGGCATGACGGTCGACTATCTCGAGATCGACGACGCGACCAATGCGGATGCCTCGGCTGGCATCCCGACCTTTGTAGGCTACGTCTCGGCGAATCCGGACGTCAAACTCGTCGTGACGGACCATGGGGCGTTGACCGCCAGCCTGGAGACCTATCTGACTACGGCAGGACTTGGTCCGGACGACATCTATGCTGCCGGCTTTGACCTGTCCTCGGCCACCGTCGAGGCCATCCGCGGCGGTTGGACCGACTTGGTCATCGACCAGCAGCAATGGCTGCAAGGCTACCTGCCCATCCTACAGATCTGTCTGACCCATAACTATCTCTTCACTGGCCTGCACGTCGACACTGGCGCTGGCTTTGCGCACAAGGACAACGTCGAGTTGCTCGCAGCCCTGGTGGAGAAGCAGATCCGGTAGACCCGTGGAGCAAAGAGACCTGGCAGGATCTCAGCGACCTGCCAGGTCTGTTCCACTATTGGGGAGGAGTTGGAATGCAATCAGACTACAGAGTCGAACTGAGAAACGTCTCCATGTCGTTTGGAGAGGTAGAAGCATTGCGGAACGTGAATTTGAAACTGGGTCGCAATGAAGTTGTCGGTCTATTGGGTGACAACGGCGCTGGCAAATCGACCCTGATCAAGATCATCACGGGCTATCACCGTCCCACCGAAGGTGAGGTCTATTTTGACGGACAAAAGACTGAAGATCTGACCGTTGCCAGGGCCCGCGAGCTGGGCGTAGAGACGGTCTATCAGGAACGAGCCCTGGCCGAGCTCCAGACACTCTGGAGAAACATCTTCCTTGGCCGCGAGATGAGCACTAGCCTCGGCTTCCTAAAGGTCAATGCGATGAAACAGGAGACGCACCGGCTGATGACCCAGTCCATGGGCTTTACCTCGTCGGCGGTCAGCCCGGAATCGATCATCAGGACCTTCTCCGGTGGCGAGAAGCAGGGTGTCGCTATCGTCAGGGCTCTGTACTTTGATGCAGAGATCATCATCCTCGACGAGCCAACCATGGGCCTGTCACTTAAAGAGACGCGCAGATTGCTGGACTTTGTGCGCAGCATCAAGCAAGCTGGAAAAGCAGCGATCTTTATCGACCACAACGTCTTCCACGTGTACGATGTGGCCGATCGGGTGGTGGTATTGGATCGGGGCCAGGTGGCTGGTGAGTTCATGACCAAGGACATCACTCTGGATGATCTCATGGAAAAGATGTACCGGGTTGCCGAGACTGGCAGCCTGGATTGATGGGTAGCGGCCTGAACCTGAAACTGCAAAGGACGGAACCGAGATGACTGTTGAAGCAAAAGAGGCAGCAGCCGCACTGGCCTACAAGGAGACCTTCTCTCTGCGTCGCTTTCTGCGGACGTATGCCGCGCAAATCGGGATTCTGACCGTCTTTATCGCCATGTGGCTAGCCTTTATTCTCCTCGCGCCCCGGACCTTTCTGTCGCCCCAGATCTACCTGGCCTTTATGAGTAGCATCCCCTTCTTTGCCATCATGGCCATGCCCCTGACCCTCGCCGTCATCACCGGGGAAATGGACCTGTCGTTCCCGTCGATTATGGCCATCGGTACGGTGGTCTTTATCTTTGTCTGGCAGGCAACCGGCAACATGTGGCTGGCGTTGGCAGCGGGGTTGGCCATGGGCTGTGCGGCGGGGCTGCTAAACGGTCTGATTGTGGTCTATATTGGCATCCCCTCGCTGGTTGTCACGATCGGCACGCAATTTCTGTGGCGCGGGGCCGTGCTGCTACTGGTGGGAGGCAAGGGGTCCACCCTGGTCGACACCCGCGACACGGTACTCCATAGCCTACTGGTGGGCAAAATTGGCTCATACCTGCCCATGCAGATGGTGTGGCTGGTGCTCATTGCCATCTGCACTTGGGTGCTCTTGAACCGCCACAAATTTGGGGCCCACATCTACTTGATCGGCGACAACGAGAAAACCTCTCGGTTGATGGGCATCAACGTCAATGGGACCCGCATCCTGGTGTTTTGCCTGGTGGGCATTGCAGCCGCCTTTGCGGGCATTCTGGCCAGCCTTCAGGTTTCCTTCTTCTGGCCGAGCCTGGGCGACGGCTATATGCTCAAGACTCTGGCCTCGGTCTTTCTGGGCGGCACCTCGGTGTTTGGCGGTACAGGCACGATCATGGGCACGTTTGTCGGCAGCTTTATCATCGGCGCCATCGAAGCTGCCATTGTCGCCATTGGGCTGACCGGTTTCTGGACCCAGTTCATCTATGGCCTGATTATCATCGTCTCGGTCTCTATGCACGCGATTTTGCGCCGCCGGATGGGTTAGGCGTCACTGCGATCGCAGATCAGCCGCCAGGAGCGCGCGACAGGCTGACGTGCCTGGAGAATGGGTTGTACCGGTTGCCCATGTCTAGAGCCGAGGGACAGCATTCGGAGATAAGACCTGTGGACAGGGACATCGTTGCGCGAGAGGCGTCGATCAGCAGCCAGTTTGTGAAACGATTCGGCAAACAACCCTCCCTATGGGGTCGTGCTCCCGGGCGCGTGGACCTGATGGGCAGCCACACAGACTATAACCTGGGCTATGTGCTGACCCAGGCCATCGACCGCGACACCTGGATCGCGGCCCGCCCGCGGCGCGACGGCAAGGTGGTGATCGAATCGCTGAATCTCGAGGGCCGCGGCGAGTTTCAGCTTGATCCGATCCGGTATGACGCAGATGTGCCCTGGACGAACTATGTGCGCGGGGTGGCTGCTACACTCCAGGAAGAAGGGTATTCCCTCCGCGGCTTTGACGGTCTCGTCCACAGCACCATCCCCTTTGGCAGCGGTCTGAGTTCGTCGGCAGCGCTCGAGGTCGCCACGGCGATGATCTTTGACCTGCTGGGCGATCTGAACGTGGCGCCGCTCCAGATGGCGCTGCTTTGCCAACGGGCTGAGAACGAGTTCGTGGGCATGAACTGTGGCATTCTGGACCAGTACTCGTCTATCATGGGACAGGCCGGCAGCATGCTCTTGCTCGACTGCCGGGATCTGACCAGCCAGATCAGGCCGGTGGCCTCCGGCATCCAGGTTGTCATCTGCGACACACGCGCCCCCCGGACCTTGACCGGCTCCGAGTATCCTGAGCGGCGGGCGCAGTGCGAAGAGGGCACTCGCATCCTGGCCGAGTTCTACCCCGACGTCCAGGCCCTGCGCGATGTGAGCCTGGAACAGTTGAATCGTCACGCCGAAGACCTTTCTGACGTGGTGTACCGCCGCTGCCAGTTTGTCATCGAGGAGAACCGGCGAGTGTTGGACATGGCCGCTGCCCTGGCCGGCGGGGATCGGAAGGAAATTGAGAGCCTGACCGCCCAGTCGTATGCGGGCGCCAGGGATCTATACGAGATTGGCTGCCGGGAGATGGCGTGGATGATGGAGGCCATGAGCAGCGGGCCGGGCGTTCTTGGCGCCCGGCAGGCCGGAGCCGGCTTTGGTGGGTGCATGGTGGCCTTTGTCGCGGAAGAGCAGGTGGAC
>Ga0316577_10001639_pt1 | contig 10702 bp, 8 predicted proteins | sample S5NA_FD_203073 | JGI IMG/M metagenome (GOLD analysis project Ga0316577, IMG submission 203073) | Rhizosphere microbial communities from salt marsh grasses in Alabama, United States - S5-7_050615r2r1 | ecosystem: Host-associated > Plants > Roots > Rhizosphere | place: USA: Alabama | collected... | reverse complement strand
CGACCCTGGATACTCTCCGGTGGGCGAAGAAACGGCACCAGATCCCGATTCTGCTCGAGGTGGACGTAACAAGGGCTCGAGAGAGAATCCGGGAATACAGACGGAGGACGGGGGTGGGGTTGAGCCTCACCGGTTGGGTAGTCAGTTGTGTCGCACGGGCCGCAGCTGAACACCCGCGGGTCCATTCCATCCGTAGCGGCAGGCGCAAGCTTGTCTTGGTGAGCGAAGTGGATGTGGCGGTTGTGCTGGAAAGGGCGGTTGCGGCAGAGCGGGGCAACGAGACTCTGCCGATGCCATTTGTGATTCGCAATGCCGAGAAGAAAACCGCGGCCGAGGTCCACGAGGAGATCCGGAGCGCTCAGGAATCAGAGGTGGCGCCTGGAACGTCCTCCATAGAGCGGGGAGTCGCTCCTTGGCTCCAGTCTCTTTTTTTTCGCAGCCCGGCTTGGCTAAGGGACTTGGTGTTCTGGCGGTGGTTCCTTCGGAATCCAGTCCGGATCAAAGAGGCGATGGGTACCGTGGTTGTGACCGCCGTTGGGATGATGGCGCCTGGGGTTCTCGCCTGGGGGGTCCCGCTGTCCCTACACCCGCTTGCTGTCAGTGTCGGCGGAATCACCCAACGCCACACCCTCACAGGGAAACAGGATGTGTTGGCGCTGACAGTGGTGTTTGACCACGCCGTCACGGATGGGGCTCCTGTAGGGAGGTTTATCCGTCGTTTGAATGAACTCATGAAAGCAGCGGAAGGGTTGGATAGCCAGCGGGGACCGGAAGGGCAGGAAGCCGGTGAGTCGTGATCTCGAAGACCGATACGCCGTCTGACAATGAAGTTGCCGCATTTGAAAGTGAGACCACGTCATGCTCCGATTCCGTGATTTCGTTCCTCAACAGGTGAAAGGGGAGTGGCACGAATGGAAGAAGTACGAGGATTTCGACGCGGCAGTAGCCGCAGCCCACCAATGGCTCGAGGAAGAGGGGATTGCGCCTCTGCAGATCGAGACCGTTGTCCTTCCGAACATCGAACTCCATGAGGACGGCACCACGGACGGGACGGTTGCCACGGTATCCGGCTGGGCTTCATGGCACCAGTTCCTGAGGATCTGGTACTGAAGAGATCTCAGCACCGGCGCCAAACGCGATTCCTGGTGACGGATCTTCGAAGTGGATTGCTGGTGGTACACGCAGCACGCAGTGGAGATCGCGTTCAGGTACAGGCTCTTGTCGGTTGCATCGGGGCGGCAACGCACGGCTGCAGGTGCCGGAGGTTCGCGCGCATGGGAGGAGCTCATGGGGACACTCTTCTTCGACGTTCGGTACGCTACGCGACGGCTTACGCGAGATTGGCGATTCACGATCCCTGCGGTGCTCGTCCTCGCGCTGGGGATCGGAGCGAATACCGCGATGTTCAGCGTCGTGAACAGGGCGCTGTTCCGGCCGCTGCAGTTCCGCGACGCCGATCGGCTGGTCAACATCTACCAGAACCAGGGGCGGGCCGCCGAGCCGGTGGGGAGTTCCTTTCCCGCGTATCGGGACATGGCCCGCTACACCGACATCTTCTCGGGTGTCTCGGCCTTTACCTGGCCCCTGCCCGTCCTGTACCAGGATGACGATGGAATCGGGCCAGGGCGCATCGAGTACGCGACCCCCAACTATCCGTTGGTCCATGGGCTGAGTCCGACGCTTGGGCGTTGGTTCACTCCCGAGGAGGACCGGACAGGCGTCGAGGTGGTGGCCGTTCTCAACTACCGGACCTGGACTGCGAGATTCGATGCAGACCCATCGATGATTGGAAGGATCGTTCGCATCGAAGGTGTACCCGTGACGGTAATCGGGATCGGTCCCGAAGGCTACAACAGCAGCCTACACTCGAGTGTCTTAACGGACTTCTGGTTGCCTGTGTCCGCCGCGACCACCGTGGGTAAGTCGTATGGCCTGCTCGAGGATCGGACTACCAACGAGTTCATGGTGCGGGCCCGCCTGCGGGACGGGGTGAGCCTCACCCAGGCCCGCGCGGCGATGACGGCCCTCGGGGCCAACCTGGCACGGGAATATCCCCGAGACGACCCCGGACGGGGCATCTCGGTGCTCCGAGCAGACGAGGTCCTGATTCACCCGCAGCTCGACGGGATGCTCGATGCGGGGGCTTCGTTCCTGATGATCGTGGTAGCCATGCTCCTGGCCATCGCCTGTACCAATCTCGCGACCTGGCTCCTGGTCCGCGGGATCGCCCGTGGGCGGGAGGTGTCGGTCCGGCTGGCCCTAGGGGCCTCGCGCGCCCAGGTGGTACGCCACCTCATCATCGAGAGCACTCTGCTCGCAGGGGTGGGTGGCGCAATCGGATACGTTCTTGCGGAGTGGGTGATGGGGGTCGTGGCGACGTTGGACCTTCCCGTCGACGTCGGTGCGGGCCTCGACTACCGGGTTCTCGGCTTCACGCTGGCACTCGCGATGTTCACCGGGGTGGCCTTCGGCTTGGCTCCTGCGCTCAGTGCGACTCGGGGTAAGCTCGCTCCCGCCCTGCGCGTCGACACTGAAATCCGATGGAGCAGGGGCCGCAGGCTCAGCCTGAAGCATGCGCTTGTTCTCTCTCAGATCGTTCTCTCGTGTGTCCTGTTGGGTATCGAGGGGGTCTACGTACGCGCGCTCGCGGCTAGCCAGGCAGTGGACCTTGGCTTCGACGTCGAACGCCTCGCGTTCGTCGAAACCGACGCCGCGTTCGCAGGCTACACAGAGGAGGAGGTTAGAACCCTCCAGGAGAGCCTGCGGGAACGCATCTCCGCGCTCCCCGGTGTCGAGTCCGCGACGCTGACCGTAGGGCCACCACCGGGTTGGAACGGTGGCGGGGTACCGATCATCGATGGTTATGAACCTATCGAAGGGGAGTCCTCCTACCTTCCGTGGATCTGGGTGGGGCCGGAATATTTCGCCGCCCTCGGGATCCCGCTGTTGCGTGGGCGCAGTTTCAGCGAATCAGACCGCTACGACACTCCGCCCATGGCGGTCATCAACGAGAGCCTCGCGCGCCGATACTTCGGAACGTCGAACCCGGTCGGCCAGCGCCTGCGGGTCTCAGAGGGATCTGGCTCGGGGGACGGCGGCGCGGCTGCGACCGAGTTGGAGGTCATCGGAGTCGTGCCGGATGTGCGCACTTCGCTGCAAGACCCGCCAGGTCCGTTGATGTATCGCTCCTATCGTCAGGGACCAGCGACACCCTCGACAGTCCTCGTCCGCACGGCGGGGGACCCGGCGAGCCTCCTGCTCCCAATGCGGCGAGCCGTCCGCGAGGTGGACGAGTCCGTGCCGATCATCACGGCGACCACGTTGAGCGAGCGGGTTGCCGACGAGCTCGGCGCGGGACGCACACTGGTCGCTCTACTGGGCGCGCTCGGCGTGCTGGGACTCGGCCTGGCCAGTCTCGGGCTATACGCTGTGGTTTCCTATGCCGTATCGCGTCGGTCTAGGGAGATCGGGATCCGTACCGCGCTCGGTGCACCACGACCCATGGTCATCTGGACGCTGTTGAAGGACGTTGCGAGGCTAGTGGCGGTCGGTTTGACCGTCGGGCTCGGCCTCGCGTGGGTGGCTGTCCAGAGCCTTGGCACGCTGGTCTCGAACCTCGGTCAGGCCGAGAGCGTGAACCTGAACGCCGCTCCGGCACCCGACCCCGTGGCCTTTGCCCTCGTCGCGCTTGTCATGGCCGTCGTGGGCCTTGCGGCGACGGTCTTTCCCGCCTGGCGCGCGACCGGGAGCAGGCCCCACGCAGTCTTGCGGGACCTGTAGTCATGGTGCCCGAGTGATCGGACAGCGCTTGAACGCGTTGCCGACTCTGAGTACCACCTGACATCTGGCCTATTCGAGGAAGCTGGGGACGGCCACCCGCCAGCGCCCTCTATTCACTTTGCAGTACCGTCACCGGATCGATCCTGGTTACCCACCACGCGGGGATCAGAGAGGCCAGGATTGCCGTGCCCAGGAGGATGAGAGCCACGGTTCCCACGGTCACGGGGTCGGTTGGGCTCACGCCATAGATCAACGATCTCAGCACTCCGGAGAGTCCCAGGGCGGTGGCCAATCCCACGGCGGTGCCGATCGCCGCCGGTGCTGCACACTCCGAGGCCGAGGAGCGAAGAATGTCCCACCTGGATCCTCCAAGGGCCATACGCACAGCATACTCGGCCCTCCGCCTTTGTGCGGCATGGGAAGTGATGGCGTAGACACTCACGGCGCCGAGCAGCAGCGTGAGGGATGCGAAGAAGGAGAGGAGGCGGGAGAGAGATTCAACCGTCTGTGTGGAGCTTCTCATGACCGCCGAGAATTCCAGGAGCCTGGAGACGGGCACGGTTCCATCGACGGACCAGACGGCGGCTCTCAAGTCCCTGGCATGGGCGAGGGGTTCGCCGGAGCGGAACCGGACCAGGAGCCACAGGGTCACCCGGTCATCGTATTGATGGGCCGTGAAGTACATCTCCGGCCTGGGCGGCTCGGCCCGGGCGTGTTGTCGCACGTCGCCCACCACTCCCACCACACGGAAGGCCGGTGCGTCCGGTTCGAACAACCGTATCTGCTTTCCGAGGGCGTCCTCCCCCGGCCAGAATCGGTCGACGAAGGCCTCGTTCACCACAACGACCTTCTCCCCGTCTCTCCCATGCGAAGCCTGCAAGGGTATTCCGCGGATTACAGGAATGTGCAGCGTCTCGAAATACCCGGGCAGGACGGCCCGGAAGTTGATGGAGGTTGCAGGCGTTCCCGCCGGGTATTCGATGCCTTCCGGGAAGGTCGGGAAGTTCCAGGTTCCACTCGTTCCCGGGAGAAGGTGGATGGCTCCAGCTGACTCCACCTCCGGGAGCGATCGAAGGCGATGGAGCACCGACTCGTAGAAGGCCAGAGTCTGCGGAGCGTCCGGATAACGATCCTGGGGTGGGTTGGGTCGCAGCGCGGCGACACCGGAGGCGTCCAGGCCGGGATCCACTCGGAGAAGCTCCTCGAAGGAGCGCACCATGAGTCCGGACCCGAAGGCTACGCAGGCGGCCAGGGCGACCTGGATTCCCACGAGGGCCGTGCTCAGTCTGGAAATCGGTCGCCCGCTCGAACTCCGGTGGCTCTGGGCCAGGGCCGCCGTGGCGTCGGCACGGCTGGCCCGGAGGGACGGAACGAGGCCACCCAACAGGGTGGCGGCGAGGGTCGCACCCAACGCAAACACCAGCACGGTCCCGTCGATCCCGACTTCTCCCAGCCTGGGGAACGTCGGCGGCGCGATCTCAACGAAGAGCCGCACCAACCCGAAGGCCACGAGTGTCCCCATGCCTCCCCCAGCGAACCCCAGGAGGCCGCACTCCACGAGGAGCATGCGGCGAATCCGTCTCCGTCCGGCTCCCAGGGCGACCCGGATGGCAAGCTCCTGCCCTTGAGCCTCACCGCGGACCATGAGGAGGATCGCGCAGTTCGCCGTAGCAACCAGGAGCACCAGGAACACGGCTGCCAAGACCACCCACAGGAGGCTGGCGATGTCTCGGACGATGAAGCTCGCCAGTGGCCGGACTGAGCTCGTTTCCGCCTGGACCTCCGATATTCGGTCCGGTGCGCGCTCACGAACACCCAGGGCGAAGGTCCTCATCTGCCGGGTGGCCTGTGCGATGGTGGCCCCTGGAGCCAGCCGCGCCACCCGTCGGTTCACGTACCATGAATCATCGGCTTCGAAGGGAATGGCCGGGTCTACCTCCAGGGGGACCCAGAGTTGAGGTTCCCCGAAGACCGGTCGATACCCCTTCGGCATGACGCCAATGACGACCCTCTGGTCATGGCCGTGGCCGGAGACACGGAGGGTCCGGCCCAGGACCCCCGGGTCCCCACCGAAGGCACTCATCCAGAGCTCGTGGGAGAGGATGACCACGCCTCCCTCTCCGGGTCCGCCCTCGGATGGATCGAAGGTCCGGCCCAGGACCGGAAAAACTCCCAGAACGTCGAAGTGCCGAGTGGAGACCGCCGCGCCCGTCACCTCCAGGGGCTCTGCCAACCCGGAGAGGGTGAACGTCCAGAGCGCGATTCCGCTCACAGACTCCAGGGCGGGAATCGCGTCTTCCGACATCCGGACCAGGCTCTTGTTGTGGTTCCGTTCGGGCCAAGGGACCACCAGGCGGTCGGCCTGCTCATAGGGGAGAGCCCGGAGAGCGATTCCGTGAACCACGGAAAAGCCCGCTGTGGAGACCCCGATTCCCAAAGCAAGAGTCGCAATGACGATCACCGAAGACATGGGCGAGGCCGTCAGTCTCCTGAGGGCGTGCCGCAGATCCAACACGAGAGGCGACCGTTCCTGCTCTCGGCCGCCGTAGGGGGGGAAGCGTCCCGGGCCTGCTCTTTCAGCGATAGCCATGATCACCACGTCGGCGATGCATCGGATCCATTCCAGCGCCGGTGATCCCCCTCCTGCCCTCGCTTCCTCCATCCGGTAGTGGTACATGGCCTCCATGTCGTTTCCCCACCGGCTACGGAACGGATTCGGGAGGAGTCGGAGACATAGTCTGTAGATGCGCCATGCAACGGATTCGCGGAGCATGTCTAGCGACTCCCTTCCTCGAGGAGCTTCAACGCACGGGCCTCCCGGACCAGCTCCTCCATGCGCTGGGCTTCCAGCCGCACGACGGTCTGCCCGAGACCGGTCAGCGTCACGTAGGTTCGGCGGGGATCGGCACCGGGAGGGGCGTCGCATTCCTGCACCAGCCCTCGTGTCAGAAGATCACGGATGCGGCGGAAGAGATTGGCTGGGTAGAACTTGCTGCTGCCCTCGTGTTGTTTCTCGATCTCCATCACGATCCGGGTTCCGTAGCTGGGACCGGAAACCAGAGACAGGAGGATCTGGAAGTCTTTCCTGTGGAGGGGTAGGTGGTCCGCTGGATCAGTCTGCCGAATCATCCGGGAGGTTCTCACATTCATTGTGTCAGATAGACAGTGTCGGTTCGAGACAATCCTTCTGACGGGCGCTGGCGTGGGAAAGTTGGAATGGGGGATCCGCGCATCCCTCGAGGGCACGCTCTTTGAGTTTCAGCGAAAAGGTCGGAGTCCTGGTCCGGGGCAGGCTCGAAGAGGACCGAACATCCCCAACCCAACGCAGGTCAATCACAAACCATTAGCTCGAAGGGGTCAGCTCTTACATACTGTGGGAAGAGACAGGTGGACGCATGCGAGGCGTCGCCCGATAACGAGACGGGTTCCGCTTCCGCGGCCTGCAGCCGCTCCAGAGTAACCGGCAGGAACGGTCGCAGGGACAAAGGCAGACAGCAAGGAGAGAGAAGGATGGCGGAACTCGACGATCTCATCGAGCATCTTGAGCGCTATCGTGCCGTGACGCTTCAGGCCCTGGATCTCGTTACGGACGAAGACCTGAAATGGCGACCGGGGCCGGACCACTACACGCTGGGCCAGCAGTTCCTGCACATCGCGCAGTCAGAAGACTTCCAGATCCAGGCGCACCTGAATGGTGACTGGGACTACGAGCGGGCTCGGTTCCCCGCTCGGGACCTGAAAGTCGACGAGCTCCGGAGGTTCCTGAACGAGACGCGTGACCGCACCATGGCGGCACTGGCCGAGCTCGACGAGAAGCGTCTCAATGAGCCTCTCGATCACGGGAAGGGGCAGCCGATCCAGACTCTCCGTTGGTGGCTATGGCTCCTGGTGGAGCACGAGGTTCACCACAAGGCTCAGGTCGCGGTCTATCTGAGAGAGATGGGGAAGACGCCTCCCTACTTCGCGGCTGCGCTCGAGAACAGAGCGCGTCCCGACATTGAGATGAGAGAGAAGTTCGGTGGCTTCTGAGATGTTTGGAGGCAGGGATGGCTGATCTGGAGAAGAAATGGGCATCGGCAATCGAGGCATCTCTTGGCAAGCTGAAGGCGAGCTTCGGTGCAAGTTGATCCGAATCCTGTGAAATCAGGATCGTATCTGAACAGAAGGGTTGATCGACTTCAGCTGACAGAAGAGTTGCCGCCTTCGCTCACTCCGCCTGCTCCCCAGAGCGCGGCATGGAGGCCGTTCCGAAGGCATCTTCCGCCATGGAGGGGCCAATGGAAGTCCTGGTGATTGCTGCGATCGCAGGTGCTGGTGCCCTCGCCACCTGGGTGGCGGATCGTCGACGGTCACGACGGCGAAATCGATCGGGCCGGTGTGCGACCTGCGACACGACGTGGGCGGGCTCAAGTATTCAGGAAGCGTACTTGATTCACGGGCGATTGGTCTGCAAGGCCTGCGCTGCGAAGGCAAGGAGGCGAATGCCCTGGGAGCTCGGCGCTGTTGCAGTCTTCAGTATGGTTGCTTTGGCCTCCGCAACGGCGGCGCAAGGCGCGACCGCTGTCGTTCTGTTCTCTGCATTCGGCACGGCGGGAATGCTCGTCGGAGCGGTTCAGCTCATGAAGCTGGCCAACAGACGGGCGCAGCGTCGGATCGCGAATGGGGACTACCCAGACATCGCTTTGGTTGGTTCGGGAGAGAAGCCGAGGAATGACACGTTTGACCAGGACCAGCAGCCGGATACGGCGATGCCACGGCGGCGAGATCCAGGCGTGAGCCGTATTGACCCATAGGAAGTCGTGTAGGCGGGCCTGCGGGAAAGCGTTGGAGCAGGGAGGCAGCTCAATTCCGAGTTGTGAAGGTTCAGTCTGCTCTCTGGACCGCCTTCCTTCGCGAGACACCAGGAATCCGGGATGAGCGAGGATTACGAACAACAGGGAGATGAGGAGTCGGCCGTGGGGGAGGAGGAGGCGCCGGCTCCCATCAACAAAGCCGGGATCCTCGCCTCGCCGGAGGCCGGCGATTTCTCCCCCAGGAGCTTGCCTCGCGGATCGGCCCAGGTACGGCGCTACGCTTTCTTCTCGATGCCTCTGACATCAGAGATGAGCTCCCACCTCTTGTCTGTCATTCGTGCTACCACCGGAGAGGAAGGGGTGGGCGAAGCCACGTCCTCCGGCTTGGATTGGAGAGCGGGACTCCGTGTGATTTCGGTCACGATGGAAAACGAAGACGGTGGAACCCGCGGGGAAGTCACGGGAGGCCGGGCCTTCGGTTGGGCCATGGCCGGGTCCCTCGGAGTTGTGAGTGGGTCACTCGTCGCGGGGGTCCTGGAGCCGATCACCTTCGGCGTGTTCATGGGCGCCGTTGCCGGGGGCCTGGCGGTAGCCCTCGGGGCTGGGGCTGCCTACACGAGAGGAGTGAAGAGACGAGTCTCCAGGTTGATGGATAGCATCAACCGCACCATGGAGAGGATGGGGAACTGGCCGGAGGGATCGGAGGTAGTTGAAAGGGATCCCCGAGCCGAAGATCAACCAGGTGAGGAGGCGGCGATAGCGGCCAGGAATATCGAACGGCTCGAAGCTCTCCAGGACCGTCGAGAAGCGCTGGGCCCCCGTGTCACCGTTCGTCGTGTCTCCTACTCCATAGCTGTTGGAGCAACGTTGGGTGCCCTCCTTCCGGTTGCGCTTCGCTTCTTCCCCACTGAATACCCGCTTCCCTGGATCGTGGTAGGTTTCCTCAGTTGGGTCCTTGTCAGGACCCTCCGTAGCCTGTTTCGGGGGATCCGGGACCGAAAAGCCATTGATGCGAAGATCCAGGCTCTTCTCCACTCGTTCGAGACCTCTGCCACAGAGCTTGTCTCAGAAGAAGATGGGTTGAGCGTCGAGGAGGCCCTTTGAGGGGTGTGAGCGACACACGGCGCCTCCTGGAGGAGCAGAAGGCTTACTACAGGGCGCGGGCCCCGGAGTATGACGACTGGTTTCTCCGCAGGGGGCCCTACGACGGCGGACCCGACGAGAATCGGCGTTGGTTCGCAGAAGTCCGTAGGGTTCGTGATGCGCTGCGGGGCTTCAATCCGAAGGGCACGGTCCTGGAACTGGCCTGCGGAACGGGCTGGTGGACCAGGGAGTTGGCGTCCTACGATGTGAGCATCACGGCGGTGGACGCCTCACCTGAGGTGCTCGAGCTCAACCACCGAGCTTCAGGGGCCGCTGGCGGATTGGAATACGTATTGGCCGACGTATTCGAGTGGAAACCACGGAAGCTGTACGATGCGGTGTTCTTCAGCTTCTGGCTATCGCACGTACCGCCGGGCCGATTTGGAGAATTCTGGGAGAGAGTGGCCGCGGCGCTGAAGGCGGACGGGAGGGTGTTCTTCGTGGATTCACTACAACGTTCGACGGCAGTGCGGATGAGTCGGCCAGCGGGAGAGGATGGGGTGGAGATCCGTGCGCTCAGGGATGGGCGCGAGTTCAGGGTGGTGAAGCTCCGGTATGATCCTGATCGTCTGCAGGCCGATCTCGAGAAACTCGGTTGGAGGGGGGGAATCCGTCAAACAGACCGGTTCTTCATATATGGCGAGTTGGCGAAAGACCAATCGAGGTGACGAGGGCCGGAGAGCAAGCGCCTTCCGATATCAAGAAGCTTGCCGCCTGCGCTCGCTACGGAGTGCGCGGCGGGCAAGATGGCAGGCGAATCACCAAGACGTCCAGAAGATGGATTGGCCCGTCTCGTTCCCAGAGGCTGGTGCGTGATGGAGGAGAACGGCAAGAGTCCCACGGTTTGCCGATCCTGGTGGCGTAACTGCGCTGTCGCGCCGGACGGCGAGATCCTGGCGATCGACCGACTGGAAGATGAGATCTCTCCCCTGGCCCCTGGAGTTGCAAGAACCCGGGAGCTCATCTCCACGCTGGAACTCTGTCAC
>Ga0316577_10001638_pt1 | contig 10703 bp, 8 predicted proteins | sample S5NA_FD_203073 | JGI IMG/M metagenome (GOLD analysis project Ga0316577, IMG submission 203073) | Rhizosphere microbial communities from salt marsh grasses in Alabama, United States - S5-7_050615r2r1 | ecosystem: Host-associated > Plants > Roots > Rhizosphere | place: USA: Alabama | collected... | reverse complement strand
GCCAAAAAGAAGGCGAAGAAGAAAGTAGCCAAGAAAAAGGCCAAAAAGAAGGCGAAGAAGAAAGTAGCCAAGAAAAAGGCTGCTAAGACGAAGGCAAAGAAGACCGCGGCCAAGAAGAAGGCCAGAAGGAAGGGCACTCGCCGTCGTTAGTTAAGCCGGGTTTTTAGCCGGAAAACAAAAGGGCCTGCATTTGCAGGCCCTTTTTTTACATAAAATATCCCTTCCCCACTGTTGACCAACGTCTAGTCCACCATACGGCGGCGTTTGGCATCATTTTGCCTGGTCATCACCTCAAAAAAATGTCGTACGCCGGATTGTTGGTCTCATCCCAAAAGGGGTACTGTAATTCTTCCAGGAATGCCTGCAGCCGGGTACTTTCCTCCGGTGGGACCTGCATGCCAACCAAGACACGGCCGTAGGCGGCACCATGATTTCGGTAGTGGAACAGACTGATGTTCCAGTGTGCGCCCATCCGGTTCAAAAATCGCATCAATGCGCCTGGTCGTTCCGGGAATTCGAAGCGATACAGGCACTCGTGCTTCACGTCACTTGCCCGGCCACCCACCATGTAGCGGATATGCATTTTCGCCATTTCATTGTCGGACATGTCTTCACATCGATAACCGTCCCGTTCCAGCTTCTCAAACAGGCTCTGCACATCAACTTCACCCTGGTTCATCTTCACCCCAACGAACACATGAGCCCGCCGCGGGTCTGCATACCGGTAATTGAACTCCGTGATACCCCGCAGGCCGATAGCATCGCAAAAGCGGCGAAAACTGCCCGGTTGCTCAGGGATCGTCGCTGCAAACAGGGCTTCACGCCGTTCACCCAGCTCGGCGCGCTCCGCCACATGGCGCAGACGATCAAAATTCATATTGGCGCCGCTGTCGATAGCGACCAGGGTCTGGCCCTGAATGCCCTCCCGCTCCACATACTTCTTGACACCGGCGACTGCCAATGCGCCAGCTGGCTCACTGATAGAACGAGTATCATCAAAAATATCCTTAATGGCAGCGCAAATTTCGTCGGTGCTGACCAGCAACACTTCGTCGACGTACTCGCGCGCCACGCGGAAGGTTTCCTTACCCACCTGCCGCACTGCCACTCCATCGGCAAAGATACCCACCTGATCCAATATCACCCGTTCCCCGGCCAGCAGAGCCTCGTACATGCAGGGGGCATCATCCGGCTCCACGCCGATGACACGCACCTCAGGTCGATGCGCCTTGATCCACAGCGCCATTCCGGCAATCAGGCCGCCGCCACCCACCGGGACAAAAACGGCATCCAGTCGATCCACCTGCTCCAGGATTTCCATCGCAATGGTGCCCTGACCGGCAATCACAAGCGGATCATCATAAGGATGTATGAAAGTCAGGTCTCCGGTCACCGCCAACTTGTCGGCCTGTTCGCAAGCATCGTCATAGGTATTGCCATGCAGCACGATCGAGGCGCCAAGCTCACGCACTGACTCAACCTTTATCTCTGGCGTCGTTTTGGGCATGACGATGGTCGCTGCAACCCCCAGGCGCCGTGCCGCCAGTGCCACGCCCTGGGCGTGATTCCCGGCCGAAGCTGCAATAACGCCCCGCTTCCGCTCAGCCTCGTTCAGCACCACCATCCGGTTATAGGCGCCACGTAATTTAAACGAGAATACCTGCTGCAGGTCCTCGCGCTTGAGAAAAACCGTATTACCCAGCCGGGCGGACAGACCGCCAGCACGCTCCAGTGGTGTCCGGCTGGCTACCTCGTATACCGGCGCGTGCCGGATGAGTTCCAGATATTGCTCGTCAGTGGGTGTGTTCATGCGCTTGTTGTTATCCCTGGGTGGATGCGGCTGGCGGATACCTAATATAATGATCTCTCGACAAATCAACAATGGCGGACCAGGGAATGGTCCGCCGGTGCAGGAGAAAATACATGAATCAGGATGAAATGAAGCAGGCTGTCGCCAGGGCCGCCATCGATTACGTTCCCGCCGGAACAATTGTCGGGGTTGGAACCGGCTCCACCGCTAACTACTTCATTGATGAACTGGCCACCATCAAGGGCAAAATCGAGGGTACCGTCGCCAGTTCCGTCGCCAGTGCCGAGCGCCTCAAGGGCCACGGTATCCCGGTTTATGACCTCAACGCAGTAGATGGTATCGAAGTCTATGTCGACGGGGCCGACGAAGCCACTCGCCACCTGCAACTGGTCAAGGGTGGGGGCGGCGCACTGACAAGGGAAAAAATTGTCGCGGCCGCAAGCAAGACCTTCGTCTGCATTGCGGATGCAAGCAAGCTGGTTGATTACCTGGGCAAATTTCCCCTGCCCATCGAAGTGATCCCCATGGCTCGCAGTTACGTGGCACGCGAAATCGTCAAACTGGGCGGCGAGCCTGTTCTGCGGGAAGGCTTCACCACCGACAACGGCAATATCATCCTCGATGTCCATAACTGGGAAATCATGGAACCCGTCAAGCTGGAGCAGGAACTGAACAACATTACCGGCGTCGTCACCAACGGTCTGTTTGCCATGCGGCCGGCTGATGTATTATTGCTGGGCACGCCAGAAGGCTTGCAAACCCTGAAATAACCCGGCCCGGGGACGAGGGAACAATACCTCATCCCTGGCTCGTGCCCCCCGGTTATTACATATCATGCCCCGCCTCTTCATTTCACTTGGCATTCTCCTGGTCCTGCTCGGCCTGCTCTGGCCCTGGCTACAGAAGGTTGGTCTGTTCCGGTTACCGGGAGATATCGTCATTGAACGGGAGAATTTCCGCTTCTATTTCCCCATTACCAGCATGATCCTGCTCAGCCTGGTATTCAGTATTATTCTGTGGCTGTTCCGCAAATAAGTGTCAAGCGCAGATAATCCCGTTGTGCTCTTTATACTGATTCACGCACACTCAACCTTGTGCATGATCCTCTTCATCTATTCTGTTCTTTTTCGTTCTGCCCTGCACCCATAAAAAAACGGGCCGCAATCGCGGCCCGTACTTCCTGTTCAATGGCTTACTTGACCAGGTGCAGGTTGTTATCGATTCGTCCCTGTTTATTGTTCTGTCCGTGATGGCCTCCTCCAGCATAAACTGACCCTGTCTCTTTTTTCTTTGATACCGCCCAACCATAAAATACCCCGGCCGAAACCGGGGTCCATTTTGGGAGACAACACCCCTAGAAAATCATCAGGATCTCAGTTGAGATGCGATTATCTATGGTTTCAAGTATGGTGTTTGGGGTGGATGAACTGTCTTCATTCGGCGCTTGTCCATAGCGCCACTCATAGTTGACGACCAGGCGGGTCTTCCGGTTGAAGAAATACTGTGCGCCCAGAGTCCAGGTCTCGAACTGACGCTCACCCGCCGTGTTGTCGGTCAAACGGTTGAGCTGGTCATAACGGATGTCAAATTCCCATGCCTGGGTCGGTGCGTAACCGTAGTGCACATACCAGCCATCAGCCTCGCCTTCCGGGGCCACATTCCAGGATGCAATGAAATTGCCGTTATTACTTACCGCACCCGGAATCGCGCCGGCATCGGTGCCATTGAAGATCATCCCTTCCGCCTTGGTGTATTCCGCTGCAAACCGGTGCTTACCCTTGCGCAAGGTGGTACCCAGCCCGTAACGGGTGCGCTGATAGTCCTCCACATCGCCACCTGCACCATTCGGGGCGGTCGATATGGAACGGCTACCGCTCTGGTACCAGATAAAGCTCTTCCAGCTCTGGACGCGTACACCCTTACCCGCGAAGATCAGTGAGGAGGACCAGTACAGGTAGTAGTTATAGGCATCGTTGTTATTCGGCATCAGGCCATTGCCGTTACCAAGCATCGCGGCATAGGTATTCTGCCATTTACCCACATTGAACCAGTCAAAGACCTGGATACCAATATCACGAAACGCACCCACAGGACCGATGGGATTATTGGAGCAGGCTTCCTCTCCCGCGGCCGTTGGACAGAAACCTGGCCCTGCCGTACCGGTGCCTGTATTGCCAAAGAAACGTTCCAGCAACAATACGTTACTCATTTGGGTGAAATTGATATAGTCCATGACGTGAATGGCCTGCAGGCCTTCTTCCGAGCCGGGATACTTGAACATCCCGACGCGTACCCGGGCACCCGGGATCTGGTTTAGGGTAATACTCGCATCGGTGACGCGCGCATTCCCCAAACCGCCGGCTGGGTAGGTAATACCGTTATTACCAAATTCCGCGAGGAAGAAATAGTTCACATCACTGTCCAGCGGCATGGCTGTGCCACGCACACCCACACGGGCACGGAGAACGTTGAACCCGGAATTGGACTCCAGATTGGGGCGCATCTGGTTGAATACGGCATCTTGTCCTTGCCACGGTCCGGCTTTCAACGGCGTGTTTTCCGTGTACTGGTATTCGGGCTGGATGAAACCCCAGACCTTGGCTCGCGGCGCGGCGCCAGCAGGTTCCGTTCCCTGTAATTCCAGCCAGTTGGCGGCTTGCACCGGGCCAACCAGCCCCCAAAACATCGTTGCGCTGGCAGCAGCCAGGGCAATTTTCTTGATTGAAATTTTCATTATGTTAAAACTCCCAAACATTTTTTATTTATTCAATGACATCTTGATCAATAACTCAGGGCTTGATGAGCATGTAACCCTTTTTTTCCAGATCAATAATCTGCACTACCCCGGCGGAAACATGCACCGCATTCGGATTCAGTTCCGGGGGATGGCCCAGCTTTTTGCCCATGTTACGAATGGTGTTGTTACAGGCGGCGAAACGGACACCGTTGCCGACCAGGCTCTGAATCCGGTCCTTGTTGACGTTTTCGGCGAATAACAGGCGCAAACCGGGGCCAAATGCGACGATTTCTATTTCAACCTGATCAGGACCGTAGTGCTTGATGAGATTATTGGCGACATTCAGCACCAGCGTTTGTTTGAAGGGATCGGAATCGCTGATTTGCAGCACGATCTTGGTGTCAGCGAACTCTTTTTTCTCGGCAGCGTTTACTTGCAGACTTGCCATCGACAGGCCCAGCGCAAGCAGCACCGCAAGCATGCGGGATGCTAATTTCATGGTACTCCTCCGTAAAGACGTGATTTACTATTATTGTTATAAAGGTGGAAAGACCGGCCTGCTCGCAGGTATCAGGCTTTCTTACCCTCATTAAATAAAGGGACGTCGCAGCAGCACAAACTATTCCCGCTGGCTGCAAATTTTTTCCTGTTATGCACCTAAAACAGAATTTTAGTATTTTCTAAAATAGTAATTTGCAACTTAATTCATGGAATACTTTGTCATCATGGCTCGTCTTATATACAGTTGAAAGTGGTGTCCCATAGTTGAGCTGCTGTTATGAACCCACTTTCTTCGCTAGTTTCACAACGTAAATTCAAGCAACAACTGGAAGTAATGCGACCGCGTCTGTACCGGATGGCCCACGCCTGGTGCCACAACCCGGATCTGGCCGACGACCTGGTACAGGAAACCATGGTCAAGGCATTACGCAACAAGCAGCATTTGCGGGATCGTGGCGCCATGAACAGCTGGTTGTTCAGTATCCTGCGCAACTGCTGGTGCGACCACTACCGACGGCTGCGTGAGGTTGAGGACATCGAGAATCTGGTACTGGTGGATCACAAGTCACCGGCACATTATGTCGAGCAGAACAATGTCGTGGACCGGGTGCGCGCCGCCATTGCCTCGCTACCGGCCGGCCAATGTCAGGTTATGACCCTGGTGGATCTCGAAGGCATGACCTACAACGATGTCGCCGCGGTCATGGACATTCCGATCGGCACGGTGATGAGCCGGCTGTGCCGGGCCCGGCGTCAACTGGCAGAACTGTTACTGGAATTCAAGCCCGAAACCGGCACAAGCCGGAACCGGTTAAGGAGAGTCAAATGAAGGAACATTTTTCTGACGAACACCTGAATGCCTATCTGGACAACCAGCTGGATCGGGAAGAACGGATCCGCATTATGGAAGCCCTGCCCCATGACGCCGAACTGGCCAGCCGGTTGTGTAAACTGCAAAAAGTTCAGGAAATGGTGCAACTCGCCTACCACAACGTCGAGGCCGAAAAGGAACCCGATAATACCCGGGACGTGGCGCGAAATTTCTGGCCTGCCGTTGCCGCATCAATGCTGCTGGTCACTGGCCTGGTTACCGGCTGGCTTGCCAATAACCATCTGGCGCAACCCACGACACTGGTGGATCTGTCCAAATCAATTCAGGCCGGCAACCAGCTGGCCGCCAACCAGCAGGAATGGCGTCTGATGCTGCATGTGAGTTCCGGTGACAACAAACGATTCGCCATTCTGCTGGATGAGACCGAACAATTACTGAAGACTTCCGCAAGGGAAAACCGGGCCGTCCAAATTGAAATACTGACCAACGGTGCCGGTCTGAAGTTGCTGGAACAAAAAGATAGGCCCCATATACAAAAATTGCAAAAACTGGCCAGGCAATACAACAATCTCAGTCTGATCGCATGTCAGACTGCGATGAAACGCTACAAGGCAGAGAAAGGGGTTGATATCCAGCTGATTCCGGAAGCGGGTACCGTGCCTTCGGCCATGCACGAGGTTATCAAGCGACAAGAGGAAGGCTGGTCGTATATCAATATCTGAACGGGGTTTCGCACAGGGAAAAGCGTGGTGTGCTCAAGGCACGTTTTTGCGGCCTACAAGAGTACCCGTTCGATTCCGCCCTGTTTCACCGTGTTCACAAATTCCGTCTGCCAGTCTTCGCCAAGCAGAACATTCGCCATTTCCACCACGATGTAGTCTGTCTGCAGACCGGTCTCGTCACGGTAGCGCATTAAACCCTGCTGACAGGCCGGGCAGGAGGTGAGAATTTTCACTTCATCCTGCCCGATCCGATCCTTGCCGGTAAGTTGCCGAATACCACTTTGCAATTCTTCCACCTTGCGAAAACGTAACTGGGCGGCTATGTCGGGGCGCGCAGTCGCCAGAGTACCGGCTTCACCGCAACAGCGATCTGATAGCTGAACATCCTGCCCCATCAGTTTCGCGGTTACCTGTAACGGATTGTAGGTCTTCATGGGTGTATGGCAGGGATCATGGTAGAGGTATTGCCTGCCCGTTGCTGTATCCAGCTTGACGCCCTTTTCCAGCAAATATTCATGGATGTCCAGCAACCGGCAACCCGGAAATATCCGCTCAAACTGGTATTGCTGCAGCTGATCCATGCAGGTGCCGCAGGAAACGATCACCGTGCGGATGTCCATATAATTCAAGGTGTTCGCCAGGCGATGAAACAGTACCTGGTTGTCCACCGATATCTGCTTGCCGCGAGCGGTGTCGCCGCCGGAGGCCTGCGGGTAACCGCAGCACAGGTAGCCCGGCGGTAACACGGTCTGGGCCCCGGTCCGGTACAGCATGGCCAGGGTCGCCAATCCCACCTGGCTGAAAAGACGCTCCGAACCGCAACCGGGAAAATAGAATACCGCGTCCGACTTTTCATTGACCGTGTGCGGGTCACGCAGGATGGGAACAATCTTGCTGTCTTCAAGGCCCAGCAAGGCACGCGTGGTCCGGGCTGGCAGGTTCGCCGGCAGGGGATTGCGGATAAACTGCACCACCTGCTCGGTCACGCCCGACTTGCCGGTGGTTCGCGCAGGCGAATGCCGTTTGGGAAACAGCCTGAAACGACGCGCGACCTGCGAGGCAAGCGCCTGGCTCTTGTATCCCCACTCGATGAACAGCTTGCGAAACACCTTGATCGCCAGTGGATCGTTGATATTCAGAAACGCCATCGACAGCCAGGTCCCGGGGTTAAAGTGCTTGCGTCCCTGCGCCTTGAGAATGCTTCGCATGGTCACCGATACCTCGCCAAAGTCGATGTTCACCGGACAGGGACTGAGACACTTGTGACATACCGTGCAGTGATCGGCGACGTCATTCATTTCGTTAAAATGGCGCAGGGAAATGCCGCGCCGGGTCTGCTCTTCGTATAGAAATGCCTCGATGATCAGGCCTGTCGCCAGGATCTTGTTACGCGGCGAATACAACAGGTTGGCGCGAGGTATATGGGTATTACAGACCGGTTTGCACTTGCCGCAACGCAGGCAGTCCTTGACCATCTGGTTCAGTTGCCCAAGGTCACTGGCTTCGAGGATCAGTGCCTCCTGTTCCACCAGTCGCAGGGAGGGCGTGTAGGCGTTGTCCAGTCCCGCGCCGGCCATCAACTTGCCAGGATTGAAACGCTGTTTCGGATCGACCTTGTGTTTGTACTCCGCGAAGCTGTTGACGATACGTTCATCCAGAAACTTCATCTTGGTGATGCCGATACCGTGCTCACCGGAAATTACCCCACCCATATCACCGGCCAGCTGCATGATGCGTGTAACTACCGCATCCGCTTCGTGCAGCATCCCATAGTCGTTGGAATTGACCGGGATATTGGTGTGCACGTTGCCATCTCCGGCGTGCATATGGGTAGCGACAAACAAACGGCTGGAACGGATTGATGCATGAATGGCATCCAGCTTGTTGCGGACCGTCTGCAAATCGCGGCCACTGAATATATCCTTCAACGGCTGCTCCACACTGCGCCGGTAGGAAATACGCAGATCGCGTTTCTGCAGCAGATCGAAAAAGGTATCCGCTTCCGTCGGTGCCGTCTCCAGTATGCCTTCCCACAACAGCGGGTGTGCCAGCGCCAGCGAATCCATGTTTTCCAGGATCCCCTGCCAGCGCCGCCTGACCGCGTGTAGCAAGTCCCTGGCAGTTTCGATCTTGGCACTGAATATGGCCCGGCTTTCCTCGTTGATCTCGGCTTCTGGCACCTCGCCGGCCAGTAACGTATGCAACCTGGGCATGTCGGTATCGAAGTACTCCAGCAGGGCCGCAATGATGGCCAGCTTGTTACGGGTGGACAGCTCTATGTTGATGCGTTCGATGCCGTCGTTGTAGTCGGCCAGCCGCGCCAGCGGGATCACCACGTCTTCATTTATCTTGAAAGCATTGGTGTGTGCAGCGATGGCCGCAGTACGCGCCCGGTCGGCCCAGAACATCTGGCGTGTTTCGGGGCTGACTGCAATAAATCCTTCCGCCTCGCGCAGTGCCGCCATGCGAACGATCTCCGATGCGGCTCGCGCCACCTGCTTCTCGTCGTCGCCGGCTACATCGATCAGCAACACCATCTTGGGTAGTTCGCGCCGCGGCGCCTTGGTGGTGTAATTCACCGCCCGCACATACCGGTCGTCCAGATGCTCCATACCAGCCAGCTGCACGTCCGGCAGGTCATCCAGATACTGCTTGGTTTCCACAATTGCCGGAACCGCACGGCGCAGGTCATTGCCAAAAAACTCCAGGCACACAGTGCGAATATGGGCCGGCATGCGGTGGAGAACAAACACCGCCGAAGTTATCATGCCGTCACAACCTTCTTTCTGAATGCCCGGCAGGCCACCCAGAAACTTGTTCGTCACATCCTTGCCCAGTCCCTGTTTGCGTAACTGTGCGCCAGGAATGCGCAACTCCTCCGGTTCCGCCAACAGCGTCACCCCGTCGGTGGCGAAGCGGCTGATTCGAAACTGCACCGTTTCCTGCTCGTGAATCTTGCCCAGATTGTGGTTCAGGCGTTCAGCTTCCAGCCAGTTGCCGTCCGGGCCCACCATGCGCCAGGAAACCAGATTATCGAGGGTGGTCCCCCACAACACCGCTTTCTTGCCGCCGGCGTTCATGGCGATGTTGCCACCAATGCACGAGGCGTCCTGTGAAGTGGGGTCCACGGCAAAGACATAACCGGCGGCTTCCGCCTGCTCCGCCACGCGGCGGGTCACCACCCCGGCCTCGACACGGATCACCGCGACCGGTTCGGTCGCTGCCTGGGTGTCACAGAGCAACTGACGTTGTTCCACCCGGCCCAGCGCCTCTAGCTTTTCGGTATTGATCACCACGCTGTCCGGCTGCAGCGGAACTGCGCCGCCGGTATAGCCGGTTCCGCCACCGCGCGGGATCATGCTGACGTCCAGTTCCAGGCAGGCCGCCACCACCTGTTGCACCTCGGCTTCGCTGTCCGGCGTGATCACGGCGAGGGGATATTCCACCCGCCAGTCCGACGCATCTGTCACGTGGGACACCCGGGACAAGCCATCGAAATTAATATTGTCACTGCGCGTTACCTTGCGCAGGCGCCGTTCCAGTCGTTTACGCTTGGCTAACTGTTCGGGAAACCAGGCCTCAAATGTGTTGATCGCATCCCGCGTACTTTCAGCCAGGCGCAATGCCTGGGGATTGTCATTGGCGCGCGCCATCACCTGGTCCAGCCGGTGCCGCAACGCCCCGATCAGCATGCTGCGCCGCTTGCGATTCAGCAGCAAATCATCCTGGATAAATGGATTGCGGGTGATCACCCACATGTCACCCAGAATTTCGAACAGCATGCGGGCCGAACGCCCGGTCACCCGTTCATCTCGCAACCGGTTCAGCACTTCCCACATCGCTTCGCCGAGGAAACGGATCACGATTTCCCGATCCGAGAAGGACGTGTAGTTATACGGGATTTCGCGAATGCGGGTGGTCATAAGTCACTGAAAAGAAAGGGTTATTGCTCGCCAAATTAGGGGCGCTATTGTACCACGGTCTGGCGCACGACCTCATGGCGCGGGTTGCGCCGGGTAAAAAGTATCGCCAGCCGGGCCATTCCTTTACGTGTGATCGCATTGCCTTGCGCGCGTCTCCGTCACAAACCCTAGTTCAAGA
>Ga0316577_10001637_pt1 | contig 10703 bp, 11 predicted proteins | sample S5NA_FD_203073 | JGI IMG/M metagenome (GOLD analysis project Ga0316577, IMG submission 203073) | Rhizosphere microbial communities from salt marsh grasses in Alabama, United States - S5-7_050615r2r1 | ecosystem: Host-associated > Plants > Roots > Rhizosphere | place: USA: Alabama | collected... | reverse complement strand
GCTGACGTCGGGAAAGGGAAAGCGCTCAAGGTCGTCCAGGGAGCGGGCCAGGGCCAGGGGATTGCGCTGGGCCGGCGTCTCGGGCCGGTAGTTCCAGCGCGCGTAGGTGGTTACTTGGGCCATCGTACCCAGGCGGGTGTCGCCGCTGTAGGGACGGGCGCGGCGGCGCAGTTCTTCCTCCTCGGGCGAGGGAGGAAAGCGCACGAACTCGACGTCGGTGCCGAGACCTGGAGGCCAGTCCGGCGGGGCGAGCTCGGCCAGGTCGACCCGATAAAAGCTCAGGGCACAGGGCACGCGGTCCGGCTCGCGTCCCTCCAGGGCGGTCAGCAGGCGCTCTCGGGCGTTCATAGCGGTTTCTCCTCTCCCAGATCCGCCCGCTGGTGTGGCTGGCTCTGCCGACCACGCGAGCGGTTCCGCTTCTGATTGTACCATTGCCTGCCAAGAAAAGAAAGAACCCGGACTTCCGATGTTTTGTCCGGGCGCCGACAGGTGCGAGATCTGCGCCTGTCGGGAGAAACGGCGATTGTGCGGGTCGGGGGACAGTGGCGGATAGCTGTTTGCCGGGCGGCGGCTTCTGGAGTATAATGCGGGGACCATGGCCGAGACCTTCGATTTCACACTCTTGCAGACAGATACTGGTAGCCGGGCGCGCCTGGGCCGCTTTCGCACGCCCCACGGCGACGTCCATACGCCGGCCTTTGCCCCCGTGGGCACCCAGGCGACGGTCAAGGCCCTGGACCCCCGCGACCTGCACGAGCTGGGGGCCGAGCTGATCCTGGCCAACACCTACCACCTCTACCTGCGGCCGGGGGCCGACGTGGTGGCCGAGATGGGCGGCCTGCACGCCTTCATGGGCTGGGACGGCCCCATCCTGACCGACTCGGGCGGGTTTCAGGTCTTTAGCCTGGCCGAAAACCGGAAGGTGAGCGACGAGGGCGTGGTCTTTGGCTCGCACGTCGACGGCTCGCGCCACACCTTTACGCCCGAGATGGCCGTCGGCGTGCAAGAGCAACTGGGCGCCGACATCATCATGTGTTTCGACGAGTGCCCCGAGCCCCACGACCGGGCCTACAACGAGGAGGCGCTGGCCCGGACCCACGCCTGGGCCGCGCGCTGCCGGGCGGCCCAGCGCCGCACCGACCAGGCGCTGTTCGGCATCGTCCAGGGTGGCGTCTTTCCCGACCTGCGCCAAGCGAGTGCCGAGTTCCTGGTGGGCCTCGACTTTCCCGGCTATGCCATTGGCGGGCTGAGCGTGGGCGAGAGCAAGGCGCAGATGCACGCCATGCTGGACGTGGTCACGCCGCTGCTGCCGGAGGGCAAACCGCGCTACCTGATGGGCGTGGGCGCACCCGAGGACCTTTTGGAAGGAGTGGCCCGCGGCATCGACCTCTTCGACTGCGTGCTGCCCACGCGCCTGGCGCGCAACGCGGCGCTCTTTACGCACCAGGGGCGCATCAACATCCGCAACGCCCAGTATGCCCGGGATCCGGCGCCGGTGGAAGAGGGCTGCGGCTGCTACACCTGCCGGACGTTCTCCCGGGCCTATCTGCGCCACCTGTTCAAGGCGGGCGAGATCCTGGCGGCGCGGCTGGCGACGATCCACAACGTGCACTTTCTGTTGCAGCTGGCGCGGGATATGCGCGCCGCCATCGCCGAGGACTGCTTCGGTGCCTTTAAGGACGAGTTTCTGGCGGGGTATCCCATCATCCCCCACGAGGTGCGGGCCGCAAACCGTGAGCGGCGGGCGCAAAGCCTGGGAAGGTGATCTTATGACACTTCTGCGAGCCATTATCCTGGGCATCCTCCAGGGCGCGACCGAGTTTATCCCCGTTTCCAGCTCGGGGCACCTGGTGCTGGTGCCCTGGCTGCTGGGCTGGCCCGAACCGGGGCTGACCTTCGACACGGTGCTGCACCTGGGCACGCTGCTGGCGGTGCTGGCCTATTTCTGGCGCGACTGGTGGCGCCTGATCACGGCCTGGCTGCGGGGCCTGATCCGCTGGCAGTGGGATGACCCCGACGCCCGGCTGGCCTGGCTGTTGGTGTTGGGCACCCTCCCGGCGGCGGTGCTGGGCTTTTTCCTGGAGAGCTTTTTTGAATCGCTCTTCGGGCAGCCGGCCTGGGTCGCGTTCTTTTTGCTGGTGACGGCCGCCCTGCTGGCCCTGAGCGAGTGGCTGGGTCGGCGCCGGCGGCAGATCGAGGATCTGCGCTGGCCCGATGCCCTGTTCATCGGCCTGGGGCAAGCCATGGCCATTGCCCCCGGCATCTCGCGCTCGGGGGCGACCATCGCCGCCGGATTGGCCCAGGGGTTAGAGCGGCCGGCGGCGGCCCGTTTCAGCTTTCTGCTGGCCACGCCCGTGATCCTGGGCGCGGGCGTCTTCCAGGTGCTGGACCTCTTTGCCCAGGCCGACCCCCTGGCCCAGATGCCGGCCCTGGCCGCGGGGTTCGCGGCCGCGGCCGTCAGTGGCTACCTGTGCATCTGGGGCCTGCTCCGCTACTTGCAGCGTGGCCGGCTCTATCCCTTTGCCGTCTATTGCGCGCTGGCCGGCACTGCTTGTCTGATCGTGGCGCTGCTGCGCTGAGAGGACGCTCCATGCCCTCTACCCCCCGCCGGTTGTTGTGGCCCTGCCTGGTGATCCTGCTGCTGGCAGCCGCCTGCGGTGAGCCCCTGGCGACGCCCGAGCCGGTCTTTGTGCAGGCCACGGGCTCGATGGATATGGCGTCGCTGGTGGCCGAGCTGGCGGAGGCCTACGAAGAAGAGTCGCCGCTGGTGACCGTCGAGGTCGATGACCCGGGCAGTACCTTTGGCCTGCAAGCCCTGCGGGCGGGCGAGACCGACGTGGCCCTGGTCTCCTGGCTGCCCCCCGGTGGCGGGGAGGCCGGTGGCGCCTGGCAGTTGGCGCCGGGTTGGCGGGCGACGGCCATCGCCCGCGATGGCCTGGCCGTTGTGGTCCATCCCGACAACCCGCTGGAGGGGCTGGGCCTCTTGCAGCTCCAGGATCTGTTCAGCGGGCACACGTTCCAGTGGACCTCGGCCGGCGAAGGGCTGGCGGGACTGGGCGAGGTGCAGCCGGTGAGCCGCGAGGCGGGCTCAGGGGCGCGGGCCGCGTTCGAGGCGCTGGTGATGGGCGACCGGGGGGTCACGCCCCGGGCGGTGTTGCTGCTGTCGCCGGGCGCTGTCGTGGAATACGTGGCGGCCACGCCCAACGCCATCGGCTACGTGTCGATGGGGCAGGTGACACCCGAGGTCAAGGTGCTGGAGGTCGAGGGGCTGCTGCCGACGCCCGAGACGACGGCCCAGGGGGCCTATCCCCTCAGCCGCGAGCTGTGGCTGGTGGCCGCCGAGCCCTATTCCGCGGCGGTGCGGGATTTCGTCGACTTTTGCCTGAGCGCGGCCGGGCAGCAAATCGCCGGCCGGCGCTACGGGCGTATCCGATAGGCCTTTCCCGGAGGGGCAGCCGCGTTGGCCTTGCCCTGCTCGGCCAGAATGTCAAAGGTGGCGGAGGTCAGCACCTGGGTCAGGTCGCGCTGGGCCCGCGTCCAGATGTCGTGGACCGGGCAGTGTTCATCCCGGGGGCAGGCATCAGGATCGGTGGTGCAGCGGTTCAGGCGGACGGGACCGTCGAGAGCCTCGATGACGTCCAGGAGGTTGATCTCGGAGGCCGGCCGGGCCAACACGACGCCGCCGCCGGCGCCGCGGTGGGTTTCGACCAGCCCGGAGGTCGAAAGCTGGGAGACGATCTTGGCCAAGAAGGGAGCGGGGATGCTCTGCCGCTCGGCAATCTCCTGGGTCGAAGCGCGCTCGCCCTCTTCCAGACTTGCCAGGTCGAGGATGACCCGGACGCCATAGTCCGTCCGTCTGCTGATCTCCATCGGTCGTCTTTCCTTCCTGTGGCGTGGTGGTAGGCATAATCGGACATGTTTGACCCAATTTGCGCCATTATATCCCCGAGCTGTAATTTTGTCAAACTGGGCCATCACAGGTATAATGCCGGGGTGACCGTGCCCTGGGAGTTGGTGTGAGTCTAGACTCACACCAACTCCCAGCTATCGAGATTAGGAGGGTTTTGAGGAATGAAGGGACAGGCGCTGGGCCGCCGGGTGTTGCGGCCCGATGCGGTGGACAAGGTGACGGGCCGGACTCGTTTCCCCGGTGATTTGCAGGCGCAGGATGCGCTTTTTATGAAGGTGCTGTTCAGCGAGCGGGCGCACGCCCGAATCATGGCCGTCGATACGGCAGCGGCCGAGCAGGTGCCGGGCGTGGTGGCGGTGCTGACCGCCGCGGACGTGCCGGTCAACGAGTACGGCCTGATCTACAAGGACCAGCCGGCGCTGTGCGGCGACAAGGTGCGCTCGGTGTTCGACCGTGTGGCCCTGGTGGTCGCCGAGACGCAGCGGGCGGCGCGCCGGGCGCGGGATCTGATCCGCGTCGAATACGAGGATCTGCCCATGGTGACCGATCCGCGTGAGGCGATGAAGCCGGGGGCGCCCGTCATCCACGAGCGCTGGCCCGACAATGTGCAGTCGCACCAGCGCATCCGCAAGGGGGACGTGGACGCGGTTTTTGGCCGGGAGGACGTGGTAGTCGTAGAGGCTGACTACTTTACGCCCCACCAGGAGCACGCCTATCTCCAGCCCGAGGCCGGCATGGGCTACGTCGACGACGAGGGGCGGGTGGCGGTGCACTCGGCCGGGCAGTGGTCGCACGACGACCTGCACCAGATCGCCCACATGCTCGACCTGCCCCTGGAGCAGGTGCGCATCATCTATGCCCCGGCCGGAGGGGCGTTCGGCGGCCGGGAGGACCTGTCGGTACAGCACCTGCTGGCGCTGGCGGTCTACCACCTGGACAGGCGCGGCGTGCGCCGCCCGGTCAAGGTCGTCTGGGATCGCAAAGAGTCGTTCCGCGGCCACCACAAGCGCCATCCCTACTATATGCACTACCGCTCGGCCGCCGACAAGGACGGCAAGCTGCTGGCCGTGGAGGCGACCCTGATCGCCGACATCGGGGCCTACAGCTCGTCCAGTTCGGCCGTGCTCAACAACGCCGTCAGCATTGCCTACGGCGCCTACGAGGTGCCCAACGTCAAGATCGACGGCTACAACGTCTTTACCAACAACATTGTCTGCGGCGCTTTTCGCGGCTTTGGCTCGCTGCAGGCCACCTTTGGCGCCGAGATGCAGATGGCCAAGCTGGCCGACGCCCTGGGCATGGATCCCGTGGTCTTTCGGCTCAAGAACGCCCTGCACGAGGGCTCGGTGCTGGCCACCCAGAGCGTCATCCCGGCCGGGGTCTCGGTGCGAGAGACGCTGCTCCACGCGGCCGAGGCGGCGGGCTGGACCGAGACGGGTAAGCCCCAGGCCGAGGCGGCAGCGTCGGGCGCGACCCGGCACGGCATCGGCGTGGCGGCGGGCTACAAGAACGTGTGCTACAGCTTTGGCTTCCCCGACAAGTCCACAGCCCGTTGCGAGCTGTACGGCGAGGATGGCATCGAGCGGGCCGTGATCAAGTCGGGTGTGTCGGAGGTGGGCCAGGGCGTCTTGACGGTGCTGGCCCAGGTCGCGGCCGAGACCCTGGGATTGGACTATGAGCAGGTGCAGGTCGTCAACGAGGACACATCGGAGGTGCCCGAGGCGGGCAGCTGCAGCGCGTCGCGCCTGTCGTTCATGGCCGGCAACGCGGTCAAGATGACCTGCGAGGCGGCGCTGGAGGCCTGGCAGGCGGGCGAGCGGCCGGTGATGGTCGAGCGCACCTACCGTCCCCGGCCGACGAGCATGTTCGATCCCGATACCGGTGTTTGCGATCCGCACGTGACCTACGGCTATGGCACCCAGATCGCCGAGGTGGAGGTCAATACCGAGACGGGCGAGGTACATCTCAAGGAAGTGTGGGCCGCCCACGACGTGGGACAGGCCATCAACCCCCTGCACGTCGAGGGGCAGATCGAGGGGGCCGTCATCCAGGCCCAGGGCTGGACCCTGATCGAGGATTTCATCACCCAGGATGGGCAACTGCGCACGCGCAGCTTTGCCGACTATTGCATCCCCACGGTGTACGATGTGCCGGACGCGATCCATCCACTCATCCTCGAGATCGCGGATCCGCAGGGGCCGTACGGAGTGCGCGGCCTGGGCGAGATGCCGATGCTGGTCCTGGCGCCGGCCATCCTGGACGCGATTCACGACGCAACGGGCGTGTGGTTCGAGCGGCTGCCGGTCAAGGCCGAGGATGTGCTGCTGGCGCTGAAACACTGAGGCCACTGAAGCCCCCTGATGGCGCTGAGGGGCTCGGATCGATTCGGCGAGTGCCTTTGCACGGCGATCAACGCGACAAAGAGAGAGGCTATGGAAGCACGGGTTACGTGGGTAGAGGAGAAACGGTTCGTAGGGTCCGCTTCGTCGGGGCACGCCATCGTGGTGGATGCCAGCGAGGAGAAGCAGGGCTCATCGCCCATGGAGTTGGTGCTCATCGGCACCGCGGGCTGCACGGCTTACGACGTGGTCAATATTCTGCAAAAAAAGCGGCAGGCGGTGACCGGGGTCGAGGTCCAGGCCCGGGCCAGCCGGGCCGAGAATCCGCCGCGGGTGTTTACCGCGATCGAGCTCGAGTACGTGGTGCGGGGCCACGAGGTGTCGCCCAAGGCGGTGGAGGATGCCATCCGCCTCTCAAAGCGCAAGTATTGCTCGGCGACCAGTATGCTGGGCAAGACGGCCAGCATCACGACCAGCTATCGCATCGAAGAGGTGTGACCGGCTTCCCGGCCGGCAGCCCACCGTTCGTAGTAGCGGCTTTAGCCGCAGAATCCACCGCTGAAGCGGTTACTACGAACCCACTTTCTCGTGATGGGGAGCATCGTGGACCGACTCTCGGCTGAGGACATACGGGCCGGCCTGCGCACGCAGTTGATCGGCCGTGACGTCGTCTACCTGCCGGAGGTGGCATCGGCCAACGACGTGGCCCGGCGGCTGGCCGAGGAGGGGGCCGCCGAGGGAACGCTGGTGGTGGCCGACTACCAGGCCGCAGGCCGCGGCCGCCTGGGGCGCCGCTGGCAGGCGCCGCCGGGCAGCAGCCTGCTGCTGTCGCTGCTCTTCCGCCCGCCGCTGGCGCCGGACCGGGTGCAGGGTCTGACCATGGTCTGTGGGCTGGCGGTGGCCGACGCCGTCGGCGCGCGCACGGGCCTGGACGTGGGCCTCAAGTGGCCCAACGACGTGGTCCTCGGCGGTCGGAAGGCGGGTGGCATCCTGATCGAGGTGGCGCTGCGGGGCGACGAGGTGGACTATGTCGTGGCCGGCATAGGCCTGAACGTCAATCTGGACCCCGGGCGCCTCGACGAGGGGCTGCTGGTGCCGGCCACCAGCCTGTCGCACGTCCTGGGACGCCCGGTGCCCCGCTTGCCGCTGCTACAGGCCCTGCTGGCGGCGATCGAAGGACGCTACCTGGCGCTGTGCCACGGGCACTCGCCCCGCCGGGAGTGGGCCGCGCGCTTGACGACCCTGGGCCGGCGGGTGTCCGTCTCCGGCGGGGGGCAGGCGCTGGAAGGTGTGGCCGAGGGGGTCACGGCCGCGGGCGGCCTGCAGGTGCGGCTGGACGACGGGCGGCTGGAGACCGTGCTGGCGGGGGACGTGAGCCTGCGGCCTTGACGACGGCTTGACTTTTTTACGGTTTGGGGGTATGCTAGGGGCAACACCTGGCGGAGGGAGGATCATGTTTGAGTCATTGGATATCCGGCACTGGCTGGTCATCGCCCTGTTGATCCTGATCAACGTGGTGATTTTTGGCTGCGTGATCCTGCTGCTCAGCGAGAAGGTGGTGCTGTTCTAGAACCGGCGACCAACCAATGCCGCCCCGGTCCGGGCGGCGGATCTGCGTGCCAGGCACGTGGCAGGCCCACGTGCCTGGCACGCGGTTTGTAGGGTAGGGCAAATCGCCAGTTTGCCCAACAGGGTGGCTTGGTGGTGTGTCCAACAAAGCGTCGCGGCAAATTGGCAAAAGGGTGTCACATCTGCTATAATACGCGCCGTTGCTCGCTAGCCGCCCAAGAATCGGGGGTCGGCGTGCGGGCGGGTGCCTGGTAGCCGTCGATGGCCCATCGCCCGCCCAGGGCCCGATTTGCCGAATGAGAGAGGATTCCATGGCTGGACCGATAAGGAAACCAGAAGTCATCCGCCGCGCCAAGAGCGAGGCCCGGGCCGTGCTGCGCCTCAGCCCCTGGCTTTTGCTCTCGCTGCTGCTGGTGCTGATCCTGTGGCAGGCCGATACGGCGGCCCTGGCCGGGCTGTTCCAATCGCCCCCTACCGACACGCCGACGGTGCAGGCGACCAACACGTCGGTCGCCACGCCGACGCTGCTCCCCAGCGCGACGCCCGCTTTGACGGCCACACAGGTGATTACTGACACGCCGACGCCACTGCCCAGCGACACCCCCACCGTCCTGCCCAGCGACACGCCGACGCTGGCTCCCAGCGCGACGCCCACTTTGACGGCCACGCAGCCGCTGCCGGCCGGCGAGGAGGCGCTGACGCCGCCGGCGGAAGGCGAGGGTGGCGAGGCGGCCGAGGAGGAGCGGCGGCGCTATCCGCTCGGCGATACGGGCCTGAACTTTGAGTGGGGCATGTTGTTCGATGCCGTGGCCCTGGGCCTGTCGTACACCTGGCTATGCTGCGGCGTCTTTATCGTGCTGGGCATCCCCCTGTTCTTCATCGTATTGTGGGTAGCAAGCTCCGCCCGCCGGCAGCGGACCGAATAGCCGAACGCGGTCCGGCGGTGAGTGGCAGTAGCGCGGGAGTTTCCCCTGGGGAGGCCCCGCGCTCTTTTTTCGGTAGGGCCAGGCGGGTGGGTCCCGGGCGGGCACATCTGCTGCTGCTGGCCGCCTTGCTTCTACTGGCCTTTGGCCTGCAAGCGAGCGGGCTGGTCTCGCAGAGCCTGTGGCGCGACGAGGTGGACGCCGTCCGCTTTGCCCGGCGGCCGCTGGCGGCGCTGCTGGAGACCTTTCGCACGCCGGGCCAGAACGGTCCCCTGTATTACCTGCTGCTGCGGCCCTGGCTGGATCTGGCCGGCCGGGGCGAGTTTGCCCTGCGCTTCTTTTCCACCTTTTTCGGCGTGCTGGCGGTGGCGCTCACGGCGCGGCTGGGCCGGCGGCTCTTTCCGGCGCGGCCGGCCATCGGCCTTCTGGCGGCGCTGTTGGCCGCGACGGCACCCTACCTGGTGTGGTATGGCCAGGAGGGCAAAATGTACACCCTGGTCGTGGTGCTGGTCCTGCTGTCGATGGAGCGCTACCTGGCGGCGCTGCAGCGCGGCGGCTGGCGGCGCTGGCTGGCCTACGTGATGTGCACCAGCCTGCTCTTTTACGTGCACCTGACCGCGGTGCTGGTCGTGCCGGCCCAGGCGTTGACCTTTCTGTTTCTGGGGCGGGAGGTGCAGCGGGAGCGCTGGAAGGGTTGGCTGGCCAGCCTGGCCGCGCTGACGGTGCCCTATCTGCCCCTGCTGGCCTGGCAGTGGCCGATGCTCCGGGCCGGGGGCGAGACCGGCTATGCCTTTGTGCCGTTGCGCGAGATGGTGCTCTCGCTGCTGACGAGCTACAGCCTGGGGGTGGTGGAGCACGGGGCGCCGTGGGCGCTGGCGCCCTTCGTGGCGCTGTTGCTGGCGGTGGTCCTGGGCCTGGGGAGCGCCCGGCGGTCGCGGGCGGTGCTCCTGTGCTGGCTGCTGGTGCCGGTGGCGGGCTTTTTCCTGGTGACGCTGCTACGGCCGATGTACACATCGCGCTACCTGATCTTTGTGCTGCCGGCCTATCTCTTGCTGCTGGCGGTGGGGCTGGTGGCCGTGGCGCGGCAGTCGCGCCTGCTGGCCGGGGGCTTGTTGGTGGGCCTGCTGGCCCTCAACGGCTGGGGGCTGTGGCTCCAGGCCCGGACCCCGCTCAAAACCGATTTTCGGGCGGCGACCGCGTACCTGGGCGAGCGCCTGGCGCCCGGCGACCTGGTGCTGTTCCAGATCCCCTACGGCCGCCATTCGTTCGAGTACTATCGCTCGCAGCAAGGGGCCCAGGCCCGGGGGGCGCCACCGGGGCAGGTGGGCTTTCGCCTGATGCTGCCGTTGGTGGCCGGCGGCGGCGCCCCGGCCTATGCCTGGGCCGAGGGGCCGTATACCAACGCCGGCATGACGCCCGAAGAGGCGGCACGGCAGATGGCGACGCTGACGGAGGGCTACCGGGGGGTGTGGCTGGTGGCGACAGAGGTGCCGCTGTGGGACGAGCGGGGCCTGGTGCAGGCCTGGCTGGAGGATCACGCCCGGCGCCGGCAAGAGGAACACTTTGTGCGGGTGGATCTCTACTACTATCGATTCCCCTGAGGGCCGGCTATCTTTGTGTGCGGGCGGGAACACCGTCCGCACACACCCCAACCTCCCTTTTCTTGACACGGATCTCGATCTATGTTACTATTCCGTTGATAAAAATCTGCAATATACCAGGAGGTCAAAGATGGTGATCAAATGTGGCATGCAAGCACCCGATTTTGAGCTGGAGAGCCAGCTGGGCGACCGGGTGCGGCTGAGCGAATACAGGGGCAGGCACAACGTCCTGCTGGCCTTCTTCCCCATGGCCTGGACCCCGGTCTGAACGAACCAGATGCCTTCGTACGAGGAGGACCTCCGAACGTTCGAAGGCTACAATACCCAGGTGCTGGGTATCAGTATCGACCACGTTCCCTGC